>ENA-UOUJ01001525-UOUJ01001525.1-activated-sludge-metagenome-genome-assembly--contig:-NODE-1525-length-12030-cov-3.932860_pt1 | contig 12030 bp, 10 predicted proteins | sample MGYA00249839_ERZ747224 | MGnify/ENA primary metagenome ERZ747224 (study PRJEB28782, sample SAMN03220277) | activated sludge metagenome | biome: wastewater; feature: sewage sludge; material... | reverse complement strand
CCGAAGGGCAAGTCATTCAAGGACGTGCGCGCCCGAATCCGGAGTTTGCGTACTCGCTCGAAGACACGCGATCGAAAACTCGCACGCAAAGCTGGCAACTCAACCTTCCGATTGAACTCGGCGGGAAGCGGGCCGCACGGACCAAAGCCGCGGAAAGGGCCCGGGAGCAGGCACAAGCCCAGCTCGCCGAGGTGAAGTCCACTGTGCGCGCCAATGTGGTTGCCGCCTACTTTGACGCGCTGACAGCCCAAGAGCGGCTGGCACTGGCAAAGGACAGCGCAGCGCTTGCCAAGTCATCCACGGATACCGTCGCCAAACGTGTCGCTGCAGGCAAGGTCTCCCCAGTCGAGGAGACGAAGGCACGCGTTGCGGAGGCCGGCATACGGGTGGAACTGACTCAGGCGGCGAGCGAAGAACGCAATGCGCTGACCCGCCTGTATGCACTGTTGGGTCGAACCACCGCGGCCGCCCTCCAGCTGGAAGGCGAAGCCGAGAGCCTTCCAGCCGTCCCGGATCTCGCTGCACTGCAATCCCTGGTCGCATCATCTCCAGCCATTGTTGTGGCCAGGGTAGAAGTGGACCGACGCAGAGCCTTGACCGAGGTGGAGCAAAGCAAACGCGTGCCAGACGTCACTGTGAGCGCAGGTATGCAGCGCAGCAACGAGACGCAGCGCAACATGCTCCTGCTCGGAGTGTCGGTACCTCTCCAGGTCTTCGACCGCAACCAAGGCAACCTGCTGGAGGCCCTGAAGCTCGAAGACAAAGCCAGGGACGAACTGCAAGCCACCACCGTGCGTCTGCACAGCGAGGTGACTCAAGCCCACGATCGGCTTTCCACGATCGCCACCGAAGTACAGGCACTGCGAGGTGACGTGCTCCCCGGCTCCAAGTCGGCCTACGACGCCGCAACCGTTGGGTTTGAGAACGGCAAGTTCAACTTCCTCGAAGTTCTTGACGCACAGCGCACGTATTTCACCGCCAAGTCGCAATACCTCAAGGCGTTGGCCGAAGCCCACCGCGCAGCCGCGGAGATCGACCGCTTGCTGGGCGGTCCGACTCCCAATGCACCGACCAACCAGCAAAACTGAGATCAACCATGAACTCCATCAAATCAAGCATCAGCAAGAAGCACCTGATTGCCATCGCCGTCGTCATCGCGATGGGCGTCGGTGCTGGCGCCCTCATCCTGCAGGGGGGCAAGACCAAGGCGGCGGCAGGTGAGGGAGACGGCCACGGCCATGGCACCCACACTGAAGCCAAGGGGCACGGCGATGGCGAGCATCACGGAAAAGCCGACGGTAAGGGCCACGATGACGACAAGGGCCACGCCGACGGAGAACACCACGAGAAGAGTGAGTCCAAGGGTGCGAACGGTGGCAGCCTCTTCAAGGAGGGAGACTTCGGCCTGGAAGCCCTGCTCGCAGAAGACGGTGGTGAGCCACGTCTTCGCATCTGGATGTTCGACAAGGATAAGTCGCTGCCACAGAGCGCCGCCACTGTCGCCGCAACGGTCACCCGGCCTACCGGCGAAAAGCAGACGCTCTCGTTCATCCAGGAAAAGGATGGATGGGTGAGCCGCGAGAATGTGGCAGAGCCGCATGCCTTTGACATCGAGATCATTGCGCAGAAGGGCAATGAGCCTTTCATGTTCGTGATGAGCAAAGAAGAAGGCAAGGTAGAGCTGACCGATGCCCAGATCAAGGCGGCAGCCATTGGTGTTGACTCGGCATCCGCCGCGAGCATCAAGTCCGCGCTGCTGTTGCCTGGCGAGATTCGCCTCAACGAAGATCGAACCTCGCACGTAGTCCCACGTCTTGCCGGCGTGGTCGAGAGTGTCAATGCCAGCTTGGGCCAGGTCGTCAAGAAGGGGCAGGTGCTGGCCGCCATCGCCAGTCCCACGGCGTCGGAACAACGAAGCGAACTGCAGACAGCCCAGAAGCGCATGGCGCTGGCAAAGACAACCTACGAGCGGGAAAAGAAGCTCTGGGAACAGAAAGTCTCTGCAGAGCAGGACTACCTGCAGGCCAAGCAGGCGCTCAACGAGGCAGAAGTGGCCGTCGCCAACGCCAACCAGAAGCTGGGCGCACTGGGCCTCTCTTCCTCGTCCGCTTCGGGCCTGAACCGGCTCGAACTGCGTGCTCCCTTCGATGGAATCGTCATCGAGAAGCACCTGAGCCTCGGCGAAGCCGTCAAGGAAGACGCCGCTGTGTTCACGATTTCTGACCTGACCCAGGTGTGGGCTGAAATCAATGTTCCAGCCAAGGATCTGCCTCTCGTGCGAGTCGGCGAGAAGGTCACCATCAAGGCCACCGCGTTCGACGCTTCAGCGACGGGTACGGTTGCCTTCGTGGGCGCACTCATCGGCGAGCAAACCCGAACCGCCAAGGCGCGGGTGGTGCTGGACAACCCCAAGGGAGCATGGCGGCCCGGCCTGTTCGTGAATGTCGAGGTCGTGGCCGACGAGGCCACCGTGCCCGTGACGATTGCAGCAGACGCAGTCCAGACGGTTGGCGAGAAACCCGTGGTCTTCCTGAAGGTCAATGGAGGCTTCATTGCGCAGCCCGTGCAGTTGGGGCGCAGCGACGGAAAGCGGATCGAGGTCCTTCAGGGCATCAAGCCTGGAACGCCTTACGCAGCGTCGGGCAGCTTCGTCGTGAAGTCCGAACTGGGCAAGGCATCCGCCGAGCACACGCACTGACCACGGAGCCTCACACATGTTTGAAAAACTGATTCGATTCTCGATCGAGCAGCGATGGCTAGTGCTGCTCGCTGCCCTTGCGATGGGTGCACTGGGCGTCTTCAACTACCAGAAACTTCCCATCGATGCTGTTCCGGACATCACCAATGTCCAGGTCCAGATCAACACACAGGCTGCCGGCTACTCGCCTCTTGAGACCGAGCAGCGGGTCACCTACCCCATCGAGACAGTCATGGCGGGTCTGCCCAACCTGGAGCAGACGAGGTCGTTGTCCCGCTATGGCCTCTCCCAGGTCACAGTGATCTTCAAGGACGGCACGGACATCTACTTCGCTCGCCAACTGGTGAATGAACGCATCCAGGAAGCACGGGACAAGTTGCCTGCAGGCATCACACCCGCTCTGGGACCCATCTCCACTGGCCTGGGCGAAATCTACCTGTGGACGGTTGAGACCAAGGACGGTGCCAAGAAGCCGGACGGCAATCCCTACACCCCGACCGACTTGCGTGAAATCCAGGACTGGATCATCAAGCCGCAACTGCGCAATGTGCCTGGTGTGACAGAAATCAACTCCATTGGCGGCTTTGCCAAGGAGTACCAGATCGCCCCGATTCCCGAACGGCTCGCGTCCTTGGGCGTAACCCTCCAGGACATCGTCACCGCACTCGATCGCAACAATGGAAACGTTGGCGCTGGCTACATCGAGAAGCGTGGCGAGCAGTACCTCATTCGTGCGCCTGGCCAGGTGAAGTCCATCGAGGACATCGGCAACGTCATATTGAGCAGCGCCAACGGCGTGCCTGTGCGCGTGCGCGATGTTGCCGAGGTCGCGCTGGGCCGCGAACTGCGTACCGGCGCCGCCACCGACAACGGCCGTGAGGTGGTTCTGGGCACGGTGTTCATGCTGATCGGCGAGAACAGCCGTACGGTATCGCAAGCCGTGGACAAGAAGATGGTGGAAATCAATCGCAGCCTTCCCGAAGGCGTGCATGCGGTCACCGTTTACGACCGGACCGTGCTGGTCGACAAAGCCATCAACACTGTCAAGAAGAACCTGATGGAAGGCGCGATCCTTGTGATCGTGATCCTGTTCCTCTTCCTCGGAAACATCCGGGCAGCTGTGATCACGGCGACGGTGATTCCCCTGTCGATGCTATTTACCTTCACGGGCATGGTTACCTACAAGGTCAGCGCCAACCTGATGAGCTTGGGTGCGCTCGACTTCGGCATCATCATCGACGGTGCCGTCGTGATCGTGGAGAACTGTGTTCGTCGCCTCGCACACGCTCAAGCCCACCACGGCCGACCACTGACCCGGGCCGAACGCTTCCATGAAGTATTCCTGGCATCCAAGGAGTCTCGCCGGGCCCTGCTTTTTGGCCAGCTCATCATCATGGTGGTGTACCTGCCGATCTTCGCCCTCACTGGCGTTGAAGGGAAGATGTTCCATCCCATGGCATTCACTGTGGTTGCGGCTCTCATTGGCGCAATGATCCTGTCCGTGACGTTCATCCCGGCAGCGGTGGCGCTGTTCATCGGGAACAAGGTCGGCGAGAAGGAAAACTTCCTGTTGGGATACGCCAAGCGAACCTACGAGCCTCTGCTCGATCGCGTCATGTCGGCAAAGGCCGTAGTGTTGTCGATCGCTGCGGTCGCCGTCGTTCTGTGCGGCGTGATTGCAACCCGTATGGGCAGTGAGTTCGTACCTCAGCTCAACGAAGGTGACCTTGCAATCCAGGCTCTGCGTATACCGGGCACCAGCCTCTCGCAGTCGGTTGCCATGCAGCGCCAGATCGAAGGCACGCTGAAGGCCAAGTTCCCCGAGATTGATCGGGTGTTCGCAAGAACGGGTACTGCAGAGATTGCTTCCGACCCCATGCCGCCGAACATCTCGGACGGCTACATCATGCTCAAGCCAATGGACCAATGGCCCGAGCCTCGCAAGACGCGCGACGAGCTGCTGGCCGCCATTCAAGAAGTGGTGGGGAAGATCCCAGGGAACAACTATGAGTTCTCGCAACCGATCCAGTTGCGCTTCAACGAGCTGATCTCTGGCGTCCGCAGTGACGTCGCAGTCAAGATTTTTGGCGATGACATGGAGGTGCTGAACAAGACCGCTGAAGAGATCTCCTCGATGCTGCAGAAGATCCAGGGCGCTTCGGAAGTGAAGGTCGAGCAGACCACTGGGCTGCCAATGCTGACGGTGAACATTGACCGGCAGAAGGCAGCACGCTACGGCCTGAACGTCGCAGACATCCAGGACACCGTCGCCACGGCGATCGGTGGCAAGGAAGCCGGCACCATGTTCGAAGGGGACAGGCGGTTCGACATTCTGGTGCGCCTGCCTGAGTCGATTCGCAATGACCTGGAAGGCATGAAGCGCTTGCCAATACCGCTGCCACGTTCGACGGGGACCGCTGAAGCAAGGACGAATTTCATTCCCCTTGCAGAAGTAGCCTCGTTCGAACTCGCCCCGGGACCCAACCAGGTCAGCCGCGAGAACGGCAAACGCCGCATCGTGGTGAGTGCCAACGTGCGCGGCCGTGATGTGGGCTCCTTCGTGGCAGAAGCAGAACAAGGCCTTGCGCAGATCAAGATTCCGACGGGTTACTGGACCAGTTGGGGCGGCACGTTTGAAAACCTTCAGTCCGCCTCCAAGCGACTGCAGATCGTGGTTCCTGTTTCGTTGCTGCTGGTCTTCGTGCTGCTGTTCGCGATGTTTGGAAATGCCAAGGACGGCCTCTTGGTCTTCACTGGCATTCCCTTCGCGCTGACGGGGGGGATCCTGGCGCTCTGGCTGCGAGACATACCGCTGTCGATCTCCGCGGCCGTTGGCTTCATCGCGCTCTCGGGGGTTGCCGTGCTCAACGGGCTGGTGATGATTTCGTACATCCGCACGTTGAGAGAGGAAGGTGTCTCACTGGATGCAGCAATCCGGGAAGGCGCGCTGACCCGTCTGCGTCCCGTGCTCATGACGGCACTCGTCGCATCCCTGGGCTTCATTCCGATGGCGATCGCTACAGGAACCGGAGCCGAGGTGCAGCGCCCGTTGGCCACCGTCGTGATCGGCGGCATTCTTTCCTCAACGCTTCTGACTCTCCTGGTGCTTCCGATCCTCTATCGCCTGGCTCACAAGCCTGACGAGCAGGATGAGGACGTATCGGCCGAGCCCGCACACCCAGCTCCCTCCGCCCAGTAATGGGCCTTCGGGCCCCGCATTTTGCGGGGCCCATTTTTTCTTCCGTTCAACAAAGGAAACCCAATGAAAGCAACTAAGCTTCTTCTCGCGCTCGCCGTTCTCGTCTCCGGCGCCGCAATCGCTGCGGACAACCACGACACAAAGCCGATGCACGGGGGTATCGTAGCCCAGGCAAAGGACGTCGACTACGAACTCGTGACCAGCTCCGACAAGCTGCAGCTCTATGTCCGTGATCACGGCAAGCCGGCAGACGTGGCAGGAATGGCGGCCAAGGTCACGCTGTTGACCGGTACCGAAAAGCAAGATGTCCAGCTGTTGCCGGTCGATGGCAAGCTGGAAGCCTCGGGCAGCTTCAAGGTGGCAGCGGGCACGAAAGCCGTTGCGGCAGTTACCAAAGGCGGCAAAGCCGTCGCCTCCGTTCGCTTCTCGGTCAAGTAATCCAAGGTGCAGCAAGGCGCCCGCATGTCATCACAGGTGCAGACGCCTTGTTCCATGTGGGCACCAACACAGAGAAGGCTTAGTCCATGGGTCACGGACTAGCGGCTAAGCTGATTTGGATCTGGATCAGCCTGATCGCCACAGTGCTGACGTTCTGGCGGGTGCGCCACATGTGGCTGAAGCGCCATCCTGAGCGAAACAAGAGCATCAAGTACAGCCAGCGCCTGGCCAGGCGAATGCGAGATCGAAGGCTGGCCCAGATGCGATCCCGGCGAAGAACGGGCTCTGATCGCCGCGCTCGCCATTGAGGCAGCATGCAATGCGCAGCTGACGCGGATCGCTCAGCCGACCCGCCTGCAGGCCGCCGAGATGTCCAGCCCCTGTTCGTAGGCCTGGGTCGAGACGTCCAGCAGTCCCAGCACTGAGTGAAAGAGGTTGTCATGCGACAAGGCGGCCGACGACTTCTCCTTCAAGCAGGTGCTGTTGATCATGCGGCTCTCTTTGAAGCCTTCCGACAGCCACCAGACCATTGGCACCTTGGTCTGCTCGTCAGGTGCGATGGCCCGTGGCAAGCCGTGAAGGAACAGCCCTTTCTCGCCCAGCGACTCACCATGGTCGGAAACGTAGAGCATCGCCGTATCGAAGCGGCTCTCCTGGCGTTTGAGAAAGGCTACCGTCTGCCCCAATACATGGTCGGTGTAGAGCACTGCGTTGTCGTAGGCATTCACGATGCTCTGACGATCGCACTTGCGCAACTCGCCAGTGTCGCAGGTGGGTTCGAAGCGCCTGAAAGCTGCAGGGTAGCGCTTGAAATAGGCGGGGCCATGATTGCCGAGCATGTGCAGGACCACGACCGTTGTGGTCTGGGATGTCTCTGCGACTGACTCCAGCCCATGAAGAAGTGCTTCGTCAAAGCACCTACCCTCAGCACACAGTCCCGCAGCGGCGGGCGGAGCCACAGGAATCAGGTTGAGGCCATCGCAGACGCCCTTGCAGCCTGACTGGTTGTCTTTCCAGTGCACCGCGATGCCGGCCCGATCAAGGACGTGCAGTAGCGACTCCGACGAGCGGATTCGAGTCTCGTCGTAGTCCCGCCTTCCAATCGCCGAGAACATGCACGGAAGCGACGTTTCTGTGTCTGTTCCACAGGCCGTGACATTGCCGAAGTTGAGGGCGTTCAGTGCCTGAAGGTTCGGTGAAGTCTGCCGCTCATAGCCGTTGAGTCCCCAATTGCCAGCTCTGACCGTCTCTCCTACAACAATGAAGAGAAGCGTCGGCTTCTGGGCTTTCGACGGTGTCGCGACGCGAGCATCCAAGCCGACGGGCTGCCTGGTCTTGGGCGACTCGGCATCGGCGGAAAGGACACGAGCTGTTGAGTAGATCACGTTGGCCGGAGTGATGAGGTAGCGCAACTCCTTCTGGTTCCTCATCAACGCAGAGAAGTCCTGGAAGATGAGGAGAACAGCTGCCACCACTGCCACCGCACATGCGGTGCCGAAGACGATGCGTCGCAGGACAGCGCGCCATACAGAAGTTCGCGTGAGGCGGATTCGCCATATCGCCCACAGTGGGACCGCCGAGTACAGCGACACATGGGCGATAAAGCTCCAGGTGATCAACTCGCTGGCCTCAGCAGTGTCTGTCCGCAGCACATTGCGCAACATGCTGGGATCGTAGTAGACCCCGTAGCGTTGCATGTAGAAGGTCGCAAACGCCGCAATCAACACAGATGCAGTGAGCAGAGGTCGAATACTCCACCTGGTCACAGCGACGCTGAAGATGAGCCCGTGCAGCGCTATCAATGAGATCACCAGTGCACCGGCAAACACCCATGTGTCAGGGGCTTCCCAGCTGCGGCCAGTCGTGCTCGCCCTCAGAAACGTGCCGTTGTAGGCCAGCGCCACGTAGACGCTGATCCATAGCAGCAGCCCCTCTGCTGCCATTGAAGGTCGTCGCAGGAGCCATTGCCCCCAACGGGTAGGCCACCACCCAGGCTCCGCGAAGCCGCGCTGTCTGAAACTCATCTTGACCTTGCCCCTGTTTCGTGTAGCTCTTAACCCACGGTTCACGCGGCCTTTTTACGCTGTGCCTCGTACCAGCGCTGCTCGTACTGCATCGGGCTGAGGTAGTCCAGCGACGAATGCAGCCTGCGGTGATTGTAGAAGGCCATCCAGTCCATCACCGCCTGCCTGGCCTGCTCACGGGTAGCGAATTTGCACCCATGTACGCTGGCTGTTTTCAGCCGCCCCCAGAAGCTTTCCGTCGGTGCGTTGTCCCAACAGTTCCCCTTGCGGCTCATCGATGAACGCATGCCCCAGTCCTTCAAGGCATCCTGGAACTCATGGCTGCAATACTGGCTGCCCCGGTCGCTGTGGAATATCACCCCAGGAGGCGGTCTACGGCGCCACCACGCCATGGCCAGCGCGTCCTTGACCAAGCCCGCCTGCATGTGCGGCTGCAGGCTCCAGCCCACCACCTGACGGCTGAACAGGTCGATGACCGCAGCCAGGTACAGCCAGCCCTCGTCGGTTTGGATGTAGGTGATGTCGCCACTCCAGAGCTGGTTGGGCGCCTCGGGGTTGAAGCGCCGCTGTACCAAGTCGGGCGCCACCGGCAGGCCGACCGCTCAGCTCTTGGCCTGGCCACACGTCCCGCAGAACCGCGCGTTGGGCGCGAGCGTTGCCGAGCACTTGGAACATTGCGAGGCGACCATGCTGGTTCCACATTGTTGGCAGAACTTTGCTCCTGGCTGGTTCGCGCAGCCACAACTCCCGCATGCGATGAGGTTCGCTGGTCGAGGCGTGTTGTAGCCATCGTTGTAGCCGCGATTGTGGTCGCTGTCCCGGTAGTGTCCGCCGTGGTGGCCCCGGCCACCGCCATGGTGTCCGCTGAAAAGCTTGTTGAAGAAACCCATCACATCCTCCTGTGCATGTCGTGATGGGTCTATTTGAAAGCTTGTAGTGGCTTCAAGGTCAATGAAATTCGACGGAAATTGGCTACCTTACAGAGATGTAATCTGGGCGCAAACTGGGCGTTATCGGACCGTCTTTGTTGAGCTTATTTCTCTCCTGTTTTGCATGGACACGGTCATTGGCAGTGGAGCTTCTCGGGCGGTACCACTACAATTTTCGAATGCGTTCCAGACTGCTCGCTTTGCTCATTGCGCTGTTGCTGTTGCAACTGTGCTGGGCTGCAGTGGCGCCTTACATTCACGAGGGCGCGGGGGACGTAGCGCATGTTGCAGGTGTGCATGGTCATGAGACCGTGCAGCCTCAAGAGAGCCTTCATGACGCGGGGCCCTCGCACGAGGTAGGCCCAGATCCCTCACAGCAGTCGGATATCTCCGGGGCAGACCTTGACTGTGGCGTCTGCCATTCGCACAACCCGGCTGCTCCGCAGCCCAGCGTCGTCGCCGCGATCTCGGCGACCTATGAGCTCTTTGGCGCAATCGCGGTTGCACTAAAGCCTTCACCCTCGCCCATCCGCCCTGAACGCCCGCAGTGGTTCGCCCTGGTCTGACCAGGGCATCGGTTCCTCGCTGAAACCGCAGCCAATTCGCACGCCAGTCCGCCGCGCGGCAGCTGGCCTGTCTGTTCGTTTCAGGGAGCTCTCATGGTCTTTGCCGTCGTTTCGCGCGGCCTACTGATCGCATCGGCACGCGGCGCTACAAAGGCGCGCGCTTTCAAATCTTGCATGCTGGGCCGGCACCCATGAACCGGTCTTGGCTGCCCCTCCTGCACGCCTGGCTGGTCTCTGTCGTGGCCACCGGAGGTGCAGTGTTCATCGGAGAAATCATGGGCATGACGCCATGCGTGCTGTGCTGGTACCAGCGCATCGCCATGTTTCCCATCGCTCTGGTTCTGGGCATGTCGCTCTACGCGGAAGACCGCCGAGGCGCTGTCTATGCGTTGCCGATGGCTCTCACTGGCTTGGTGATCGCCGGCTATCACAGCCTCTTGGTGACAGGCCTCGTTCCTCAGACGTGGACTCCCTGCTCTGCTGGGGTGTCCTGCGCCAACCAGAAACTCAGCATTTTCTGGGGCATGGAACTGCCTTGGCTCTCGTTCGCATCCTTCGCTGCCATCGTGGCATGCCTCTCAATCTACCTGCGCAGAACCCGTCAATGATCTCTCGAAAAGCAATCGTAGCCATGGTGCTGATCGTCTCGGCAGGCGCCTTCGTTGCCGGTACATACCTCTACCAACGCAACGCACAGGCAAATCACGAAGCGGTCGTCGTCAGCCAGTCAGAGAACCTCGTGCGGATGCACTCACCAGTCCTGGGTCCACGCGAAGCGCCAGTCACCATCGTGGAGTTCTTTGATCCCGCGTGCGAGACGTGTCGCGCCTTCTATCCCGTCGTCAAGGACTTGATGCGGCAATACCCATCCGATGTCCGCTTGGTGATCAGGTACGCCCCTTTTCACCAAGGCTCGGATCAGGTCGTCAAGCTTCTCGAAGCGGCTCGCAAGCAAGGTCGCTTCGTTCCTGTGCTTGAGTCCCTGCTTGACACCCAGCCAAGCTGGGCAGACCACGGCACTCCTCGCCTGGAGCTGGCCTTTAGAGCAGCAGCGCAAGCCGGGTTGGACATGCAACGGGCGCAAGTGGATATGGCCGCTCCAACAATGGACGCACTGATCCAGCAGGACGTGCACGACCTCACAGCGCTCCAGGTCAACAAGACGCCGACATTCTTCGTCAACGGTCGCGCGCTTCCAAGTTTCGGAGCCAGGCAGTTGGCGGAGCTTGTTTCCCAGGAGGTTGCGAAGGTCAAAAAGTAGCTGCCACTACGCCGATCCAAACCTCCCAGGTTGGCGCCGCAATCAAGATATGGCTGCGCTTGACTTTGAAGTTACTTGAAGGTTTCCAATCACATTACACCAAGGAACCAACACCATGAATTCAACCGAGAACGCCCACAAAGACCACGCGGCGGACGCCTGCTGCGCCGGGGAAGTGAAGGCATCGGCACCATCAACCGCGCCAGCGGCAAGTTCCACATCCAAGGGAACCGTGTTCAGAATCTCGGCCATGGACTGTGCGGCCGAGGAAAGCGAGATCCGCCGCGCGCTGGAGCCCATATCGGGTGTGCGGGGGCTGGGCTTCCAGCTCGGAGCACGCACCCTGACGATTGATGCACCTGAGGATGTGATCCCTGAAGCCGTGGCTGCGATCCGCAAGGCGGGTTTCGATCCCGAGCCTGTTGCAACAGCCCAAGGCGTGGCCAATGGCGAGGACCACGGCAGTACGGCTGAGGGACTCTGGCGGATGGTGCTGGCACTGGCGCTGGCCATCGCGGCGGAGACCCTGTCCTTCTTCGCACCGGACACCACAGTGTTCAAGGGCATAGGCATGGCCGTCGCTGCCGCTGCGATCTGGCTTGCAGGCTTTTCCACCTATCGCAAGGGTTTCGCAGCGCTCATGCAAGGGCGCCTGAATATCAACGCACTGATGACCGTTGCCGTGACGGGCGCCTTCCTCATTGGCCAGTGGCCAGAGGCCGCGATGGTGATGGCCTTGTACGCTATCGCCGAGTTGATTGAAGGTCGGGCTGTAGATCGCGCCAGGAATGCGATCAAGAGCCTGCTCGACCTGACGCCAGATACCGCTGAAGTCCGCCAGCCCGACGGAAGCTGGACCGTGACGCCGGCGGCGGAAGTTGCAATCGACGCGATCGTCCGCGTCTAGCCTGGTGC
>ENA-UOUJ01001524-UOUJ01001524.1-activated-sludge-metagenome-genome-assembly--contig:-NODE-1524-length-12033-cov-4.620638_pt1 | contig 12033 bp, 12 predicted proteins | sample MGYA00249839_ERZ747224 | MGnify/ENA primary metagenome ERZ747224 (study PRJEB28782, sample SAMN03220277) | activated sludge metagenome | biome: wastewater; feature: sewage sludge; material... | reverse complement strand
GTCCTTGAACTGGCGCGAGCCCTGCACCCAGATGTCGCCGGAGCGCAGCGAGTTTCTCAGTTCGGACAGCACGCACAGCTCGTAGAAGCGCCGATCCAGGCCGTCCTCCGTACGCACCAGGCTTTCCCAGCGCTTGCGCACGAATGACGTGGGCGCGTCATCCGGCACCTTGCGCGCCTGACGCTCATTCATGCCCTTGAGCACTTCGACGCCGGCCAGCAGCTCGCGCGCCGCGGGCGCCGCCTTCATGCTCAACGCTTCCAGCAGGGCCGGCGTGTACCGCCGAAGCTGATTGAAGCCGTCGCCGACGAGCGCGAGGAAGTCGAAGCCTTCCGGCTGGGCCAGCAGTTCGGCCTCGGTGATGCTCTCGGTGAACACCTCCCACGGGATGATGGCCTCGATGGCGGCGAACGGATCGCTACCTGACTGCTTTGCTTCCAGCAGGGCGCGGCCGATGCGCGAGTACAGTCGCACCTTGTCGTTGATTGCCTTGCCGGACTGCTGGAAGCGGTCGGCATGGTTGCGCTTGGCTTTGCTGAACAGCGCGCCCATGAAACGGTCGTGCAGGTCGATGATCTCGTCGATCAGGGTGGCACGGGTATCGAGGATCACCGCGACCAGGGTCGCATGGCGGCGGCTCGGCTCCAGGTCGCGCAAGTGCTGAGCCGTCATCTGTCCACCTTCGCGGGAAAGCTTCAGCAGACGGTTCTGGTGGACGGCGTGCTCCAGCCCGTCCGGCAGCGCCAGGTCGCGGAGCGTTGTCAGTCGCTCCAGGTGGGCCAGCACATGCTTGGGCTTGGGCGGACCGGGCGGCTGGCGCAGCCAGATCAGCCCGCTGCCCTTAGTGCCCTCGCGGATCGCCAGCAGAGCGTCGAGCGCCCGGCGGTGGAAATCACCGAGCGGTGCGGTGAGCGCTTCGTAGACCTGGCGCGTGCCGCGCGTCAGCGCCTCGCTGCACACGCGCTCGATGACATCGAGGGCCGGCAGGATGATGCGCCGCTGCCGGAGCAGCTCGACCAGCGCTTCGGCCAGCACGATGCCCCGGTCGGTCTGCTGGGCCAGCTCGGCGAGCTGGTGAACGAAGTGCCGGTAGTCGGCGACAGCGAACGGCGTCAGTTTCAGCCACGCCTGCAACTCCAACAGGTGCTCACGCCGGGTTTCCGGCCGCTGCGCGTACTGCAGCCAGATGTCCGGCGCGACGCGCAACTGGCGGCCGACAATATTCAGCAGGGATGCGGGCGGTTCGGCGTCGGTCGGCAGGGCGAAGCCGGGATAGCGCAGGTAGCACAACTGCATCGCGAAGCCGAGCCGGTTGTGATTGCCGCGCCGCTGTCGGATCACCGACAGGTCGGGTTCGGAGAAGGTGTAATGCCGGATGAGATCGTCGTCAGTGGTCGGGAAGGCAAGCAGGCCGGTGCGCTCGGCGGGCGTCAACAAACTGCGGCGCGGCATGGTCAGTCGTCCGCTCTCAGGTATTGGTAGAGGGTTTCGCGGCTGATGCCGAACTCGCGGGCGAGCTTGGCTTGCTGCTCACCGGCGGCAGCCCGCCGACGCAGCTCGGCCACCCGCTCCGGCGACAGCGCCTTCTTGCGGCCCCGATAGGCCCCGCGCTGCTTGGCGAGCGCGATGCCTTCGCGCTGCCGCTCGCGGATCAAGGCGCGCTCGAATTCGGCGAACGCGCCCATCACCGACAGCATCAGGTTCGCCATCGGCGAGTCCTCGCCGGTGAAGGTCAGGCTCTCCTTGACGAACTCGATGCGCACGCTGCGCCGGGTGAGCTTCTGCACCAGGCGGCGCAGGTCGTCGAGGTTGCGCGCCAGGCGGTCCATGCTGTGCACCACCACCGTGTCGCCCTCGCGCACGAAGGCGAGCAGCCGTTCCAGCTCGGGGCGCTGGGTGTCCTTGCCCGATGCCTTGTCCGTGAACAGCCGGTCCACCGAAACCTGCTCGAGTTGGCGTTCCGGGTTCTGGTCGAAGCTGCTGACGCGGACGTAGCCGATGCGCTGACCGTGCAAGGTGGCCTCCTGAGGACAATGTGTCAGGAAGAAATCTATGATCCTTGGCGGAGCGTGTCAATAAATTCTAAAGGCGGCTCTATTCTGACGCTTTCGCGCCAAGCGCTCTGACGCCAGGTTAGGGTATGCTTCAAACTGACAGCAGGGCGGGCGCAGGTAACGACAAGTGCTCAAACAGGCTCACTCTGACTCGCAACTGGCAGGCCGGCGCCTACCCACCCCCAGAGCAGCCCGGCGGCCAGCAATGCGCACGCGCCGGAGAATCCGAACGCGATCATTGGCGAGAACGCCTGGTACAACCAGCCGAATACCACTGAGGCCGGGAACAGGAATACGCCAGCGGTCAGGTTGAACCATCCAAAAGCCGTTCCGCGACGTCCACTTGGGGCGATGTCCGCGACCAGCGCCTTTTCCACCCCTTCGGTGGCCGCCATGAACAGGCCATAGGAGGCGAACAGGGCAAAAAGCAAGACTCCATCGTGGGCCATGAGTCCGAGCCCCAGGTAGAACAGACCGTAGGCGACGTACCCGACGATCAGCACTCGTGCGCGGCCGACCCGATCCGACAGGGCGGACAAGGGTGTGGAAAACAGCATGGCGACGGCTGACACGGCCGCCCACAGCAAGGGAATCTGCGCCGCGGGAACGCCCAGCTCTGTCGCCCGCAACAGCAGAAACATGTTGGACGAGTTGCCAAGCGTGAATAGCGCAACCACGATCAGATAACGCTTGAACACCGGCGGCATGTCGCGCAATCGCCAGTCGAAAGCGGCGCGCGGCCCTGGCTCGGCCGCCTGCGGTTCCCGAAGGCTTGACGCCAGGCCGAGACACAGCACGGCAGGCACCGCCGACCACAGAAAGATGTCTTTGAGCGGCACCTGCGCGGCCAACAGCATCGACGCCAGCAAGGGGCCGAGCACCGCGCCTGCGTTGTCCATCGCCCGGTGCAGCCCGAAGGCCAACCCGCGTCGTCCAGCATCCACGCTGCCGGCCAGCAGGGCATCGCGTGGCGATGAGCGCAGCCCCTTTCCCACCCGATCGGCGAAACGGATGGCAAGCAGCCAGGGCCAACTGACGACGAAAGCAATGAGCGGGCGGCCCAGACCCGCGAGACCATATCCGAACACCACCCACGGCTTTGAGCGTTGCGTGCGATCCACGATGACGCCGGAGAAGAGCTTGAGCAGACTTGCCGTCGCCTCGGCGATCCCCTCGATGATGCCCAGCGCGCGCGGCCCGGCCATCAGCACCGAGGACAGGTAGAGCGGAATCAGCGGGTAGAGCATCTCGCTTGCACTGTCGTTGACCAGGCTGATCAGACCGATCAGCCAGACGGTGCGCGGCAGCGCGAATACGGCCTTCAACATTAAAGTTCGCCCGTCATGCCGAACTCGATGGGCGTCTTGACATAGAAGACGTTGATCTTTTCCGCGCGCAGGCGCTGGAACAGCCGTTCGACATCGGCCTCGTTAAGCGCCATTGTCACCTCGATGGGCTGATCTGCCAGTTCGAAGAAGTGGGCGGAGTGCAGGCGATGGTGATGCCCGAATCCCTCCGCTGCGGCAATCAGCGTCGCCCCGCCGACACCGAGCGCGCGCGCCTCGTGAACAAGCCATTCGCCCAGCGGCAAACAGCCGTGCTTGCGGTCCTGCTGCGTGAAGAAAGTCAGTTGGTAGCCCTGCATGGTGTTGCCCTCCCGATCAGGCGGACTTGAACAATGCCATGGATGCGAGGCCGAGCAAGGTCATCAGCAGCGAGCCGATGACGTGCGCGGAGATCGCCACCCCGGCCCAGACGATGCGCCCCTCCTGAATCAGGGTGGTCACTTCGGCCGAGAAGGTCGAGAAAGTCGTCAGCCCGCCAAGGAATCCGGTAACGATCAACAGGCGCCACTCCGGCGCCAGGCCGGCGTGCTCACCGAAGAAAGCCAGCGCGATGCCTATCAGGTAGCCGCCCAGCATGTTGGCAAGCCAGGTACCAGGCGGCACGGTCGGAAAAAGGGCGTTGAAGGCGGCGCCCAATCCCCAGCGCAGCACGGCGCCCAAGGACGCCCCGACACTGATCGCAAGGAGCGACTTGATCATGGCCGAGCTGAAGCCTCCGACAAGAAGAGGTTAAGGCTATCATCCATCGCCCGCGTGCCATCCCAGATTGCGAACGGGAAATGCCCATAGCGCACCGACAAGGCGTCCGCCACCTTTTCCGCACTCGCACCACGCCATGCCAGATAGAGAGCCGAAACCAGTCCGGTGCGATCAGCCCCGCCCTGGCAGTGGATCAGGAGCGGCTTGGGTGCCTTCTCGATCAACTGCAACACCTCGTGCATTTGATCCGGGGTGAGCGGTTTGGTGGCCGACAGGCGGTAGTCAATATGCCGCACCCCGACGGCGCTGGCGACCGCGCGCTCGTCCTCGTACCAGGCTTCTCCAGGGGGCGCGCCGCGCAAGTTCAGGACGGATCGAATCCTGTTGTCCTGCAGGCGACGCGTCAGGTCAATGGCATCGAGCTGGGCGGAGCGGTAAATCGCTCCAGGTTCAACATCGTGGAAGTTGCCGTCGTACTGGATGATGCCGTATGCGCCTCCAAGCAAAAGCAGGACGGCGCCCAACAGGGTACCTACGCCCCCGGCGATTCGACCGAACAAGCTCAGATGGCCCCTGCGTTTCCCCATTCCAGCCACCTCTGTCATATCGCCAACTCGCAGCGGAACATCACCGCTCGCACATGGCGAAGCTCCTCGGCATGGTCCTGCAAAAAGGCGCGCAAGCGCCCCTCGATGTCGATCAATTCGATACACAAGGGGTGATGCGCAGGCGTCGTTTCGACGTGCTGATGGCTGAGCTGCTCTCCCGGCAGATAGCCCGCATGCACGGAGTGAAGCAGCGCTTGCTGAATGCCGGCGCGGTGCGCCGCGGCCAGCAAGCGGTTGCTCAACGCCGGTGCCGACAGACGGTGCCAGAAACGGGTCGGCTTGGCCCGGGCGGATTGCGGGAAATACAGGCGCAGGGCGCTCAAGTCGGTCACGGCGGTCATGTCGATTCTCGGCATCATGGTTTGGTTTTTTCGTCGGCAGCCCGCTGCAACAATTCCTTCCGGTAGGCAGGCAGTTCACCGAGTCTCATCCCTTCAGGGGCATGGCGGTGCTTGGCTTGTCCGACGCGCTGCGAGCGGTAGATGCCCGTATGCCCGGAGAACAGATAGCTCACCACGCAGGCCACAGCCGCGAAAACGCCGGCCTCGGCACCGAACAGCTCCATCGCCATCAGTGTCGAGGCGATGGGCGTGTTGGCCGCACCGGCAAATACCGCGACAAAGCCGATGCCCGCCAGAAAGGGGATCGGCATGTTCAACAGCGGCGCAAGCGCGTTGCCGAGCGTTGCCCCGATGTAGAAGAGCGGCGTGACTTCACCGCCCTTGAAGCCGCTGCCGAGCGAGGCGATGGTGAAGACCATCTTGGCCGCAAAGTCGTACGGTGCCAGCGGTTGCTGGAAGGCCTCCACGATGGTCGGAATGCCCAGGCCGATATAGCGGTCAGCGCCGAGAAACCATGCGGCTGCCGCGATCACGATGCCGCCCAGCAAGGGCCTAAAGGGGGCATAGCTGACGTGCTGCTTCATCCAGCCGCCCAGGGCGTGGGTCGCATCGGCGAACACTTTACCGGTCAAGCCAAACACGGCGCCGGCCACGACCATCGCCGCCAGACCCCAAGCCGACACCTGCGGCACGAGCGGGATGGCGTAATGCGTGTGATGCACGCCCCACAGCAAACCGACCTGGTCGGCGACGATGGCCGCGACAATGCAGGGCAGGATTGCGTCATAGCGCAAACGGCCGATGGCGAGCACTTCCAGCCCGAAGATCGCGCCCGCGAGGGGGGTGCCGAACACGGATGCGAACCCGGCGCTGATCCCGGCCATCAGGATGATGCGCCTGTCCTCGTGCTTGAGCCTGAAGAGGTGGGTCAATTGATCGGCCAGCGCGCCTCCCATCTGCACCGCCGTCCCCTCGCGGCCGACGGATGCGCCGAACAGATGAGAGACTACGGTTCCGCCCAGCACCAGCGGAGCCATGCGTAGCGGGATGACCTTCTTCGGATCGTGGATCTCGTCGATCAGCAGGTTATTGCCTGCCTCGACGTTCTGACCAAAACGCAGGTACAGCCACCCGACAATGAATCCGGCGACGGGCAGCAGCCAGATGAGCCAGCGATGGGCCACCCGGGTGTCGGTCGCCCAGTCGAGCGCGAAGAGGAAGAAAGCAGAAGCGGAGCCGGCGAGAACGGCGACGCCGCTGGCGAGCAGAAGCCACTTGCCCATGTAGGGCAGCAGGTCAATCTGCTCGAGACGTTTGGAAGGCTTCATACATGTCCAGTCGTTCGTGGTGTAAGGCACAAACCTGGACATGCGGCGGGCCGAGAAATACGCCTACACCTTCCCGCAAGTCCAGGAATACGTGTAGGCATCATCAGCCCCGAGGGCGGTTAAAGGAGGAATGCCATCTCCGTGGCCGGATTCTACCGGCTAACGTCCCATAACACTACCGCCCGTGAGACGGGGGCCTTACTCCATCAGCGCAACCGACTTCACCTGCACCCAGAGCTCAAGTCCTGGCGTCACCTTGAGCGACGCAGCAGCCCGTTTGGTTAGCCGGGCCAGCAGCATGGCATTGCCGACCTGGACCCGCACCAGCGCCAGGCCGGGGTGCTCGTCATCGCCCACGGCATCGACGCGGCCACGCAGGACGTTCTGAATGCTGCTCGTGCCCGGTTGCTCGGCCAGGCTCACGTCGCGGGCGAGCACCCGCACCCGGACGCGACGCCCGACCGTCAGCCCCTGATCGCGTGCCCACAGGCTGCCACCCTCGAAGTCCACGCGCAGCAGATGCCAGTCGTGATCCACGGCGCCGACCGTCGCATGGAGGATGGCCCCGGCATCCTCACCCAGCCGGATCGGCAGATCGAGGCGTGCCAGGGTGTCGGCCAGTGGCCCGCTGGCGAGCACCCGGCCGCCCTCCATCGCCACCAAGTGGTCGGCGAGCCTTGCCACCTCGTCGGGCGAATGGCTGACGTAGAGCACCGGGATGTCCAGCTCGTCGTGCAGCCGCTCCAGGTAGGGCAGGATCTCCTGCTTGCGCTTGAGATCGAGCGCGGCCAGCGGCTCGTCCATCAGCAAGAGGCGCGGACTGACGGCCAAGGCGCGGGCGATGCCGACTCGCTGGCGTTCGCCGCCGGAGAGGCGGTCCGGCTTGCGGTCGAGCAGATGACCGATGCCCAGCAGCGCGATGGCGTGATCCATGCTGACCCGCTGCGTGCCCAAAATCCGCCGCAGCCCATAGCGCAGGTTGCCCATCACCGTGAGGTGGGCGAACAGGCTGGCCTCCTGGAACACGTAGCCGATGGGCCGTTGATGCGTCGGCACCCAGCGGCCGGTGTCCTGCCACACTTCGCCATCGATGGCGAGCCGCCCGCGCGGCGCGCGCTCCAGGCCGGCGATGCAGCGCAGCAGCGTCGTCTTGCCCGAACCTGAATGGCCGAACAATGCGGTGACGCCCCGGCCGGGCAGCGTGAGATCCACATCGAGCGAGAAGCCCGGCCAGTCGAGCCGGAAACGTGCGTCGATGCCCGCCACGTCAGCCCCGCTTCTTCGGATTCGGTCGCCAGGCGTACAGGGCCAGCAACACGAGGAACGAGAAGATCAGCATCACCGCTGCGAGGCGGTGCGCCTGCATGTATTCCAGCGCCTCCACGTGGTCGTAGATCTGCACCGAGGCCACTCGCGTCACGCCGGGCAGGTTGCCGCCGATCATCAGCACGACGCCAAACTCGCCCACGGTATGGGCGAAGGTGAGGATGGAGGCGGTCAGGAAGCCCGGCGCGGCTAGTGGCACCGCTACGGTGAAGAAGGTATCGAGCGGCGAGGCCCGCAGCGTGGCGGCCACTTCCAGCGGCCGGTCGCCTACTGCCTCGAAGGCCGTTTGCAATGGCTGCACCATGAACGGCAAGGAGTAGAACACGGAGGCCACCACCAGGCCCCAAAAGGTGAAGGGCAGCGGCCCCAGGCCCAGCGCCCCGGTGAGCTGCCCGACCGGTCCGTTCGGCCCCATCGCCAGCAACAGGTAGAAGCCCAGCACCGAGGGCGGCAGCACCAGAGGCAACGCCACCACCGCGCCGATTGGCCCCTTCCACCAGGTCCTGGTGCGCACCAGCCACCAGGCGATGGGCGTGCCCACCAGGAGGAGGATCACCGTCACGATGCCGGCCAGGCGCACGGTCAGCCACAGCGCCTGCAAATCACTCTCCGTCAGCATTGGTGCTTCCTCTCAACGCGTGTGCTGGAAGGTCTTGATGGCGGAAACCAGCAGGACGATGCCCAGCAGGCCCATCAGCTGGTCAGTCGGCACCAAACCGAGCAGCAGGCCGCCCAGCGCCGCGCCGAGGATCGAGCCGGCCACCATCCAGCGCATCAGCGGCTGTTCCTGGCGCAGCACGTCGAAAGCATCGGCGCGGCTATAGCGGGCGAAGCCGGCGATCATGGTCGGCAGACTCACCATCAGCGACAGACTGCCCGCGAGCTTGATGTCCAGACCGTAGAGCAGCACGATGGTCGGAATCAGCAGTTCGCCACCGGCCACGCCCAGCAGCGCGGCCATCATGCCGATGCCCAGTCCGGCGAGCAGCCCGGCCACGAAGCGCAACGGCCCCGCCTCGAGCAGCGGTGTGCCGCCCCCATGCCCGCCCGTCCATGCCTCCGACAGCATGATCAGCGACAGCCCGATCAGCAGCGCCAGGACGATGCGGTTCAGCCGCTGCCGGGGCAGGGTGATGACGCGCCCTGCCGCCCACCACGCCCCGACCAGGCTGCCGGCAAGCAGGTTGAACACCACGTCGAGGTGATCGGCGAGGATCGTGGGCGAAAGCGTGCTGCCCCGGAACAGCAGCGCGGTGGCCACCACCACCAGGCTCATGGCCTTGTTGAGGATGACGGCTTCGAGAGTGCCGAGGCGGAACAGTCCGACCAGCACCGGCAGGCGGAATTCCGCCCCGCCGAGACCGATCAGGCCGCCCAGCGTGCCGATGAGCGATCCGGCGACGAATCCCTGCCCGTTGCGGGTACCGGCGCGCATGGCTGGGGCCTACTCGCCGGCGACTTCGCCGGGCAGGACGAAGCCGTACTTGGTCATCACGGCGCGCGCCGGCTGGCTGCTCATGTAGTCGGCGAAGCGTTTGGCGAGTGCATTGCCATCTGCCCGCTTGGTGATGACGTAGCCCTGTTCCAGTGGCTCATGCAGGTCGTCGGGGATTAGCCAATAGCCGCCGCGCTTTGCCAGCTCGGGATTGACGGCCAAGGCAAGGGCGATGATGCCGACCTGGGCATTGCCCGTCTGCACGAACTGCGCGGTGTGGGCGATGTTCTCGCCATAGACCAGCTTCGGCTCGACCTGCTGCCACACCCCAGCCGCGCGCAGCGCTTCCTCGGCCCGCTTGCCGTAGGGGGCATGCTTCGGGTTAGCGATGGCGACGCGGGCGATTTTCGGATCGGCGAGGCTCGCCAACGTCATCTTCGTGGCGTCCAGGCTCGTGCTCCACAGCACAATGCGGCCGAAGGCGTAGGGCTGCACATCCGAGGCGCCAAATCCCGCCTTGACCAGTGCGCGGGGGAAAGCAATGTCAGCCGAGAAGTACAGGTCATAGGGCGCACCCTGCTGAATCTGGGTGTGGAACTTGCCGGACGAGCCATAGATGACGTCCACCTGGTCCGCCGGGTGGGTTTGCTGGAAGGTGGCGACGATTTCGTCCATGGCGAACTTCAGGTCGGCCGCCGCCGCGACGGTGATCTTTTCGGCGTGGGCCGTCGCCGCGAACAGCAGCGAGCAGGCGAGCAACAAGGGGCACAGGCGCTTCATGGGCGGGTTCCTTCTCATCGGGCAATGACACAAAAGAACCCGCTGCATCGCGCGTGTCGGGTTCGCTACACCGTTAAGTCAAAAAAGACATAACGCAAAGCATAAAGCATCCGGCGTGCCAGCACATGACGACGGTCAAGATGATGAGTGGTCGACCAGTTTGCGCAGCGCTTCAAGCTCCGGTGCGGCCTCAGTATTGAGGCGCTTTTCCAAGGCGTCGTAAGCCGCCACCAGTTGCTGTCCGAGCGCTGTCAGGGATGCGCCACCGCCACCCTTGCCGCCTGTCGCAGTGTCAACAACCGGACACCCAAACCCCTCGTTGAGGGAGTCGACCAGCAGCCAGGCGCGTTTGTACGGCACGCCCAGCGAGCGAGCCGCCGCCGCAATGGAACGGGTTTCGCCGACCGCCCGCAGCAGGTCGATCTTGCCGGGGCCGATTGCGATCCCGTCACCGATATAGATGCGCGGCCGAACCAGGACGGCGCAAGGCTTGTTCTTCTGAGGACTCATACGGTGAGAGGCTATCTGAAACGCCTCGTCATCCCAAGCTCCGGAGGCGGGCTGGCCTTAGCGTACGATTTTTTCCGTTTCGTGAGCTGACCCCAAGATGACCGCGTTGGCGATCAGCCTGGCGCACTGGTTGCTGATCTCAATTTCGATGTCGGTGCGCCCGGTCAATTCCTTCTTGCCGCCGACCTGGGCGATGGTCGAGCGTAGATGGTGATAGGACTCGATGCGGTTCTGTGAGCGGTGCACGTTGCGCTCCAGTTGTGGATCGCGCAGGTAGCGCAGCGTGTAGATGCTGCGGATGAGCTTGTCGAACTCGAACACGGCGCGCCGCGTCGGGTTCGGCGCGGTGTAGGTGCATAGCTTGCGGATCAGCGTGCCCTGCGTCATCTCCTTCAGTCCGAGCGTGGCGACGATCTGGTCGAGGTTCGGCTTCTCGCTGACTATGAGATCGCGGTCGATTCTCCCGGCCGGCCGGATCAGGCACTGATCGTACAGCGCCGGATCGTCGGCACTGTAGAGCTCCTTCAACTGATCGCCAAGGTCGGTGAAGCGCGGCTCGAAACGCAGGCCGAACCAGTGGAGGATAGCGAAGTTGGCCTTGTTGACGCTGTGCATGTCGCCGGTGATCGCGGTCGGCACGATGTCCGACGTGTTGCGATACCAGATGTCGAACACGTGATGGGCCTCGTAATCGTGCGCGCCGATCAGGTAGCCGTTGAGCGGCACGTGGTTGCACAGCAGCGTGTAGGCGACCACGCCCTTGCCGCGCCCAAAGTATTTGCGCGAGTGGCGCGCTTTCACGGTCGGCCGCTCGACGCCGAATTTCTGACCATCGACGGCACCGTACAGTGCATCGAGGTCGAACGAGTAGTACGGGAAGATCGGCAGCGCGGCGATGGCGTTGCTGATGCAGTCGTTGGCCGCGTGCAGCGTTGCGTGGCGCAGGTACTGTTGGTAGGCGCTCTCCAGCACGTGGTACGGGATGTCGCTGGTGCGTGCCATGACCTGGTTGCCGTGGTTCATCGCCTGCGCGATGATGACCGCCATCAGGCTGTCGGCGTCGGCGACCTTCTTCGCATAGCGCGGCTGCAAAGGCGTCAGCGCCGACAGGAACTGGCACTGGCCGTTGACGAAGCGGAACACGTCGGCCACGTCGCAGAACGGCAGTTGCTCGTAGAACGCCTTCTCGCGCGCCTTCTGGTTCTCGCCCTTGGGCTTGCGCCATGTCAGCTTCTGCGTGTCCTTGTCGTATTCCAAGTGCGTCAGCTTTCCCTGCTTCAGCTCGCGGTTGAAGGCAAGCCACTGAGAGCGCAGCTCGGTCGCGAGTGCATCGAGCTGGGCATCGAGTGGCTGCCGCAGGAACGGGATGTCGATCTGCGCCAGCACGGCGGCCTTCTCCTCCAGCGAAACCAGCTCGTCGGAAAAATGCCGGTGCTGCAAGCTGTCGTCGAGGTAGAGTTCACCCGACTGGAAGCGCTTCCTGACCTGGCGGTACAGCCAGAACTCGTAGCGGTCGGCATGCAGGCCCGTCGGCTTGCCATCGGCATCGAAGGTCAGCAGGTACGGTCGCAAGCGTTTCGGCAGCGTGGCCGCTGGACATTCGGCG
>ENA-UOUJ01001523-UOUJ01001523.1-activated-sludge-metagenome-genome-assembly--contig:-NODE-1523-length-12035-cov-4.504424_pt1 | contig 12035 bp, 9 predicted proteins | sample MGYA00249839_ERZ747224 | MGnify/ENA primary metagenome ERZ747224 (study PRJEB28782, sample SAMN03220277) | activated sludge metagenome | biome: wastewater; feature: sewage sludge; material... | reverse complement strand
GCACCCTACGTATTACCGCGGCTGCTGGCACGTAGTTAGCCGGTGCTTATTCTTCCGGTACCGTCATCCCCCCGAGGTATTAACCCAGGAGATTTCTTTCCGGACAAAAGTGCTTTACAACCCGAAGGCCTTCTTCACACACGCGGCATTGCTGGATCAGGCTTTCGCCCATTGTCCAAAATTCCCCACTGCTGCCTCCCGTAGGAGTCTGGGCCGTGTCTCAGTCCCAGTGTGACTGGTCGTCCTCTCAGACCAGTTACGGATCGTCGCCTTGGTGAGCCTTTACCCCACCAACTAGCTAATCCGACATCGGCCGCTCCGATAGCGCGAGGCCTTTCGGTCCCCCGCTTTCCACCTTGGTGCGTATGCGGTATTAATCCGGCTTTCGCCGAGCTATCCCCCACTACCAGGTACGTTCCGATGCATTACTCACCCGTTCGCCACTCGCCACCAGGGTTGCCCCCGTGCTGCCGTTCGACTTGCATGTGTAAGGCATGCCGCCAGCGTTCAATCTGAGCCAGGATCAAACTCTTTAGTTCGATCTTTCTAGGTTGGTTCTTGCGAACCTGCTCATAAACGGAATTGACATTCATTGGTTACCCAATGGATATCTGTTACCGTATGAGCGTCTGATTTTTCCGAGAACCGGACGACGATGTCGCCGCGGAACCCGCCTTCAGGATCGGCTTTCACCGGCCCTTCGGGCTTGGCGCTTTCGCCCAGACGCCCACACTTATCGGCTGTTGATTTTTAAAGATCGGGACCACTTGCCGCTGCGTTTGCAGTGATTCGTGATCAGCAGAGAAACGAGATTGTGTCAGCTTCGTTTCTGCCTGTCAAGCGCTTCGTTCCGTTTTTCGTATCGACTTCGCCTTTGCGTTGTCGGCCGGAGCGCCTGTCCTGCTGCCTCGGGCCCGCTTCGCGGGGGTCGTCAGCAGCAAGAGGCGAGACTATAGCAGCGTTTTCGAGGATGTGCAAAACGGCGTTCAGCGGTGGGTGAACCCGGGCTTGCGCTTCTCGACGAAGGCCGCCATCCCCTCCTTCTGGTCCTCGGTGGCGAACAGCGAGTGGAACACCCTGCGCTCGAAGAGCAGACCCTCCGACAACGGCGACTCCCAGGCGCGGTTGATCGCCTCCTTCGCCATCATCACCGAGGGAAGCGAGTTGGCCGCGATCGTTGCCGCCGCCTCGAGCGCCTCGTCGAGCAGGCGGTCAGCGGGCACGATTCGGGACACCAGGCCGGCCCGCTCGGCTTCCTCGGCGTCCATCGTGCGTGCGGTCAGGCACAGATCCATTGCCTTGGCCTTGCCGATCGCACGCGGCAACCGCTGCGTGCCGCCGGCACCGGGGATCACGCCGAGCTTGATCTCGGGCTGGCCGAACCTGGCGGTGTCGGCGGCGATCACGATGTCGCACATCATTGCCAGCTCGCAGCCGCCGCCCAGCGCGTAGCCGGCGACTGCGGCAATCACCGGCTTGCGTATCCGCCGGATCGTCTCCCAGTTGCGGGTGATGTACTCGCTGCGATAGACGTCCATGTAACTCCAGCGGGCCATCGCGCCGATGTCGGCGCCAGCGGCGAAGGTCTTGTCGTTGCCGGTGATGACGATTGCTCCGATGCCGTCGTCGGCGTCGAAGGCGAGCAGCGCGGACCCGAGCTCGTCCATCACGCTGTCGTTCAATGCGTTGAGCTGCTTCGGGCGGTTGAGTCGGATCAATCCGACGCGCTCGCGCGTCTCGACGAGGATCAGCGATTCGGCCATCGTGCAGGTTCTCCGTGTTGTCGCTTTCGCGGACTGGGTCGATCGATTCTGCCACGCGCCTGATGGCAAGATCGGGGGATGCAGCATCCATGCGGCGTGCCGGGAGCTCGAAGCCCCGCGGTCTCGCCGCGCCGGCCCCGCCCTGCAGCATTCATTCGGAGGAGATAGATGGAACAGAAGACGGTGCGACTCGAGGTCGCTTCAGGCATCGCGCGCTTGACGCTCGATCGCCCGGACAAGCTGAACGCGTTCACGCGCGCAATGCACGCCGATCTGCGCGAGGCGCTGGACCGGATCGAAGGAGACGACAGCGTTCGCGCCGTGGTGCTGGCCGGCGCCGGCCGGGGCTTCTGCGCCGGCCAGGACCTCGCCGACCTGTCCTTCGAGCCCGGCAATATGACCGACCTCGGCCAGTTGATCGAGGAAACCTTCAATCCGCTGATCCGCCGGATCAGGAGCTTGCCGATGCCGGTCGTCGCCCGGGTAGCCGGCATCGCCGCCGGTGCCGGCGCCAGCCTCGCACTGGCCTGCGACATCGTGATTGCGGCGCGCAGTGCGTCTTTCCTGCAGGCTTTCGTCAACATCGGCCTCGTCCCCGACTCCGGCAGCACCTGGTTCCTGCCGCAGCGGATCGGTCACGCCCGGGCGATGGCGCTGGCGATGCTGGGTGAGCGCCTTTCCGCGGAACAGGCGGCGCAGTGGGGGCTGATCTGGAAATGCGTCGACGACGAAGCCCTCGATGCCGAGGTCGAAACGCTGGCCGGACGACTGGCCACGATGCCGACTCGCGCGCTCGCTGCGATCAAGCAGTCGATCAATGCCGCACAGACGAACTTGCTCGACCAGCAGCTCGACCTCGAGCGCGACCTGCAGCACGCGCTCGGGCAATCGCAGGACTACAGCGAGGGGGTCAACGCGTTCCTGGAGAAGCGCCGGCCCAACTTCAAGGGCCTCTGAACTGCGGGCGTCGCGCCTGCCGGCCCGCCCCATCGGGTGCACGCGAGGAGACAACAAGGATGAGCGAGGAGACGACGCCCGGCCCGACGCAAAGCGGGTCGATGGAAGCGCAAGCCGATGGGCCGACCGCGGAGCAAGGCATGCCGACGGCGGCGCAAAGGCAGGCACAGCGGCGAGCGCGGGAGGTCGGCCGCCTGATGATGGTCGACGATCGCGCGTCGCGCCATCTGGGCATCGAGTTGCTCGAGATCGGACCCGGTCGGGCGAAGATGTCGCTGGCGATCCGGCCCGAACTCACCAACGGACACGGCATCTGCCATGGCGGCTACATCTTCCTGCTGTCGGATACCGCGTTCGCCTTCGCCTGCAACAGCCACAACCAGCGTACGGTGGCGGCCGGCTGCACGATCGAGTTCCTTGCCCCGGCGCACGACGGCGACCTGCTGACCGCAGAGGCCGTCGAGCAGCACCGGGCCGGTCGGCATGGCGTCTACGACATCCGCGTGCACGACCAGCACGGCAAGCTGATCGCACTGTTTCGCGGCAAGTCGGCGACGATCAAGGGGCAGTTCTTCGAGGAGACGGAACAATGAGCAGCCAGGATCGGGAACACACCGGCGGCGAACGCTCGGCGGGCGGCTTTCCGCTCGAACCGATCGAACGCGCCAGCGTCGACGAGTTGCGCAGCCTGCAGCTCGAGCGCCTCAAATGGTCGCTGCGCCATGCATGGGAGCGGGTTCCCCACTACCGGCAGCGCTTCGACGAAGCCGGCGCGCACCCAGACGAGCTGAAGCAGCTCGATGACCTGCACCGCTTTCCTTTCACGACGAAGGCCGATCTGCGCCAGACCTATCCCTTCGGAATGTTCGCCGTGCCGCGCGAGCAGGTCGTACGCCTCCATGCTTCGAGCGGCACGACCGGCAAGCCGACCGTCGTCGGGTACACGGCCGCCGACATCGACACCTGGGCTGCGCTCGTCGCGCGCTCGATCCGCGCAAGCGGCGCACGCCCGGGCGATCTCGTGCACGTCAGCTACGGCTACGGCCTGTTCACGGGCGGCCTCGGCGCACATTACGGTGCCGAGCGCCTGGGCCTGACCGTCGTGCCCTTCGGCGGCGGGCAGACCGAGCGGCAGGTCCAGCTGATGCAGGATTTCCGGCCGGACATCGTGATGATCACGCCGAGCTACATGCTGGCGATCGCCGACGAGTTCGAACGCCGGGGCATCGACCCGCGCAGCGCGAGCATGCGAATCGGGATCTTCGGAGCCGAACCGTGGACCAACGAGATGCGTGGCGAGATCGAGCGGCGGCTGTCGCTCGATGCCGTCGACATCTACGGGCTGTCGGAAGTGATGGGGCCTGGCGTGGCCAACGAGTGCATCGAGACGAAGGACGGACCCACGTTGTGGGAGGATCACTTCTATCCCGAGATCGTCGATCCAGAGACCGGCGCCGTATTGCCCGACGGCGAGTTCGGCGAATTGGTGCTGACCTCGCTGACCAAGCAAGCGCTGCCGGTCGTGCGCTACCGTACGCGCGACCTGACCCGGCTGCTGCCCGGCACGGCGCGGACGATGCGCCGGATCGAAAAGATCACCGGCCGCTCCGACGACATGATGATCGTGCGCGGCGTCAATGTGTTCCCGTCGCAGATCGAGGAGCTGATCCTGCAGCGGCCGAACCTCGCGCCGCACTACCAGTGCGAGCTCGGCCGCGAAGGCCGGCTCGACACGCTTGTCGTGCGCGTGGAACTGAAGGCAGGCGAAAAGCACGACCGTGCCGACCGCGTTGGCGCTGCAGCCGCGCTCGAGCACGCGATCAAGGCCTATATCGGCGTGTCGGCCAGGGTGGTCGTCGAAGGGCCCGGGATGATCGAGCGCTCGCAAGGCAAGGCCCGGCGCGTGGTGGACAAGCGACCGAAGGGGGCCTGAAGAGGAGGTCCCGGACGCCCGCGGTCAGGCAGGGCGGCCGGCATCCAGCGAACCGTTACTGCGGCTGCGCCTGGACTGAAGCCCCGAACGCGCCGATCGCGAACATGCCGGCGGCGGTCTTGAACCGGAATCGACCGGCGATTTCGGTCGCCGGGGCAGCGGCCGTACCGAAGAACTGCGCCTCGAAGGCACTCGGCCCACCGTCGGTGAGCACGAGATTACCGGCCAGCGCTGCCGGCGACGTGCCACCGGCGTCCTGGCGGATCGGCATCGGCGTCACGACCGTCACCGCCTCTGTCTGCGACCTGCTCTGCGGCTCGAGGGGATCGGGGAACGAAACGACGAGATCCGAAACGGAGCTCTGGCCTTCGATGATGCGGCCCGACGCATCGACCGCAATCCTGACCCGCGCGCTGAAGCCGTAGGTCCTGACGCCTTGCCGGTCGGCATGCGTGTCGCCGGCCGCGCGATGCGGGCCGAGTACGCCGACCGCCGGCCCTTCGTAGACGCGCGCCTGCGCAGGCCATTCGTTTACTGCGCCGGGATTCCATTTGGCATGCCAGACGCCGAAATAGGTATCCGGCGTTTCGGTGCCGGCACGCTCCCAGACGCCGAAGTCGATGTGGGCAAACTCGCGCGAACTGGCTTCGGGGACGGACACCCCGTCCCAATACTTGTGGAAGCCGGTGATCGCCGTATACGCGCCGCGCGGGGCAGGAGGGTCCTCGAATGCCTCTCCGCGCACGGCGCCGATCAGGTCGCGAACGCCGAAGGCCGTCTTGTTCGTCGTGCCGAAGCTGTAGCTTCCGCCGAGGCTGCCGGGTTGCCCCGCCGGGAATGCGAGCGTCAGCGTGTAGCCCCTGGGTGTAGCGGCCGGCACTACGGTCGCGCCGGTTTCCATCAGCACGGTGGATGGCGGATTCCCGCAGACGCCAAGTGCGAAGCCGGTGTCGCTGGCCGCGTCCTGTGACACGCAAGCCGCGACCGGCGGCGGCGGCGGCTCATCGCCGCCACCCCCTCCTCCACCGCCGCCGCAACCCGCCAGGATCATTGCCAGAGCCGCGCCCGACGCGATTCCCGCAAGCCTCCGAAGGCGAGGCGGGCTCCATTCGGACCGGGAGGCCGCATCGACCGCGTCGCTCGGAATTGCTTGTTGCGGCCGGCTGGCCTCGGGTTTGCTCGCGATCATCGACTCTCCTTGATGCATGGATCCAGTACGGGCACTCGGTCGCCGAGCATAGAGCAGGCGGGCGACGAGGTGGTGAAGGAACGCACAAACGAGTGCGATCTCCGACGGAACGTTACCAACGGCGCAACGGAGACGGCCCGGTGCGCCAGCGGCAACGGAGAGCAAACGGAGCGCCCGTCGAGCGGCTGCCAGCGCCCAACGCCATTGGGCTCTCCCTTTCCTCGGGCGCGAGCCTCCCTATGGAGGGAGCCGGGTGCGCATCCGCGTCCTACCCGATGTCTTAAGATGGCTCTCTCCTGGCCAGCGGCCACCTTTCACCGGAATTCGAGCAGATGACTTTTCGTGCGCTCTATCTTGAGAAGGACGACAGCGGCTTTCGGGCTGGCGTCCGTCAGCTCACCGACGAGCAGCTTGCCGCGGGCGCGGCCGCCGGCGACGTCGTCGTTCGGATCTCGCATTCCACGCTCAACTACAAGGACGGCCTGGCACTGTGCAATCGCTCACCGGTCGTCCGTAGCTGGCCGATGGTTGCCGGCATCGACGGCGCCGGCGTCGTCGAATCCAGCGAGCACGCCGACTGGAAGCCCGGCGACAAGGTCGTGCTGAACGGCTGGGGCGTCGGCGAGACGCACTGGGGCTGCCTTGCGCAGAAGGCCCGGCTGAAGGGCGACTGGCTCGTGCGCCTGCCCGAGGGCATCGAGCCGCGCGATGCAATGGCGATCGGCACTGCCGGCTACACGTCAATGCTGTGCGTGATGGCGCTCGAGCGCAATGGCGTGAAGCCGGGCAACGGCGAGGTGCTGGTGACCGGCGCTGCCGGCGGCGTTGGCAGTGTGGCGATCGCGATCCTGTCGCGGCTCGGACATCGCGTCGTAGCTTCGACCGGCCGGGTCGACGAAACCGACTATCTGCGCAAGCTCGGCGCCAGCGAGGTCATCGATCGAGCCAGCCTGTCGGCTCCCGGCAAGCCGCTGCAGAAGGAACGCTGGGCCGGCGTCGTCGATGCCGTGGGCTCGCATACGTTGGCCAATGCCTGCGCGCAGACCCGTTACCGGGGCACGGTTGCGGCCTGCGGGCTGGCGCAGGGGATGGACTTTCCATCAAGCGTCGCGCCGTTCATCCTGCGTGGCATCACGCTGGCGGGCGTCGATTCGGTCATGTGTCCGATCGACGAGCGTCGCGAGGCGTGGCGACGGCTCGCCTCGCAGTTCGACCGCTCGCTGCTGGCCACGATCACCAGCGAGATCGGGCTCGACGAGGTACTGCCGAAGGCGGCCGATCTGCTCGCCGGCAAGGTGCGCGGCCGGATCGTCGTCGACGTCGACCGATGAGGCACCTCGACTCGGCCCCGCGTGACGACAGCAAGGGAGGCGAAGCGATCGAGTACGAGATCGTACCCGTCGATCCGCATGCCCATCTGTTCGAAATCACGCTGACGATCGAGACGCCCGACCCGGCCGGCCAGAACCTGGCGCTGCCGACCTGGATTCCCGGCAGCTACCTGGTCCGTGAGTTCGCCCGGAACATCGTTCGGATCGAGGCCAGCAGTGCCGGCAAGCCGCTCGCACTGACGAAGATCGACAAGCACAGCTGGCGGATGGCGCCCTGCGACGGCCCCGCGACCGTGCGCTATCGCGTCTATGCCTGGGACCTGTCGGTGCGCGGCGCACACCTCGATGCGACGCACGGTTTCTTCAACGGCACCAGCGTGTTCCTGCAGGTGCTCGGCCAGGAACGCGAGGCCTGCGGCGTGCAGATCCTGGCGCCGGCCGCAGAGTTCGGGCGCGACTGGCGGGTCGCCACGGCACTGCCCGAGCACGGCGCCTCGCGCTGGGGCTTCGGCCGCTATCGCGCCGCCGACTATGACGAGCTGATCGACCACCCGGTCGAGATGGGCCGTTTCGCGACGGCCTCCTTCGAGGCCGGCGGGGCAACACACGACATCGCGATCACCGGGCGGCACGACGCCGACCTCGATCGCCTGTGCGCCGACCTTGCCCGGATCTGCGAGACGCAGATCGCGCTGTTCGAGCCGGAAAGCCGGCGCGCACCGGTCGAGCGATACCTGTTCCTCGTGATGGCGGTCGGCGACGGCTACGGCGGACTCGAACACCGGGCCAGCACGGCGCTGATCTGCCGGCGAAACGATCTGCCCTACACCGGCATGGAAGGGGTACCCGACGGCTACCGCGGCTTCCTCGGACTGGCCAGCCACGAGTACTTCCATACCTGGCACGTCAAGCGGATCAAGCCCGCGGTTTTCGCCGACTACGACATGGCACGCGAAAACTATACGCGGCTGCTCTGGATCTTCGAGGGTTTCACTTCCTACTACGACGACCTGACGCTGCCGCGTGCCGGCGTACTCGACGAAGCCGGCTACCTGAAGGCGCTCGGGAATACGATCTCCAGTGTGATGCGTGGCCCCGGCCGCTTCGAGCAGAGCGTCGCCGAGTCGAGCTTCGATGCCTGGGTCAAGTACTACCGCCAGGACGAGAACGCGGCGAACGCGATCGTCAGCTACTACGCGAAAGGCGCGCTGGTGGCCCTGTCGCTGGACCTGACGATCCGTGCGCGCAGCCGTGGAAAGCATTCGCTCGACGACGTGATGCGGCTGGCCTGGCAGCGCTACGGCCGCGATTTCTACGCCCGCCCGCCGGGTTCGCGCGGGGGCCTGCCCGAAGACGGCTTTCCCGGACTGCTGGCCGAGGCTACCGGCCTGCGGCTGGATGCCGAGATTCGCGATTGGACCGAGGGCACGGCCGATCTGCCGCTGGCGCAGCTTTTCGAGGCCTTCGGCCTCGAGCTGAAGTTCGAGGGCGCGGATCACGCGGGCGCCCGCCTCGCGGCGAAGCTGCGAGCGCGCGACGGCTCGCTCGAGATCGCGCAGATCGTCAACGGCGGACCGGCGCACGCCGCCGGCCTCGCCGCCGGCGACACCGTCGTTGCGATCGATGGGCTGCGGGTCGCCGACGAGAACGCGCTGAAGGCGTTGCTCGAGCGGCGCGGTCCCGATGCGCTGCTGAAGCTGCATGCGTTTCGTCGCGACGAGCTGTTCGATACGATGCTGAGGCTTGCGCCGGTGCAGCCGACCGAGGCTCGGCTTGCCGTTGCGAAGCAGGAGTCGGCCGCGCAGCGCAAGCTGCGCGCGTCGTGGCTGCGTGTGCCGGCGGAGGCGACGTCTCGCGCGCCGGCGCAGGCGGCGCCTACCAGCGAATCTCGTCGCCAGGCCGTCGCAGTTCGCCCGGAATCGCGTCCGGGCGCAGCGAGCTGTACGAGGCGATGATCCGGTCGACGGTACCGTCGGCCTTCAAGGCTTCGAACGCGCTGCGCCAGCGCTCGATCTCTTCGGCCGGCAGGTCTTTCGATCCGGCCAGATAGATGTCGCTGCGGCGGACGATCTGGCCAATGTTCAGCGCGGTGACGTCGCCACCGACCTCGCGATACCCGTAGAGCACCATCAGCCGCGGCGCGAGCCAGGCATCGATCAGCCGGTCGCGCAGCTTCTGCGCGTTGATCCACTCTTCGCTGGCCGGCGAGATCCGCGTGAACCTCTGTTCGCGCAGCAGCGCTTCGGCTCCGCTTCGACGCAGCACGCCGGTCGGCCTGTCCTTGACCTTGTCGAGCGAAGAGACATCGACTCCGGTGCCGCCGACGAGGACCAGGTCGTCGATGACGATCGGCGCGATCCAGCTGTAGCGCGGTTCGCGCTCGGGCGTTCGGGTCAGCGCGAGGATGCCGACGCCCGATTCGCTCTCGGCGATTTCCTGGGCGCGGGTCCAGGGCATGAACTCGATGCGACCCGAGTGACCGACGCGCTGCGCCATCTTGCGGACGATGTCGTAGATCGCACCCGTGGGCTTGCCGAACTCGGAGACCGTGGGCGGCGGGACATGGAACGAATACGGCGGCAATTCGGCCGCCAGCAGTCGCAACTCGGCTGCAGCGGCAAGGTTCGCGAACGAGCACGCTGCCGCCACGAGCAGCAAGGCGAGAATCGATCCTCTGCGCATTGCAGGCCTCCGCTTCGACTTGCAGTTCGCCCCGTTCGGCGTGCCGGTGTCCGGCATCAGCGATTCAGAACGAACCGAACATGGTGCCCAGGATCACGACGGTGATGATCGCGACGACCGGGGCAACGATCGTGACCATGAAGATGTCGAGATACGACTGCCGGTGCGTGAGCCCACAGATCGCCAGCAGCGTGATGACCGCTCCGTTGTGCGGCAGCGCATCGAAGCCGCCCGACGACAGCGAGGCCACCCGGTGCATCACTTCGGGGTCGATGCCGAACTGCTGCGCAAGCTGCATGTAGGTCTCGCCCAGCGTCTGCAGCGCGATGCTCAGCCCGCCCGAGGCCGAGCCGGTGACGCCGGCGAGCACGTTGACCGCGACCGCCAGCGAGATCAGCGGATTGCCCGGCGAGATGTTGAGGACCGCGTCGCGGATCACGATGAACGCCGGCAGCGAAGCGATGGTGGCGCCGTAGCCGACCTCCGACGCCGTGTTGAAGATCGGCAGCAGCGAGCCCATCGTGCCGGCGTTGATCGAGCTCTTGACGTCGGCCAGTCGCTTGAGATTCAGAAAGATCAGCACGACGATCGCGATCACCAGCGCGCCGATCAGTGCCCAGATGCCGCGTACCGAGCCGATGTTGGTCGCGCCGTAGCGATCCTGGGCCAGATAGCTCGAATCCATCGCCGGGATGATCACGTAGGTCAGCAGCGCGTTCAGCGCGATGACCAGCACGATGGGGATCAGCGCGACGACGATGCCCGGCAACTCCGCGGAGGCGCGCGTGCCGACGGCACCGCCGTCGATCGCGTCGGGATCGGCAACGCTGCTGTCGCCTTTCGTGGATCCGGTCGTGTCGCTGTCCCCGTAATTCTCGCCGCGCGCCGCGGCGACGCGCGCCCGGCGATTCAGCCACATCATGCCGCCCACGAACATGATCACCGCCGCGATCATGCCAAGCCCCGGCGCAGCGAACGGCGTCGTGCCGAAGAAGGGCATCGGGATCGCGTTCTGGATCGCCGGCGTGCCGGGCAGCGCGGTCATCGTGAACGTGAACGAGCCGAGCGCGATGGCGCCCGCGATCAGCCGCTTCGGTACGTTGGCCTCGCGGAACAGGGCCACGGCGATCGGAAAGACGGCGAAAGCGACGACGAACAGCGAAACGCCGCCGTAGGTGAGGATCGCGCAAGCCAGCACGATCGCAAGGATCGCGCGCTCCTTGCCGGTGTGGGCGACGATCCAGTGTGCGATGGCCCGCGCTGACCCGCTGTCGTCCATCAGCTTGCCGAAGATCGCGCCGAGCATGAAGATGGGGAAGTACAGGATCAGGTACTTGCCCAGCGCCGGCATGAAGATCTGCGTGTACGACGCCAACAGCGGCGCCTCGCCGCTGAGCAGCACCGCGAACAACGCGAGGATCGGCGCCAGCACCAGCACCGTGACCCCGCGGTACGCGAGGAACATCAACAGGAAGAGAGAGATGAGGATGCCGGCGAGGCCCATGATCGAGCTCCGGTAATTGTTGTCGTATCAGCGGCACCGCCGTACCGGCCGGGCTCCCTGGTCGTTCCGGTTCCTCCTAGATACGGTCTTTCGTCGCTCGCTGTCAATCCGGAGAAAGGTGTAGCGGCGGGCGCTCAGCCGAACAGCGCGGCCAGCGCCTGTCCGGGGTCCGGCGCACGCATGAACGCTTCGCCGACGAGGAACGCGTCGACCCCGGCTGTGCGCATCCGCTTCACGTCGTCGGGCGCGAGGATCCCGCTTTCGGTGACGACGAGCCGGTCCGGCGGGATCGTTCCGAGCAGGCCGATCGTCGTGTCGAGCGATACATCGAAAGTCCGCAGATTCCGATTGTTGATGCCGAGCAAAGGCGAACTCAACTTCAACGCGCGATCGAGTTCGTTGCCGTCGTGAACCTCGACGAGCACGTCCATCGCCAGCGACTGCGCGACGGCCTCGAATTCGGCCAGTTGCGCGTCATCGAGGCTGGCGACGATCAGCAGGATGCAGTCGGCACCGTTGGCGCGCGCTTCCCAGACCTGGTAGGCATCGACGATGAAGTCCTTGCGCAACACCGGCAGCGCGCAGGCCGCGCGCGCGGCGCGCAGGTAATCGAGCGAGCCCTGAAAGAAGCGCTCGTCGGTGAGCACCGACAGGCAGGCGGCGCCGCCGCGTTCGT
>ENA-UOUJ01001522-UOUJ01001522.1-activated-sludge-metagenome-genome-assembly--contig:-NODE-1522-length-12038-cov-4.066010_pt1 | contig 12038 bp, 12 predicted proteins | sample MGYA00249839_ERZ747224 | MGnify/ENA primary metagenome ERZ747224 (study PRJEB28782, sample SAMN03220277) | activated sludge metagenome | biome: wastewater; feature: sewage sludge; material... | reverse complement strand
GGCGAGGCGGAGGAAGATCTTGAAGCAATCGGCTGGGACGAATTCTTTCAGATATTTGACGACAATGATCTGGCTTTCCTGCACCAGGACAAAACCTCCGATGGCAGCACCAGCCGCTTCAACAAATTCGTCGAACGCGACAAATGAGGCGGCAGGACGTCCGTGCGGCGCAGTTGGCATCGGCGCGCGGCAACCGTGATAGCATGAGATCGTTCTCATCATAAGCTGAGTGGATCGTGCTGCTCATGAGCTGAATGGAAAGGGCCGGCAGTCGCGATACTGCCGGCCCTTTCGCCAAATTGGCGGATGGTTATTTCATCACATGGACGATTTTGCGCGTGCCGGGATCGACCAGGACGGTCTCGCCGCCCACGACCACATAGCTGTATTTGGTCTGCATGTCGGGCACCTCGACGGCGTGTAATTCAACAGTGTCGGGCAGCGTCGAACCCGCCGTGATCTGCACATCGGCCGGCAGTTCGACCGGCGCGACCTTTTGCTTGACGACATATTCGCGGATCACAGTCTGCTGCTCGGGAGCGATAACGACATCCTGCGCGAACGAAACGCCCTTGCCCACGGCAATGAGCAGGCATGCGGCGGAGAGTTGCGCTTTCATGGCTGTCTCTTGGATTTGGATCGAGTGACGCATATCAACGTCGGAGCTGTATTTATGTTCAATCTGACACGCCGCGCTCATTCCAGCCGGTGGTCGGGCGTGGGAATGCTCTCGATCATGGACACGACGAAATCGAATATGGCCGCATCTTCCAGTAGCGCCATGTCAATGCTACCATGTTTAACTGCCCCCAGCAGGCTTTCCTTGAACCGGGAAGCCGCTGCCGGGCCTTCGACCTTTGCGATATATTCGAACGCATACTGCAAACACAGCGATTGCGTGTTTACGACGATATTGATCAGATCAAGGCTGATGCCGGTGGGAATTTCGGGTCTTTCAGGCATTTTCTCTTCTTCCGGTGACCTGGGGTAAATCCGAGCCTACCCGTTTGGTTCCGTTCGCCGAGTCAACTTAGCGCTCGGCGCGAGGAATAATGGGCATCTATATGAAATACCTCGCTGCTTTACTTTCCAACCGGAAGCGTTGGAGATGATGAAAGGCACGGTTACGAAATCAGCCTCACGCTCGATGCACGTATCCGGCCGCTATAGGATTCTTCGTCATTCAGGTTGGCGGATTCGTTGCTGACCGGAGATGCGGATGAGATCGCCGCTTTCTGCCGGTGATTTCCTGCGTCTTGGCCTTAGCTGAACGAGTCTTTGAATGCCTTCTAGTGTCTCGTCCGACAGTTCCAAGAGAAATTTAGGGCTCGATCCCGCCGTCGCATTCGGCTTTGCGGTTGCTGTGGTTTTCTTTCTGCTTAGCGGTGCCATCGCCTTCTTCAATCTAGGCGTTGCAGGGGATGACCGCTTCGGCTCCCATGTGCGCGATGAGGTCACGCAGGGCATTGGAATCGTAAGCCTTGTCGGCCAACAAGCGGCGGGGCGAGAGGCCTTCGAGCAGAGCGGGGGCGAGAGGTGCGTCCAGCGCGACCGTGTCTGCGGAAGGCAATCTCGATTTCGCTGGACGCTGGGCGCGTCGCCAAGGACGCACCGGTGCGCTTTGCCGAGATCAGGCTGCGCTTCGACGTCGATACTGACGCCGGGCAGGACAAGCTGGACCAACTGCTGAAGGTCACCGAGCGCTACTGCGTCGTCTATAAGACCATCAGGAGCGGCCCGGCGGTAAATGTTGTCCTCGCGCGGGCTTAGTCCAGCTCCGATGCAACATGAGGGTTAGCATCGTAAACGTGCACAGGCGCCAAAGGGAGCAGACAGCTCTTGGCGCGCCTTCCGCCTTTGTTACGCCGCGAGCCAGCCATGCCGGAGCGGGCGACCGGGCGCGACCGCCTCTGCCGCGCGGAGTATGGCCGCAGTATCCAGGCCGTAATGCCGGTATAACTTGCCTATCGTCCCTGTCTGTCCGAAGTGTTCCACCCCAAGCGAGCGCGTCCGATGGCCATAGACGGAGCCCAACCACGCAAGTGTGGCTGGGTGGCCATCAAGGACGGTGACCAGTCCGCAACGCACCGGAATATCCGCCAACAGCCTCTCGATATGACATTGGACATCGTCGTGGCCAGCTTCGCGTTCTCGCCCTGCGGCTGTCCAGCCGGCATAAAGGCGGTCGGCAGAAGTGATTGCGAGCAACCCAACATCACGCCTGTCCTCGCCTAGAAGGCCAGCTGCACGAATTGCTTCCTCCGCAACCACCCCACTGTAAGCGATGACGACTTCAGCATTGGGTCCCGGCTTTCGCAGCCAGTAGCCACCGTTCACGATATTCTTCTCGTCCACCGCTGACAGTTGACGCACCGGCTGTTCGAGGGGGCGTGTCGACAAGCGAAGGTATATCGAGCCGCCAGCACCGTCGCAAAGGCAGGTTTCGGCGTCTCTGCCGGTACCCCCAGAGCATTGCATGTAGTGGAATCCGAAACGCATGATGACAGCCAACTCATCAACGAAGGATGGCTCGAATGAAGCGAGTCCGTCTTGTGCCAGACCTATAAGTGGCGAGGAGATCGATTGATGCGCACCTCCTTCGGGGGCGAGCGTTATGCCGGAGGGAGTTGCAACAAGCATGAAGCGTGCGTCCTGATAGCAGGCATAATTCAGTCCATCCAGGCAACGCTGGATGAAAGGATCGTAGAGCGTTCCGACGGGAAAGAGCCTTTCGCCAAACAAAGCGTGCGACAATCCAAGTGCCGACAAGAGGGTCATGAGGTTCATCTCAGCGATGCCGAGTTCAACATGTTGGCCTGCCGGAAAGCCGTCCCAGACAAAAGGTGATGCAATTCGCTCCTTTCGGAAAAGGTCATCTTCGTTTCGGCCAGCAAAAAGCCCGCGTTTGTTGATCCACGGCCCAAGATTGGTGGACACGCTAACATCGGGGGAGGTGGTTACCACCCGCTGTGCGAATTCCGTCTCCTGCCGACCGATCTCGTTGAGGATCGAGCCGAAGGCGGCCTGTGTTGACTGAACACGTTGTTGCGGCGCCGTAAGCCGCTTCGGAATATCGATGATATCCGGTTTGCGATTCGAATCCGCCTGGTGTCTCTTCGAAACTTCGTTCAGGAAGTCTTGTAGCTTCGTTGTTGGCAACGAGAGACCCTCCAAAAGGTCCCATTCGTGACCATCCCGGATCTTCATGGAGGCTTTCAATCCGTCGACCTGGGCAGGTGTCAACAAGCCGGCATGGTTGTCCTTGTGGCCGGCAAGGGGAAGCCCGAACCCCTTGATTGTATATGCAATAAAGCACACGGGGCGGTCATCGTCCTGGTATTTCCCGAACGTGTCCAGCAGTGTCGGCAGATCATGGCCGGCAAGATTGGTCATAAGGCATGCGAGTTCGTCGTCCGATCGGCGGTTGATGATGTCGATGGCGCTGTTGCTGCCTTCCAGATCCTGAAGCAATCGGGCGCGCCAGGCACCGCCTCCCTGATAGGTGAGGGCAGAATAGACCTGATTTGGACACTTATCGATCCACTGCCGCAACTTCTCACCGCCAGGCTCCAGGAAAGCCTGCTGAAGCAGCGAGCCATATTTGAGCAGTTCCACCTGCCAGCCAAAAGAAGCGAAGATGGTTTGCAATCTTTCGCACAACCCTTCCTGGATGACAGCATCGAGGCTCTGGCGATTGTAATCGATGATCCACCAGGTATTTCTCAGGCCGTGTTTGTGTCCTTCGATCAGGGCCTCGAAGATATTTCCTTCATCCATTTCTGCGTCGCCGAGTAGCGCAATCATTCGTCCTTCTGCGTGAGAGCGTGCCCAGCTTTTGGCCCGAACATAGTCCTGCGCAATCGACGCAAAAAGCGTTTGCGCCACGCCAAGGCCTACAGAACCGGTGGAAAAATCGACTCCTGTCGTATCCTTGGTGCGCGAAGGATAGGACTGCGCGCCTTTATAGCCTCGGAAGTTCTCAAGCTTCTCGCGCGTCTGCTTGCCCAGCAGATACTTGATCGCATGATATGCAGGGCTTGCATGAGGTTTAACCGCGACGCGGTCTTGAGCACGAAGCAACTCGAAATAGAGTGCTGTCATGATTGTGACCAGAGAGGCCGATGAAGCCTGATGGCCACCAACCTTGATCCCATCCTCGTGCTGCCGAATGTGGTTGGCGTGGTGCACCATCCAGGTGCCAAGCCACAGCACCTTGCGTTCGAGTTGTCTCAAAACTGCAAGTTCGTCCATTTCGGCCTGCCGCTGAGGCATAACGGCACTAGCGTGCATATCCCGAAGACTGTCGTCAGAAGTACGTGAAGAAGTTAATCCAGACATTTCATAATATCCGATAATGTATTGATTTTGATTTTAATTTTAATGCAAGAGCGTGTTGAGGAAGCTGCGTGCGCGGGGATGGCTGGGTGTTGAGAAGAAGGTGGCGGGGGAAGCCTGCTCGACGATGCTGCCCTGGTCCATGAAGACGACCTCGTCGGCGACCTCGCGGGCAAAGCCCATTTCGTGGGTGACGCAGATCATGGTCATGCCGTCATGGGCAAGCGCGGTCATGACGTCGAGCACCTCCTTGATCATCTCGGGGTCGAGGGCGGAGGTCGGCTCGTCGAACAGCATCAGGCGCGGGTTCATGCAAAGGGCACGGGCGATCGCCACGCGCTGCTGCTGGCCGCCGGAGAGCTGGGTGGGAAATTTGTGCGCCTGCTCGGGAATGTGCACCTTTTCCAGATAGTGCTGCGCCAGCCCCTCGGCGTCGGCGCGGGAGAGGCCGGAAACCTTGCGCAGGGCCAGGGTGCAGTTGGACAGCACGGTCAGATGCGGGAAGAGGTTGAAGCTCTGGAACACCATGCCGGTCTGCCGGCGGGCCAGCGTGGTGAGTTTGGCATTGTCGCCGAGCCTGATGCCGTCGAGCGTGATGGTGCCCTGCTGATAGTTTTCCAGGCCATTGATGCATCGGATCAGGGTCGACTTGCCGGAGCCGGAGGGCCCGCAGATGACGATGCGAGATCCCTGGCGCACGGTCAGGCTGATGTCCTTCAGTACATGGAAGGCGCTGTACCATTTGTGCAGGCCAGTGATGTCGACGGCGCGTTTGTCTTGTGTATCGGGCATGAAGAGGAGGTCTTTCTTCAAAGGCAAGGTCATGGTGTCCATGTGCTCCAGATGTCTGTTCATCTCACGGTGGAGGCGGCGAGGCGCCTTTCGAGCCATTTGACGCCCTGCGAGATGATGAGGGCCAGCGTCAGGAAGATGATGCCGGCAATGGTCAGCGGCTCGGCATAACGATAAGTTTCGGACGCGATATCGAAGGCCTCGCCCAGCATCTCGGGGACTGCCAGAACAGCGAGATAGGGCGTCGATTTGAGGATGGAGACGAAGTAATTGCCCATGGGCGCCGCTATGTTGCGCAGCATCTGTGGTGCAATGACGAAGATGACGGTATCGAGCCGAGCGATGCCGAGCGCCCGTGCCGCTTCCGGTTGACCTTTCGGGATGGCGTCGATACCGGCCTTGAACACCTCGGCCAGATAGCCGCTGTAGTAGAGGCTGAGCCCAAGGATACCGACGGTAAGCGCACTCAGGCGCAGGCCGTAAAAGGGCAGGATGAAGTAAAGGCAGTAGAGCCAGACCAGGAGCGGCGTGGCGCGAATGAAGTCGATCAGGAAGCGCACGCCATAGCCGGCAAACCCGCCGGCGCGCCTTGTGATCTCCAGGCAAAAGCCGAGGGAGGCGGCACCTGCGCAGCCTGTGACGGCAACCAGCAGGGTCATGCCGATGGCGCTGAGAATTGCCGGCACGCTCGCCAGCGCGAAATTGAGGTCAAATCCCATGACGCGCCTCCGTGGCGGGGCTCACACGCCGTTCCATCCAGCGGCCGAGAAGGGCGATCGGATAGCAGGCGATAAAATAGGCGAGCAGCAGCGAGAGATAGATCGGCACCGGGTCGAACTCGACCTGCGAAATCTCCTTGGCCCGGAAGGTCATGTCAGACAGCGTGATCAGCGAGACCAGCGAGGTCGCCTTGAGCAGCTGGATGACGAGATTGATGAAGGTCGGGCTCATGGCGAGCAGCGCCTGCGGCAATTCGATGAGCAGCAGGATCGTCGCCCGTGATAATCCCAGCGCCTGGCCTGCTTCTTTCTGGCCGCGGTCCAGCGCCTGCAGGCCAGCACGCACCGCCTGGCTGGCATAGCCGCCGATATTGAGGCCCAGCACCATGGCGGCAACCGTCATGGCCGATAGCGTCACCCCGATCACCGGAAGGGCATAGTAGAAGACGAAGAGCAGGATGATGACGGCCGAGCTGCGCCAGAACTCGATCACAGAGGTGACGACGAAGCGGGCGAACCCGCTTGTCAGATATTGGGCCACGCCGAAGGCAAGACCGAAAGGGATCGCGAACACGAGCCCGTAGAGCGTGACCGAGGCGGTGACCCGGAACCCTGCAAGGATTCCGAGCCAGATGTCGAATGTGCTCATTTGGCGCTGCCAGCCTGGCTTGCGTTACAGAGTCCTTCGGTGGTGATCGCATCGGAAGGGGTGGCATCCTTGCCGAAGCCATACTTGGCCATGATGGTTGCCACCGTTCCTTCCTGCTGCAAGGCGGTGAACTGCTTGTCATAAAGAGCCCGCAGGTCCTCATCCTCCTTGCGGAAGGCAACCGCAGTGTAGGTGGCCTCATCGTCTCCTGTTACGAAGGGCTCGGCTTTTTCGACGTCGCGTGCACTGCCGTCCTTGAGAAGGCCAAGCACGGTGGGCAGCGAAAGCAGGACAGCGTCGACACGACCGGCGCGCAAAGCGGCAATGTTTGACTGGATGTCAGGAAACAGAAGCATGCGGTCGTTCGGTATACCCGCCGCAAGGGCCTTGCGAACGACGACGCTGCCGCGGCCGGCACCCATGGTGACATCGGCATTCTCAAGGATGTCCTGGTAGCCGTGAATCTTCTTCGGGTTTCCGGGCCGCACCAACGCGGCATCCAGTTCCTTCAGGTCGGGCTTGCTGAAAGCGACCTGTTCGCACCGCTCGGGCGTGATCGACAAGCCGGAGGCCACGGCATCGAACCTTCCGGCAAGCAGGCCCGGAATGAGGGCGCCGAACTCGGTCACCTTGATGTCGATCTCCTTGACGCCAAGTTCGGAGAAGGCAGCTTTCAGCAAATCCGGATGCCAGCCGGTGGCCTCGCCTGTTGCCTCGTCGCGATAGCCCCAGGGGACACGGTTGTGGACGCCGACGACAATCTTGCCCTCTCGCAGGATGCGTTCTTTCGTGGTCTCGGCAAGGGCGGGATGGCTGGCGACATCCAGCGCAATTGCGGCAAGGGCAATGCCCAGAACCGCCCGAAAGGTACGAACTCTATGCTTCATTCCATTCCTCCATTTGTGAAGCGAAGTGGCAAAGCCTCTCCAAGGCCGCACCACGGGTGAGGGCGCCGGCAAGCTGCCGACGGCCAATACGGACTGGATCGGATGGCTTACGAGGGGGGCTGCGTGGCCGCGCATCTCTTGAGATCGGCCAGTGCTGAACGAAGCTGCGGCCAGGGAAAGCCCAAGGGGGAACTGCTGACCCCACCCTCCAGCAAAATGACGTCGAACTTTGCGATCACGCCATCAAGAGACTGTGCCGGCGTTCGGGTAAGTTCTTCAAGCAACCGCTCCGCCGTTTGTGCGCTGCGCTCTTCGGCCCTCTTCGCCTTCGAATAGCCGAGTTCAAGATCGGCCTGTTCCCAGCGCTTGAATTGAGGAAGGTCCTTTGAGGGAAAGCCGAACTTCCTCGAAATCCTCGTTTCCAGACGCTGCTGGTGGCGACACAGCGCCAGAGTTCGCGCATGTGCATCGCGCCAGCGTTCCGTCAGCGCGATCACGGGGTCCGGCGTTTCGTCCCCCGCTATGCTGGGTAAATCGCCTGGCATCCCGCCGGCGGCCGCGATAATATCGTGCTTTCGCCCGGAGGTGACGAAAGGCAAAGAAATGCTATTGTCGGAATCAGCCATGATCCGAGCTCCAGACAGCTTGGTTGTGGTCAGGCTAGTCAGTGCGTTCCAGCGCTCTGGCTAGCCGTCGTACGTGCAGTGCATGCGCATTGCACGTGCATGACTATGCATACCTGTACTCAAAGTTCAAGCGCTAAAAGGTAATGACAAAGAAGCCATTCACGACCCGCCTTGATCCGACCATATTGACGTTGGCGCAACGGATCGCTGAGGTAGAACGGCGCTCCGTCACAAGCGTTATTGAACTCGCGCTCTTAGAATATGCCGGACGTCATGGGATCACGCTTCAACAAAGTAAGGACTAAATGCGGAGCGAGAGCCAACCTCGCAATCAGCATGCATGCACGCTGGACGGGGCGTTCGCCAGGCCGAAATACGCCCAATACCAGCCAGTCACGACATTGATCGAAGCGTCCAACTGGTTGAAGGCACCGGTGATATGGGCGTTCTCCGCCCCGGCATTCTTCAATTCGATCACGCCAAGCGGCAGGCCGTCGACGAACACCACCAGGTCGGGGCGGCGGTTGTGGCGACCCTCCACCACGGTAAACTGGTTGGTCACCAGCCAGCCATTGTTGGCGGGATGGTCAAAGTCGATCAGCCAAACCTTGTCGCCCCCGATCTCGCCGTCACCGACATGAAACTCGACATCGACGCCTTCGGCCAGCAGCCGGTGAATACGGCGGTTTTCCTCCACCAGAGACGGCGTTTCGCTGATGAAAAGCTGTCTGATGGCCTCCTCCCGCGCCTCGGCCGGGATGTTCGGATTGAGCCGCTCGACAGCCGTGCTCAGGCGCGCTGCCAGGATGACGTCCGAATAGGCCGCGCGTTCTGGCGCCATGCCATCCTGTGCGATTTGGCCCGCGTCAGCATAGGCATAGCCGAGGTCGACAAAAATGCCGAGCGCCGCCTGCTCGACCATATCCTCCGTAATACCCATTCCGAGCTTCCCTCGGATCCCGACGCGTTGTGGCTCACCTATTCACATCAAGCCAAGTTGTGTATCACATATTGGCATTATATGAGCAACAACCCGTTTTGTCGCTCATCCATTAGCCTCAAAACACGCTACGTCCTTCTGCAATATTCAGCAGTTCGGCAAATGCCAGAATGGCCGCCCGCCTGCCGCTCGCTGGCTGCAATTCAGTCAACAGCCCCTCATCGCGCAGCAGGCGCAAAATGCGGTTTGCCGTCGGGCGTGGAATATCGGCCGTTTCGACAAAATCCGACGTCTTTAAGATTGGGCGAGCAAACATCCAGTCGAGCGCCCTCACGCCATACTGGGAGCGCGTCACGTCTGCGATCCAGTCCTTACGTTGGCGATAGAGCGTGTGGATCGCCTGCGCCTTGGTCCGGTTCGCTTCAGCCTGAGCGATCAGCGCTTTGAGGAAGAACGCGATCCAGCCCGACCAGTCATCGTCGCGGGAGACCGCCAGCAGCCTTTCATAATATTCGTCTCGGTGGCTTTCGAGGTAATCGCTGAGATAGAAATTGGGGCGTGAAAGCAGCCCGTTCGCAAAAAGAAACAGCGGGACGATCAGGCGGCCAAGCCGCCCGTTGCCATCCAGGAATGGATGGATCGCCTCGAACTCGGCGTGGACAATCGCAAGCTGGACCAGCTTGTCGGGAGCGTCCGCATGGAGATAATGCTCCCATGCGTCCATGGCCTGCGGCAATTTCTCGACAGGACACGGCACGAAACGCGCCTGCTCGACCGTGCATCCGGCCGGGCCGATCCAGTTGGCGATGCGTCGATATTCGCCGGGATCCTTGTTGCGCCCGCGCACGCCCTGCATCATTACGTGGTGGGTCTGGCGGATCAGCCGTTGCGAGAGCGGCAGTTCAGCCAGAAGTCGCGTGGCCTCGTTCAGGGCAGCGCGATAGTTCAGGACTTCACGGATATCGGCCTTCTTCGGCGTGCTCTCGTCAAAAAGTTCGCCCTGCGCCTCGAACTCCAGAACTTCACCGAGGGTGGCCTGCGTGCCTTCGATCCTGCTCGACAGCACCGCTTCTTGCGCGGTCAGCGGCGACAAGAGCACGTTCGGGTTGGGGATGCCGTGCAGCACGCCCTCGTAACGGGCGACTGCCGCACTGGCCGGGCCGATCAGCGGCAGCAGGCGCGGCCAGTCGAGGTCTTGGGGAGGAAACCTGCCCTGATGATACTGCACCGCCATCAGACTACCGCCTCGATCTCGCGTTCGGCGTCGCGCAGCCGGATTTTACCGGACATCAGCTTAGGGAGGAAAAGATCGCGGGTGCCGGCGAGGGTGCGGTTTTCATCTTTATTGTGTTCGATCCTGTCGATGAGAGGGGCACACACCGAAGAAAAACCATCTACTGTATCGGGCGGAACGACAGGAAGGCTTGTCGCTAAGACAACATCAGGTCGAACAGCAGGGTAAGCTCCTCCGTCCGCGAGCTTGTCTAGCCGTGCTATATTCTCGCAAGACGTGGCGGCTAGATAGACCAACTCTGCCATCGTCTTGCGTTTGGGGCGTAGCGCAGCAAACCCCGTGCTCGCGGTTAGTCCATCTATCCTAACATACGAATATGAGCCATTTCCGGGCCGGACGGTGCCAACAATGGTATCACCCTTCCGCACTATCCTCCGAGCGCGGCTAGGCGCCTCTAACCACCGGTATGCGGTGATCGTTTCAATTGTGCCCCATTTGGTATGCGAGAGATCAACATACTCAACTTCATTCGGTGCGTTTCGGGCACTCCAACTTTCCGGATTGAGAAACGCATAGTGGGCAAGATCACCCTCGACCCACCCCTCCGGCAGGCCATCATCCATGCTCGCCGGAAACAGGTCCGTCAGTTCCCGCGCCCGGTCGGGGTCGCTCACCAGCCCGCCGATGATTTCGACCGGATCAGTTGCGCCATCGATCTTGCGCCGTGTCGGGCCGAAATCGACGAACCAATCGCGGAAGATCGCCTGAGTCATCGCCTCCAGTGTTTCGTTCAACCTGCGGTTCAATTCGATCTTGTCGTCGAGGGAGCCTAGGATCTCGGCAATCGCTTTCTGCTCCCAAAGTGGTGGTACTAGGAATTTTAGTTGCGACAGAACTCGTAGATTGATGTTGTCCTGTACACTTCCTGAGCCAACATACTCTCCTTGTATTTTCTTGCGGTGGAGCTGGAAAGAATACTCAATGAAGCGGGCATCACAACGCGTCGGGTCGGCAACAAATCCTACTACGCTGTCTGGGAAGCATGCCGGAAAGGTTAAGATGCTGGTCTCAGCAATGTTCGCCGCAATGGTGATTGCAACGGTGCCTTCAGGCCACAACCTACTTTGAGCAAGCCCTGCTTCGCTGTAAGTTTGTGAGTACGCGGTCACCCGCCCTCTAGCATTCTTGATGTCACCTGTCTGCAGAAAGGGATATGGGCCGCCATAAAGGTGGGCCGCATCCCTAGGCCGATGCTTTGACTTTCCTCTATTAAGCTCACCTAGTTCGGGCAGCGTCATTTTCCGCCAGATGCTATGCATTGCAAGCCAACCCGCCTAGAGCTTCGCCAATCTGCATCTCTAAGGTGCGTCCTTCGGCGAACTGCGCCTGCAACTGCTCGCGCAGCGCCTCGAACTTATCCGCGAAGGGCACGCCGTCATCTTCCGCCTCCGCAGCTCCGACATAACTCCCCGGCGTCAGCACATGGCCATGCTCGCGCACCTCGGCCAATGTGGCGGCTTTGCAGAAGCTCGGCTCGTCCGCATAGGCGGTGGCGTGATCCTTGTTGCGCCAGCGATGATAGGTGTCGGCGATCTTCTCGATATCTTCGGCACTGAACTCGCGACGCACCCGGTCCACCATGAAACCGAGCTTGCGGGCGTCGATGAACAGGATCTCTCCGCGCCGGTCGCGATGGCCATTGGCGCTCTTGTCGCGCGCCAGGATCCAAAGGCAGGCGGGAATCTGCGTCGAATAGAAAAGCTGGCCAGGCAGCGCCACCATCGCGTCCATCACATCGGCCTCGATCATCGCCTTGCGGATGTCGCCCTCGCCCGATTGCTGCGAGGACATCGAGC
>ENA-UOUJ01001521-UOUJ01001521.1-activated-sludge-metagenome-genome-assembly--contig:-NODE-1521-length-12042-cov-3.473263_pt1 | contig 12042 bp, 11 predicted proteins | sample MGYA00249839_ERZ747224 | MGnify/ENA primary metagenome ERZ747224 (study PRJEB28782, sample SAMN03220277) | activated sludge metagenome | biome: wastewater; feature: sewage sludge; material... | reverse complement strand
CGGTCGCGGCGGCCGGCGGCGAACTGATCGATCGCGACATGCTGATTGCCGACTGCAAGTCGGGCGTGTCGGGTGCCGGTCGCAAGGCCGAGGTGCATACGCTGCTGGCCGAGGCTTCGGACAACTTCAAGGCCTATGGCGTGTCCGGCCATCGGCACTCGCCGGAGATCGCGCAGGGGCTGGCTGCGATCGCCGGCAAGCCGGTCAAGCTGCAGTTCACGCCGCACCTGGTGCCGATGATCCGCGGCATTCACTCGACGCTTTACGCGCGGGTCACGAAAGCCGGCCGCGCGATCGACTTCCAGGCGCTCTACGAGAAGCGTTTCGAGAACGAACCCTTCGTCGACGTGATGCCGGCCGGCTCCACGCCGGAAACCCGGTCGGTGCGTGCATCGAACATGGTGCGGATCGCGGTCCATCGTCCACAGGACAGCGACCTGCTCGTCGTGCTGGTCGTCGAGGACAATCTGGTCAAGGGGGCGTCGGGGCAGGGCGTGCAGGTCATGAACCTGATGTTCGGGCTGCCCGAGGATGCCGGCCTGACTCAGTTGCCGGTGCTGCCCTGATCGGCGCGCGGATATCGGGCGACCGGTGCGAGCCCGCACCTACAATGAACGGTTCAACGGAGATCCAAATGACTGCTGTGGCTGAAATGCCTGCCCCGCTTCTGTTTACCGACAGTGCCGCCGACAAGGTGCGCGAACTTCTCGTCGAAGAGGGCAACGACAATCTCAAGCTGCGAGTGTTCGTGCAGGGTGGCGGCTGTTCGGGCTTTCAGTATGGTTTCACGTTCGACGAGGAAACGAACGAGGACGACACCGTGATGGAGAAGAACGGTGTGCAGTTGCTGATCGATGCGATGAGCTACCAGTACCTCGTCGGAGCCGAGATCGACTACAAGGAAGATCTCGAAGGCGCTCAGTTCGTCATCAAGAACCCGAACGCAACCACGACCTGCGGCTGCGGTTCCTCGTTTTCCTGACCGAAGCCTTTCGTCGAGCTTTCAGCGTGTCGCCGGCCACAGCCCGCCGAGCAGTCGCGGGCCGGTCGCACCGGTAACCGCGGGCACGTTGCCTGGCAGGCCCGCCAGCCGTCGACAGGCGAGCCAGGCGAAGGCCAGCGCTTCCACGGCTTGCGGGTCGATTCCCAGCGCACTCGTATCCTCGACAGTCGCTGGTGCGGCTCGCCGGCGCAGCCGTGCCATCAGATCCGGGTTGCGTGCGCCGCCGCCGCAGACCCGGACGGCCGTGGCGCCGAATTCGATGCAAGGTTTCGCGACCGTGATCGCTGTCAGTTCGGCGAGCGTGGCTTGCACGTCGCGCGGATCGGCGTCGAGCGCATCCGCCGACCGCAATGCCGCCTGCAGCCAGCCCGCTTCGAACAGGTCACGGCCGGTACTTTTCGGCGCCGGTGCGCTGAAGTAGGGCTCCTCGAGCATCCGGGCCAGCAAGGCCTCGATCACCCGGCCGCCTGCGGCCCAGGATCCGTCGCGGTCGAAATCATGTCCGGTGTGACGCAGGCACCAATAATCGAGCAGCGTGTTCGCCGGCCCCGTGTCGAAACCACGTACCGGCGCCTGCTCGTCGGCGGCCGGGATCAGGCTCACATTCGCGATGCCACCCAGGTTGGCGATCGCCCGGCGCTCGCGCGCGGCGCCGAACGCGGCGTGGTGAAAGCCCGGAGCCAGTGGTGCGCCCTGGCCACCGGCAGCGACGTCGGCACTGCGCAGGTCGGCGACGACTGCGATGCCGCTGCGCTCGGCCAGGCGCGACGGATTCAGCAACTGGATCGTGTAGCCGCATTCCGGGCGATGGCGGACGGTCTGCCCGTGGGCGCCGATCGCCTCGATCTCGGCGGGCTGGCGCCCGCTTTTGTCGAGCAGATCCGAGATGACCTCGGCGTACAGGTCCGACAGTTCGTTGGCCGCAAGCGCGGCGCGTGCCAGCTCGTCGGCGCCCGATCGTTGCAGCGACTGCAGCGCGTCGCGCAGCGGCAGCGGAATCGGGCGGGAACTGAACGCCAGGCTTCCGGCCGGGCTCGTGTCGTCGTGGAATCCGGCCAGCACGCCATCGACCGCGTCGACGCTGGTGCCGGACATCAGCCCGGCATAGAGCCGGACTGGCCGATTCATTCGAAGTTGGCTGCCAGGCGCAGCGGATCGAGCTGGTCGATCCGGGCGACGAGTTCACCGGTGTTCGCGCGGAAGCGGGCCCGCTCGAGCAGCGATAGCGGCTCGCTTTCGCCGAAGGCGACGGTCATCGGGTCGACGTGCTTGCCGTCGACCATAAACTCGTAGTGCAGGTGTGGGCCGGTGGCCCAACCGGTGGAGCCGACGAACCCGATCAGCTCGCCCTGCTGCACCTTGTCGCCGGCGATGAGCGCGCCGGCGAAGCCTCGCAGGTGCGCGTAGAGGGTCGAGATGCCGTCGCGATGGCGCAGGATGATCACGTTGCCGTAGCCGCGCTGCTTGCCCACGAAATCGACGACGCCGTCGCCGGAGGCCCGAACCGGCGCGCCCGCCGGTGCGGCGAAATCGACGCCCTTGTGTGCGCGCATGTTCCCGTGCAGTGGATGCATCCGGCCGTTCGAGAACCCGGAGCTGACGCGCGAGAACTCGAGCGGGTTGCGCAGGAAGGCCTTGCGCATGCTGCTGCCGTCGAATCGGAAATATTCGCCTTCGCCGTCGCTCTTGCCGCTGCGATCGAACCAGACCGCATCGTGCCGCTTGCCGGCGTTGCGCAACTGCACGGCGAGCACGCGCGTGGCTTCGGCGGCGCTCAGGCTGTCGGCCTCCCTGAGCGTTTCGTAGACGATGCGCAGTTGCGCGCCGCGCCGCAGGTCGCGGCGCAGGTCGATCTCGGCATCGAGAATGTCGGCGACCTTGGCGGCAATGCTCTCCGGCACGCCGGCAGCGTCGGTGGCCGCGAACAGCGAACTGTTGATGACCATGCCGGCCATCTCGACATGGCGCTCGACCGGCACCGGTTCGTCGACGGCCTCGAACCCCTCGCCATCGCGGCGGATGGTCAGGCGCGTGGCTTTCTCGGGATCCGTCGCGTTCAGGGCGCCGTGGCGGTACTGCAGCCACAGGACGCGGCCGGAGACATCGACCTCGGCGGAGACCGATCGGCCCGACTGCAGTTGCAGCAGGCGGCGCGCAACCGGGTCGTTGGCGGCGAACTGAAGGAACTGCGCGTCGGCGGCGCCGAGGCGTTCGAGCAGCGATGCAACGGTCTCGCCGCGCCGTACGCGCTCGGACTGGACGAAGGTGTCCGGCGTGGCGGTGACTTCGGGAGAGAGTTCCAGCGATTCGACGATCGTTTCGAGCGGCGGGAGTTCTGCTTCGCGGAGCGGTGCGACACCGAAGGCGGTAACGGCAGCGAGGGCGAGAGCGGTGCCAACGGCGGCGGCGACCTTGTTGATTCGTCGATCGGGAATGCGGGGCATCTGCTTGGTGTTCGTTAGAATCCGGACCTTGGGTCCGACGACTGCACGGCACGACGATCCCGGCACGCTGCCCGGACTTCGGCAACAAAGCGGGAATTCTACTCGAAATATTCGGGCAAAACCTCACGGGGCCGCCCGAATCCGCTTCGATTTGTAACGCGTTGGTCGGATGTTTGTCCGGATGGGCGATCTTCGCGCCGCGCAGGCGCACGAAAGGCAAACAGTGGCGACAGACGGCGAAAAGCGGGCCGGAGCGAATGAAACGGGCGCAGAACCCAGTGCCGGGGTGCGCGATGCGCTTGCAATCACGCTGCGCGGCTGCGACGAATTGCTCGTCGAGAGTGAGTGGGTCGCCAAGCTGACGCGCAGCGAGGCCGACGGGCGTCCGCTGCGGATCAAGCTCGGCCTCGATCCGACGGCACCCGACCTGCACCTCGGCCATTCCGTCGTGCTGAACAAGATGCGCCAGTTGCAGGATCTCGGGCACACGGTGATATTCCTGATCGGCGATTTCACGGCGATGATCGGCGATCCGTCGGGGCGCAACGCGACTCGCCCACCGCTGTCGCGCGCGCAGATCGACGAGAACGCGCGCACCTACTTCGACCAGGCGAGCCTGGTGCTCGATCCCGAGCGCACCGAGATCCGCTACAACTCCGAGTGGTCGGATCCGCTCGGTGCACGCGGCATGATCGAGCTCGGAGCGCGATACACGGTCGCGAGGATGCTCGAACGCGAGGACTTCACGAAGCGCTATCGCTCCGGCCAGCCGATCTCGATTCACGAACTGCTGTACCCGCTGATGCAGGGCTACGACTCGGTCGCGCTGCGCTCGGACATCGAGCTGGGCGGTACCGACCAGAAGTTCAACCTGCTGGTCGGACGCGAACTGCAGCGCGAATATGGGCAGCCGCCCCAGTGCATCCTGACGATGCCGCTGCTCGAAGGTCTCGACGGCGTCGAGAAGATGTCGAAGTCCAAGGGCAACTACGTCGGCATCACCGAGGCGCCCGCACAGATGTTCGGCAAGCTGATGTCGATCTCCGACGAGCTGATGTGGAAGTACTTCACGCTGTTGTCCTTCCGCCCGGCTGCGGAGATCGATGCGCTGCGGGCCGAGTGCGAGTCCGGACGCAATCCGCGCGACGCCAAGGTCATGCTCGGGCAGGAAATCGTCACTCGATTCCACTCGGCCGCAGACGCAGAGCGGGCGCTGGCCGAATTCGAGGCACGCTTCCGCCACGGCGCCGTGCCCGAGGACATGTCCGAAGTGTCGCTGTCCGGCGCGCCGCTCGGCATCGCCCAACTGCTCAGGCAGGCCGGGCTTGCGCCGTCGAGCTCCGAGGCGATGCGCAACCTCGAGCAGGGTGGCGTGCGCGTCGACGGCCAGCGGGTCGAGGACAAGGGGCTGAAGCTCGACGCCGGCAGCTATGTGATCCAGGTCGGCAAGCGGCGCTTCGCGCGCGTCACGCTGAGCTGAGCCGAGAGAACGGGAACGGCCGGCAGATGCTTGCCCTGGTCCAGCGGGTCAGTGAGGCCAGCGTTCGCGTCGATGGCGAGCTGACCGGCGAGATCGGCCCCGGCCTGCTCGTGTTCGTCTGCGCCGAGCGCGGCGACAGCGACGACGACGCGGCCCGGCTGCTGCAACGCGTGCTTCGGCTGCGCTGCTTCGGCGACGAGGCCGGGCGCATGAACCGCAGCGTCCAGAACGTCGGCGGCGGATTGTTGCTGGTGTCGCAGTTCACGCTGGCCGCAGACACGTCGTCGGGCAACCGCCCCGGCTTCTCGCTGGCGGCGGCGCCCGACGAGGCACGCAGGCTCTACGAGCTGTTCGTCGCCCGTGCGCGCGACGCTCACCCGCGGGTGGCCACCGGCGTGTTCGGCGCCGACATGAAAGTGGCACTGGTCAACGACGGGCCGGTCACGCTGTGGCTGCGCACCGGCTCTGCGACGCCGGACGCCGGCCCTTCGAGCGCCGCCGCCCCTGTCGGCGCAAGCGCGTCTGCCCGGGCGTCTTGACGGCTTCGAAGCGCTCGGCCTAGGCTGGTGCATTCCCTCTGATCCTCCCAGGAGCCGTTTCGATGAAACTCACCAGTGAATCCTTTGCCGACGGCGCGCCGATTCCCGAGGAATTCGCGTTCGGCCGGATCGACCCGAAGTCGCACATCGCGCTGTCGAGCAACCGCAATCCGCATCTGGCCTGGACCGGCGCGCCGGTGGGCACGAAGTCGTTCGCGATCATCTGCCACGACTACGACGTGCCGAGCAGCGGCGAAGACGTCAACCAGGAGGGCCGCGAGGTCCCGGCCACGCTGAAGCGCGTGGACTTCTTCCACTGGGTGCTGGTCGACCTGCCGGCCTCGATCACCTCGATCGCCGCCGGCGAGTTCTCCGACAAGGTCACGCCGAAGGGCAAGATGGGCCCGGCTGCCCGGCACGGCGCGCGCCAGGGCATCAACGACTACACCGGCTGGTTCGCGTCGGACCACGACATGTCGGGCGATTACTTCGGCTACGACGGCCCGTGCCCTCCGTGGAACGATTCGATCGTCCATCACTATGTCTTCACCGTCTACGCGCTCGACGTCGAGCGGCTGCCCCTGATGGGGCGCTTCGGCGGACACGATGCGCGCAAGGTCATCGAGCATCACAAGCTCGGCCAGGCCTCGATCACCGGCACGTACACGCTCAATCCGAGGCTGGCCGGCAAATGAGCCTCGAGGCAGGGCAGGGCCAGGGCGGCTCCGAGGCAGGGCAGTGCACTTCGGTGATCCTGGTGCGGCACGGCGTCACCGACTGGAACCAGGCGCGCCGCTTCCAGGGGCACATCGACATTGCGCTGAACGATGAGGGGCGCAGGCAGGCCGAACTGACTGCGCGCTGTCTTGCGGGCAGCGCGGAACGCGACCGGATCGCCGCCGTACACGTCAGCGACCTGTCGCGCGCCGTGCAGACGGCCGAGCCGATCGCGCGTGCACTCGGATTGCCGCTGCAGCACGACCCGTCGCTGCGAGAGCGGTACTACGGCAGCTTCGAAGGGCGCACGCACGAAGAGATCGATCGCGAGGAACCCGAGGCCTGGCGCCGGTGGCGCGACCGCGAGCCGGATTTCGCGCTGCCCGGCGGCGGCGAGTCGCTGCGCAGCTTTCATGCGCGCGTCGAAGCGGCGCTGCGTGGGCTGGTGCAGCGCTATCCGTCGCGCATCGTCATCGCGGTCGCGCACGGCGGGGTGCTCGATTGCGCCTACCGGATCGCGTCGGGGCTGCCGCTCGATGCGCCGCGCGGCCATGCCTTGCTCAACGCGAGCCTGAACCGCATCGGCTTCGACGGATCGCGCTTCACGCTCGTCGACTGGGCGGACGTCGCGCATCTCGACGAGGCGCTCGACGACGCCTAGGCGGCTGTCCGGCGGCGCGGCCGCCTCGCGTAAAATGACGCGTCCCGCTTAGCCCTTCCCTCGCAAGGACCTCCGATGTTCGACCGCAATCACGGCATCGCGCACAGCGATCCCGAGCTCTGGAACGCCATTCGTCTCGAAAACCAGCGCCAGGAGGCGCACATCGAGCTGATCGCATCGGAGAACTACGCGAGCCCGGCCGTGATGGCTGCGCAGGGCTCGCAGCTGACCAACAAATACGCCGAGGGCTATCCGGGCAGGCGTTATTACGGCGGTTGCGAATTCGTCGACGTCGCCGAGCAGTTGGCGATCGATCGATTGAAGAAGCTGTTCGGCGCCGAATGCGCGAACGTGCAGCCGCACTCCGGTGCGCAGGCCAACGAAGCCGTGTTCCTCGCGTTCCTGAAGCCAGGCGACACGATCATGGGCATGAGCCTGGCCGAGGGCGGCCACCTGACGCACGGCATGGCGCTGAACATGTCGGGCAAGTGGTTCAACGTCGTTTCGTACGGGCTCGACGAAAACGAGGCGATCGACTACGAGGCGATGGAGCGCACGGCGCACGAAACGAAGCCGAAGCTGATCATCGCCGGTGCCTCGGCCTACAGCCTGCGCATCGACTGGGAACGCTTCGCGAAGGTCGCGCGCGAGGTCGGCGCGTTGCTGATGGTCGACATGGCTCACTATTCGGGCCTGATCGCCGGCGGCGTCTACCCGAACCCGGTGCCGCACGCCGACATCGTCACGTCGACCACGCACAAGAGCCTGCGCGGTCCGCGCGGCGGCTTCATCCTGATGCCCGAGCGCTACGAAAAGCCGATCAATTCCGCGATCTTCCCGGGGCTGCAGGGTGGCCCGCTGATGCACGTGATCGCCGCCAAGGCCGTCTCGTTCAAGGAAGCGCTCGATCCGTCGTTCCGCGACTACGCGAAACAAGTGGTCACGAACGCCCAGGTGCTCGCCCACACGCTGATCGACCGCGGCCTGCGCATCGTGTCGGGCCGTACCGAATCGCACCTGATGCTGGTCGACCTGCGCGCGAAGAAGATCACCGGCAAGGAGGCCGAGCGCGTGCTGCAGGAGGCGCACATCACCTGCAACAAGAACGCGATCCCGAACGACCCCGAGAAACCGATGGTCACCAGCGGCATCCGGCTCGGCACGCCGGCGATGACGACGCGCGGCTTTCGCGAAGACGAAGTCGCGCAGGTCGGGCACCTGATCGCCGACGTGCTCGAGCATCCTCGCGATCAGGCCAGGCTCGCACAGGCACGCGAAAAGGTCGGGCAGCTGACGGCGAAGTTCCCGGTCTACGGCTGACGGCCCGAGCAGGCGCGGACGCGATGCGCTGCCCGTTTTGCGATCACGCCGACACCCAGGTCATCGAGACCCGCGAGTCCGATGAAGGCGACAGCATCCGCCGCCGTCGCCGCTGCCTCGACTGCGAGAAGCGCTTCACGACCTACGAGCGTGTCGAGCTGAACCTGCCGGCGGTGGTCAAACGCAACGGCACCCGCACCGAGTTCGATCGCGCGAAACTGCGTGCGTCGATGGCCCTCGCGCTGCGCAAGCGCCCGGTCAATGCCGAAGCCGTCGACGCCGCGATCCACCGGATCGAGGAAAAGCTGCTGAGCCTCGGGCTGCGCGAGGTCGGCAGCGAACAGATCGGCGAGCTGGTGATGCGCGAACTGAAGAAGCTCGACAAGATCGGCTACGTGCGCTTCGCGTCGGTGTATCGGAAGTTCGAGGACGTCGACGAGTTCGCGGAAGCGGTGCTCGAAGTGCAAGCTCGGCGTCGGCGGAGCGGCTGAATCAATCCTTCGTGCAGGCGCGTGCCCTCGTCCTCACACCCGCGGACGCGCGCCGACGATCAACGCCGGATCAGCGCTTCGCGTTCCGGATCGCCTCCAGCGACAAATTCGGCGTGATCGCTTGCGGGTCGACGGCCAGCTCGATCAGGGCGGGCCGGCGCTTGTCGCGGGCGAACGTCAGGGCGGCCTTCAGCGCGGGCTCGAACTCGTCGGTGCGGGCGACGTGTGCGCCGAAGCCGCCGAAGGCTTCGGCGTATCTGGCGAAATCGGGATTCGCGAGCGAGGTGCCGTGCACGCGGGCCGGGTATTCGCGCTCCTGGTGCATCCGGATCGTGCCGTACATGCCGTTGTTGAACAGGATCACGATCGGCGCGGCATCGTACTGCGCGGCGGTCGCGAGTTCCTGTCCGTTCATCAGGAAGTCGCCGTCTCCGGCGAAGCAGACGACGGTGCGCTCCGGCGCCGCGATCGCCGCGGCCACCGCGGCCGGCAGGCCGTAGCCCATCGCGCCGGATGTCGACGACAACTGCGTGCGCAGACCCGCGTAGGGCCAGAAGCGGTGCGCCCAGGTCGCGAAGTTGCCGGCGCCGTTCGTGATGATCGTGTCGGCCGGTGCGGCGCGCTTCAGCGTCTGCACCACTTCCCACAGATTGAGTGCCGGCGGCTGCGCAGGGGCATCGGCGGCAGGGTTGGCACTGTACAGCGGCGGCTGGCGCTGCCAGGCCTCGTACTGCGCGCGCGCTTCGCCCACGCACGCGGCCCAGGCTGCGGACTCGACGCGAATCTTGCGCAGCGCTGCAGCCATTTCGGGCATGCCCGAGGCGATCATCAGGTCGGCCTGGTAGACGGTGCCGAGCTCGTCGGTGCCGGCATGCACGTGGATCAGCTTTTGCTCGGGCCGGGGTACCGACAGCAGCGTGTAGCCGGAAGTCGTCATCTCGCCGAGACGCGGGCCGATCGCGATGAGCAGGTCGGATTCCCTGACGCGTGCCGCCAGCTTCGGATTGATGCCGATGCCGACGTCGCCCACGTAGTTCGGATGGCGGTTGTCCATCAGGTCCTGGAAACGGAATGCGCAGCTCACCGGCAGCCGGTTCGCTTCGGCGAAGGCCCGGATGTCGTCGCAGGCCTGCTGCGTCCAGCCGGTACCTCCGAGCATCAGCAAGGGCCGCTGCGCCGCGGCCAGCAGTGATCGCAGTTCCTCGATCTGCGCGTCCGAAGGTGCCGCGCGTACCGGCGCGTGCGGGCGCGCGTCGGGAATGCTGGCCTCGACCAGCAGCATGTCCTCGGGCAGCGCCAGCACGACCGGGCCCATCCGGCCGCTGGTCGCGACCTGGAACGCGTGCGCCACGTATTCCGGGATCCGGTCGGCACGGTCGATCTGCGCGACCCACTTGGCCATCTGCCCGAACATCCGGCGGTAGTCGATTTCCTGGAAGGCTTCGCGATCGATGAAGTCGGTGCCCACCTGGCCGATGAACACGACCATCGGGACCGAATCCTGGAAGGCCGCGTGCACGCCGATCGATGCGTTCGTCGCTCCCGGGCCGCGCGTGACCATCACGACGCCGGGCTTGCCGGTCAGCTTGGCATAGGCGTCGGCCATGAATGCGGCCCCGCCCTCCTGCCGGCAGATCACGAAGCGGATCGCGTCGCGGTGGGCATACAGCCCGTCGAGCACAGCGAGGTAGCTTTCACCGGGGACGCCGAACACGGTGTCGACGCCGTGGACGGCCAGTGCGTCGGCGAGGATCCGGCCGCCGGGCCGTGAGTTGGGAGATGAGGGCATCTTGGACCGACAAGAGTGGATGGCAGTGAGCGGATTCTAGTCTTGCCGCGCCGGGCGACGGGCGCCGGCCAACGGAACGGCGATAATGGTCTCCCCTCCGAGCCGCCCCGCGAAGCCGATGTTCACTGCAGTCGATCACGAACACATGTCCCGAGCGCTCGAGCTCGCGGCGCGCGGGCTCCGGACCTCGACTCCGAATCCGCGTGTCGGCTGCGTCATCGTCCGCGACGGGCGGGTCGTCGGCGAAGGCTGGCACGAGCGCGCCGGCGAACCGCATGCCGAGGTGCTCGCGCTGGCGCAGGCCAATGGCGCGGCACGTGGCGCCACCGTCTACCTGACGCTCGAGCCCTGCAGCCACCACGGCCGCACGCCGCCCTGCGTCGATGCGCTGATCGAAGCGCGCGTGGGCCGCGTGATCGTGGCGATGGAAGACCCGAACCCGAAGGTCGACGGCCGGGGTTTGCAGAAGCTTCGCGCCGCCGGCATCGACGTGCGCTGCGGCCTGCTCGAGCATGATGCGCTCGAACTGAACATCGGCTTCGTCTCGCGAATGCTGCGCCGGCGCCCGTGGGTGCGGATGAAGATCGCCGCCAGCCTCGATGGCCGTACCGCGCTGCCCGATGGCCGCAGCCAGTGGATCACCGGCGAACCGGCTCGCGCCGATGGCCACGCCTGGCGTGCGCGCGCCTGCGCGCTGCTGACCGGCATCGGTACCGTTCGCGACGACGATCCGCAGCTCACCGTGCGCGCCGTCGAAACGACGCGTCAGCCGCTGCGCGTGCTGGTCGACTCGCGCCTCGAGGTCGATCTCGGCGCGCGGATCGTGCGCGGCAGCGGCAAGTTGCTGGTCGCTTGTGCAAATGCGATCCCGGGCAAAGTCGCCGAACTGCGCGACCGCGGCTGCGAGGTGATCGAGATGCCCGACGCACGCGGCAAGGTCGACCTGTCGGCGCTGCTCGGCGAGCTGGCCGGGCGGGGCATCAACGAGCTGCACGTCGAGGCTGGCTATCGGCTGAACGGCTCGCTGCTGCGCGAGGACTGTGTCGACGAACTGCTCGTGTACCTCGCGCCGATGCTGCTCGGCAACGCGACCGGCATGGTCGACCTGCTGCCGCCGGTCGCGCTCGACGCGGCACCGCGGCTCGCGCTGCAGTCGCTCGAGCGAATCGGCGACGACATCCGCCTGCTGGCGCGCCTGCCCGAACGGCTGCCGCAGCGACGTGTCGCGGACAATGCGGCGGACCGGCTGACCGGAGCGCACGAGGCTGCTTCATAGTCAAGCCCGCAAGAGAAAGAGAGAGTCGATGTTCACCGGAATCATCGCGGCCCTGGGCCGCATAGAGCGCATCGAGCCGCTGGGTGCCGGCGACGATGCCGGCTGCCGCCTCACGATCGATGCCGGCGGGCTCGACCTGTCAGACGTGGCCCTCGGCGATTCGATCGCGATCCAGGGCGCATGCATGACGGCCGTGGCGATCGACGGCCAGCGCTTCAGCGTCGACGTTTCGCGCGAGAGCCTGTCGAAGACGGCCGGGCTCGACCGGCCGGGCGAAGTCAACCTCGAGAAGGCCTTGCGCCTGGCCGACCGGCTCGGCGGG
>ENA-UOUJ01001520-UOUJ01001520.1-activated-sludge-metagenome-genome-assembly--contig:-NODE-1520-length-12049-cov-3.843922_pt1 | contig 12049 bp, 11 predicted proteins | sample MGYA00249839_ERZ747224 | MGnify/ENA primary metagenome ERZ747224 (study PRJEB28782, sample SAMN03220277) | activated sludge metagenome | biome: wastewater; feature: sewage sludge; material... | reverse complement strand
CACCAGAGGCAATCGGGACTTCTTAAAACTGTCAACCTATTTCAGGACAATACACATTGTCCCTTTCACCTGTTGTAATGTCTCCTTTTTTTTATGTCTAGAAGACTTAAAATCTCCCCCAAAGTCGTGATGAACCCCTTTGGTTTTGGTATTCACTTTCCTATATAGCTTTGTTTTCTCTTTATTCACTCTCAAATAATTGCAGTCGTTACTGAAGCTACTCGCAAAATTGTTTCAAAGGATGAAAGACACTGTCGAATTTTAAATCCGGTAGCTATTCCATAGTCTTTCCTACGGATCAATCGCTCCTTCCAACACGTCTATTTTCTCCACAAAATTCATAGAGTTGTTGATGTAAACATCGGCAGGTATAGAGTTTTCAATACCTACATCTTGCAGCAGGCGGGTGTTGTCGAACACATGCCCAAGCTCCATAAAATCGAGGTAAGGATCAAGCCCGGTGAAGAGGAGGCGGAGCTTGCTTTTGTCTTCAAAAGTGTGTTTCCAATAGTCGAGGTATGTGCTGTAGGAGTAGAGTTCGCTTTCGGGTGCCAGGCGGTTGCGTGCCCAGTGTTTTACCTGGTTTAGCATACTCTTGTTGATGAAGTTGAAGGGGGGCATTTCATCGAAATAAGACTCGAGTGTTTTGGAGAGTTTCAGTGCAGTGGTAGATCCTTCCTCGCCTGCGGATATATGATATACCTGGTGTTTTCTATTGGCAAAGAGGAGGGCTACGATGGCTTCAGCAGCATAGTTTACGGGTATAATATCGAGCTGTGCATGTTCGTTTACGGGTATGAGGCGAAGGTGGTTGATGGTTGCCATTGCCCAAAGTATAACGGGGCTGCGGGGCATTATGGGTCGGCTATCGCCCATTATGATGGATGGACGCGCAATAAGAATTTGGTGAGGGGCAAGGTGTTCTTTCACCAATAACTCGCCTTTCATTTTGGTGTAGGTATATTTTACCAGGTGGGTAGCATCGAGGTTGGGCGATTCGTCTTCATGCACTACGCGGTCTCTTACATCTTTGCCGCAAATAGTGGCTGTGCCTATGTATAGAAAGGTTTGTAGATGAGGTAATGTCTTTGCCCAAAGGAGTATTTTGGTTAGTCCGCCGATGTTAGCTTTTTCAACCAGATCATCGTTTACGCGAGAGAAGGAAGTGTTGGCAGCCGAGTGAATGATAACATCAATATCGCTGAGGTTTTCATTTTGCTGAAGGGCATTCGTAAGGTCATCGTCAAAGAGATTTCCCAGTACGGGTACTATGCGGCTTGGGTCAAAATCATCATCATGAAGATCAAATACATTTTCGAGCCGAGTGGTTGCTTCATCCATTGTTTTAGCGCGGAGCAGGCAGTATATTCTGTCAATTTCCGTTTGCTTAGAAAGCGTAACAAGGAGTTCTCCTCCCACAAGACCTGTTGCGCCGGTAAGTAAAATATTCATATCGTTAAACAAAAAAAAATTACAGCAAGCTTAGAGTGATTAAAATAACCTTATAAGCGTAATGGGCGAAGATACTGTTTTATAGGACTTTTTGCGGTGTGCAGGATATGTATGATTGCATCCTTCTAATAGAAAAGAAAACCGCCTCAAATATTTTGAGACGGATTTTCAGTAGCAAGTCTTTTCACTTTACTGCGTCACTGGATCTATGCTCCATGAACCAGTTTAGTGTTACGCTTTTCTTTCAGATTTGCATCAAGCGCTTCAAGAAATTCTTCAGTATAAAGGTAATGCTCGCCGTGATTTACCTTATTTCCATGCACCGATATGGCGAGGTCTTTGGTCATCTTTCCGCTTTCCACCGTTTCTATACATACGGCTTCAAGCGCATTGCAAAAGTCAATTAGTTCCTGATTTTCATCCAGCTTACCACGAAAAGCAAGTCCACGCGTCCATGCAAAAATGGAAGCAATAGGGTTGGTAGAAGTAGGATTTCCTTTCTGATGTTCGCGGTAGTGGCGGGTAACAGTACCATGCGCCGCTTCTGCCTCCATCGTTTTTCCATCGGGCGTTACAAGCACGGAAGTCATCAACCCAAGCGATCCAAAACCCTGCGCCACCGTATCGCTTTGCACATCGCCATCGTAGTTTTTACAAGCCCACACAAAGTTGCCATTCCACTTCAATGCGCTCGCCACCATATCGTCTATCAGGCGGTGTTCATACTGCACATCTGGATGTTGTTTGCTTACTTCTTCGAAAATATCTTTGAAACGTCCATCATATTTTTTCAAGATGGTGTTTTTAGTAGAAAGGTAAAGCGGCCAGCCTTTTTGCTTTGCCATGTTAAAACAGCTTTGTGCAAACCCGCGAATAGATTCATCGGTGTTATACATTGCCATTGCCACGCCATCTCCTTTGAAGTTGTAAACTTCGTGTTCGATGGTTTCACCGTTTTCTCCTTCAAATTTGATTGTCAATTTTCCTTTTCCTTTTACAAGAAAATCGGTTGCACGATATTGATCTCCGAAAGCGTGACGACCTACGATGATGGGCGCATTCCAATTGGTTACCAAGCGAGGTACATTCTTTATCACAATAGGCTCGCGGAAAACAGTTCCATCAAGAATGTTGCGGATAGTGCCGTTGGGGCTTTTCCACATCTGCTTCAGGTTAAACTCCTTCACACGGTCTTCATCGGGAGTAATGGTTGCGCACTTTATGCCCACACCAATTTCTCTAATTGCATTTGCGGCATCAATCGTAACCTGATCGTTCGTTGCATCGCGATGCTCCAGGCCGAGGTCGTAATATTTTATATCCACATCCACATAAGGCAGGATCAGTTTGTCTTTAATAAACTTCCAGATGATGCGCGTCATTTCATCGCCATCAAGCTCCACCACAGGATTTGCAACTTTAATTTTTGCCATAGAATGTGTTTTATGAAAGAGGGCAAATTTATAAAAATATGTGAGGTGGCGGTATGGCAAATTAAGTTGCTCAATAGCTTTGTTTCTTTGAGAAGCAACGATATTTATGCAGTACAACTATAAAATACGCTTGATGCGGGAGGAAGAAGGCGGATATACTGTATTAGTACCTGCTTTGCCCGGGTGCATCACTTACGGTGAAACAGTAGATGAAGCAATTGCAATGGCAAAAGAAGCGATTGAAGTTTATATTGAAGAATTGCGTGAAAGAGGCGTGAATTAATGGCTTATTAACTTTGAAATAAAACCATAACAAATGAGTAACCCTTCATGGAAAGACAGAATTACGGTAAACCCCGACCAATGCGGCGGCGCGACCTTGCATTCGGGAATGAGAATACGGGGTATAGATATTTTAGGTTTACTGGCTTCGGGACTTACACAGACAGAAATACTCCGAAGAACTTCCTGACCTGGAAAAAGAAGATATTGAAGCGGCGCTTAATTTTTGCGCTGTTTAACAACCTTTATATCAGCAGTGCAATTGAAACAATGATACCATTTGGAAAAAAAGGGGATAGGAAAACCTAAGAGAAAAAAGGGAATCGCAAATAAGATTTTGGATGGTTTTTTTACTATCGAAATATCACCAGAATTGCAAACCGGACATTCATTTATTTCTCCTGTAGCATTTGTAATCGTTGCTGTTTTGTTGTTTTCAGAATCTAAATAGCCGTACTCTTTCAAAATCCGGATAGCATTCACTCTGTCCTCTTCTTTTACCTGAAGTTTTACCCCGCCTAAAGCATTTGAGTAAAAAGGATTCGCTTGAATGGTCAATTCATCTTTCAAAAAGCAGAAAATATCTTCTGATTCAATAACTGACCGTGCCATTGCAGCCTCGTGGGCATAAGTAAAGGACTTAATTGTTACAAGATTATCCATACTCGAACTACCTAAGTGACGCATTCAACTCCTTCAACCTTTCACCCCCAGGGCACAGCACATCTTCTTTCAGTTTGTTTAAAGGCGTGTCAGATGAATTAAGGACGTGATGCAATTCTTTTGTATCGGGATCAATGTAGAGCAAGCCTGTGAGTATCTCTTGTTTTGCAGATGCTTTTTTCAAAGCGGTGATTGCAGAAAGTCTGTCGAGCGGATTCCATTCTTCATGCAGTTTATTGAGTTGCAAAACAGAACCGTCGTGCATCGTAATACCTTTTATTTCGCCTTGATTATACTCAGTTGCGATGGTTTCCATTTCCGGCACATAATCCATTTTGCTTGTCAGGGCAGTATGTTCCCGCACAAATTCATAAGACTTTGTAGAACCGGGATTATTATTGAACGTAACACAAGGAGAGATCACATTGATGAATGCAAAACCGCGATGATTGATAGCTGCTTTGATAAGCGGCACTAATTGTTCTTTGTCTCCCGAAAAACTTTGCGCAACGAATGAAGAGCCCAGTTCAACAGCAAGGCTTGCAAGGTCTATGGATTGAAACAGATTTACATCGCCATGTTTGTTTTTGGAACCTTCATCTGCAGTTGCAGAATCTTGTCCTTTCGTCAACCCGTAGCAGCCATTGTTCATCACTATGTAAACCATGTTCAGGTTGCGGCGAATAACATGCGCAAACTGACCCATACCGATGGAAGCAGTATCACCATCGCCGGAAACACCGAGATACAACAAGTCGCGGTTGGCAAGATTTGCACCAGTAGCCACCGATGGCATACGCCCATGAACGGAATTGAAGCCATGCGAATTGCCAAGAAAGTAAGTGGGTGTTTTGGAAGAGCAACCAATGCCTGAAAGCTTCGCAACTTTATGGGGTTCTATGTCCAGTTCATAACAAGCCTGCACGATGCCTGCACTAATAGAATCATGTCCGCAGCCTGCGCATAATGTAGAGAGCGCACCTTCGTAATAGGCAATGGTGTAGCCAAGTTTGTTGGTAGGTAATTGCGGATGTCGGAATGCCGGTTTTATGTATGTCACGTCTATAAGTTTTGAATGTTGAATGTTGAGTTTTGAGTTTTTCTCACAGAGTAACGTTTTGTATATGGTTTTTCCTTTTCCCTTTTTCATTTTGCATTTTCACCGCAAAGGCGCGGAGACGCAAAGGTCAATCTTGGGTAATCTTTCAATCCTGCAAATCCCTGTTCAAACAATTTTATAGTTTTCCCTTTTTCATTTTGAATTTTCACCGCAAAGTCGCGGAGACGCAAAGGTCAATCTTGGTAATCTTTCAATCCTGCAAATCCTGGTTCAAACAATTTTATAGTTTTTCATTTTTCATTTTACCTTTTAATTTGTCTCACAATATTATCCGCAGTAATTGGCATACCGTCATAGTTCAAAACAGAGATTAGTTTTTTCGGATCAATGCCAAGTTCTATCATCAGGAGGCTTTTCATTTGTGCATCGCGGTTTTGCTCTATCACAAATATCTTTTCGTGCGTTTCAATAAAGGCTTTAACCTCTTCAGTAAATGGAAAAGATTTTACCCTGATTGCATCCACTAAAATATTTTCTTCGTTCAAAATATGCATGGCTTCTTCAGCAGCATATTGAGAAGTTCCGAAGAAGAGCATACCATTGCCTGATCGGTTATGCGATTGATAAAGTTGTGGTTTTGGGACTAATGTTTTTGCTGTGTTCCATTTTTTTATCAGTCTATCCATGTTGCGTTTATAGACTGCGCCGTCTTCTGTGTATGCAGCGTATTCATCTCTCGATGTGCCGCGTGTAAAAAACGAACCTTTGGAAGGATGCGTAGCGGGATAAGTACGGTAAGGAATTCCATCGCCATCAACATCCAAATAGCGACCAAATTTTCCAACGCTTTCCAAGTCTTCTACAGTCAGCACTTTGCCACGTTTGTATTTTCTGTTATCATCCCATTCAAATGGCGGCGACACATGATCGTTCATACCAAGATCGAGATCGGTGAGTAAGATGACAGGGGTTTGCAATTGCTCTGCCAGATCAAAAGCTTCTGCGGTCATCTCAAAACATTCCTTTGGTGTGGAAGGAAATAACAGCACATGTTTCGTATCTCCGTGTGATGCGTAAGCCGCTTCCATCACATCGCTTTGCTGTGTGCGTGTAGGCATTCCTGTTGACGGGCCGGTACGTTGCACATCTATCAACACAGCAGGTACTTCAGCAAAATAAGCAAGACCAATAAACTCATTCATTAAGGATACACCCGGGCCGCTCGTTGCCGTGAAGGAACGCGCACCATTCCAACCAGCACCTATTACCATACCCATTGCAGCAAGTTCATCTTCTGCCTGAACGATTGCATAGTTTTTCTTGCCCGTGTGCGGATCCATACGAAACTCTTCTGCATAATTTCCAAATGCCTCAGCAACGGAAGTAGAAGGCGTGATGGGATACCATGCACAAACCGTAGCGCCGCCATATACCGCGCCCAGCCCGCAGGCAGCGTTGCCATCTATCATTATTGAGTCTCCAATAAGGTTTCTTCTTTCTACGCGAATAGGAAGTGGATACTGAAAATGTTCTTTCACATAATCCACACCCATCTGCAAGGCTTTTACATTTGGCGCAATCAATTTTTCTTTTCCTTTGAACTGCTCGCCTAAAAGCGTAACCAATACATCAAATTCAATATCGAGCAACGCAGATAATGCGCCCACGTAAACGATGTTCTTAAACAATTGTCTTTGCCGAGGATCGGTATATTCCCGGTTGCACATTTCCATCAGTGGAATATCAATGTAATTGATGTCTCCGCGGATAAATTCATCGTGCAGCTTTTTTGTACTGTCGTAAAGAAAATAACCATCGCTTTTTACATCTGCCACATCTTTTTTCATGCTTTGGGGATTGACGCACACCATCAGATCAATTCTTTCGCGCCTGCCGAGCCAGCCTTTTTCATTTACACGCACTTCATACCATGTGGGTAAGCCCTGAATGTTGGAAGGAAAAATATTTTTCGGTGTAACGGGAATGCCCATTCTGAAAATTGCCTTGGTAAAAAGGAAGTTGGCACTGGCAGAACCCGTACCGTTTACATTGGCAAACCTTACTACAAAATCATTGACCATACTTAGGATATTTTTCTCGCAACGGTTTGTTCTTTCTCGCAACGAACGCTACGATTATTTATTTTGAAATAATATTTTCTGCTTTTTTGCCAATTTCTTTATTGTCGTTGCGAGAAACATTTACGCCAATACTTTTTCTCCACAGGCGTTTGTCGCTTTTGTTACGTTGTAATAAAACTGTTTCATATCCCAGGCTGCGGTAGGGCAACGCTCTGCGCACAAGCCACAATGCAGACATACATTTTCATCCTTCACCATTACTCGTTTTGTTGGTAATAGATCCGAAACGTAAAGGTCTTGGGTTGTGTTCATCGCGGGTACTTTCAGTTTTTCGCGCAAGTCCATTTCGTCCTCTTCATTTGTAGTGAACGTGATGCAAGAAGTAGGACAAATGTCAACGCAGGCATCGCATTCTATACATTTGTTTTCCGTAAAAACAGTTTGCACATCGCAATTCAAACAACGCTGTGCTTCTTTAAATCCCTGCAACCGATTAAACCCAAGTTCCACTTCTTTTTTTCTGTCTTTTAGTGTTTGTGTTTTTTCTGCCTGCGGAACAATATATCGTTCGTCCGTTACCACATAGCTGTCGTAGCTCCATTCGTGAATGCCCATCTTCATGCTCTGCAAGTTCACCATCGGAGAAGGACGATCATTTTTTATATCCAAACCTTCGCATTGCAAATGAATAGAGATGGCAGCCTGATGTCCATGCGCCACTGCTGTGATTACATTCTTTGGGCCGAATGCTGCATCGCCGCCGAAGAAAACTTTTTTATTTGTTGAAACATGTGTCAGATCATCAACCACAGGCATGTTCCATTTATCAAATTCAATTCCCAGATCGCGTTCTATCCACGGAAAACTATTTTCTTGTCCGATGGCTACAAGTACATCATCTGCTTCATAAAAAACTTCAGGTTCGCCGGTAGCAATTAGTTTTCTTTTTCCATGCTCATAAACCGCATGAACTTTCTCGAACATCATTCCTGCAAGCTTTCCATCTTTTATCACAAAAGACTTTGGCACATGATCATCTATGATCGGAATGTCTTCGTGCATCGCATCTTCTTTTTCCCAGGGGGAAGCTTTCATTTCTGCAAAAGGACTGCGCACAATTACTTTCACATCCTCACCGCCCAATCTGCGTGCTGTGCGACAACAATCCATTGCGGTATTTCCACCACCAAGAACGATCACTTTTTTGCCAATAGAATGTTTATGCTCAAACGCTACACTTGCCAGCCAGTTAATGCCGATATGAATATTTGCATCGCCTTCCTTTCTTCCCGGCAAGTCGGGCAGATCACGGCCACGCGGCGCGCCCGAACCGACAAATACTGCATCGTAATTTTTATCAAGAATCTCTTTCAATGAAGAAACATACTGATTGAAATGCGTGTGAATGCCGAGATCAAGAATGAAATTCACTTCTTCATTCAATACCGTTTCAGGCAAACGAAAAGAGGGAATCTGACTGCGCATAAAACCGCCTCCTGCTTTCTGTTCATCATACAAATCTAACTTATAACCAAGTGGAGCAAGATCGCGCGCTACAGTAAGTGATGCAGGCCCCGCGCCAATGAGTGCAATGCTCTTTCCATTCGGCATAAACGGACCTTGCGGCATGTACTTTCTTACATCCTCTTTATTGTCGGCAGCTACCCGTTTCAATCTGCAAATCGCAACAGGTTCTTCTTCTACTCTTCCTCTTCTGCACGCAGGCTCGCACGGTCGGTCGCAGGTTCTGCCGAGTACACCGGGAAACACATTAGAATCCCAATTGATCATGTAGGCTTCAGTGTATTTTCCTTCTGCAATCAGCCTTATGTATTCTGGAACAGGTGTGTGCGCCGGACAAGCATATTGACAATCCACTACCTTGTGGAAATACTCGGGGTCTTTGATATTGGTTGGTTCCAATTGCTAACTTTTTAGAGTTAAGAAATGTAATCCCCGCTTTCAGCAATTATGAAAGTGTACTCTAAATCTAATTCTTTTTTGAATTAAAGGAAATTCTGGAGAGATGTTTTCTTCAACATAGTGCGAAGCGATGCTTCAAAGGGTCTTTATCCAGTTCATTTTTACGTAGCTCAACATGCAATTTATCGAACTATGCTACATTTACGGCAATGAATACCACGAAGAAAATTCTTGAGTGCGTACCCAATTTTTCTGAAGGGAGAGATAAGAATATCATTGAGTCAATTGCTGAAAGTATTCGTTCAGTAGAAGGCGCGCATCTGTTGCATGTAGATATTAGTCCGGCTGCAAACAGAACCGTAATGACATTTGCAGGTGAACCGGAAGCTGTAATTGAAGCGGCTTTTCAGGCAATAAAAAAAGCAGGTGAACTTATTGACATGCGCAATCAAATAGGTGTGCATCCGCGTATTGGTGCAACAGATGTTTGTCCGCTCGTGCCGTTGTATAACATGACGATGGACGAAGCAAATGACTGTGCAATGAAACTCGGAGCAAGGGTAGGAGAAGAATTGAACATTCCGGTTTATCTCTACGAATATTCTGCATCAAAAGATCATCGTCGTGCATTGCCTGATATTCGTAAAGGACAGTATGAAGGTTTTGCAGAGAAAGTAAAATTACCCGACTGGATGCCTGATTACGGAAATGAATTTAATGCAGCCACTGGCGCAACCGTTATCGGCGCGCGTGAAATTCTTGTAGCATTCAACATTGCGTTAAATACACAAGACGTTTCCAAAGCAAAATATATTGCAGAACGAATAAGAGAACGCGGTTATCGGGAAAATAGGAAACGAATACCAGGCTTGCTCTCAAAAGTTCGCGCTATAGGATGGTATATGGCCGATTACAATTGCGCGCAGGTTTCTTTGAATTTGCTTGACCATCGTGAAAGTTCACCGCTGAAAGTATGGGAAGGATGTAAGGCATTAGCTTGTGAGGTAGATGTTGCTGTAATTGGCAGCGAAGTAATTGGTCTGATACCTGAAAGATGTTTGCTGGAAGCAGGTTCGTTCGTTTACCTCGAAAAAAGAGAAGAAAATGTAAACGATAAACAATTGCTTATTCATTACGCAATCGAACTTTTAGGTTTGAACAAACTAAAAGGTTTTAAGGAACAAGAGAAGGTTTTGGAGTATGCTTTAGCTCATGCTGGATTGATAGGATAAGGGCACAAAATTTATTACTTTTGAATAAATCATTGAAAGAATGTCCTCTATAGAACTTCAGGTATATGATATTTTGAAATCAAAATTTGGCGAGAAAGAAGCAGCCAAGGTTATAGATTATTTTGAACAAAAAGCTGAAGAGAAAATCAATCAAAAGAAGGATATCTTCCTTACGAAAGATGATAAGGTTGATTTAATTAAAAGGATGTTTGCGTTTTGGGTGGGTACTATTGGAGTTCTTTCCGGCATTATGTTCATATTGCTTAATGCGTATTTGAAGCATTAAGTCCCAAATATTATACGTGTTTTTTTCCGTCGTTAAATTTCTTTTATACCCCTTAGCGCTATTATACGGTGGCATTGTCTGGTTACGAAATCGATTGTACGATACCGGCATTTTTTCTTCTATAGAATTCAGCGTCCCCGTTATTTCAGTTGGTAATTTATCTGTTGGCGGAACGGGAAAGACGCCGCATGTTGAATACCTGATTCGTTTGCTTCAATACCAGTATCAGGTGGCTACTATGAGTCGCGGGTATAAAAGACGTACACAAGGTTTTTTGCTGGCAGATGCAAATGCAAATGCACTGCGTTTAGGCGATGAACCAATGCAGTATCACATGAAGTTTCCTGAAGTGGCTGTGAGTGTTGCGGAAGAAAGAATAACGGGCATACCAACATTATTGCAAAAAAGAAGTGATGTAGATGTTGTGCTGTTGGACGATGCCTACCAGCATCGCTCGGTGAAGCCTGGATTGAATATTCTGATCACCGATTTTTCAAAGCCTTTTTACAACGATTTCATTCTTCCTTATGGGAGATTGAGAGAGGGTAGAAATGCCTACAAACGTGCGGATATAATTATCGTCTCAAAAAGCCCGCTTGATCTAACTGAAGAAAAAGCAAATGAAATAACGTGCCGCATTAATCCGTTGCCACACCAGCAGGTTTTCTTTTCCTGTATAGAATATGATACTCCCTACGATTTCTTTACAAAGGAAACTGTTTCGCTTACGAATGCTAACGCAGTCTTAGTTTGTTGCATTGCCAAGCCAGAACCTCTTGTTCATTTTTTACAAAGAAATACAAAAGATGTGCATGTGCTTTCTTACCCTGACCATCATTATTTTTTGAGCAAGGATATGGAAGAGATAACTGACGCTTACAGGAATTGGAATATACCAGACAAAGTAATTGTTACAACAGAAAAAGACGCAACCCGTCTTCATCTTCAAACCGATAGGCTCCGTTCGCTGAATGCGAGAATAGTGGTGTTGCCTATCAGGGTCAGTTTCTTGTTTCGGGAAGGCGAACAATTCGATAGGAAAGTGCATCAGTACATAGATAGTGCGGTAGCCGATTACCGGACTATGCACCAACTAGAAGGATAGGAATAATAATACTTGCGCAAATCTTAACAAACGGTACGCTTTTTGTTTTGTGGTTGGTGTTATTCATTTCGCCTAACAATATCATTTCTAAAAATAAAAACACAATGGTCACAAATAGTAGGAGGTTTCTGGTAATAGCCACCCTAATAATCGTTGGCTTTATATCTTTCAAGGCGTTTGCACAAGATGAAACTGATGCATTGCGCTACTCTTTTTTATCTCCTCAGGGCACTGCCAGATCTATGGGTTTTGGCAATGCGCTCGGTTCTGTTGGCGGTGATTTCGCATCCCTTAGCGTCAATCCGGCAGGCATTGGCATTTATCGCAGAGGCGAAATGATGCTCACCCCTGCTTTTCGTTTTGGCAGTACAGATGCCCGCTATTTAAATACTACACTCGACGATTCGAGAACTGCTTTTAATTTCAATAACCTCGGTATCGTTTTTACCCATGCAGAAAAAGGAAGACGCTACGATAAAGCCAATTGGAAAACAGTTTCTTTTGGTATTGGTGTAAACAGAACGGCAGACTT
>ENA-UOUJ01001519-UOUJ01001519.1-activated-sludge-metagenome-genome-assembly--contig:-NODE-1519-length-12052-cov-4.092773_pt1 | contig 12052 bp, 5 predicted proteins | sample MGYA00249839_ERZ747224 | MGnify/ENA primary metagenome ERZ747224 (study PRJEB28782, sample SAMN03220277) | activated sludge metagenome | biome: wastewater; feature: sewage sludge; material... | reverse complement strand
CCGGGTACATGGGCAGAGCAAGCGCTACGTGCACACCCGCATCGGCGTGGGCGGGCGCATGGATACGCTTCAGTGCGCAATCGTACTCGCCAAGTTTGGACGTTTCCCCTGGGAAGTCTCCGAAAGGGCGCGCATCGGTGCGCGCTACGACGCACGCCTAAGGGAAGAGATTCCCGACTATCGGACGGTGGAACCTTCGGAAAGTGGAGCTGCGCTCACTGGACCGCGGGCGCTCACAGTGCTTTCGGACCGTACGAGCGTGCATGCGCAGTACACTGTGCTCGTACCGAACCGCGCCGCAGTTCAGAACAGCCTGAACAGTGCTGGCGTTCCAACTGCGGTTCATTATCCGATCCCGCTCAACGCTCAAGACGCCTATCGCTCGATTTCGTCCGGCGACGAGACGCCGGTCAGCGCATGGCTGGGAGAGCACGTTCTTTCGCTCCCTATGGGGCCGGACCTTACCGACGCCGATCTCAATAATGTCGTCGTCAGCCTTGCCGAAGCTCTGCGTTCCCTTTGACGCTCCTCTCGCAGCCCGGCATGGGGACGGCCTCGCCTCGATTGCGGCGCTTAGCAAGCCGCGCGACTGTTTAGACGCCGTGGACGAAGTTCGTGCAGCCTCTACCTGAATCCGATCGCCGCTTGTAAGCTCGCATATCCAAGGGGCAGACACCGCACGAGACCGTGACTTGATCGAAATTTCGCTTCTGGGCTTGGCGCTTCTTGCTGGCGGCGTGGCTTTATCCACGGCGGCGGCTTGGTTCGCGTCAGCAAGCCTTCCTTGGTCGCATGCCGCCTGGCGTGCGGGCATGCCGATCACGGTGGGGCTCGCGCTGGCGCCATTCCTCTTCAGCCTGGGCGGCCTTTTCGTACTTGCGGTGCTGCCGGGCGCCTCGCATACGACGCACCTCCTCTCTGCGCTCGCTCTCTTTGCCTTGCTAGCTCTTGCTGGATGGGCAGCCGCTCGTCAGCATCAACGGCCGTCGGCTTCTCATCCGCCTCTCACCTTTCATGAGTGGTTTCTGATCGGGGCGCTTCTGCTCGTATCCACTGCCCTTGTTCTTATCGCGACGCTTACCCCTCTGACGCAGAACGACTCTCTCGAGTATGCGACCGTCGGGCGTATCCTGTTCGAAACGCGTACGCTCGCGTCCTATCCAGTTCTCGATCCGGATGTGAACTCCGCCGGCTTCTTTGGCCCATGGACACATCCACCGCTCTATGTCGCTGCGATTTACTTGGTCGAGGTGATCCAAGGGCATGCAGACGCGCCTGGGGCGATCCGACTGATCTCACCCTGGTTCCTGCTGACCGCCGCGGGCGTTGTCTACTCTATTGGCGCTTTGGTGCAGCGGGAGATTGGACTCGCCAGCTCCCTGATCTTCCTCTCAACGCCGTTGCTGTTTCTCGGCGCGGCTACAGCGCTGCTGGATGCGCTCTATGTTTCAGCCCTGGCGCTTCTGGTCGCGGTTATCTGCTCGATCGATGCGCGGCCCTATGTTCGCGGGGCAATCGTGGGCACGGTCATTGGCCTTGGCCTTTGGACCCATTCGGTGGCCATTCTGTACCTCCCGATCGGGCTCGCCGGACTTGTCCTTTACCGCGGCCTCTCACAGCCGCGCGCGCTTGCGCAAGAGCTGTTCCTAGCAATCTCATTCGCGCTTCTCATCGGCGGTTGGCACTACTGGCACAACATCACACTCTTTGGCACACCGATTAGCGACAACCCGGTCGTGTTCGCGTTGCCGTCGCTGCATTGGGACGACTATTTCGTCATCAATCGCGGGCTCGGTACAACGGTCGCGATGATCCAGTACGGCGTGCTTAAGGGATGGTTCGCGGCAGAGGCTTTCGGCCTCACCTACTGGGGTCTAGCTGCAGGCTTCGCCCTGCTGCTTTTGACAAGCGGCTTCCTGCCGTTTGTGCGTTCAATCTGGAGCGGCACGGCTCGGCTCGGTTCCATCGGCGTGCTCTATTTCGTGTTCAGCTTGATGCTGGTGTACTTGGGCGGCACGGTGCTTTCCGTTGTTCTCGGCCTCGACATCATGGTCAAGAATGAACGGTATCTGTTGAGCGTGCAGGCTCTCGTCGCGATCGCCGCCGGATATGGCTATGTCACGCTCATCGGCGTGGTCTCTCGTCTCGCGCGGAGCGACTATCCGAGGGGCGTCCTCAATGGCGTTGGATACGCTGCTCTTGCGCTCGTCCTGGTCGGTCAGAGCCTGATCTTTGCGCAGCACGCGTTCGGCAAGGGCGAGATCGGGCTTACGTCTTTCGGAGAGAGTTTCGCTGACAAACTTAGTCAGGTTCCCGAGTATCAACTGACCAACTACTTACGCGACAGCACACCACCCGGCGCGCTCGTGCTCACTTTGAAGCCGGCGGACATGTATTATTCGGGCCGTAAAGCCGTCAGCTATCTCGACGAGCGACTGGTGAGCTTTTACGAGGCGGATGACAGCGCGAGCGCCTATCAGCGCCTCAAAGCTCTCGGTATCGGCTTCGTGCACGTGCCCAACTATGGGCTGCCGCCGCTTTACAACAGCGCGCTTTGGGAAATTCTGGCCGACCCCGCTCTTTCAACACTCGTGTTCTCGACAGCTGGTGGACAGATCTACGCGCTCGACGCCCCGCCGGAAGAGACGGCTTTGATTTGCGATGCGGAGGCTCGCGCCGTCACACCCGGTGTGTGGCCTTGGAAAAGGCAGTCGGTGATCAGAGTGGGCGGGCGAAAGGATCTTGCTGGAGTTTCGCTTGAAGGCGGCGAGGATCTCGGCACGGAAGCATCCGAGCTTCTTCTTCCGTTCGGGCTCTTCCAGCGCAACATCGTGACGTATCTTCAGAGCGGGATCATTCCCCTGGACGACGCCGATAGCCCAAAAAAAGGGCGCGAGATGGCCGTCGGAGTGGCTCTTGAGGGTCGCGGACACTTCACTCTCGGGATCAGGGAGTTCAGGCGTCGAGGCGACGGTTCGACAGAACTGGTTCGCGAGACCAAGGGGGGGAGCTTCGAACTCAGCCAAAAGCAACCAACGCGACGCTACGGCCGCCGCTTCGATCTGGATCGTCAGACGGATGAGGTTGAAGTGGTGATAGAGCAGTTTGGCCAATCAACGCTGCGGATCACAGACGCGACGGCCCGGGAGTGCCGATCTTTGTGAGCCTCGCGGCGACGGTCTCGCGCTGACGGCCAGGTGAGCCGTTGCTTGCAAACACCCGATTTCTTTCCCGTATCGCAAGGCGCATTTCGCCGTTATCTTTTGTGCTCTACACGCCAAGAGAGCTGTCGGGGGGCAGCGCTTGGACTCGCGGATCGAGAGATCGGCACATCGCACGCAGGGGCCGGGGAACGTGATTTCAACGAAGACATCATCGAAGCTCATCCGCTTCTCAGCGGCCGCGATCGGCCTAGGCATTGCCGTTGCCGTTGCCGCAGGGCTATTGTTCGTTTCGCGCTCGTCCAATGAGCCCAGCGATCTGCTTAAAGACGTTTATGAGCGCTTCGATCCTGAAGCCCCCGGACGAGGGCTGCTCGATTATCCGGAGAACCCGGTCGCCGATATTCCGAAGGGCTATGCGATGATCTTGTTCGCAGAGCTTGAGCGGGGCAGGCATGGTATCCGGCCGGAGTTTCCGAACCTTGCTCACGTCGCAGGACACTGGTTGCTCGATAACGCCCATCTCGATCCATCAGGCGTAGCCGGGTGGGGCGTGCCTGCCGCGTGGGACGCATACGGCGATGGCTCAATCAACCCGGCAAGTACAGCCTACTCGATCTCGACGGGCATCGTCGTCGATGCACTTTTGGATTGGATGGAAACCGATCCGTCGTCGCCCGGCGAGCGAGTTCTTACGACGGTTCATGCGGCCCTCAAGGCGTTTGCTCCCGAGGCACTCAGAACGCCATCAGGTCTCTTGCCTTACTCCCTCGTTGAAACGGATCGTCAGTATGACACGTTCAACTCAGGCGCATATCTCGCCGGGCAGATGCAGAGATTTGCGAAATACGGCGGGGATGATCGCAAGCTGTTCGAGGATGCCGCGGACGCAACCATCGCATCCCTCGTTCAGCATCGCCAGCTCAGCGAAAACGGTCACTGGTATTGGCGGTATTCCATTCAGGAGAATGTTTCCAACGATCTCGCGCACGCCAGCTACATCGTTTCAGGCATCGATACGTACGTTGCAGAGGGCGGTGCGCTTTCTGAAAAAATAGATCTGAAAGCGGTGCTGGGGCATCTCGGGGACTTCGTCGATGACCAAGGGACTGTGAGAGGATGGCCGAAGTTTCAGACCAACATCGAAAGCCCCCCGCGTCTTTACGACATCGGAATGGCGCTAACGTTTGCGTGCCGCAATCCGTCACTATCCACGCTTGAAGAGCGCGCGAAGGCAGCCATTCCGGCCTATTCGGGCGACGACGGTTTTGCACGATATCCGCCGACGCCAGACTCTCCGGACATCGTCATCAACGAGTATGAAGCCTACCTTTGGCGCGGGCTCGTTGCTTGCGAAGTCGCGAGGGAGGTTGGAACAGCGGCGCGAACGTCGGTCGCTCCGATAAACGATCGGCGTGCCGCCGTGACCACCCGGCAGGCGACAGTGCCTCCGAGCCAGGTCACGCTATACGAGACAGACCAATTTGGCGGCGCGGCGATTGTTCGGCGCATCCCCGAGACGGCCTTGCTGCTTTCGCTCTCAGGCGAACGCAAGATAAGCATCCCGATCTCGCATTCGCCCGACAGCGCACCCGAGTTTCGCGCCGCCATCGTGCACAACGAATACCTTCACGTCGTCTATTACGACAATCCAACTCTCGGAAATTATCTGGTTCGCTATACACGCAACGACGACGGCTCGCTCAATGCGTCTCCTCCTCGTCGCTTGCCCAGTTTGGAAGATCCGGCCGGCGGCACATACGAAATGATTCCGGCTGTTTTCCTCCTGCCCGTCGGACCCGATCTGCACATCGTCGGCGGCACCCTCAATGCGCGTTTAGACGCTGCGGGAGAGCTTGACGAGCAGCGCACTGCAAACTGTAGCCGAGCGATCGAAGCCGTATCGACGGACAGGGGCGTGGTTGTTCTCTGTGTGCAGTCCGTCGAGGAAGGTCGCGCAGCCCCCTTTCAGCTGAGCGGGCCGGCGGGCGTGACGCTCCCTTCGCTCGGAACTGGCATCCCGTTCGCGCTGCGCGTCACCGGCGATCAGATCGAGATCTCTGAAGCACGGTCTGGTGCCGATTTCGCGCAGATGCTGCGCTTCGACCTCGACCGGTTGAACGGTGGCTGGCTGGAATATGGAACCGACAACGTCGAGGGACGCATTCCATGGTCACAGATCTATTACCTGAACGGCTATCTCGATTTTTTGCTTCTGTCAGCGGGCGGCGGTGGTTGGGCATCCTTCGACGGGCCGATGGCGCATATCCGGCAGCGGCTCGACGAAGAAATCCAGATCCTAAATTCGCATTGGCTTTCCGGGCGCTTCCGCACGCGTGCGTTCAGCGTCGACCGAAGCTTGGAGCTGTTTGCTGTTCAAACGGCGCGGTTGCTGCTGTTGCTCGACAGATATACGCGAGAGGTCTCCACAACCGCCGATCTCTCCGCTTTGCCGGATCTTCGTCAGGCTGTTAGTCAACTCAGAGATCATATCGATGTGCTCGCGCGGTCGGGAGAACCGCCGTGGTGGATCCCAGAGGGTCACGCGCATCTTGCCTGGCCTAAAGGGAGTGCGTTCACTTTCGACGGTCTGAACGTTCCCTACAATCACCAAAACGAGTGGGCGTACGGGGTGCTCCGAGCTGGCGACACGCGCGACGTGGCACCTTCTCTCGACGTCATCCATCATTTTCTTCGTCGCATTGCGCCCGAAGGCGTTCTCCCGCTCACCGGAACCTGGCCCTACTGGTGGGGGCGCGCGTACGACGGGTGGAACGAGCAAACGGAATTCTCCGTCAATACGCCTTCCTATCCAGGCGACCACGGCACCGCTTGGATCTCTTTCCGGTCAATCGACGTCATGAGCGTTCTCGCTGCAGCGGATCATCTCTCAGAGCAGGTTACTGAGCGGCTCTACGCCTCCGCGGCGCGTCTCGTGGAGCGTGGTCAAGTGTACCCGTTCGTCGCGTACGAGCTGCAGCGAGCAGGGCGCAAGGCTCTTCCAGACACTGCTGTCTCTCGCCGCTATACACGCATCTCGTCGCCGTGGGAGGTTCAGAACGCAGCGTGGGCGTACGCATCGCTTCTCTCCGATCGAAATGCGCCCTAGATCGCAAATATAGCTTTCACCCCCCCACTCGCATTATTGGCCACTGGATTCCGTTCGGCGCGCAGTGCGCGCAGAAACTTCGATTAGCAGCGCTCCGATCATTGTGTGTGGTAGAGAGAAGATCGTATCGCCCGATATAAAGCTGTAGGGCATAACCGCTAGCGTTACGGCGGACGCGCCGCTTAACAGCCCTGCTTTGCCCGCGACGAAAAGATTGTAGATGGTCACGGCGTAGAACCCGAGCGCAAGAAGCAGCCCGACGATCCCAAATCCGATCCACGCGGATAGGATGGGTGAGTGCGGATAATCGATGTGCTCGCAGTTGACGAACCTGCAAGCGAACACTTCGTGATAGGAAAAGCCACTTCCGGACACGTAGTTGTTTTCTTCGACAAGTTGCAGACCCAGCGACCAGCGATCCAAACGGCTGGCAAGTCCGAACCCTTCTGAGGGGGTCATTGTCTTCGCAAGTCCCTCTGGAGAGACGGTTCGCGGCCAATGCACATCTTTCTTCGGCTCTTCGTAAGCCGCCTCTTCGCGTGGATCTTCGCGAACCTCGGCGGTGTGTCCGATTACCTTAGAGAACCAATCGGCGACCACTTCTTCAATGGCGATGTTTCGGTAGTCGGACATCGCTTCCGCGCGTTGATTGACACCGGCGTAAAGGGCGCTTGTCACGATCAACGGGATGAGCGCCAAACCCAGCACTTCCTTCGGTGGTCGGCTCCATAGCGCGTACGCCACCCACAACATCGGCACGAGAAGAACCACGAACATGAAGCGCCGCGAGCCCACGTAGAAGCCGGCGCACAAAACGGCAGATAAGGCGACGAGCAACAAACCCGTCATCCATATCGAGTGCTTTCGAGACAGTACAATGACGCTCAGTCCGATTGCGCCAACGGCCAAGAACAGAGCGTAGAGATTGTAGTCGCCGCAGAACGACGTGCCTTGCGGGTATCCGGAAACGCACGTGTCGATCAAAGACGCGAACACGTATCCTTCGATCTGCAGTACATGCTTGATTAGCCCCGCGACAGCGAACAGAGCCGCGATCGGCGCAAGGCATGAAAAGAGCCCTTTGATAATCTCGTCCGGCCGATCCTGTTCGTCCATTGCGAGGAGGAACAGGCCCACTGTCGCTCCCGACCAGATCATCGCGTAAACCACGTTGATCTTGTACGGCGTTGTCTCAATGGCCAGAAGGTTCGCGAGCGCGAGCGCGTAAATGATCCCTAAGAGTGGCGTGAGACGAAACGCAGCGCGGAGCCTGATACCTCGGAAGGCGATATCTGCTAGGAGCGGCAGAGCGAACAACGCTGCGATCCACGTCGGAACGATGTTCACGAGAAACGGCGTGGTAAGGGCGGCACCGACTAAAAAACCCCGTGTCGGCCAGCACGCAGGCGGCATAACCATCATGCAACACCAGCAATCCATTCAAAAATTAAAACTTCAAGTAAACTTCAAAAATGGACACCATCCGCGAAATTGCGGGCAAAAAGTGTTTTTCACAATCTCACTAGCGTCTAACGACTCGGGCATCCAGAAGTGTGACACTGGAATTTCCCAAATGAGAAATTGTAACATTCATTTCTTCCGGAGCCGTAGAAAACCGCACTCGTCGAGAAATCCTCTCTTTTTCGCCAGGCCTTAGCGCAATATCTGCAATTACGATATCATTGCCGCGGCCGTCTGAAACGCTTACGACTATATAACCTCTGCCTGAAAATTCCAGTTCGACGAGCACGTCTTCGGTCGCCCCCCGATCGCGGAGATTCACAGGCGTGGACGTCGTTATGATGGTTTCGAAATCTCGATTGAACAAGCCCAAGGGGACACGCCCAAGCGACACCTCACCGACGCTGTGCGGGTGGGGCTTCACGTCCAATTGGAGAAGGCGCCCCAAAACGGGGGTCTTCGCCCGCTGAAAGCGCTGCCAATCGCTGATGGTATCAACGCGCGGAGCAGGGCTTTCAGCCTTAGGGGGCCCGCCGTCAAGCCGATAGATTTGAAACCCCGCCTGGTCGTAAATCAGGCTCGTCAGATCCTCGCGGGCAAGCAGTTCCATAATTTTCGTACGGTTGATGGGCGGTAGAAAATAGTTCGGGATGTAGAGATGCGTTGCTCCCATTTTTCGCATCTCGTTCACAGCCTCCTCAGCCGTCTGGGCGTCGTATACGCGCCGCATGGCTGGATCGAGGTAACTGATCATCTTTCGGCCGCTGAATATCATGTCGGCGGGCCTCATCGATACAATGAGGGCATCCTCCGGCGTGTTTTCAGACAACCAGGATGTCGTCGCGGTGTTGGGCTGTGCGCGAATGTAGTTCTGGCGCCCCACGTAGCTTACGTCGGATCGGAACGTGTGCAACGTCAAAGCTGCATGAAATGCCAGTGGAAGAAGCAGGACGATGGCCGCAGCTGAGGCTCCGAGGATGAAAGCCGCTTCGCGCCTCACCTCGTTCTTTGCCGGATTCACAACGTAAGCAGCTGTTTTCTCGACCACCGGGGCGAGTCCAACGCCCGCAATCAGCGCTGCGAACGGTATGATCGCAACGAGATAGCGTTCGTTCTTGATGAGCGCCTCGCTGCCGATCAGCACGGTAAAGGCCACGCCGGCGGTGTAGACAGCTAAAACGACAATCGCGCCCGCGGTCGTGCGTATCTCTTCGCCGGTAAGCCCGCGCAAAGGCGCGCGTCGAATAGCCTGCCAATGAGAGACGGCAAACACAATGATGCCGATACTCGCAAGCCAAAACGTCGGGCCGAACGCCGAGATCGCGAACCATCCTTTAAAGATGCCGTACTGGACGGCAGAGGCCAGACTGTCGATACCTCGCGCGACCTCAAAGTATCCGGGCCAATCCAGGGACGGCATCGCGAACACCTCGGGATTGTCGCTAATCAGCGACCCGTAAACTTGCAAATTCCGGATGTAAGGGAAGCTCGCAATGAGCACGGCTATCGGAATAGCGACGCCGATCTCGACGACAGCTCTCCTCCATTGCAAGAGACCTGTCTGAACCGCAACAACGGCCGCATAAATCGGAACGAAAAGCATCGCCAGGGAGTGCGTCCAGAGCGCGACGCCGAGCGTGGCTCCGCCGATCAGACTTCGCCGGATGCCCCCATCTCTCAAACACGTTACCGCTGCAACGGTCGCGAGGAGGCCTGAAAGGGGCAGGGCGTCCACCAGTGCCGTTCTGAAGTTGTCGAAGGCAATCGGGGTCGACAGAAACAAAACCGCCGCAATGAGCCCCGTGAATCGGGATGTGACGCAGCCGAGGGTGAAAACAAGAATAGCGGCGGTAGCGCCGAACCAGACAGCAACAATTTTTGCGCTTGTGGAGATCGCGATGTTTTCATCGACCGATCCGAACACCGCGAGCATCGCCGGATACATCGGCGGGTGTGTCCACGGACCATGAAAGCCGGACGGATTGTCAGCAACGAGCGGATAGACCGCGAGCGAGTTCGCGCGAAGTATTTCCTTCGCCACCATTACGTATTCCAACGCATCGTTCGCATAGAAGGGAATTGCCGCTGCTGCGCTGATCACACTCGCCAGCATAACGGAAAGTCCGCCGACGATAATAAGGATTCCTGCACTCGGCGCGAGAGGCGGTGCCGCCGGCTGGCGCGACGGCGTTGAAATAGCCGCGCCCAACAAAACCGCGTTGAAGAGCACGACCGTCCATGCGGTGCTGAGCAGGTTCAGCTCCGGCATTGAAAACAGAATGATGGCTTGCATGCCGACCGCCAAGGGCGAGGCAGCCAATCCCCACGCGACGTCCACACGGGCAGCGCGGGCGGCATCCGTCCACTCAAGCTTTCTCGCCCACGCAACGCCCGCGAGAGAGCTCAAAATGATCGTGATGAACGTGGCCATGCTTCCCTCGCCTCTTCTCGGCACTTTAAAGGTGAAGGATTTTAACGTTCAACCCCGTGCACGGATCAAACTGTTCGAAACTCGGGATTCTTGTCCGCGAGCGAACGCTGACGACTTCGCTTTCCACCACACGACATTCGGCGAACATCGAGGCTTGCGCGGGCAATGTTTAGCGTTCGATGCGTACGGTTTGGAAGAATCGAATCGCTCGCCCGTGATGATCGCTTGGCGTGGCGTATTCCAGAAACCGGCCCATTGGCGAAGCTTATAGTATTCGAACCTCGGATGATCGTCCGAGTTCGAGAGCAGCATCCATCATCAGGCCGTCAGATCCGATAGTAGTCTCGGTACCAAGCGACGAAGGCCTCGATGCCCTGTTTCAATGGCGTGTAGGGGCGATAGCCGATATCCTGGACCAGATCGTCGACGTTCGCCCACGTCTCGATGACATCACCTGGCTGAAGCGGCTTCCATATTTTCACGGCTTCGCGACCAAGCGCCTGTTCCAGAAGCCCGATCATCGCCATGAGGTCGACCGGCTCGGTATTGCCGATGTTGTACAGCTTGTAAGCTGCGTTACTGCTCGCAGGATCGGGGGCTTCGCTCGTCCAATCAGGGTTCGCGGAGGCGATATGCTCCATAGCGCGCACCACACCGTCGGCTACGTCGTCGATATAGGTAAAATCGCGGCGCATCTGGCCATTGTTGTAAACTTCGATCGGCTCGTTCGACAGGATTGCCTGTGTGAACTTGAAGAGCGCCATATCCGGTCGCCCCCACGAGCCGTAGACCGTGAAAAATCGCAATCCCGTTGTTGGGATGCCGAAGAGATGGCTATAGCAATGCGCCATCAGTTCGTTAGCTTTTTTCGTCGCTGCGTAAAGGCTTACGGGATGATCGACATTGTGATGGACTGAAAACGGCCTCAGGGTGTTGGCGCCGTAGACGGAGCTCGAAGAAGCATAGACGAGGTGGCCGACGCTGGTCTGGCGGCATCCTTCGAGCACATTGGCAAAGCCGACGAGATTGGCGTCGACGTAGGCATCCGGACGCTCCAGCGAGTAGCGGACCCCCGCCTGAGCCGCCAGATGGATCACGCGCTCAGGCTTGGTTTCTTTGAACACCCGGCTAACTGCCTCTCGATCCGCAATATCCAACCGATGGAACGAAAACCCGCTCTGTTCCTGCAGCAGCGATAGCCGCGCCTCTTTTAGAGCTGGATCGTAGTAGTCGTTCATATTGTCGATACCGACAACGGTTGCGCCGCGGCTCAGAAGCAGCCGGCATACGTGGAAGCCGATGAAACCCGCGGCCCCTGTCACGAGTATCGTTCCTTGCATCATCAGCTCCGAATTTCCTGGATGTGTCACCGCGGGCGGAGACGCCGTGCGGCGGCTCTTATATATCGCCGAAGCACCAAAGTTGGCGGCAAAAACAGATCCGTAGGGGATCCAGTGAGCTTGGTCGCGTATGGACGGGGACGATGCCGCGCGTTCGCAAAAAATGCTCAGGGATCAAAGATTTCTGTTTCTGTTGAATAGCTTATCTGCGGCATTGACACCGTGAGCGCACGGTGGACAGTAGCGCCTCCGCACGCGCCGCGCGATACTCGACAAAGGCATCCCCGATGCGACCAGAACACGTAGCCGAAGCTCTCGAACGGGCCCGCAACATCGTTGACCAGGAGATCGATGCGCTCGCTCTTCTGCGCGAGAGCTTCAACGACGATCTGATCAAGGCCGTCGCTCTGATCCAGGCCTGCACGGGTCGCCTCGTCGTGACCGGGGTCGGCAAATCCGGGCACATCGGCACCAAGCTCGCCGCCACGTTCGCTTCGACCGGGACGCCCTCTTTCTTCCTGCCTGCGCCGGAGGCCTCGCACGGCTACCT
>ENA-UOUJ01001517-UOUJ01001517.1-activated-sludge-metagenome-genome-assembly--contig:-NODE-1517-length-12055-cov-9.044500_pt1 | contig 12055 bp, 12 predicted proteins | sample MGYA00249839_ERZ747224 | MGnify/ENA primary metagenome ERZ747224 (study PRJEB28782, sample SAMN03220277) | activated sludge metagenome | biome: wastewater; feature: sewage sludge; material... | reverse complement strand
TCGATCGTCTCGAAGTCGATCGTGCCGGGTGTCGTCTTCCCCATCGGCATCATCACGGCGCTCGTCGGCGTGCCTTTTTTCCTGTCGCCGATCCTCACGACGGTGCGTAACTCATGGTAGAGCTCCGCCTTGAGACCGGCCGGCAGCGGTTGATCCATGCGACGCTGCCGCGCCTCTGCTCCTGTCGTCAGAACGATGCCCCTCATTCCTCGCTATTGCGCCGAAGTCCTGCGGCCGGATGATCAGGTCGGCTAGCGTGTGTCGGTCCATCACCGTCATGAAGGCGGACAGCGCCTCGGTGACGATACCCGGGAGCCGGCAGAAGCGTGTGATGGCACAGGTATTGCCGGGCGCGAAGCATTCCACCATGTCGAAGTCCGGCTCGGTCAGGCGTACGACGTCGCCAAGGCGGATCTTCTCGGGCGACAGGCCCAGGGTGAAGCCCCCCGTCCGGCCGCGCTGCGAGCGCAGGAGGCCGGCGCGGGCGAGCACGCCGACGATCTTCATCATGTGGCCGCGGGAGATCCCATAGGCCTCCTGCGTCTCGTCGATCGTCACCAGCCGCTCGGGATGCGCGGCCGCGTAGAGCAGCACCCGCAACGCGTAGTCCGACATCATCGTCAGCCGCATGTTCGTTCTCTGATCCGCCTCTCGCGCCGCACACCGGCCGTCTCTGCGGGTCCGTCTGCCCGCGTCCCGGCAAGGCATCAAGGTGGCGAGCCACCTCCCGGACGAGCCATCTGCATAGCAGTCAAAAGAGATATTGACAATATTTCTTTATACGCAAAGCATGGGGCGCAGCTCGTCCGAGGAAAGACTCATGCCTGCTGACACCACCGTGCCCGTCATCGTCGATCTTCGTCCGATGATTCCACCACAGCGCCACGCAACCGTCTTTGCAGCCCTCGAGGCGCTGGAGCCGGGCGGGACCTTCGTATTGCTCAACGATCACGCCCCGCTTCCGCTCCTGCGGCGGATCCAGGAGAGCTGGCCCGACCGGTTTGCCGTCGAGTTCCTGCGCGACGGACCCGAAGTCTGGCAGGTGGCGATCACCCGCTCGACCGCCTGATCGGCCGAAGGGGACCAGGGAGGACAGGACCATGCGACTGGAGCGGACCGAGAACGGATTTCAGATCGACGCCGTTGCCCTCGGACCGCTGCTCGGAGTACCGGCGGACGACGTCCAGCGCCTGATGCGCGAGGGTCGAATTGCCAGCCTGTGTGAAGAAGGACGGGGTGAGGACGAGGGACGCCATCGGATTACGTTTCGCCACGGGGCAATCCGCGTCCGCCTGACGGTGAATGATGCAGGGGGTGTGCTGTTGCGCACGCGAGCAAGGGTCGCTCCGCGCCCCGGAACGCCGGTGCAGGTCGAGCCGGGAATATCAGGTGAATCACGATCGGGCTGCGGGGCAGGCGATGCCTCGGGCGATGGCTTCACAGATCTGACGCAACGTATCGAAAGCCGGTTCCACGCCCGCCATCGTCGACGGCTCCGCGAGCTCGGGAAGCTGGCCGAGATGGTCGAGGACCTTCACGAGGATGACGAGGGCGTCCCTGCGGGCCTCCGTCGGGCCCTCGGCCGGATCGGAGGTGCGCTGGAGGCACATATGCGATCGGCCGAGTGCGTCGTCTTTCCAATGATCCGCAGTGGTGCGACCTCCGGCCTTGGGTCTCGGATCGAGGCGTTGCGGAGTGATCATGCCCGATTGACCGCGGAGTGCGCACGGATCCGGGAAATCAGCCGGGATTTTGAACTGCCGGACGGCGCCTGCACCAGCTGGGTGACCCTCTATGCCGGTCTTGCCGAATTCATCGACAGCCTGGCCGAGCACGTGCGGCTGGAGAACGACGTGCTCCGGCCGCCCGAACCCGGAGCCGGCGCGGATGCGTGAACTGCGCGCCCTGCAGGTCACCGGAACGCGCGCGCCGTCTGCCCCCTGCACCGAAGGAAGGATATCCGGATGACTGACTCCGCTCCGATCGACGACTCCGCTGCCCTGACCCGGCACATCGAGGCGCGCTATCACCGGCGCCACCGCGAGCAGCTCCCCGATCTGGCCGCGCTTTCCGCGCGGGTCGAGACGGTGCACGCCGGCGACCCCAGTGCGCCTGCAGGGTTGGCCACCCTCCTGGAGAAGCTTATCGGCGAGCTCGAGGTGCACATGAAGAAGGAGGAGCTGATCCTCTTTCCGGCAATCCGCCGCGGCAGCGCGGCTGTCAGAGAACCGATCGCCGCGATGCGCGCCGACCACGACGACCACACCGCCGGGATCGCCGAGATCCGGCGGCTCACGGCCGCGCTGACCCTGCCCAAGGGTGCCTGCCGTACGTGGACGGCGCTCTACGAGGGGCTCGGCAGCTTCGTGGCGGACCTCGAGGAGCACATCCGGCTGGAGAACGACGTGCTGTTCCCTCGCTTCGAGGGGGTCGCCTGACCGTCCGCGGGACCCTTCCGGCCTGACGGGAGCCCAAGGGCAATCGGGTGAAGACGCAAGAACGAGCGGGGCGGGGCGCCGCCGGCAGGCGCGTCGAGCTGCCGGGCGATCAGGATTTCGCGCGCGAAACTATAAGTATCCCATTGATCCTGAAAGGATTCGTCGGGTTAATGCTTCGTTACTCGCCCGCAGGCCCGGATCGCGCCGATCCGCAGGCCCAGGAGGGCTGGCTGGCGCCTAGTAGACCGGCGGCGCGATGATCCAGTGGACCACTGCCGGCTGGTCCTGATCATTTCGCCACGCGTAGTCGCCACCGGCGAACTGGAAGCTGTCACCCGGGCCGAGGGCGAACTCGACTCCGTCGATCGTCAGGAGGAGGCGGCCGGAAATGACCACGCCACCGTCCTCGCGCCCGCGAGCGGATCGGGTGCCGCCGCTGTCGGCATGCGGGGCGAAGGTCGAGCGGATCATCTCGAACGCGCCACCGAGCGACGGCGAGAGCAACTCCTCCATGAGCCCGGTCGCGCGGGAGCCGATCGGGATGCGGTCCTCGGACCGCAGGACGACGCCCTGCTCCTCGGGCCGCTTCGACGCCGAGCGGAAAAACAGGCTGACGCTGACGCCGAGGTGCCGGGCGAGCAGGCCGAGGTCGCGAACCGACGGCTCGGCCAGTCCGCGCTCCACCTGGCTGAGCCAGCCGACGGAGCGTCCGACCGCGGCGGAGAGCTCCACGAGCGTGATGTCTCGCGCCTTGCGCAGGGCCCTCAAGTCGGCGCCGATCCGCTCCGCCACGACGGACTCCTTCTGGTGACCCCCGGATTCCATCCGCAAATCGCGTTCGCGTCAACGGCGAGGGTGAAGGTGACGGCCGATGAATCCTTTCTAATGAAATTTTAGTTGATATTTTCACGAAAAGATGTTCACTCACGCTGTCCCGACTCGCCCCTGAGGTTCTCCGCCATGGCCGATCTGCCCGCGTCCGCCCGCGTCGCCATCATCGGCGGCGGGATCTCCGGGTGTTCCGTCGCCTACCACCTCGCCGAGCTGGGCTGGACCGATGTGGTCCTGCTCGAGCGCAAGCAGCTCACCTCCGGCACCACCTGGCATGCCGCCGGTCTCGTCGGACAGCTCCAGGCGAGCCAGAACCGCACCCGCCTCGCCAAATACTCCGCCGATCTCTACGCCCGGCTCGAGGCGGAGACCGGCCTCGCCACCGGCTTCCGCCAGTGCGGCTCGATGACGGTGGCGCTGACGTCCGAGCGGCGCGAGGAGATCCTCCGCCTCGCCGCCATGGCGCGCGCCTTCGACGTCGAGGTGAACGCGCTCTCGCCCTCCGAGGTCAAGGCGATGTACCCGCACCTCAACATCGACGGCGTCGTCGCCGGCGTCCACCTGCCGAAGGACGGACAGGCCGACCCGGCGAACGTTGCCCTCGCCCTCGCGAAAGGTGCCCGCATGCGTGGTGCCCGCATCGCGGAGGGTGTGAAGGTGACCGCGGTCACCGCCACCAACGGTCGCGTGACGGGCGTCGACTGGCAGCGCGGCGAGGAGACCGGCCATATCGCCGCCGAGCATGTCGTCAACTGCGGCGGCATGTGGGGCCGCGAGATCGCCGCCCGGAATGGCGTCACCCTGCCGCTTCACGCCTGCGAGCATTTCTACATCGTCACCGAGGCAATCCCGGGGCTGGAGCGGCTGCCGGTGCTGCGGGTGCCGGAGGAGTGCGCCTACTACAAGGAGGACGCGGGCAAGATCCTGCTCGGCGCCTTCGAACCGGTGGCCAAGCCCTGGGGTATGGACGGCATCCGCGAGGACTTCTGCTTCGACCAGCTGCCCGAGGACGTCGACCACTTCGAGCCGATCCTCGAGAAGGCGATCCACCGCATGCCGATGCTGGCCGAGGTCGGCATCCACACCTTCTTCAACGGCCCCGAGAGCTTCACGCCGGACGATCGCTACTACCTCGGCGAGGCGCCGGAGCTGCGCGGCTATTGGGTCGCCGCCGGCTACAACTCGATCGGCATCGTCTCGTCCGGCGGCGCCGGCATGGCGCTCGCCCGCTGGATGGAGGACGGCGCCCCGCCCTTCGACCTCTGGGAAGTCGACATCCGTCGGGCGCAGCCGTTCCAGAGGAACCGCCGCTACCTGCGCGAGCGGGTCACCGAGACCCTCGGCCTGCTCTACGCCGACCACTTTCCCTACCGCCAGATGGCCAGCGCCCGCGGCATCCGGCGCTCGGCTCTGCACGAGCACCTGAAGGCCCGCGGTGCCGTCTTCGGCGAGACCGCCGGCTGGGAGCGCGCCAACTGGTTCGCCGAGCCGGGGCAGGCGCCGGAATACCGCTACACCTGGGGCCGGCCGAACTGGTTCGCGAACCAGCGGGCCGAGCACATGGCGCTGCGCGCGGGGGTGGGGCTCCTCGACATGTCGTCCTTCGGCAAGATCCGGGTCGAGGGGCGCGACGCGCTCGCGTTCCTGCAACGGCTCTGCGCCAATGACGTCGACGTCGACATCGGCCGGATCGTCTACTGCCAGATGCTGAACGACCGGGGCGGGATCGAGAGCGACCTGACCGTCACCCGCCTCGCCGAGACCGCCTTTCTCCTCGTCGTCCCGGCCGCGACCCTGCACCGCGACCTGAGCCGGCTCCGCCGCCACCTCGGCGACGCTGCTGCCGTCGTCACCGACGTCTCCGCCGGCGAGGCGGTGCTGCCGCTGATGGGCCCGCGCTCCCGCGACCTCCTCGCTCGCGTCTCGCCCGACGACCTCTCCAACGCCGCCTTCCCCTTCGGCACGGCCCGGGAGATCGAGATCGGCCTCGGGATCGCCCGCGCCCACCGGGTCAGCTACGTCGGCGAGCTCGGCTGGGAGCTCTACGTCTCCACCGACCAGGCCGCGCATGTCTTCGAGACGCTGGTGGAGGCGGGCGAGGAGCTCGGCCTCCGGCTCTGCGGCCTGCACGCGATGGACAGCTGCCGCATCGAGAAGGCCTTCCGTCACTTCGGCCACGACATCACCGACGAGGATCACGTGCTCGAAGCCGGCCTCGGCTTCGCGGTGAAGACCGGCAAGGGCGACTTCATCGGCCGCGATGCCGTGCTCGCCAGGCGCGAGGCCGGCCTCTCCCGCCGCCTCGTGCAGTTCCGCCTCGCCGACCCCGGGCCGCTGCTCTTCCACGGCGAGCCGATCCTCCGCGACGGCCGCATCGTCGGGCATATCACCTCCGGCAACTACGGACACACCCTCGGGGGAGCGGTCGGCCTCGGCTACGTGCCTTGCACGCCCGGCGAGGGCGCGGACGAGCTGCTCGCGTCAACCTACGCCATCGATGTCGCCGGGCGGGTCTGCGCAGCGGAGGCGTCCCTCGCACCGATGTATGATCCGCGCGCGGCGGCGCTGAGGGGCTAGCCGCGCGACGAGCCCGCGCGTGCCGCTCACGATGTTCGGCGGCGTATCTGCCGTTCACAGGTTCTCGGGCGTGATGATCTCGAAGGGGAGCGTGCGCTGGAGGATGACGCCGTCGTTGGTCTGCCTGATCGCGTCGATCATCGTCTGGATGAGCTGGTCCGACGTCCGCTCGAGGGGATGGCAGAGAGCCGCGGTGATGAGGCCTTCGGCGAGGCCGCGGCGGGTTTCGGGGCCGATGTCCCGGCAGACGACGCGGAGGCGGCGGCGGCGTTCCTCGGGCGCCTCGCGTACGGCCTGCAGGACGCCGGAGATGCCCCCGCCGGCGACATAGACACCGGCGAGGTCATCTCTCTCGGCCAGGAGCTTCGAGATGAGGCGATGCGCCTCCTTCGGCTCCTCGTGCGTCGGCAGGCTGTCCTCGATGCCGAGGTGGCCGGCGTGCTCGCGCATGTACGATCGGAAGCTCGCCTCCGAGATGTCCTGGCACTGGTATCTGTGATTGCCGATGAGGACCTGCACCCGTCCGGGGTGGCAGGTGGTCTGTGCAATGAACCAGGCGGCGGTCCGGCCGAGCTTCCAGTTGTCGGCACCGACATAGCCCGCGCGCTCGGAGGCGGATTGGTCGGTGATGTAGGCGACGACCGGTCTGCCTTGGTGCCTGAGCGCCTGGATCGCCTGTCCGATCAGGGGATGGTCCCCGGCCACGACCGCCGCGGCGTCGCAGGCGCGGCCGAGCGTCTTCAGCCGTGCCGCGATGTTCTCCGGTTCGAGGTGGTCGACGAACTCGACTGCCGCGTCGATCCGCGCATCGCGCCAGCCGGCCGCCGCTTCACGAATCTTCTGGCCGATGAGTTGGTAGAGCTCGCGGGTCGACTGCTGGAGCAGGAATCCGAGCCGGTAGCTCGGCATCGATTCCTGCTTTCGCGCCTCGATGGTCCCGAGCCCGTAATAGCCGATCTCGTCTGCTGCATTCTGGACGCGCTGAATGGTGGCGGTTCGGACGGACGCCGAACCGGCGAGAATGCGATTGACGGTCGACACGCTGACATTGGCCGCCTTCGCCAGATCCGCGATCGTCGGTCGGTTCATCGGAACATCTCCGCACTGTGTCATCGTTTCAAGGATATATTGAGATATTATGCTCTTATGCGTCACTCCGCCGTTCTGGTATCGCATGACTGATGATACAGAACAACTCGCGAAACAGGAATCTCGCCGGCAGCGAGATCGGGTGGAGGAAAGACATGAATCAAACCAAGCGCGTCACGCGAGCCTCGCTGACCCTGGCGGCCGTTCTGGCGGCCTGTGCTCCGGCGGCGCTTGCCGCGAACATCGCGGTCGTCGGTGGCAAGACGGACGACGAGTTCTGGAACCGTATCAAGAAGGGCCTCGACGACGCCGCCCTGATCGTCGGGCAGCAGGGCGGATCGGTGAGCTATCTGCAGCTGCAGACCTACGACAACCTCGGCCCGGACGCCGCCCAGCTGGTCCGCACCGCGATAAGCCAGGGCGTCGACGGGATCGCGGTCCCGAACTGGGTGCCCGAGGCGCAGGACGAGGCGATCAAGGCCGCGGTCGATGCCGGGATCGAGGTGATCCTGATCAACGCCGGCACCATCGACAAGGCCCGGGAGCTCGGCGCGATCAACTACGTCGGGTCGGACGAATACGTCGCCGGCGTCGCCGCCGGCGAGTATTTCGGCGAGCACGGCGCGAAGAACATCGTCTGCGTCACCGCCGTTCCCGGGGCGGCCAACCACGAGGCGCGCTGCCAGGGCGTCGTCGACGGCGCCGCCTCAAAGGGCGCCGCGGCCAGCAAGCTGCCGCTTCCGGGCAGCGCCTTCGGCGACCGGGTCGCCATCGCCGAGACCATCAAGGCGACGGTCCTTCAGGACGACACGATCGACGGCATCATCACGACCAGCGCCACGGACGCCGACGGCGGCGCCATCGGCCTGTCGCAGGCCGGCAAGACGGAGACAGTGATGCTGCGCGAGAGCGCCGACGTGCTCGCCCATGTCCACGTCGGCGACACCTTCAACCACAAGGCCTCGTCCGGCCTGCGCTACATCCTCAACCCGCCCGGCACCCAGACGCGCGTCCACCAGCACCTCGACATCGGCCAGGGCGAGGTGCCGTGGGACGACTTCTTCGGCACGCTCGCCGAGATCGGCTTCGACGGGATAATGACCGCCTGCGTCTTCGCCTGGGAGGAGAAGGCCGACGCGTCGGGCCGCTTCATGCGCGCCGAGATGCAGCGCTACGTCGACAAGTTCTGGAAGTGAGATCAGACACATGACCGTTCGAATCGGAGTCATCGGCACCGGCGCGATCGGGCGCGACCACGCCCGCCGGATCAACCAGGTGCTGGCGGGGGCGAAGATCGCCGCCCTCTCCGACGTCAACCTCGAGGGCGCCAGGGCGGTGCAGGCCGCCGTCGCGCCGGACGCGGAGATCTTCGCCACCGGCGAGGCGCTGATCGCCTCGGACAAGGTCGACGCCGTCCTCGTCACCTCGTGGGGCGCGAGCCACGAGCAGTATGTCCTCGCCGCCCTCGCCGCCGGCAAGCCCTGCTTCTGCGAGAAGCCGCTCGCCACCACCGCCGACGGCGCGAAGCGCATCGTCGACGCCGAGATCGCGCTCGGCCGCCGCCTCGTCCAGGTCGGCTTCATGCGCCGCTACGACGCCGGCTACCGGATGCTGAAGCAGGTCGTCGACAGCGAGATCGGCCGGCCCCTCATGGTCCACGCCGCGCACCGGAACCCGACGGTGCCGGAGCAGTACGTCACGCCGATGGCGATCCACGACACGCTGATCCACGAGATCGACGTCTTCCGCTGGCTGCTCGACGACGACTACGTCTCGGCGCAGGTGGTGTTCCCGCGCACGAGCGCGCATTCGCACGCGAAGCTCAGGGACCCGCAGATCGTCCTCCTCGAGACGGCGAAGGGCATCCGCATCGACGTCGAGGTGTTCGTGAACTGCCGCTACGGCTACGACATCCAGTGCCAGGTCGTGGGCGAGGAGGGCCTCGCCTCCCTCCCCGAGCCGATGTCGATCGTCATGCGCAAGGAGGCGAAGCTGCAGAACGCCATCCTGACCGACTGGAAGGACCGCTTCATCGCCAGCTACGACGTCGAGCTCCAGGACTTCCTCGACGCCGCCGCCAGGGGGACCGCCACCGGGCCGACCTCCTGGGACGGCTACGTCGCGGCGATCTCGTCGGACGCATGCGTCGCGGCGCAGGAAGCGCCGGGAACCATCGTTCCGATTTCGCTGCCGGCGCGCCCGGCGCTCTACGACTGAGGTCAGCCCCCATGCGCTTCGCCCTGAACCACATCGCCACCCCGAAGCTCCCGGTCGAGGACTTCCTCGCGCTCGCCCGCAGGCTCGGCATGACCGAGGTCGAGATCCGCAACGACCTGCCCGACGTCGTCGACACGGTGGCGCCCGAGGACGTGAAGGCGGCGGCCGAAAAGGCCGGCGTCGAGATCGTCTCGGTCAACGCGCTCTATCCGTTCAACGTCTGGTCGGGCAACCTGCCGGCCCGCGCCCGCGCGCTCGCCGACTACGCCCAGGCCGCCGGCGCGAAGGCGCTGGTGATGTGCCCGCTCAACGATGGGAACCGGGTGGCCCACGCCGATCTGGTGGCAGCGCTGAAGGCGATGGCGCCGATCCTGCGCGAGCGCGGGCTCATCGGCCTCGTCGAGCCGCTCGGCTTCCCGATCTCGTCGCTGCGGACCAAGGCGCAGGCGGTGCAGGCCATCGACGAGGCCGGCGGCGGCGACGTCTACCGGCTCGTGCACGACACCTTCCACCACCGTCTCGCCGGCGAGACGGAGTTCTTCCCGGAGCGGACCGGCCTCGTCCACATCTCGGGCGTTGTCGATCCCGCCGTCGCCGTCGAGGCGATGCTCGACCCGCACCGGGTGCTGGTCGACGCCGCCGACCGGCTGGAGAACGTGCCGCAGATCCGCAGGCTCGTCGCGCTCGGCTTCGATGGCCCGTACAGCTTCGAGCCATTCGCCCCGGAGGTCCACGAGCTTGCCGATCCGGAGGCCGCGCTCCGCGCGAGCATGGCGCATGTGACCGAGGAGCTGACGGCGCGGGCCGGGGCCTGAGGCCCGGTCGGCAGGTGCGGAGAGCGGGGAACTCTGAGATGACGAAGACGCTTGACCTGATCACGATCGGCCGTTCGTCGGTCGACCTCTACGGCGACCAGGTGGGAGGCCGGCTCGAGGACATGGGGAGCTTCTCGAAGTACATCGGCGGCTCGCCGACGAACATCGCCTGCGGCACGGCGCGGCTGGGGCTGCGCTCGGCGGTCATCACCGGCGTCGGCGACGAGCACATGGGCCGCTTCATCCTCGAGCAGCTGGCGCGCGAGGGGGTGGACACCCGCGGGGTCAAGGTGGACCCGGAGCGGCTGACGGCGCTGGTCATCCTCGGCATCCGCGACGACGAACGCTTCCCGCTGATCTTCTACCGCGAGAACTGCGCCGACATGGGGCTGACCGAGGCCGACATCGACGAGGGCTTCATCGCCGAGGCGCGCGCGGTGCTGGCGACCGGCACCCACCTCAGCCACCCGCGCACCGAGGCGGCGGTCAAGAAGGCGCTGGAGCTGGGGAGGAAGCACGGCGCGAAGACGGCGCTCGACATCGACTACCGGCCGAACCTCTGGGGCGTCGCCGGCCATGGCGAGGGCGAGAGCCGCTTCGTCGAGAGCGCGGCGGTGACGGCGAAGCTGCAGTCGACGCTGCATCTCTTCGACCTGATCGTCGGCACCGAGGAGGAGTTCCACATCGCCGGCGGCTCGACCGACACGCTCGCGGCGCTGCGCGCGGTGCGGGCCGTCTCGAATGCCACGCTGGTTTGCAAGCGCGGCGCCAGGGGGGCGGTCGCCTTCGAGGGCGCGATCCCGGGCAGCCTCGACGACGGCCAGACCGGCCCCGGCTTCCCGATCGAGGTCTTCAACGTGCTCGGCGCCGGCGACGGTTTCTTCTCCGGGCTGCTGCGGGGCTGGCTGACCGGCCGGGACTGGCCGACGAGCCTCGAATACGCCAACGCCTGCGGCGCCTTCGCGGTCTCCCGCCACGGCTGCACGCCCGCCTATCCGTCGCTCGCCGAGCTCGAGTTCTTCCTCGCCCGCGGCGTCGTGCGGCCGGACCTGCGCAACGATCCCGCGCTCGAGCAGGTGCACTGGGCGACCAACCGCCAGCGCGAGCACGGCGGCGACTGGTCGGAGATGCGGGTCTTCGCCTTCGACCACCGGCTGCAGCTCGAGGAGATGGCGGGCGCGACGCCGGAGAGGATCGGCGCCTTCAAGGAGCTCTGCCTCAAGGCGGCTCTGGAGGTGGCGGACGGCCGTCCCGGCTACGGCATCCTCTGCGACAGCCGCCTCGGCCGCGCGGCGCTGCATGCGGCCTCGGGCTCCGGCCTCTGGATCGGCCGGCCCTGCGAATGGCCGGGCTCGCGCCCGCTGGCGCTGGAGCCCGAGCTCGGATCCGACTGCGGCGGGCTGCACGAATGGGCGCGCGAGGACGTGGTGAAGGTGCTCTGCTTCTGCCACCCGTCCGACACGCCGGAGCTGCGCAGCCAGCAGGAGGCGACGGTCAGGCGCCTCTGGGAGGCCTCGCGCCGCAACCGGCTCGAGTTCCTGCTCGAGATCATCCCCTCGAAGGTCGGTCCCGTGGACGACACGACCACCGCGACGCTGATCCGCCAGTTCTACGCCGCCGGCGTCTTCCCCGACTGGTGGAAGCTCGAGCCGATGACCGCGCGCGCCGGCTGGGCGAACGCGATCGCGGCGATCGAGGAGAACGACGCCCACACCCGCGGCATCGTCGTCCTCGGGCTCGACGCGCCCGAGGCCGAGCTCGCCGCGAGCTTCGAGACCGCGGCCGGGTTCGGTCTGGTGAAGGGCTTCGCCGTCGGGCGGACGATCTTCGGCGCGGTGGCGCGCGGCTGGATGAAGGGCGAGACGACCGATGCCGATGCGGTGGCAGAGATGGCGCGGCGCTACGGCCGGCTCTGCGAGATCTGGGACCAGGCGCGGGCGGCCGCGCGGGAGGCGGTGGCGTGATCAAGGACACGGGGGGAAAGATGGGGGAGACGATCCGGCTCACCGCGGCACAGGCGATGATGCGCTGGCTGAGCGTGCAGATGACCGAGGAGGGGACGCGCTTCATCGAGGGCGTCTGGGCGAT
>ENA-UOUJ01001516-UOUJ01001516.1-activated-sludge-metagenome-genome-assembly--contig:-NODE-1516-length-12055-cov-66.532833_pt1 | contig 12055 bp, 13 predicted proteins | sample MGYA00249839_ERZ747224 | MGnify/ENA primary metagenome ERZ747224 (study PRJEB28782, sample SAMN03220277) | activated sludge metagenome | biome: wastewater; feature: sewage sludge; material... | reverse complement strand
ACTGGTGCTATTAAGTCATTCTCCATAACAGTTCGTCGAGGGGAAGTAGCACGAGTTGTTCCAACTGGCATATTGCTACGGGGAACTTCACTACGTGTTCCAGTAACATCAGATGAACGAGATACTGCTGGAGTTGCGATAACTGGCAAAGCTGTGCTTCGATTAGCAAATCGAGGAGGTGTAGCAACTCGAGAAGCAAGTGCAGGTTCAGGAGTAGAAATACGAGCTTCAATTGGTGTAGCACGGAAACTTCGAGGACTTACAGCATCCCCAACAGATGTATTTGTAATTCTGTCTAAATTTTCTGTCGAAGTTGGCATAAGTCTTCGAGTGGTTGACATTTTTAGATTAGAAAAAAATTAAAAATAATTTTATTATCGATTTAATTTTGTAAAATAAATAGTATAGTACCGTCATTGAAAAGTGATCTTGTTATATAATTTTTTTTGTATTACAAATGTCTTCAATTATTTTTGCAAGTGTAATTGGTACGTGTAAAGCAGTTTGGGAATTGGTTCCAGAAATTGAAACATCTCAAAATTGCGAATGGTGTCAAGACTTAAATTTACAAGAAAATGAAACATCTCAGAATTCGGGGAATATTGAAACATATGATTCAATATCTTCTGAAATTACTGATCCTAATTTTCGTTCATTTTTTATGTTGGATGCTTATGATGGAGTAACAGATGCTGATTATTCTCCAATTTCTTCAGATGATCAATTGGTAGATGACGAAATTGAATCTGAAGATGAATTGACAATAGAAGAAGTACGACAACTATCAGAAAATGATTTCAATGAAATATATGATCCAATATCTTCTGAAATTACTGATCCTAATTTTCGTTCATTTTTTATGTTGGATGCTTATGATGGAGTAACAGATGCTGATTATTCTCCAATTTCTTCAGATGATCAATTGGCAGATGACGAAATTGAATCTGAAGATGAATTAACAATAGAAGAAGTACGACAACTATCAGAAAACTAAATTTTTGTTTTTACTTCCCAATTATTGTTAAAAAATTGTAATTCTACAAATACGCATTTATATTTTCCTCCAAATACAAGCACATCTCCTCCATTTATTTTAATATTTTTAAAAGCAGACACAAGTACATGATTCAAATCAGGAGTCACATTTTTTATCATAACATGAGTTCCTTCTTCGCGTGATGGTAAAATTATATTTACTGGTTTATTACTTGTATCTATTTCATATGTTTCATATGGTTTTATATCAAGTATACTATCTCTCAAAATTCTTTTTATCATTTTATAAATAAAGAAAATAAATTAAATATTACAATTAACATATATCATCATGAAGAAATGATATATTAGAATTAGCAATATAAAGTGAAGAAATGATATATTAAAATTAGCAATACAAAGTGAAGAAATGATATATTAGAATTAGCAATATAAAGTGAAGAAATGATATATTAAAATTAGCAATACAAAGTGAAGAAATGATATATTAGAATTAACATATATCATCATGAATAAATGATATATTAAAATTAGCAATATAAAGTGAAGAAATAAATATTAGAATTAACATATATCATTGTGAAGAAATAAATATTAGAATTAACATATCATCATGAATAAATGATATATTAGAGTTGGCAATATATCGTTGTGGAAAAATAAATGATATATCAGATATCAGAATTAACATATATTATTTTTTGAAGAAATGATATATTAGAATTAACAATATAAAGTGAAGAGATATCAGAATTAGCAAAGTGAAGAAATAATAATTTATTTCTTTTTATTTAACTCCGCGATGAAGACAATAAAGTGTTCTGTTCACGGTTTCATACAACTTAGTCCAATTGCTGTAAAAGTGATTGATTCATGTGAATTTCAACGGTTAAAAAATATCAAACAATTAGGATTATGTCATTTTGTTTATCCTTCTGCTCTTCATACTCGTTTTGAACATTCAATTGGAACATATCATATAGCAAATTTAATGACCAACGCAATAAAAAATTATAAATTTTCCATTGATGAATTGCATGCTGAAAAAAGAGTATTATCTGATGGTGAAATAGAATGTATTAAACTTGCTGGATTATGTCATGATTTAGGACATGGTCCTTATAGTCATATATTTGATGATGTATTTCTTAATAAATCAACTCATCCAAATAAAACACATGAAGTAAGATCATGTATTATTACTGAGAAAATATTGCAAAAATTAATAGGTCATTCACTATCTGATTACGAAGTTTTAACACAAAATCATATTGACCTAATTAAACAAATTATCAATCCTACCAATGAAAGGTTAACTTTAGCAAAGGAAAGTAATTCTCAAGCAATATTTCAAATTGTAAGTAATAAGTTTACTGGAGTAGATGTAGATAAATTTGATTATTTAAATAGAGATTGCAATACGCTTGATCTTGGATTGAATTTCAGTTATCAAAGATTAATAAATGGAATTATCATTAACGAAATTGGTGATATTTGTTATCCAAAAAAAAGAGAAGACGACATTTATAGATTGTTTTACAGTCGGTATGATATGCACAAAAATGTTTATAATCATACTACAGTCAAATGTATTGAAACAATGTTAAAAGATATATTAAATCTCATTGATGATGAAATAGAATTGTCAAAATCAATTGATAATATGGAAGATTTTTGTAATTTTAATGACCATACAATTTTTGAATATATCAAATTCAATATGAAAAAATTGAAACAGACTAATATAAAGTTAGTTAATTTGTATGATAAATTATGCAATAGAATTTTATATAAACCACTGATGTTTTTGAGTAGTGAAGAAGAATTAAATAATGAATATGATAAATTAAATGAACTATATCCAGGATATTTTAGAAAAGTAATATATGGTATTTCATTTTGCAAAGATATTGATAAAGTGTCATATTATGGAGATGACGAACATAAAAACAATGTTAATTTTAATTCATATAATAAATATTTGTTGATATGTATTGACAAGACAATTAAAAATAAATTATATCAATCAGATTAAACATTTTCTAAAAATGATATAAAAAATAAAAAATAATGAAGTAATAGTTTACTTCACAAACATGGATTACGATATCAATGAAACTAACTTGCTATTCCAAAATCGCAAGTGGTGTGGTTGCAATCGTTGCTATGCTGATGATCTTTACTATATGATGCCAGATGCCATTTTTGATAATTGTTATGATTCAACTGTGAATTATAAGGAGATTGTGGAAAGGATGCTTAAGAACAATCAAAAGATGATGGAAAAGTGGGGACTTCTTAATCGTAATGATGGTAATACGGAAATCAAGTACAATTGTACAAATGTATCGCAAGGGTTTTTTAATTGATGGTCCTCACATATTTTTATACATTATGTATAAAAATGATATAAAAATAAAAAATTAATGCAGTAATAGTTTACTTCACAAAATGGATTACGAAGCTTACAATAGTAAGGGGTTGGAGAAGTGGGAACCTATCATGCATACGAATAGTTCTGCTGTGATTACGTATTACATAAATGAGAGTGTACACTCTTCAGATGGTTCTGTTTCAATTATTTCTACAAAGAGGAGGAAAAATAGAAAGAAGAAGAGAAACAATATGTGGAGGAAAATGGAGAGGACGCGTTTTATGAAAAAGGAAAAGAAGAAAAATAATATGAAGAAGAGGATGGATATGAAGAAGAGGATGGATATGGATATGAAGAGAGAGGTTATGGATAGCATTTTTTAAATTAATACTAAAAAGGGTTAAATAGATAAAAATTAATGTATTATATGTACATATAATACATAACAAATTATGAAGCATACTCTAATTAATAAAAATTTTTATTATACAATTAAAAATGAACGTAACATTTAGTAAAATATACATAAATTATTCTTCAGAAGTAGATGATATTATTCAATTGAATATTTTTCTATCATATGTATTGGTGAAAGTAGAGTAAATGATACTTTAAAGTATGTCTACAAATTTGTAAACATACTCTACTAATACATAATTAATGACAATTTACATAAAAATATATTTTAAGGACAAAAATGTGATTAATTAAAATGTTTTGTCCTACTTTTGAAATATTTGAACGAAAATACTTATTTTACACAGTTATTATTTCTATTACTAATGGATAGTATATAAAATTTACGAATTTCCTAATAAAACTATTTTTTTATTAGGAAATTCAAACTCCTTCTTGCATATTTTACTTGTTATTTGGATAATTAATTTAGATATAAAAAATTCTGATTTTTTATTTAAACTTAGTTCCTAAGTTGGATAACACATTAGTTAAATTTTTGGGTAAAATATTTACCATATAGTTGGGCAATTATAAGAATTTTGAATTTAACTTTCAAAAATTTTATTCTCAGCTTGTGATATGTTGTTCATCCGCATTACAGATTATAATAAAATTAATGTAAGTGATAGTTTACTACTAATATGAATTAGGTTAACAAATAATTAACTTTAATGTATATGAGGAGACAATTCAGGCATTCCTTACGATGGTCATCAGGAGATTCAGTATATGTGATAAAACATAAAAATAATAATGTATTATATATTACATATAATACATGATATCTGCTACTTTCCCCCCTTCAATATTAAATCTCTTTTTATGATTTTTTGCTATACTTTCAAGATGAAAACATGTTTTATTTTTAATATTCTCTTTTGCTGAAGGTATTTGTTCTTCAGTTAAAATTTAGACTATTTCTGCTAAATTTTCTATACAAATTATTATGTAATAATCAATATAAATATCATTTCGGCTAAAATTATGTACAACAATTAGAGCACATCATAAATGAAAAATTTGCATGTTTATTTTTATCTACATCTACATCTTCCATAATTGTCAGTATTTTATTTTTAAATTCCAAATATTTTTCGACATCAAATTCAATTTGACGTTCATCGTCGCTATTTTCGATAAATGGACATCCCCAATGACAATAATAAGATTTAAATTTGAGTCCTGACTCATGCTCTAAACCGTCGAAAGCATAAAATAAATTCTTTTTAATTCTGGTGGAATCATAGTTTCCATTCTGATCATAGTATCCATTATCATTAGATCTATACTTATAATGAAAAGACTTGAATCCATATTTAAAATTAAGTTTGAGCTTCAAAACTTTTATATTTTCGTAAAAATCTTCATTTTCATCGTCATTAAAATTTTTGTCAAAGCATCTCAGAAATAAGTATGATTCAATTTTAATTACTTTAGAGGTTGTTTCAAATTTTTTATTTGTTTTTGTAATCTTATACCAAGGTTTAGATAAATCTACCACATCCTCATCCTCATTAAGTTTAAACGTTTCATATGTTGGATAGAATTTATTCTCATATTTATTTTGAATTTTTTCTTCAATGAGATTCAAATAAACATCGTTTTCGTATGAAACATAATAAGTATAGTTTTTGAGAAATTTAGAATACGGAGCTACATCAAATCTGCAGATTCGAATGAAATATCCCAATATACAATAATACATTCTAATAATGGAATTGCTTATTCGAAATAAATAATTATTTGATCATTTTTACATACATATTTTAACTAAAATATGTATATTTACAAAATTAATTTTCAGTAACTTTATACAGTTGGAAGTTCTTGAAAAGATTTGTAGGTTGTCCTCCTACAAACAAAGTACTATTGTTAACCCAGCATGTGTTATTTGCTTGAGGACTAACAGCAGTAGCATCACCTGGGACAAGATAATCATTCTTTACTTTGAAAACTTGAAGAATACCAGTGCTACGAAGAGGAACATTTCCTCCAACAGATAGGGGAACAGTTGTCATTGCCAAGAAACTATTGTTTGGCGAGAACTTCAATGTAGCAATAGATTGTCCTACTTCCATAGAAGATACCAAATCAAACTTTTGTGTGGAATTATTGAATGTATACACACGAAGTTCGTGACTGGGATCAGGAACAGACCCATTAATTGGTGGAGGTGGAGTTTGAAGAAGGGATGGTTCACTTCCTACAGTAGCATTACTTCCTCCAACAACCAAATAACGCAAATCATTAGTAACATCATATGCTACTGCTGAGCTTGGCAAATTGACTTCAGTAACAAATGTCAATGATGCAGCTGCAGGATTAAACTTAAATAGTACCATGCGATTTGGGGAAGATGGAGGAATTTGAGGAACAAATGATGAAGCATAGAATGAAAACAATAGATACCACTCATTTCCAACTTTCAAGAACTTGGCTCCATGATAAGCTGTGAAGTACTCAATTGGTGTAATAGTACTATTAGGAAGATCAACTTCTGCAGCAATAGTTCCACTAATAGCATTAATAATACCAATACGGTAAGGACCAGTTTGATTTGTGACAGTATCCTTGCTAGTATATCCATAGAAGAAATACTTATTATCACCACTCCATCCTCCTGCCATAATTCCATTTGCAACAGCACCAGACAAATAAGCTCGTGTAGGATCATGATGCCCTAGCAAAATAGTCTTGCTGGGAGTAGACAAATTTTGAGTAGGTGAGGTGGGATAAAGCTTAATACAAGGAGGATATTGAATAGGATCTTGTCCTCCTACTGGAGTAAGAACCAAAGCAGTCCAAATTGGAGAAGTTGAAAGTTGGACATATCCTGGATGAGCATCCAAATTTACAGTGTTTACTAAAGTCAATTTATCATTTGTCGTATCGAAAACTTGATAAATTGGCAATCGACTGTTATAACTAGGATCAGGGAAAACAGCAGCTCCATAAGGAGTATACACGTGCTTACCAATTGCTTCTGCATCAGAAGAAGTATAATAAATTTGTTGAATTAAAGGAGTAAGTTCGTTAAGCTCAGAAAGTGAAAGACCGCTGACTGAATCTTTGAGTTTGAGAGTAGCAGGAGAACGAACAGGAGTTGACGCTGAAGTGAAGAACGAAGTGAAGTAAGACATTTTATAAATGGCAAAATTTATTTATTCGATTATTTTTAGTGAAAATATATTTTGAACGAAATAAACATATTTAGCTTCACTATAACATGGAAATATATTTTTCATTGAAAATATACTTTGATCAAATGTTTATATTTTACACTCTAATACTATTTGTTCCTCCAGGAATGAGTAAATAAGTATTACATTTATCATCAATATGCAACCAGGCATTAACATCAAATTCAATGCGACCACATACAATGCAATCCTTTCGTGAAATAACGTGAGTTTGTGATTCAAGAGTGAAATTTCCTCCAACAGGAATATCAATTGATGTTTCAATATAATTCGATAGTTTATTTTGTAGAATTACGTCCCCTTGAAGAGGACTTGTTCCAGTATTATAAATAGTATATTGAAATGTTACAGTGTCTCCAATATTATATACTCTGTTATCGTAATTTACTGCTAAATTTGCAGATAGACGACCAGAAGCAGAAACATAGCAGAGAACTACTTTGCAACGCTTATTTTTATCACATTTATCGCATTTATCACTATCACATTTATCACATTTATCGCTATCACATTTATCACTATCACATTTATCACATTTATCGCTATCACATTTATCACATTTATCACATTTATTTTTGTTACATTTATCGCTATCACATTTATCACATTTATCACATTTATTTTTGTTACATTTATCGCTATCACATTTATTTTTGTTACATTTCTCTTTGACACAACAATATTTATTATCTGGAATTACAATTTCATTCAAATCTATATTATCATTTAGAGGGCAATCTTTCTTTGGTTTATGTTTTGGTTCATCGCAACATGATTTACTGTCATACTTAGGAATTCGTTTAGCATCATGTTTGTCATATTTAGGAATTTTTAATAATTCGAATTGAGATACTTTATCATTAACATACTTATTTTTTTTCACTTTTTTGTTATATGTTAATACTTCTTGTTCGTCTACTGAAACTTGATATTCATCATCTGACCATTTATCATTTAATGATAAATTTGAATAATTATGTCGTCTCATTTTATTTGTAGAAAAAAAAGGATGTAAAAATAATTTAGAGTAGTATAGTTAAAAATGTTTTATGATAGTCAAATATATTTTAGTTTCCAAAATATAAATTCAAGTTTGTCAAAATGATGATAAAATTATTTTATTTAGATTAATACTAATAAGAACTTGAAGGATGAGTGGAAATAATTTTTCAAGCAAATTTTCTGATATAATTTTGGATGGAGATACGATAAAATGTAAATTTCATCCAGAACAATCTTCAACTACAAATGATATGTTTAGAGAGGTAAATGTTCTTCGTCATTCAATTTTGACTCAAGTTAAAACATATGCAATTGCATATGTTGTTTTGCATAGTAAAATGGATGCTATTCCACTTCCAGATGAATTATTTTCTCATCGTCTTGGATTAATTCCAATTGATGGTGAAATGCTTGAAGGTATGCCAAATATTGGTGGTGAATGGAAATTTAGAATTGACACAGGAGTTGTTAAATCTTTGTATAATTTTACTACAGATGATATGCCCCAAGTACCTTTTATTGGAACTACTCCTATTGTGTATATTCCTAAAGGGAATAGATTGATTTTTGATATTATTATTAAAGAAGGAATTGGATATGATCATGTAAAGTATCGACCAGTATACCACTTTACTTATAAGAAAGAAAATGATGGATTTGAATTGAAAATGAAAACATATGGAAAACTGTCACACGAACGTATACTTCGAAATGGATATGCAGGAATGAATATAGTCAAAACTAGAGCTCCTGAAAATATTTATTTCGATCTTCAAAAGAATGATTAAAATTTATATCTTTTAGTTACAATTTTCAATTGATATTTAGATAATAAAAATAATTTTTTTATCTTTTTGCATTACCCAACTATTGTTTATTCACAAATCGAATATTTTAAAACAATGTTTACATATGAATTACCAAATTATATTTTATAAATATTTATACACCGCCTTTATAAATATTTATACATTACTCCTATAAATTTATACATTACTCCTATAAATTTATACATTACTCCTATAAATTTATACATTACTCTTATACATTACTCCTATAAATTTATACATTACTTTTATAAATTTATATATTACTCCTATAAATTTATACATTACTTTTATAAATTTATACATTACTTTTATAAATTTATACATTACTTCTATAAATTTATACATTACTTTTATAAATAATTCTACCATCTTCATAATATGAAATTATAACAGGACCATCTTTTCTATATTCACCGTTTTCATACCAATATTCCAACTTAACTTGCCCGTTTCTATAATAATCAATTTTAGCAGGACCACCTTTTCTATGATATTTATCATTATCATACCAAATTTCATATGCTATACTACCATTTCCATAATATCCAATTATACCAGGACCATCTTTTCTATATTTACCGTTTTCATAAAAATAATTGTATGCAATACTACCATTTTCATAATATTGAATAAATGCAGGACCATCTTTTCTGTGAATTTTTCCTCCTTCATAAAATTGTTCATAATAAAGTATTCCATTTTTATAGTATTTAGCTCTATATGGCCCATTTCCATTGTCATACCATTCTTCTGATTTGATTTTATCATTTTCATACGTAATTATAGCAGGACCATTTTCCCTGTGAATTACATTTTGTTCTTTAAACCATTTATGTATAGTTTCACTTCCCTCAATGCAAATAGCATCAGGTAAATCATCATATAATTCTATAGAATTATTTTGTGAATTTTTTTGTATTATAATATCGTTAATATGATGCGTTATATCGTTATTATTTAACTTACGATTATTGAACATACGATTATATTTTTTAATACTATAAAATAATAACATTACTTATTTTTTAATTTTTTAAGAAATTATTCATAAAGAAATAAATTTTTTGCTTGACAATAAAATGAGGAAAGTAGATACTGTAAATTCAACTTTATCTGGTGATAGTATTGCAGAATTTGATAAAAATATGATTAATCAAAATACGAAATCTAAACAAGATAGCAAAACAAATCCTAAACAAACCAATACAAAATCTAAGCAAACCAGTTATAACAAAGCAAATACATCATCTGTTATTATGGTTAATTCTGATGCTCGTAAGATTAATTGTGTTAATGATCAATATCGACTTTTGTTTGATATAGGACATTCAGATGGAAGTCATTTCAAAATAGATGAAATGAATAATTCAATTTTGTGCTATGAATCGTGTATGTGTAGAATTGATCTTGCAGGATTCATTCAATGTCCTGTAACAACAACAGGAACTTTAACATTGTTTATTAATTCATCTGATATTGAACCACTTACTACTTGGTATGTGAAAACATTTACTTCTCAAATTATATTAAATGGACTTTTTACAATATTTCCAATTCGCAAAGGAGATGTAATAAAACTTACATTTATTCCTGATGGACATGAATATTTGAAAAATAAGTCAATAGTTGTGGGACGTGGTACAAGAATAGCAGTTACAAAACTCAATGATGATTTATAATTGATTTGGTTAATAATTTTATAAAATTATTAAACTAACACATGTCAAGTCCTAAAATTATCAGAAATGATAAATCAAAGCAAAGAAAATCATCCAAGCGAATTGATAATCCATTCAGTTCTACGTATGAAATTATAGATAATTTAAATATGAATGAAGAATATCCATATATGTGTTATACTACTAAAGATAATCATGAAATAACAAATTCAGATTTATTGATTATGGGAATGATGGAAAGTGTCGTATTAATATTTCTATCTTTCATTTTGATATACTAAAATAAATTTATATGAAACCATATATAAATTTTTATAAATTTGTATGAAACTTGTATAAATTTATATGGTTTCATATATAAATTTTGTCATATAAACAATTTATATATGAAACTTATATATAAATTTATATGAAATTTTTATAAATTTGTATGAAACTTATATATAAATTTATATGAAATTTTTATAAATTTATATGAAACTTTTATGAAACTTATATAAAACTTGTATGAAACTTATATAAACTTGTATAAATTTATATGAAACTTGTATGAAACTTATATAAAACTTGTATAAATTTATATGAAACTTGTATGAAACTTATATAAAACTTGTATAAATTTATATAAAACTTGTATAAATTTATATGAAACTTGTATGAAACTTATATAAAACTTGTATAAATTTATATGAAACTTGTATAAATTTATATAAAACTTGTATAAATTCTGTTCTTGTATAAACAATTTTGATATATGTATAAATTTATACGAAATTTGTATTAAATTTATCCTATACTAATTTTGATATATTTATACTTCATTTTTTCCCTTCCATAATAACGCCGCCAATGTGAGGAACATTTGCATCTCCATAATAGAACATCGATGGCACTTTATCTGTAATTTCAAAATATACTTTTCCATTTTTAGTTGGAGTTGTTGGGAAGACATTTCTTCCTCCATTTTGCATTTCAGTAAAAATAAGTCCTGCATAAGTATCATCTTTACCATTAAATGAAATATCGAAACAATAAGTACGATTTTTATGTAAATGCATTGTTGCTCCACATTTTCCATTAATATAAATTGCATATTCTCCTGTAATATGATCTCTTAGTCTATGTTCTTGTTTTGGTCCATAAGTAACTTTATATACTTTTGGAGGCTTAACACTTGATGATTTTTTATTAAGTTTTACGATTTTTTCCTCTGGCATAGTAACTTTCAAAATCGACATATTTGAATTATCTTTTATAACTACTTTTGGACATTCTACAATATCACTACCATCATATGTGGACGCTACAATACTATTTTCATATGCTGATTTACTATACATACTACTATCATAAATTGAATTATCATCGAAGTTACTATCAAAATCATCTTCATTTAGAAAATTGGTATTGCGATTTTCTGCTAATTTAGAAACATTACGATTTTCTGCTAATTTATTAGAAACATTACGATTTTCTGCTAATTTATTAGAAACATTACGATTTTCTGCTAATTTA
>ENA-UOUJ01001515-UOUJ01001515.1-activated-sludge-metagenome-genome-assembly--contig:-NODE-1515-length-12058-cov-4.639840_pt1 | contig 12058 bp, 12 predicted proteins | sample MGYA00249839_ERZ747224 | MGnify/ENA primary metagenome ERZ747224 (study PRJEB28782, sample SAMN03220277) | activated sludge metagenome | biome: wastewater; feature: sewage sludge; material... | reverse complement strand
TTTGGGTTGCCCATTGGGACACGCAAGCTAAATGAAATTTAGCGCTGCAGCTACAAGCGTAGCCTGCTGTTTCCGGGAGAGGTTCAGAGCAAATGGAGCACATGAGCGTGATTTTTTTGATATTCGAATCGGATTTGAAAATCATTTTCACACCAGGCCGGAATTTTTTGACGTGACTGATACCTCACAGCAGTGTTTTTCATGAAAAATGACCCGAGTTGAGTGTCGGGTCAAAAATCGTTCCAAACGCGAGTTTTGATTTTTCTCAATCAAGTAAAATCATTCATCATCAAATTCTATATCCGACTCTTTCTCGTCTTCATAAAATTCATCCTCAGTTTCTTCATCAGATGATTCTTGAATTCGCAAACGTCGACTATCACGTTTCAAGTTAATCTCATGCTGATTGCGACGAATTAACATCGCATAAGTAACGAGACTGATAAGACGATCAGTCTTCCATTCTTGCGATTCTTCGAATGACTTGAGTGTTATCTCAGCAAACGATGTATTATCCATTGTGAACATGTCTGGTGTGAATTGTTCCGGTGATTCATTGCCTGTAAACCAATAATAAGCAGCAACAAGCATTTTAGTGTTCAGATGTTCACTTCCAGGAATATCAAGTAAGAACTTAGCCGTGGTTTCTTGATATGTAGATGAATATCGTTTCAGTTGTTGCTTGATACTGTAAGTAGCCGAATCTTCACCCGTAGCCCCAAAATTGTTTTGGGGGCCTATAAAGCGTTTCTTACCCGGAACTTTCGATCCATCATTGGAGAAGGTAACTGCTCCTCCAAAAGCGTATGAGAATATTGACATTAGTTATTCAGAAGTAGTTTTATTGGCAAAATGATAACAGTCGATACTAAAAACAGAGCTCCGAAAAATCTATGGCAGACAAGGAGATTCAGTTTGTACCTATTATCGGGACTGTTTGCAGCTGTGGACGTGAAATCGGATTGCTTCAGCCAGAGATAGAATTTCGTCTTCAGAAGGCTATCCCTGATTTTAAGGCCGATTCGCGTGATACTTCTGATGTTCTTGACGGTCTCGGGATTTATAAGCTATGCTGTCGTCGAACAGTGTTGGCATTCCCTGTTTATCAAGTTGTGTCAGCCGATCTAGCTGTTCTTCGATTCCGTCGAGAGAAGGGTGATATCACTGAAGATCGAGATGAACTGATTATCAGTGATCTTATGATTTAAATCATTGAACAGCAATGTCCCGTGGTATACAGGAATGATTCAATCGAATCATTCTATCTTGTAGCAGCTTTGTCTTGGGCATTCTTCAATGCCGTGATGTTCTTATTGATGTTATCCTTTGCTTCAGCTGATAATTGTACATTATTCTTCAATGAGTATGTACCATTAGGGTATTTATATTCCGGATTAGAAGGCTGAACATGTTCAAATGGCCATTTGTCCATCACGTACAGTACTGCTGCTGCAGCAACAAGAGCAATAATGATCAAGATTGTAACAACAATTAATACCCACCTCAATGTCTTAGAATGTGTCGAAGACGTTGACAATCTCTTTCTAGGTGCAACTGCCATTGTAGACCAGGCATCTGTTTTTGGACGCGAAACAACTCTAGTTCTAGTGACGGTAGACATTCTTTTATCATCGATTACAATAATACCTATAGGTATTATTGCGAAACCCAAATAATTGCAGCATAATGTTTTCGGGTCCAAGCCACATACTCCTTCAACTGTTGTTGTGAGAAATCTGCAACATTTAAGCTCCTAGCATCAAGCGGGTACAAAAACACAATGTATGATTTGTTCTTAATTTCTCCCAATACTTGTCGTAACTTCTTAGAATCTAAGTGTTTATAGATCTGTGGATCCTTCTGAAAATTAATGTACTGTTTAGAGAAGCTTAGTGAAAAGGCTCGATCTTGTAACGCTGAACTATGAATCATAAGACCTACACTTTTTGTCCACATGGAATCGGCAAATTGTTGATCCATATCATAACTGCAAAAATAGAACAATTGTAATAACTTCCGGCAAGGTGATGGAGTCTGAAAGTATTTATCAAGAGCTACTTTGAGTTGATCCGAAATTGGGATAATAGGCGAGGAATACGCAAGACCACCATCGATGTACTTCGAATCATCAATGTAAATACCTTCAGTGATGAAAGGAATAGCAGCCGATGCATGAACAGCTTTCGAGATCTTGACGACATCTCCATTGAGATACTTATATGGATCTGCATCATACAAAATGTTCCCATATGGTGCAGCACCATCTTGTACAAATGCATCTTCTTTACTCAGATTACAGAACAACCCACATCTTTGGGTTGTAGTGTTATAAGTACCTGTCCATATTTCTGTCTGCTTGATACTAGCTGGTGTATACATTGCCATAAACAGCTGATCCATACCCGAGCCATTACGATACAATGATTGTGTGAAAGGAAACATAACCCATGATGGGAGAAAAGGAGGAGTCCATGGCTGAACGAAGATGCTAGCCTTAACAGCTGAAATGTTATTGGTAATACCACCCGAACTCCATCCAGAAACCATAGCAAGATATGCAGCAACATTTCCACCCGAACTAGCAAGAACCAAATCTGGTGTTCCAGGTAATGATCTTTTATGGACGATCCCAAGGCTTGAATCTCGCATAGTATGTGCAAAGTCATCTTCGAATGTGGCATCATACAACTCTGCAAGCAACGCTAATTGAGAAACAAATCCTCCTCCGGAAATAGGTAATACATAAATCTTGACCATTATTTTAGCAACGTTTAGAACATAGAATACCGTCAGTTTGATCTCAAAGACTCTCTAGTTTCCAATCTCAAAACAATGGACTTATCAGGCTCTATCACTATTGAATCTCGTCAAGGAGATGTGCTGTTTAGCACCGAATCAACGTTTATCGGTACAAGTCCTCCTAATGGAGATTTAAAGCGTTTGTCAAAAGCACCCGCAAGTAAAGGTGCGGTTAAATATGAGATTAAGTTTCCTATCTTTGAAAGAATTTCCCAGGAAGAAACGAATCCACAATGGAAGAAGCTCTTTTCTGAAATGGCAATAGGCAATAGCCCGTCGAAGATGAACATTGTTGTTGACATCAATTTCGATAAAAGCTCAATAGATTCAAACATGAAGATAGGATCATTGACATACAAGATTAGGAAGACAGAAAGAAGTGTCGATCTCTATAACAACCCTGTACTGACTTCTAAGCTAGTTAAGGAATTTATTCGAACCAATACAAGCCTCAAATTTGATGATGATTCTGATAACCAGCAAGAAGAAGTTCCTGTGAGGTATATTACTGAACAGAGAATTTTGTGGAAGAAGCTGAAGCCCAAAGAACAAGAACTACGTTTGAAGGGGTTTGCTGCGCGATATTCACGAGATCATGACTACTCCCAGGCTGAACAAGAAGAACTTGAGACAACACTCATTTTGTATAATATCTCCAAGGATCTCCCTGAAGAGCGTGTTAAATTGAATGAGTCTGGTGAGATTACACACATCAGCGGTCTTCGAATGACTGCTAATGGTGCATTCATCGTTGGAGATTAATATACCGATTGGTATATTAAACTTCTATGCTTGTCTCGTTTCAATCGAATCCTTAGGTAACGATATAGATTCCGAACGGCATCAAGAATCAAAAGAACCTCGTTAGTCCAAGTCTTCTTTCAAGAAGCCATAAGAACTCAAACGATTTACAATCCCGTTAGAAACCCAGACCATCGATGGATCTATCTTTAAGATTACATCGATTAAGGCATCTTTCAGAGTTGCCAAAGAATACCCATACAACATTGCAGACACAGCTGTTTCCACGTTCCAAAGATCTTCAGTTACAGCTATACTTTTAACGAAAGGTGGGTCAGGTCTGGAAAAATCGATAGATTCATCCTTGTTAGAAATGACTTCCACGATCCCCTTATATTTGCGGATTATCATGTCTTTGCTGACAAATGTTGTTGGTAGACCAACTATCCATCTGAAGATTCGAGTCTTAAAGACATCATAAGTTTCTGGTTCAGAAAGCTTATCCTTATCATCGACAGAAACCACAGGTTTCTCAAGTCCTAACTCTCTACTCAATAACACTGATGTGAAGTCAAGATAATCCAAACGATGTCTTCCTATTTTTGGCAATCCGAAGATCGGTTTCAATTCATCGACTATCAGCGGAATAGAGTTCTTGAATTTCTCAACTCTGCATCTCTCATCACAACTGCTAAACGAATACAACCCGTCTTCTAGTTTCTCGAGAGATCCGTGAAATGAGATAACACTACCATCCCAATGCATTCATTTATTTTGATAATTAATCTATTCATATCATTGGTTCAATCAGCCGATCGTAATCTAGTACTTCGTTACACGATGACAATCATAGCAGTAAATTTCAGTTGTCATAGCTTCATCTCCGCTACGTCGCTGATGTTGTTCCATTTTAGTGTTCGTCGAACCGCAAAAAGAGCACTTCATACCCTTCCGAACTACCCGATCATGCTTCAAATGGAATATCTGCATGTCAATACTACGTTGTTCGGCGCTGAAAAAGTCTGGATAGAATAGAATCTTAGCATGATTTGTTCGATTGGCGATAACATGATCTTTATATTTCTTAATGGCAGCTTCGATGTCTGCGTCGGTAGCCTCTTCTGGAGTAATACCCTTCAAATACTCACCAGAAGCTAGCTTCGTTAACTGAAAGTTAACGTTGGCTTGGACCTGATGAGGAAGTCGGGTCATCGCGGATTCGAAAGTCGACATTTTTTTACGGCTAGTTATTATTTTAAAAATGCTTCAATAGAAGCATTCATGGCAACTCTAGGTCAAGTTTCTTAATGAGATTGAGCGTTGCGTCATCAAAGTCCTTCTTGACAAGCTTCGATTTCCAGATTGGAGGAAGCTTAACGCCGTTCTTGATTTCCAATGGATAGATACCAAGAGCTTTAGTACCGTCAACCCCAAGGAACTTAGAATCTCCAAGCTTAATCCATTCAACATCAGCAACATTAGGGACTGTGTAAGATACAAGTTCAGGCTCGTCGCTATCGCCGTCAGCTTGCACCGGTGTTGATTCGCGGCTTTCAGGTGTTGGCTCACGGCGACTAGGCCTTCGCGACTTCGTCTCTTCTCGTTCAGAGTGATGCTCTGCATCCTTTTCTGGAATTGGTTCCGGGTCTGGTGTCGGCTCACGGCGAGTAGCTCGCGTGGCTCGAACCGAACGTCTACCCTTGTTGTCATCATCTTCGGGTTCTGTCTCTCGCGGAGACGATCGAGATTCCTCCTTTGATAGGGTACTTTCAAGCGTGTCTCTCGAACGGAGCGGGCGCTTCGGAGACTCTGCGCTTTCACGTGTTGATCGCATGATTCGCGCGGATCGAGACTCTGGCTCCTTCGACGCAGATCGACTCCTTGTTACTCTGACTCGTGCAGAGTCTCCGACAGATTGTCGAGTTGATGTCTCATGTTCAGATGCCTCTGGTTCAGGGTCTGACTTGCGAGTCATCCTCGAAGCAAGGAGATTCCGACGTATTTCAGATGGCTTTTGGTCAGAGTCTGCTCGATTTGCCGAGAGACGACTAATTCGACTAGCTACCCCGGCAGCGCCTGCAGCTCTGCGAGATGATGACGTCAATCCTGGCTTATCAGTATCACTGACTTCAGCGTCGCTATTCTGACTTTGACTGCTAACGGCCTCAGTCTTGGAACGGCCGCTCAAAGCTGTGGGGACACCACGTGTACTACGAACTCCGGCAGTGCCAACACGACCGAGAGGAGGTCGATGATTGTCATTCACTTCTGGATCATCGTCTGTCGAGCGACGTCGAGTAGAGCTGATATTCTTTGAGAATCGTTGAGCTGATGCGTCGAGATCTGACTTCTTGTGTGTCGGGCAACGAACCCGAGATGTGTCGGATGTTACAGCATCTTCAACGTCAGCACAACAAACCTTAGTCGCGTTTTCACCACGACTAGGAACGAACGTACAAACATCACGATCAGCATGATCCTCACGATATTCATCAAATGAAACCCACTTAGGACTCTTATCCGACTTCTTCTTGGAAGAAGTCGTCTTTGAACCCAGAGCTCTTGATGTGCTCCTACTTGATGGGGTCTTGCGCGGTTCAGAATTTGAACGACTCTTAGAACCCCTTGATATAGGGAGCTTCTGGTCAGCAATCGCATCAACAACCTCATCTACTGTTTTACCGCTCTTCAAATGCTTAGCGACAGCTTCTACCAAACGAGGTAGAACTTCGGCCATGGCCGATTCGACGATAGATGATAGGGTTTCTGTGGCCATATATTAAGAATAACCGTTTTTGTGTTACTCATAAAAAGCGATTTCCGTTTCAAAAAGATGTCAAACAACTCTCATCGCTACTTGTACGTCAAAAGTTTGGTCCCCATCAATGAGTACTCTTGGAACCCCACTGCACGATATTTTATACATCCAAAGAGTAAATATGGAGGTTATGCTCTTCGATTTCAATCTTTGATCGATAGAGCGGTACTTAATTCTGATAAAGATATTTTGAGACGTCTGATGACAACAGAGCCTGATTTCGTCGAGCTAGATAAACTTAGGAATGATTCTTTGAAATCTGAAGTTCTAAGGAGTATTCGTCGACGAGAGAAGTCTGTCTATGGAATTACAATACCTGATCGTACTCGTGATATCCCTAGTAACGCTGAAGGACAAAACATCATTCCAGTTGACATCTTCAGTAGAACTAGCATTGTGATGCGTGTTGCCGGCAGAAGGGAGACACGACCGCATGTCATCAATTTCGTTGAGCAGAACTTTAACCGAGAGCTTGAACTAGCTAGATCAATCTTATAAGTTCGAATCATTACACTCAATGAGTGTAATTCTATGCACTGCAACTAACACATCCCTCTTCCATTCGGCAAACAGGGATGATCTCGCTAGGATTTTCTAACTGCTTCATGACAATCTCGCCATCTTGACCAATACGCTCTTGCGCCAAACTTGTAATAGTCTTGTTGAAGCCGGAATCAACGGTTTCAACACTATTACGCAAGTAATACTGGCATGTCTTCAAATGAAGAGCATGAGCAATAGCATGATAGGCCATCCGATGCTCCAATGGTGGATTCACCATGTAAGCGTTGGTTGATTGAGTTTGACAAATGTAAATACCACGTTGACGAGCCATTTGCAGGTAGTGAGTCATCTTAATCTCAAACATACCACGATATTTGTCTTCGAGGAATCGGAGTCGAGACTCGAGCTCTGGCTTCAACTGACTTTGACCGTTAACATCAATCAAAGCTTCAGATGGGCACATATCAGGATACTTCTTTACTAGATCTGTCAAGCCAAGAAGGCTACCACGATTGTCGAAGATAGCTTCTGTAAATCGCTTGGTAAACAAGCCAATTTCCTTGAGATCAGAATATAAATGGCGATTCACAACGGTGTAATTGCCGCTAAGAACTTGACGAGAATAGAAGTTCGATTGATGTGCTTCAATACCCTCGGCATTCCGAAGGATCTGAGCAGTAGTTGCTGTCGGCATAATAGCCAAGAGCAACGAATTACGAACACCATGAATCATCATTTGTTCACGAAGCCAATCCCATGAATGCTCAATGTTAGGCTGTTCTGTGAATGTATCTATACCAGCCGGAAAGTCTTGAGTCTGACCCCATTCGGATGGGTTAATCGGGATGTTATCCTTCGGATCATATGGTGCACGAATGCGGCCACGATGGAAATCCATCAGATACTCTTCTTGCCAGAGATCGAACTGAAATTGTCCATTACTCATTGGCGAGCCAGTCATAGTTACGTAAGTCTTTGTCATATCATCCCAGCGCTGGTAATTGCCAGTTCGGTACAATGGATACTCTCCATCGACCTTAGCAAGCTCAACACTCTGAAGAATAGCGTTGTAGTACATGCAAGCAAAGATCATCTTGTTGAGGATCATAGCTTCGCGACTCATATAGGTAATGTCGAGTACCTTGAAAGCATCATCAAGACCTTGAACGCCAATTCCCAACGGTCTAGTGTCAAAGTTAGGCTTCTTGATCTCAGACTCGGATAAAGGATAGTAGTTTTTGTCAATAATCTGGTTAAGATTACGAACAACACTTCTAGTCATCTTCCCGAGGAGATTAAAGTTATAAGATTCACGTAGCTCGGCCATAATCTCGGCATCACTAACGGTTAATGAATCCTCGCCGTTCAATGAAGTAGAAAATTTGTGGTTAAAACGACGAGTAACAAACTTCGGAAGATTCAATGAACTGAGATTGCATGACGCAATTGTTTTCGAATCAGAATACTCGACAATTTCAGCACAAAGGTTAGAATTATTGATCGCTCCAAGATTCTTATGATTACTCTTGTAGTTGCACCGATCTCCATTCATTACGTAAGGTTTCCCAGACTTTAATTGAATATCACAGATAAGCTTCATAATGTCCTTGGCCATTACCTTCTTATAGACGATACGATTCTTAAGAGCTGTTTGGAAAGCATTGTATGCCTCCAAATGTTCCTCTTCAAGATTCGAATCTTCCTCGAGACGATGACGCAAGTCAAGGTAACGAGCTTCAGCGACAGCGAGAAGTCCTTCTTGCTCAATCGCCAAGGTCTCTAATTTGATGTACTCGTCTTCGAACTCTTGACCGTATTTATCTTGTAAAGTCTTCACCGTCTTGGGACAGAATAGAGTCCACTCTTCATCATTGTAGATACGTTCATACAACAAGTCATGCATCCAAACGGCATTGTTCAGGTTATGAAACCTCATTTCATGTGAAGTGAAGTTATCAACGGCCTTAATGAAGTCTTCAACATCAATATGCCAGGGATTAAGATAGGCTGCAGCTGCACCCTTACGCTTTCCGCCCTGATCAACGTATTCGACAACACGATCGTTAGCACGTAGATACCCAATGACACCCGAACTTTGCCCAGTTCCAGCAATGGCGCTATGGCGAATTCGATTGACTGAGAATCCAAAGGCTCCATTGTGACGAGAAATAGTTCCCATAATCTTCCAGAGGTTCATCATCGAATCAAGATCATCCTCAACATCGCCAAGAAAGCAAGAAGCCATTTGAGGCTTTTCGGTTCCGGCATTGAAAATAGTTGGACTAGCAGGCGTGTGCATGCTATGGTTGAGTTCATCGAAGTACTCAGACACCACTTGAAGTGGTGTTCTCCATGGAGTTGAACGATCACCATCCAACCAAGTCTCGATTGCTACCCGCAGGTTCTTCAACACTGGAGTCTCGGTTGGCTTGTGGTTGGCCGAAGCCTTGAACAAGAATGTCTTACACAAGGTGTTAGCCGAGAAAAAGTCATGATTGTCATAGTTGTAATACTCTGCGTTTTTAACCAAGATCTCGAGAGCTGGTAAATGCGTAGTCATAAACTCGATCATTCGTGGAGCCAAACGACTCCTATTAAGGATCATGTAAGTCTTTACATTCGGAACAGCTCTGACTACCTCATAAATAAGGAGCCGACCAGCAAGGCACATGTCATCGTAATTGAAGATATTCTCTAGGATAGCTCTCACACTTGCATTAAACATTTTCTGATCATTGCTATGAAAAATCTTTTCCGCGATTTCTACAGCTCGAGGAGATACGTCTAAGTTACGGAAGATAAGTTGAGAATTCATGTCCTAATATTATCACAACACCGATTGTTTTTAGACATAATGTATCATTATTATCGAATCATTTTCAATGTCGGAACTAAATGTCTTGAATCGTTTCGGGTTCAACGAATGTTGTGATAATGCGATATCATTCTGATATGAATAATCGGGTGATTCCAAACATTGTCATTATATTCTGATGTAAGAAAATTAAATATATTATGACGCTATACGTTCAACGGTTAGAATACTCGCCTTCCAAGCGAGAGATGTGGGTTCGACTCCCGCTAGCGTCATTTCATACAGCTAATAGCTGTATGAACTTAAAATTAATGTCATTCTAGTGTACAAAACTAAATGATGATCGCTGATATAAGAAATGTTAACTAAATATGACCTAGTAGCTCAATGGAAGAGCAGCAGGCCTCTAATCTATCGGCTGCGGGTTCGAATCCCGTCTGGATCGTGATCACAGTAAATTACTGTGATCGCTATAAACTACTGTGATCGCTATAAACTACTGCGATCATGCGATCATCTTAGCCTTTATTGTAGGCAATGGATTGTAATTATAGACGAAGAAGTCTTTGCTGCTAAATGAATCCCAAAATTCTCTCCCACTCTTGGCTAAAAGTCCAATAACTGGTGGCATCCAAAATCGAGCCCCTGAATGACTTTCATCAGTACTTCGTTGAAGTTGTTCAAGCGCTTGAGGTAAATGTTGAGAATACAAATGAATGTCACCAAAGTTCAAGATGAGATCTCCCGGAATATAATGACGACCCTCCTCAGTTAGTTGATTAACTTCTTGAGTCACAATATATAACAACATCGCATAACTGGTAATGTTAAAGGGAACTCCTAAAAACCAATCAGCGCTACGTTGATACATACTCAAAGATATTCTATTAACTCCTTTGTGGGTAGTGTCAACATAAAACTGAATTGTTAATCCGTGACAAGGATACAACACTCCTTCATCTGCTTGAGCTGGATTATAAGTTGTCATTAAGATCCGACGAGACATCGGATCCTTAACCAATGTTTCAATCACTTCTCGAAGTTGGTCTTTACCTTCAGGTTGATGTTCAGCCCCAAAATACTTAGCTCCAAAATGACGCAGTTGATAACCATACATGGGACCCATATCTCCTTCTTGGAAATGTTGATGACGAGAATCTAAGAACTCTCGGGAAGTGTTGCCTTTCCAAATATTGACACCGCGCGCTTCAAGTAGCTTAGTGTCGGTAAGGCCAGCCAAAAAGAACAATAACTCTTCAACGATTCCCTTCCAAAATACTCGCTTAGAATACAAAATTGGGAATTGTTCTGCAATTTTATCAAATCTCAGTGTAGCACCGAACATTGATCTAACTTCACCATTCCGAGTCTTCCTCAATGGTTGACTAAGAATGTTTCGAAGTATATTCAAGTATTGATAATCTATCGACGAATATTGATAACTCGAAGAATACAAGACATACTGTACTTCAGCACGATCTGAAATACCAATATTAACAGAATCCCAAGGAGTTTTTATCAGAGATCGATAATCAAACTTCTGATCACAATCATAATCTCCTCGAATTGTTGTTATCGAAATATTCGATACCAGAAATATGTTTTCTAAGAAATATGAGATTAACTCTATTCCACCAATAACCCAAATGCATTCGTTGAGTTTCAAGACCTCTGATATGTCATTGAGAACGGTAACGCCTTCTACGTCTAAAGACTTTCCGTCTTTAGACGTGAAATCTTTAGATCGAGATAGTACATAATTCTTCCTGTTTGGCAAAGGACGACCAATACTCTCAAAAGTCTTTCGACCCATCAACACTGCACTATTACCACCAGCTGTAGTAATTTGCTTAAAGTACTGAAGATCTTCAGGGACATTCCAAGGTAACTTTCCGTTCTTAGAGAAACCATACTTCTCGTCAGTTGCAAAGATGATATTAAACTTAAGCATCTTATGTAGTTTTCGTAATGATATTGAAACCAATCGGTTTCAATCCCAAACATGTCTTTTCGAGAAATTACGGAACAGTCAAGTAATTTTTCTCGTCTGTTAAGTACTTTTCAACTTCATTTATTAACTCGGTATCTGTCTTTAATTCATTATCAAAAGATAAAGTGGCGACGGCTCCGATAGAAGTATAACCGTGAATATTGTTGCCCACATGGAAATTAGCGTACCACCCCCTTCTTAATGTCACTTGGGGTAAAATATAGGATATCTGCCGAGGATTAACAAGAGTTGTACCAATCCGTAGGAACTTCATCTGGGACATTTTTGTAATTTAACTTAGAGAATTGACAAATCAATAATACACTTATAAGTGTATCTAATCGAAGTCAGCATATTATGGACACTCATGTGTCTAATCGAAATCAGCATA
>ENA-UOUJ01001514-UOUJ01001514.1-activated-sludge-metagenome-genome-assembly--contig:-NODE-1514-length-12059-cov-8.094885_pt1 | contig 12059 bp, 11 predicted proteins | sample MGYA00249839_ERZ747224 | MGnify/ENA primary metagenome ERZ747224 (study PRJEB28782, sample SAMN03220277) | activated sludge metagenome | biome: wastewater; feature: sewage sludge; material... | reverse complement strand
TCTGTCCTTCCGCTGGACGGGCGCGGCCCTCGCCGCTGCGGCGCGGAGCTTCCGGCCCCTCTCGCCGGCCGCCGCGGCCCGCCTCGCGCCGCTCCGGCTCCGCATCCACCGCGTCGCGCCGGGCGAGAACGCCGCCACCCTCGCCGCCTCGATGCCCCCCGGCCCCGCCGCAAGGGCGCGCTTCGAGGTGATGAACGGCCTCGCCGACGGCGGAAGGCTGCGCGCCGGCGACCTCGTGAAGGTCGTCACCGAATAGAGCGCGGCGCGGCCGCAGGCCCGCCTATCGCCTTGAGATCGAGGGCTCGCCCCCCGGTTCTGCCGCCGGAGGCGCGGGGCCTCGCGCGGCGCAGGCCCCCTTGCGTGCCGGCCCCCGCGCCGGCAGTCTGGCGAGCGGGGCGGCGGGCGCCCCGACAGGAGGGGGCGGCACTGCAAGCGGGAGGGCGACCGGCCGAACGAGGAACGCTCGGGCTCGTCGGGACTGGACGCGCCGCGCCGATCGTGCCAAGCGCGCAGGCGATGACCTGCAAGACGCCCCGCCCGCACCGGGACGAAGCGAGAGACGGCCTGTTCCCGCGCCCGCAGGCGGCCGGCGCGGGAGACGTGGCGTGATCCAGGGCGACCTCCTGCTCATCCTGCTCGCGCTGCCCTTCGCCGGCAGCCTGATCGCCGCCGTCTCGCCGACGAACGTCCGCCATGCCGAGGCCTGGCTCTCCGGCATCGTCGCGGTGACCGGCCTCGGCATCACCGCGGCGCTCTACCCGTCGGTGGCCGGCGGCGGCGCGGTCCACGCCCGCCTCGAATGGCTGCCCGCCTACGGGCTCGACCTCTCGCTCCGCCTCGACGGCTTCGCCTGGATCTTCCTCACGCTCATCATGGGCATCGGGCTCCTCGTCGTGCTCTATGCCCGCTACTACCTCTCGCCCAACGACCCGGCGCCGCGCTTCTACTGCGGGCTCCTCGCCTTCATGGGGGCGATGACCGGGATCGTGATCTCCGGCAACGTCATCCTGCTCATCGTCTTCTGGGAGCTGACGAGCATCTTCTCCTTCCTGCTCATCGGCTACTGGCACCAGAACACGGCCGCCCGCGACGGCGCGCGCATGGCGCTCATCGTCACCGGCGCGGGCGGGCTCTGCCTGCTCGGCGGCATGCTCCTCCTCGGCCAGATCGCCGGCAGCTACGAGCTCGAGGCGATCCTCCAGGCCGGCGAGCGCATCCGCCAGCACGAGCTCTACCTGCCGATCCTCGTCCTCGTCCTCATCGGCGCCTTCGCCAAGTCGGCGCAGTTCCCCTTCCACTTCTGGCTGCCGAACGCGATGGCGGCGCCGACGCCGGTCTCGGCCTACCTGCATTCGGCGACCATGGTGAAGGCGGGCGTCTTCCTGCTGCTGCGCTTCTGGCCGGCGCTCGGCGGCACCGACGCCTGGTTCTGGATCGTCACCTCGGCGGGGATGACGACCTTCCTGCTCGGCGCCTTCTTCGCGCTCTTCCAGCACGACCTGAAGGGGCTGCTGGCCTATTCGACCATCAGCCACCTCGGGCTCATCACCGCGCTGGCCGGGCTCGGCACGCCGCTCGCCATCGTCGCGGCGATCTTCCACATCATGAACCACGCCGTCTTCAAGGCGTCGCTCTTCATGGCCGCCGGCATCATCGACCACGAGACCGGCACCCGCGACATGCGCCGGCTCAGCGGGCTGCGCGGGCCGATGCCGATCACCGCCACCCTCGCCATCGTCGCCTCGGCCGCCATGGCCGGCGTGCCGCTGCTGAACGGGTTCCTCTCGAAGGAGATGTTCTTCGCCGAGGCCTTCGAGGCCGGAAAGGGCTCGCTCCTCGACCCGGTCACCACCTGGGGGGCGCTCATCGCCTCGAGCCTCAGCGTCGCCTACTCGCTGCGCTTCATCCACCAGGTCTTCTTCGGCCCGCCGCCCGCCGACCTGCCGCGCGAGCCGCACGAGCCGGCGCACTGGATGCGCTTCCCGGTCGAGATCCTCGTCGTCACCTGCCTCGTCGTCGGCATCGTCCCGGCGGCCACGGTCGGCCCCTACCTCCGGACGGCGGCCCAGTCGGTGCTCGGGCCGGCGACGCCCGCCTACAGCCTCACGCTCTGGCACGGCATCAACGCGCCGCTGGTCATGAGCGTGGCGGCGCTGGGGCTCGGCTCGCTGCTCTATGCGCTCCTCGCCCGCCGGCTCTCGCGCGGGCCGGAGGGGCCGCCGCTCCTGCGCCTGCTCAAGGGCCAGCGCATCTTCGAGCGCAGCCTCGTCGTCTTCTGGTGGCGCTGGCCGCGGGCGCTCTACAGCCTCCTCGGCACCGAGCGGCTGCAGCCGCAGCTCCGCATCCTGGTGCTGCTCGCGCTCGCCAGCCTCGCCTGGCAGGCGCGCGACGCCGCCTTCCTCGACGGCGCCCTCTGGGTGACCGAGCTCGACCCGGTCTTCGCCATCGCCTGGGTGATCGGCGCGGTCTGCGCCATCGGCGCCGCCTGGCAGGCCAAGTACCACCGCTTCGCGGCGCTGACGCTGCTCGGCGGGGCGGGGGTGCTGACCTGCGTCACCTTCGTCTGGTTCTCGGCTGCCGACCTCGCCGTCACCCAGCTCGTGGTCGAGATCGTCACCACCGTCCTCCTGCTCCTCGGCCTGCGCTGGCTGCCCAAGCGGTCCCAGGCGATCGCCGCCGACGTCGAGCTGCCGGCGCGGGTGCGCCGCACGATCGACCTCATGATTGCCGTTGTCTGCGGCGCCGGCATCGCCGCCATCGCCCACGCGGTGATGACCCGCCCGCAGGTCAGCGCGACCGGCGCCTACTTCCTCGAGAACGCCTATTCCGAGGGCGGCGGGACCAACGCGGTCAACGTGATCCTCGTCGACTTCCGCGCCTTCGACACCTTCGGCGAGATCACCGTCCTCGGGATCGTCGGCCTCACCGTCTTCGCGCTGCTGCGCCGCTTCCGCCCGGCGCGCGAGAGCATGGACGCGCCGATGCAGCAGCGCATCCAGAGCGAGGCGGACGCGAGCTCCGGGCGCGATCTCGGCGACACGGTGCAGGACTATCTGCGCGTGCCCTCGGTCGTCATGCAGTGGATGTTCCCGGCGATCATCACCCTCTCGGCCTACCTGCTGCTGCGCGGGCACGACCTGCCGGGCGGCGGCTTCGCGGCCGGCGTCGCGCTCGCCATCGGCTTCCTGCTCCAGTATCTCGCCGCCGACGCGCGCTGGGTCGAGGCGCGGCTGCGCGTCCTGCCGGTGCGCTGGATGGGGGCGGGGCTCCTCACCGCCGCGGCGACCGGCGCGGGCGCCCTCCTCTTCGGCTACCCCTTCCTGACCGCGAGCGCCCGCTACGTCTCGCTGCCGGTCATCGGCGACGTGCCGGTCGCGACCGCGCTCCTCTTCGACCTCGGCGTCTTCTCCCTCGTCGTCGGCGCCACCATCGTCGTCCTCATCGCCCTCGCCCACCAGTCGCTGCGCGGCCGGACCCGCGCGCCGGAGGCCGAGGAGGCCGAGCCGGCGCCGCCGCCCGTCGCCGCGCTGGAGGAGGGCTGATGGAGCTCGTCCTCTCCCTCGCGATCGGGGTCCTCGTCGCCTCCGGGGTCTGGCTGCTGCTCCGCCCGCGCACCTACCAGGTGATCGTCGGGCTGGCGCTCCTCTCCTACGGGGTCAACCTCTTCATCTTCTCCATGGGGCGGCTCCGGGTCGGCGGCTCCTCGATCGTGGAGAAGGGCGCGGTGGTTGACCCCGCGGCCTACCTCGACCCGGTGCCGCAGGCGCTGGTGCTGACCGCGATCGTCATCAGCTTCGCCACCACCGCGCTCTTCCTCGTCGTGCTCCTCGCCTCGCGCGGCTTCACCGGCACCGACCATGTCGACGGCAAGGAGCCCGGTGAATGACGCCCACGCCCGAGCACCTGCTGATCGCGCCCATCCTGCTGCCGCTCCTCGCTGGCGCGCTGATGCTCTTCTACGAGGACCGCCGGGCGAAGCGGGTCATCAGCCTCGTCGCCGCCGGGCTGCTGCCGATCATCGCCTTCGCGCTCCTCGACCGCGCCGAGGCGCCCTCGGGCGGGACCGAGGTGCGCCTCTACCTGCTCGGCGACTGGCCCTCACCCTTCGCAATCGTCCTCGTGCTCGACCGGCTCTCGGCGCTGATGCTGGTCGTGACCTCGGTGCTGGCGCTGCCCGCGCTCGTCTTCGCGGTCGCGGGCTGGGACCGGCAGGGGCAGCATTTCCACAGCCTCTTCCAGTTCCTGCTCATGGGGCTGAACGGCGCCTTCCTGACCGGCGACCTCTTCAACCTCTTCGTCTTCTTCGAGGTGCTGCTCGCCGCCTCCTACGGGCTGATGCTGCACGGCTCGGGGCCGCTCCGCGTGCGCGCCGGCCTGCACTATATCGCCATCAACCTCGCCGCCTCGCTCCTCTTCCTGATCGGCGTCAGCCTGATCTACGGCGTCACCGGCACGCTCAACATGGCCGACCTCGCGGTGAAGGCGGCGGCGCTGCCCGAGGCCGACCGCGGGCTCCTGCGCGCCGGCGCCGCCGCGCTCGGCATCGCCTTCCTGGTCAAGGCGGCGATGTGGCCACTCTGCTTCTGGCTGCCGATCACCTACATGGCCGCCGCCCCGCCGGTCGCGGCGATCTTCGCGATCATGAGCAAGGTCGGGGTCTACGCCGTCCTGCGCGTCGCCTCGCTCGCCTTCGGCGCGGGGGCCGCGCATTCGGCCGGCCTCGGCGCCGAGCTCCTCGTCGCCGGCGGCATGGCGACGATCGCCTTCGGCATGTTCGGCGTGCTCGCCTCGCAGGGGCTCGGGCGGCTCGCCGGCTGCTCGGTCCTCGTCTCGACCGGCACCTTCCTCGCCGCGATCGGCATGGTGCTGCTCGGCGGCGGCACGCCGATGCTGGCCGGCGCCCTCTACTACATGGTCAGCTCGAGCCTCGCGCTCAGCGCGCTCTTCCTCATGGCCGACCTGATCGAGCGCAACCAGGGCGGCGTCGCCGCCATGCTCGCCGTCACCGCCGAGGCCTACGGCTTCGGCGACGAGGAGCTCGACGCCGACGAGCCCACCGCCGAGCTCGCCCTGCCCGGCACGATGACCGTCCTCGGCCTCTGCTTCGGCGCCTGCGCGCTGCTCCTCGCCGGGCTGCCGCCGCTCTCCGGCTTCGTCGGCAAGTTCGCGCTCCTCTCCGGCATGCTGAACCCGGGCGGCCTCGGGGCGCACGACGCGACCGCCTCGCCGCTCGCCCTCGGCTTCACGGCGCTGGTGATCTTCTCCGGGCTCGCCGCGCTCGTCGCGCTGCTGCGCGTCGGCATCCAGACCTTCTGGGTCCCCTCCGAGGAGGAGGTGCCGAAGGTCCTGCTCATCGAGATCGCGCCGATCCTCGCGCTCCTCGCCGTGACCCTCGCCATCACCGTCGAGGCCCAGCCGGTCATGCGCTACATGCAGGCGACGGCGGCGGCGCTGCACCGGCCCGAGGTCTATGTCGAGGGCGTCCTCGGCGCGCCGCGGGTGCAGGACGGCGAGGAGGCGGTCGAGGAATGAGCCGGCTCTTCCCCTATCCGGTCCTCGCCGCCGGCCTCGTGCTCATGTGGCTCGTGCTCAACGGCTTCACCCCCGGCCACCTCGTCCTCGGGGTGGCGGTCTCCATCGTCGCCGGCGTCTCGATGTCGGCGCTCCACCCGGCCAAGCCGCGCCTCCGGCGCTGGGACCGGATCCCGCAGCTCGTCGCCATCGTGCTCTACGACATCGTGCGCTCCAACATCGCCGTGGCGGCGCTCATCCTCAGCAACGGCCGCCACGGCAGGCGCCGGTCGGGCTTCGTCGAGATCCCGCTCACCCTGCGCGACCCGCTCGGCCTCGCCATTCTCGCCATCATCATCACCGCCACCCCCGGCACCGCCTGGATGCAGTACGACGCCCGCCGCGAGGAGGTGCTGCTGCACGTCTTCGACCTCGTCGACGAAAGCGCCTGGGTCGCCCTCATCAAGGGCCGCTACGAGAGCCTGCTCCTGGAGATCTTCGAATGAGCGCCACCATCCTCGCCACCGCCCTCGCCATCGCCCAGCTCGCGCTCGTCCTCGCCATGGCGATGGCGGTCGTGCGCATGCTCCGCGGACCGCGGGCGCAGGACCGGGTGCTGGCGCTCGACGCGCTCTATCTCAACTGCATGCTGCTGCTCGTCACGCTCGGCATCCGCACCGGCAGCGTCTTCTTCTTCGAGGCCTCGCTCATCATCGCCATGCTCGGCTTCGTCGCCACCGTGGCGCTCGCCAAGTTCCTGATGCGCGGCGAGGTGATCGAATGACCCCGATGGCCGAGGTCCCGCTCTGGGCGGCGATCCCGATCGCCGCGCTCCTGCTCATCGGCGCCGGGCTGACCTTCATCGGCTCGGTCGGCCTCATGCGCCTCTCGAGCTTCTACGATCGCATCCACGCCCCCACCCTCGGCTCGAGCTGGGGCACGGCGGGCATCGTGATGGCCTCGATGGGCTATTTCTCGGTGCTGCAGGGGCGGCCGGTGCTGCACGAGTTCCTGCTCGGCGTCTTCGTGACCGTCACGACGCCCGTCACCCTGACGCTGCTCGCCCGCGCCGCCGTCTTCCGCGACCGCACCGAGGGCAACCCCGACGTGCCGGCGCGCGAGCCGCTGCCGCCCGCGGCGGGCGCCGCCCCGGCGGACGGCGAGCCGTCCTGACCGAACCGGAGACCCGAGATGCCCGAATACGCGATCGTCGCCACCCAGCCCGGAGGGCCCGACCGGCTCGAGAAGCGCGCGATCGCCGCGCCCGTGCCCGGCCCCGGCGAGGCGCTGGTCCGCCACACCGCCATCGGCCTCAACTTCATCGACGTCTACCACCGCAGCGGCCTCTATCCCTGGCCGGTCGAGCGCGACCTCGTCCCGGGCTCCGAGGCGGCGGGCGTCGTCGAGAGCGTCGGCGACGGCGTCGCGGCGGTGGCGCCCGGCGACCGCGTCGCCTACACCATCCCCTTCGGCGCCTATGCGACCCTGCGCACCATCGCCGCCGACCGGCTGGTGAAGGTTCCCGACGGCATCTCCGACGAGGACGCCGCCAGCCTGATGCTGAAGGGCCTGACCGCCCAGTACCTGATCCACTCGACCTTCCGCGTCGAGCCCGGCATGACCGTCCTCGTCCAGGCCGCGGCCGGGGGGGTCGGGCTGCTCCTCGGCCAGTGGCTCGCCGCCAGGGGCGCGACCGCGATCGGCACGGCGGGCGGCCCGGAGAAGGTCGCGCTCGCGGCCGCGCACGGCTATGCCCATGTCGTCGACTACCACGCCGAGGACTTCGCCGCCCGGGTGCGCGCGCTGACCGGCGGGCAGGGCGTCCATGTCGTCTACGACAGCGTCGGCCGCGACACCTGGCGCGGGTCGCTCGCGTGCCTGAGGCCGCGCGGCACCTTCGTCTGCTTCGGCCAGTCCTCCGGCGTCATCGAGGGCTTCGGCGTCCCCGACCTCGCCAAGGGGTCCTTCTCCGCCTGCCGCCCGAGCCTCTTCCACTATGTCGCGACGCCCGAGGAGCTGCGCGCCCGCGCCGCCGACCTCTTCGCCGCCGTCGGCTCCGGCGCGCTGCGCGCCGGCGTCCGCCAGCGCCACCCGCTCGGACAGGTGGCGGAGGCGCATCGGGACCTCGAGGCGCGGCGGACGACGGGGGCGACCGTCCTCCTGCCCTGAGGCCCGGGCGTCACCGTTGCCCCCGGCCGTGCGCACGCACGACCTGCGCCGCGGCGCGCCTAGAAGAGGTTGCGCTCGTGGTAGGTGCGCAGGAAGGCCTGGATGCGCGGATCCTCCGGCTGGTGCAGGATGCGGGCCGGGGCGTCGACGGCGACGAGCTCGCCCTTCTCCATGAAGGCGACCCGGTCGGCGACGTGGGCGGCGAAACCCATCTCGTGCGTCACCACGACCATGGTCATCCCCTCGGCGGCGAGCGCCTTCATCACGTTCAGCACCTCGCCGACCAGCTCCGGGTCGAGCGCCGAGGTGGGCTCGTCGAACAGCATCAGCTTCGGCTCCATGGCGATCGCGCGGGCGATCGCCACCCGCTGCTGCTGGCCGCCGGAAAGGCGCGAGGGATGGTTCGCCATCCTGTCGCCGAGCCCGACCTTCCTGAGCGCCTCGGCGGCGCGGGCCTCGGCCTCGGTGCGGGAGAGGCCGCGCACGCGGCGCAGGCCCTCGGCGACGTTCTCGAGCGCGGTCATGTGCGGCCAGAGGTTGAACTGCTGGAACACCATGCCGATGCTGCGGCGCATGGTGCGCAGGTCCCGCCCGCTCATCTTCGCCCCGCCCGGGGTCTTGTAGCCGATGAGCTGGCCGTCGATGCGGATCTCGCCGGAGCTGTATTCCTCGAGGAAGTTGATGCAGCGCAGGAGAGTCGACTTGCCCGAGCCCGAGGGGCCGATGAGGCAGGTCACCTTGCCCGGGGCGATCGAGAGGTCGATGTCCTTCAGCGCGTGGAACGGCCCGTAGAACTTGTTGACCTTGGCGATCTCGACGGAGGAGGCTTGCACCATCTCAGGGCCTTTCGATCAGGTGGCGGGTGATGCGCGTCTCGATGCGCCGGCCGAAGCGGGAGATGACCTCGACGAGGCCCCAGAAGAAGAGCGCCAGCACGAAGTTCCCCTCGAGGAAGCGGAAGGTCTCGGTCGACATCCGCTGGACCTGGTACATGAGCTCCGGCACGGTGATGATCGAGAGGATCACCGTCTCCTTGGTGAGGATGATCGAGAAGTTGACGAGCGCCGGCAGCGCCGAGACGAGGCCGAGCGGCAGCAGGATGCGGCGGACGATGGCGGGCTCGGCCATGCCGATGGCGCGGGCGGCCTCGATCTGGCCGTGCGGGACGGCGCGGAAGCCGGAGCGGAAGATTTCGGCGAAATAGGGGCTGCCGTAGATGGTGAGCCCGACGATGCCGGCCGGCAGCGGGTCGAGGCGGAGGCCGACCATCGGCCCGCCGTAGTAGAGCACGAAGAGCTGCACCAGGAAGGGCGTGCCGCGCACGATCTCGATATAGGCCTGGATCACCCAGGTGACGGGCTTCGGGGCGTAGCGCTGGACGAGCGCGATCACGAGGCCGAGCGCCATGCCGAAGACCGTGCCGAGCAGCCAGGCGAGGATGGTGAGCCCGAAGCCCCGGATCAGGATGGGGCTGTACTGGACGAAGATCATCGGGTCCATCAGACGGCCATCCTGTGCTCGAGGACGCGGCCGACCGCCGCGAGGCAGAGGTTGATCGCGAGGTAGATGCAGGCGGCGGCGATATACACCTCGAGCGGGCGGTAGGTGGTCGCCGCCTGCGCCTGGCTGGCGCGGGTGATCTCCATGATGCCGACGACCGAGACGAGCGAGGAGGCCTTGACCAGCAGGATGAGCTCGTTGACGAGCGCCGGCAGCGACAGGCTGACCGCCTGCGGCAGGATGATGCGGGTCCAGATGTCGCCCGGGCTCATGCCGATGGCGACGGCGGCCTCGGACTGGCCGCGGGGCAGCGCCGCGATGGCGCCGCGCCAGATCTCGGAGACATAGGCGCTGGCGCAGATGCCGACGGTGACGACGGCGGCGACCATGGCCGGCACGTCGATCCCGATGACCGGCAAGAGGTAGTAGACGAGGAGGAGCTGCACCAGCAGCGGCACGCCGCGCAGGAAGCTCACCCAGACCGCGGCGAAGCGGCGCAGCGCCGGGAAGGGCGAGAGGCGGGCGGCGCAGATGAGCGCGCCGATGACGAGGCCGAGCGCGATGCCGAGCCCCGAGATGAGCAGCGTGTAGCGGGCGGCGTAGAGCAGCGGCCCGAAGCTGTCGATGAAGGTGGCGACGGAAAACATGGCGGCTCCGGATCCGGGACACGCGGGGGCGGCGCTGGCGTCTATACGTTGTCTATACGCGAAACTCGCCCGTTCATTTTCAATGGCTTAGCCGGTGGGCACGCGTGCGCGGCCTGTGCCCACCGGCCTGCGGTCCCTAGCTCTGCGGGACTTCGCGGGGCAGCTCGGTGTAGGTGCCGAGCCACTTCTCCTGGATCGCCTTGACGCGGCCGTCGTCGGTCATCTTCAGCATGGCGTCCTTGATCGCGTCGGCGAAGCTGGCGCTGTCGTCGCCCTTGCGCAGCACCCAGGCGAAGTAGGTCGGCTGGCCGAAGGTCGAGGGCTCGAGCAGCTTGAAGACGTCGCCGCGCTGGCTGACAAGGTAGGCGAGGTTCGGCGAGGAGCCGGCGACCGCATCGAGCCGGCCGGCCGCGAGATCGGCATAGGCCTCGTCGGTGGTGCCGTACTCCCGCACGTCGACGCCGCCGAGCGACTCGCCGTAGGCCTGGAGCTGGCGGAACTGCGCCGTGCCCTGCTGCACGCCGACCTTCTTGCCCTTGATGTCCTCGGGCTTGCTGATCGCGTCGTTGGACGCCGCCTTGACGAGGCCGACGGTGGCGTCGGCGATCGGCAGGGTGAAGGTGTAGCGCTCGAGCCGCTCCGGCGTGATGGTGACCGGCGCGATGACGATGTCGAACTTGCCGACCTCGAGCCCCGGCAGCTCGGCGGTCCAGGGGATGTCCTGGTAGACCGGCTCGACCCCGATCTCCTTCGCGACCTCGTCGAAGAGATCCTTGGTCATGCCCTGGTAGACGCCGTCGATCAGCATGTCGAAGGGGGCGTAGTGCATGTCGGTCGCCGTGACGATCTTGCCGGCCGCCTTGATGTCGGCGAGCTGGTCGGCCATCGCGCCCGCCGCCGTGAGGCCGAGCGCGGCGACGCCGAGCAGCGCCGCCCTGATGCTGGTGTGGAAGCTCATCTTTCTCTCCTTGTTGAACTTTGTCGGTCGTTCAGAGGATGCCGGGCAGGTCGAGCCCATGCTCCTTCGCGCAGTCGATCGCGATGTCGTAGCCTGCATCGGCGTGGCGCATCACGCCAGTGGCAGGGTCGTTCCAGAGTACCCGCGCGAGCCGGGCGTCGGCATCCTCGCTGCCGTCGCAGCAGATGACCATGCCGGAGTGCTGCGAGAAGCCCATCCCGACCCCGCCGCCGTGGTGGAGCGAGACCCAGGTGGCGCCGGAGGCGGTGTTGAGCAGCGCGTTGAGCAGCGGCCAGTCGGAGACGGCGTCCGAGCCGTCCTTCATCGCCTCGGTCTCGCGGTTGGGCGAGGCGACGCTCCCCGAGTCGAGGTGGTCGCGCCCGATGACGATCGGCGCCGAGAGCTCGCCGGTCCGCACCATCTCGTTGAAGGCGAGACCGAGCTTGTGGCGCAGCCCGAGGCCGACCCAGCAGATGCGCGCCGGCAGGCCCTGGAAGGCGATCCGCTCGCGGGCCATGTCGAGCCAGTTGTGCAGGTGCGGGTCGTTGACCAGCTCCTTCACCTTGGCGTCGGTCCTGTAGATGTCCTCGGGGTCGCCGGAGAGCGCCGCCCAGCGGAAGGGGCCGATGCCGCGGCAGAAGAGCGGGCGGATGTAGGCCGGCACGAAGCCCGGGAAGGCGAAGGCGTTGGCGAAGCCTTCCTCGAGCGCCATCTGGCGGATGTTGTTGCCATAGTCGACGGTCGGAATGCCGCGCTCGTGGAAGGCGACCATCGCCTCGACCTGGATGCGCATCGAGGCGCGGGCGGCGCGCTCGACGGCCTTCGGGTCGCTCTCCTGCCTGGCGCGCCATTCGCCGACGGTCCAGCCCTGGGGGAGGTAGCCGTGAACCGGGTCGTGCGCCGAGGTCTGGTCGGTGACGATGTCGGGGCGGGCGCCGCGCTTCGCCAGCTCCGGGAAGACGTCGGCGGCGTTGGCGATCAGCGCGACGGACTTCGCCTCGCCGGCCTTGGTCCAGCGGTCGATCATGGCGAGCGCCTCGTCGAGCGAGTGGGTCTTCTCGTCGACGTAGCGGGTGCGCAGGCGGAAGTCGGCGCGGGTCTCGTCGCATTCGACGGCGAGGCAGCAGGCCCCGGCCATCACCGCGGCCAGCGGCTGCGCGCCGCCCATGCCGCCGAGGCCGGCGGTCAGGATCCAGCGGCCCTTGAGGTCGCCGCCGTAGTGCTGGCGGCCGGCCTCGACGAAGGTCTCGTAGGTGCCCTGCACGATGCCCTGG
>ENA-UOUJ01001513-UOUJ01001513.1-activated-sludge-metagenome-genome-assembly--contig:-NODE-1513-length-12059-cov-20.902283_pt1 | contig 12059 bp, 6 predicted proteins | sample MGYA00249839_ERZ747224 | MGnify/ENA primary metagenome ERZ747224 (study PRJEB28782, sample SAMN03220277) | activated sludge metagenome | biome: wastewater; feature: sewage sludge; material... | reverse complement strand
TACGACACAAATTTGCATTTTTATTTACAATGATTAACAATATTATTTACAACAATAATAATTTACATTGATTATGCACATTTTTTAGATCTAATTAACGAAAACTAAATTTCATTTTTCCATCTGAAAAGTGAACATTATAGACGTAAATTTGCATTTTGTTTATAAAAATTTTCCGTTTATAACAATTCATTTTCAGAACAAATTAATGAAAACTGAATTTCATTTTTCCATCTGAAAAATGAACATTTAAGACGTAAATTTACATTTTTTGTTTACAATATTTTATATTATTTAAAGTTTATTTGAGGTTGTAGGTTGATGAAAAAAAGTTGATGAAAATTAAATTTCATTTTTATATTCTTATTTTTAATTTATATTTTTATTTTTAAAAAATTTGAATAATAAATATTCTAAATGCAAATTTGACAAGTTTGTTTTTATTTTATATAATAATTATTATTTATTTTGATTGTGTTATTAAATTAATACAAAATAAAAAGGTTGATAAAAATTAAATTGTATTTTATATTTTATTTAATTTTTTTAAAATTTTTTTTATAAAATTAACTTTTTCACGTAAATTGTATTAATAATGTTTTTGTATTATGGCAGTACCTAAAAAACGATCTACATATTTAATTAAAGTTTCAAAATTAAAAATTTCTTTTAAAAAATTAAAATTTAATAATAATATTTTAAAAAATAAAAACATTTATATTTTTAAAAAAATTACTCAAACTGATAATTCTGTTTTTTATTTATAATTTTTAAATTTGGTAGGATCTTTTAAAGTATATTTTAATGCAGGTTTAATTAATTTAGTAAAATATTTTTCATTATTAACCGTAGCATTTCATGACACATCATCATTATTTGGTTTTTTTATTATCCTTGTTGTTTTTTCACAATTAGTAAGTGGTACAATGTTATCATTTAGTTTGGTTCCTGAAGCAATGATGGTACCATTAGTTCGTGATGAAGAGGATGTTGAAGATTTGTATATTGACGATTTTTTTTGAATTCATGAACGTGGTGTTGATTTGTTATTCATTTTTTCATGAGTACATTTATTTAGAAAACTTTATATTAACGCATTTGATTATGAGCATGAAGTTGCGTGAAAAAGTGGTGTTTTTACTTTTATGATTTTACAAGTTGTAACCTTTTTCGGTTTGGTTTTATGTTGTACACATTTAAGCGAAATTACATTAACTATAGCAGCAAATATTATGCACACATTTTTTTTATTTCATGGTAAAATTTATTGGTGAATATTTACTGATAAAAATTTAAATACTGATACCTTAATTCGTTTAGCTTATGGTCATTATGTTTCAGCATTTTATATGGCTTATTTAGGAGTTTTACATGGTGTTGATATGCATTATGATTGAAAAAACGAATCTACTTATGATGGTCTTGAATCTGAAATGAGTTGATGAGACGAAGCATTGTTGAATGAATTAGGTACTTTTATTGAATTTATAATTTTATTGAATATTTTTTGTTGGTGAATTTACCCTGATCCTGAAGCACTTTCATATGAAATTTTTATGTGAGGTGATATCGGTTTGATTTCAGATGTACGTTTTTATGGTGTTGCACCACATTGGTATTTTAGACCTTACATGGCTTGGTTAATTGTATGCCCACACCATAAAACAGGTATTTTTGGTTTATTATTTTTATTTTTTATTTTATTTCACCAACCAACTTTACACGGTTTTAATGAGAGTGGTTTTTTTGCTAAAAAAAAATTAATAATTAAAGATGGTGTAAGACAAATTAATTTTTATAAACAATTTTATTTTAACTTAGAATTTAATTTATTTTATCAATTATTTTTTTTTTTTTTTTTTATGTGTGCTATGTATACAAATACATTTTTACCATATGGTCGCTTTTATAATAGATTAGGTGGTAATGATGGTATGTTATTTGCTTATTTTTTTGTTTTTTTTTATTTAGCTACAAATATTTGTAGAAGACCAATTTTAATTAATTCAAATTTTTATTTTATTTTTAATAAAATAAATTTTTTACAACAAACTAAATTGTAATTTTAATGGAAATTTTTTTTTTGTTAGAGGAGTTTTGGTTTGGTATATTTGCATTTTATATTGAAGATGGTCGTGAACAATTTTGTAAACTTATATTTTGAATTGAGTACCTTTCTTTGTTACATTCTAAAAATTAAAAATTAATTTGATAAATAAAGTTTATGCTTAAACAATTTATTTCTAATTTTACAAATATTAAATTTAATGTTAAATTTAATTTCTCAAATTTTATAAAATTAATTTTTACATTGAGTGTAATTTTTTTAATTTCATACAATTTGTATAATTATTTTAGTGATGAAACTTTAAATAATATTTTTGAATTTTTAAATTCTATTTATTTTAATAAATTAAAATTCATGTGATGTTATTTAGAACTATTATTATTTTATCCATTATTTTTAATATTGGAAATTGTTGGTTTTTCAGAATTTGAAATTATTTATAATGATAATTTATTAAACAAAATTGATTCTATTATTATAAATATTTTAAATTTACCATTCAAAAATGGTATAAATTTATTTGTTTATTTAAATGAATTGAATTATGATTTAAAATACTACAACCATTATAATTTACCATTTTTTTTTTTTTTTTATGTTTTATTTATTTTTACAACATTATTTAGTTTTTTTTATTTGTCATTTTTAGGTTTTTATGGTGTTTTTATACTTAATTTAATCAGTATTGTATTATTTTGAATATCATCATTAATATCATTTAATGATTTTTTTTTAAAAAATACAATAATTATAATTAATATAGGTAAATGGTTTGTTTGTGATTTAAATCAACAAATTTCGTTCGAATTATTAATTGATTCAGTTTCATATAGTTTTTTTTTTTTGACACTTACAATTTCTGTATTTGTGTATATGTTTACTTTTTCTTATTTTAGATATGAACCAAATATTGAAAGATTTACTTTATTATTAAATGCTTTTGTTATTAGTATGATATGTTTAGTATTAAGTGGTAATTGTTTTGTTATTTTTTTAGGTTGAGAATTAATAGGTTTAACATCTTTTTTTTTAATTAATTTTTGATCTACAAAAATATCTGTATTAAAATCTGCGTTCAAAGCTTTTTCTTTTAATAAATTGAGTGATGTTTCATTATTTTGTTTTTTATTGTTAATTATGTTGTTTGTTGATGAAACTAATATTAATGTGTTAAATGAGAATTGATCTGTTTTAAATAATTATATTTTTAATATTGTGAATGTTAAAGTTTCTTTACTGAATATAGTAACATTTTTTTTATTATTAAGTATTTGTATAAAATCAGCACAATTTGGTTTCCATTTATGGTTACCTGATTCAATGGAAGCACCTGTACCAGCGTCTGCACTAATTCATTCAGCTACGTTAGTTTCAGCTGGTATTTTTTTATTATTAAGATTTACATATTTATTTGAACTTTCAATTTATGGTTTTTATATTATTCCATTAATAGGTTCTTTTACAGCATTTTTTGGAGGGTTGGGGTCTGTATACCAATCAGATTCTAAAAAAATTTTAGCATACTCTACAATTAGTCATTGTGGTTTTTTAATGGTTTGTTATAGTACTTTTATACCAGAATACACTATTTTATATTTATATGTACATGGTTTTTTTAAAGCTGCTATTTTTTTATGTTTAGGTAATATTATTCGTTTTTTTAGAAATGTACAAGATATTAGACGAATGGGTGGGTTGTGAAAATATTTACCATTTGAATGTTTTTCTAGTTTTGTTTGTTTGATTAATTTGAGTGGTTTACCTTTTACATTAGGTTTTTATATAAAACATTTATTGTTATTAGGTAATAATAATGATATGGTTTATACATTTTTTGTATTAGTAAATATATTAGGTGGTGCTGTATTTGGTATTATCTATTCATTCCGTTTTTTTTATTACATTTTTTTTGATTTTAAAAAATCAAAAAAAATAATATATAATGATACAAATAAAAAAAATTTAATTTCACAATTTTATACAAATTCAAGTTTAAGTTCAAATTATATAATATCGCTATTTATAATAATATCGTATTTTATAATAATTTATTTATTTTTTATTTTTTTAAATAAAAATTCACTTGGAGAAGGTTTTATAACGCACTCAATAAATTCATCAAAATATGATGAATTTTTATATTTATTACCTACATTTTCAAATAATATTAGTTATTTTAATTGATTTTTAATAATATTAATATTAATATTAATTTTTGTAAATTGACGTATAATTTTTTTTAATTATCAAATTAATTTTTTTATTTTTTTAAATTTAATATTATTTTTTTTTTTTTTTTTAAAGCTATAATAAAAAATTAAATGTTTTCAAATTATTTTCTGATATATTTTTTGATAATTAATGAAAACTAATATTGTTTTATTAAACTTAAATATTAATTACTTAACTTAAAAATAATTTTTTTTATAAAAAAGATAAATATAATAAATTTATCTGTGTGAGGGAACATCGTCACTGAAGTAGCTTTACAAACTAATTTTGGTGTTGGTTTTAACAACACTAAATCAGATGTTTTAATACATCTAACCCAATGACAATATTGATGGTGGTTTTGATTTTCATTTTTATGAGCTTTTTATTATTTAGTTATTTTACGTGTTGTTCGCTTTAGAACATTAAAATTTAGACCACGTATTGCAACATCATTAAGACCTCATGGTAAATGAGGTGATTTAATTGTTTGTTTAATTCCAATTTCATGGTGTGCTAATATTATTACAAATTCCACATTAATTTTAAAAATGATTGAATGGCAATCTGAAACAGGTTTGTTAACAATTAGAATTCGTGGTAAACAATGATATTGGATTTATAAATTCGAATTAAAAGCATTTACTGATATATTAACAGTGCCTAAAAATATTGGTAGAAATAAATGACAAATAACTACACCAGGAGATTCACAAGTTTCTGATGATTATTTACATATTTTACAATTACGTTATAAAAATAAATGAGTCAAAAATTATTGATCCGAATTATCACAAAAATTTGAAAAAAAAAAAGATTTTCATTTAATTTCACCTCAAGAACAATTGAAATATGATTTCTTTGAGAAATTTTTGAAATTACAAGATTATGATTTGTTTCAAAAATCTTTTTTAAAAGTTGATCAATTTTTTTTTGATAGTTTAGTAGGTTCAGAAGATTTTGTTAATTTTGGTGAAATTGCAAATATGTCAGACAAACATTCTGTTTTAAACGGTTTATACAACAATGTTAATATTAGAACTAAAAATAAAAAATTATTATGGTCAGATTTTGTGTCTTTTGTTGATGAAACAAATTTTTCATTAAATGTTGATAATTTACTATATTTTGATGTTTTTAATAATAGAAAAGATCAAATTAATATTAAAGATAATTTATTTAAATTTTTAGTTTCACCTAAAAACAATATTAAAAACGAACCTAATTTATCTATGTTAAATAATTGTTTATATAATTATAATGACTTTTTAGAAATTAATCGTTGAGTTAAACGTAGTAATGGTAATACCCCAGTACGTTTAATTAAATACCCAATTTCTAATAAATCTAGTTTTAATTTAGAAGCTGGTGTTATTGAATTATTTAAATTTAGATTTTTTGATAATAATGCTAAAATTAAACATAAACCTGTGTCTAATTCTGTTTTTTTAACTATGAAACAAAAACGTTATAAAAGACGTAAAAATGTACCTTTACGTGTAAAATTTGAAAAAAAACCAGACGGTGGTAATTTAAAAAAAGTTAGATGAAGTGTAAATCCTTATTTAATTAATAATGAGACTATTATTGAAAATTTAGGCAATCCTACCAAACAATATAATTTTTTTAAAAAAAATAAAACTAGATATGAAAATACATCAGTTGTTTTATCAAAACGTTTACTAAGAACTAGACGTACATTGGTATTACCAGCACATGTTAACATTACTGCTGTAACAAATAGTTATGATGTAATTCATTCATGGTTTATTCCTGGTTTAGGGTTAAAAATGGATTGTATTCCTGGTAGAGCAACACATCATAATTTTTATATTGATAATGTTGGTTTTTATTATGGTCAATGTGCTGAAGTTTGTGGAAGATACCACCATCATATGCCTATTCGTATTTGTGCTTTACCTTTTGAACACTTTTTATTATGATGACATACATTTGGTTTACCAAAAATGTTATTTACTAAAAATGTTAAAAGGGTTGCTTATCATTATGGTACAAGAAAATATAAATGATAATTTCAATAATTTTATATATTAATTTTTTATTTTTTTTAAAAATTTTAATGGATGTGTACATTTTTTTTACATGTGGGTGTGATCTTAGCTCTGGATGAACGCTAACCGAACGCTTAACACATGCAAGTTGGATGTTAATAAATTTATTAAATTTTGTTGAATTTTAATTTTTCAAAATTTATATATTAATTATCATAGCGGCAGGGTGAGTAACAAGTTTATTTCTACCACACAATTACAATAGATAAGTAATAACTTTTTCGATACATTACTAAATTTTATCGTTAATACCCTTTTTTGGAATTCTTTAGAATTGGCTTAATTGGTTGTTAATGTAATATTAAGTAAGCCTCCTGCAACTTTAATAGGTGTGGTGAAATATCAAAAAGCAAAGATTTTTTTTTTTTAAAAATTATTTTTAAATTATTATTTTGAGTTTATCTAAATTTTTTGAAAAGTGTAATAATTTTTATTGTAATTTTTGGTTTTCGTTGTGTGATGTTTAGACTTAGGATTAGGTTTTTTACGAGATGCGCCAAATGCATTACCGATAATATTAATAATAATGGTTTTTTATAACGTAAAGCCTGTGATCCTTAGTTGATTTGAAAGAAGAATCAGCCACAGGAGGTATGAGAACAACCTCCCGTTCGCAGCAGTGAGGAATCTTGAGCAATACGCGATTGCGTGACTTAGCGAAACGGTGACAATGAAGAAAGCTATGGCAGCTGTAAAGTTGAAGCTTAGATTGAGTATAATGAGTGTAAATCTATAAGAAGCTATGGCCAATGCATGTGCCAGCAGCCGCGGTCAGACATGAGTAGCAAGCGTTATCCGTATTAACTAGGCGTAAAGGATGCGTAGGCGGTAAAAGAATTTATATTTAACTACAATAGTTGACTAGGGTAAAATATAAAACCTTTTGACTAGATTTTTTTATTTGTATATGGTTGTTGCAAATTAGTGATAAAATACAGTTAGTTTGCAGTGATTTCCAGGAGTGGAAGTGGTGTACAATTTTAAAATGACGCTGATGCATGAAAGTATAAATATCGAACAGGATTAGAGACCCTATTAGTTTATACTGTAAACGATGAGTATTGATCTTAGGGTCAAGTTAACGCGTAAATACTCCGCCTGGGCAGTACTGTCGCAAGGGAGAAACTTAACTGAATTGGCGGGAATTTGTTAGAACGGTGGAACATGTGGTTTAATACGATAATCCGCGTAAAATCTTACCAAATTTTTTTTAATAAAATTAAATTTTTTTTAATAAAAATTATTTATTTATTAACTATGGTACTGCATGGCTGTCGTCAGTTCTTGTTGTGAAATATAGAATTAAGTTTCATAAAGAACGCAACTCCTTTTTTTAGTTTTAATGTTTATTTGGTGTAAATTGTAATTTAATTTTAACAACTCTTTTTAGTAGTTAAAATTATTTAATTTTAAAATAAATTTTTTCTAAAAAAACGATGCTGTCGTTACATTGTTATACAATTTTGACAGTTTGAGGAGGAAGGGACTGAAGTCAAGTCCTTATGGTCCGTGTATTTTGGGCTACACACGTGTTACATAGGCGGAAACAAAGAGTTGCTAAAAATTGATTTTTCGCAAATCTCTAAAAACTGTCTCAGTCCAGATTATTTTCTGTAACTCGAAAGTATGAAGACGAAATCGTTAGTAATCGTAAATTAGTACGTTACGGTGAATGGTTAATCAAATTTTGCACACACCGCCCATCACGCTCTGAGCATTAGTACATTTCGAGAGGCCTATGAATAAGCTATTGAATTAACGCCGCTTGTTTTGACCCGGTATAGTTTTTTGAAATTTATGTTTAACTTTGATTTATTTATTTACAATAATGTGTAGTGTTTTATATATTATTGTAGTTTATGTTCCAAAAGTCTTGTCTATTTCGGAATGGGTTGTTAGACTGTCCTGGTTATCTGAGTGAAGTTGACACAAGGTACTGGTAGGGGAACCTGTCGGTGGAAGAAAATATTTATATAAATTTATTTAATATTTGAATTTTTTTGTTTTTGAACATGATATGTTTGTTCGATTTAAGTTTATTTTTTGAAGAATTTTTAATTGTTTTACTGATTTATAATTTTTTAAAATTGGTTATTTTTAATTCAATTTTTGAATTAATTTGGCCTACACATTTTTTTAATAGAAAAAATAATTATAATTTTAAAAAATGCAGGTCTTTTGTAGGTTTTATTTTAAAATTAAGACCAAAAAATTATTTTTATTTAACTTTCTATAAATCATATTTAAATTTTTATTTTAAATAAAATTATGTTGTTTTTTTTATTTATGGTGAAATTAATTTTTACTTTATTTTTTACTTTTATTGAAGTGATTATTTTTTATGTTCTTTGGTGCGCTTTAGATTTTATTTTTTTATTTTTTTTATGCCTTATTCAGGCATTTTGTATTTCTTTCTGTAACTGTAATATGTTTGTTTTAGATTATGTACGTAGTATGTATCTAGTTCAAAAATTATCAGTATTCTTTGAAGAATCATTTTTTTTTTTATTCTCAGAAGAAAGATTTCCAAGGATAGTATATTACGATTATTTAAAAAAAAATAAACCACGTATATTATTTTTTCATAATTTTAAAAATCGTCTTGATTTAGAAGAATTTTATTTTATGAGTTTAAAATTTTTAATTAAACAATTTAATTTTTTTGTAAATTCATTTTTTTTTAAAATTAAAGCTGAAAAAGATTTTTTAAAATTAAATTTTTTTGATATTAAAATTAATATGTTTTTTTATTTTTATATTTTTAAAAAATTTTTTTTTAAAAGATATTATAGATTTATATCACATATTTTTTATGATGTTCATACACCATATAACTTGATAAGTTTTGATTTTATTTTTTTTATTTTTTTACATAGATCTAATGGTTTTTTAACAATACTTGATTTAAAAAAATTTTCTGATTGGTGTTTATATCATAAAGCTTTATTTAAAGTTTGTAAACATAAAATTATTAAAAATAAAATTATTTTTAAAAAAAAAACTAGAATGGGTATAATTTTTTTTCGAAAAAAAAAAATTTTTCACCTTAAAAAAATGTATTTTATTTATAAAAAAAATTATGCTGAATTTACTGAGTGGATGCTATCTACTGATTTACTAGTTGATAAAAAAAAAAATTTATTAAAATTTAAAAATATTTTTTTATTTAGATTTAAAAATATTTTTTTTAAAAAATTTAATAATACTATTAAAAATAAAATAACTACAAAAATTAAATTTTCTGATTCTTCAATGAATAAATATATTAATTATAATAATTTAAAAAATTTTAATTTTTTTTTTCTAAGAAAAAATAGAATTTTTAATAAAAGTAGATATTCTAGAAACAGACAACTTTACAGAACAGGTTTTTATTGGTGTTTGTGATTAAACATTATTATAGTTTATGGTTTATTTTTTTTATTTTATCGTTTTACATTTAATTTTGGTTATATTTGATGAGGTTTAATGTTTTTATTTTATTCGTTCATTTTTTCTAAAGTATGTAAATATAATTTTTACAATGTTTGTGTTTTAGTGAATGAATTTAAACTTTTATTAAATTGGTTTGGTTTTATAATTAAAGAATTTTTAATTGAATCTGAAGAGTATTCAAAACATGCTTTAAGAAGTTGGAAATATAATATTCATACTCATGATGAAGTTTTTGCTGATATTAATAATAAAACTCGTTTAGGTTTAAATGTAGATCCAGAATATACAAATATATACCATCCGTATGTGCTTGCTTATAAACTTAAAATTGTTTCTAACCAAATTCATTGGTACAGTAAATCAATTTTAAAATTTTTTAGATATCTTACACATCCATTACGAGGTACAACTTCGTATACATATGAATCTTATCCTGAAAAAACAGAATTATCATTTTCATTTTTATTTGAGTCTTTTAAATGGTGATGTAATCAAGTAATTAAATTTGGTGAATTTACTAAAGGTGAGTTATTATTTTTATGAAATGTATAAAATACATAATTAAATAAATTTTTTTATTAGGGGAATAGTTTAGTGGTAAAACAACGGTCTTCAAAATCGTCGATGTGGGTTCGATTCCTACTTCCCTTGGTTGGGTATGGTTTTTTTTAATAAAAAGGTTTTTAAGAAATATCTTAGACTTCTTTATTGTTTTATTTTTGATACATTAGATTTGTGCTTTAGCAAACTTGATTTGGAACGTCAGAATCTTGATGCAAAAGAACAACAATTTTACAAAGACCATCAAAGTTATGTTTTAAAAAGAGATCTTTATGATCTTTTTTTTAAAAAAAAAGATACATTTTGGTTTGAAATTTTTGTTTATAAATTAATATCTTTGAATTTTAAATCTATATACGATGATTTCAATATTTTTAGAACTAATTTTAGAATGTTGGCAACTAAACATGGTTTTTATTTTAATTTTATAAATTTTAAAAATAAATCTATTTTTTCTAATTTTAACCGAGACTTTTTTTTATCAGGCTTTAATTTTTTATGAAAAGGTTTTAAGTTATGGATTGTTTCAATTTTATTAGTGTTAATAATGTATTCAATTTTAGTAATAAAAACTTTACCATTTAACAAAATTTTTTTTTCATGGATAAGTGTTATTATGTTTATATATTGATTAGTTTCAGGGTTTGTATTTTTTTTTAAAAAATATAAATTTGGTAAATATACAACAGCTATTCAAAGATTTTGACGTAGAAGTTATATTTTATTCTGGTTGATTGAAGCATCAACATTTATTTGTTTTTTTTTTTTTACATTAAATGCTTCACAAGAATCTTTTTTTATGTTCGATCAAATAAATTTTTTTAAAACCCATTTGTTTTCGTGACGTTTATTTTTTTTAAAAATTTTTCCAATTGTTTTGTTAATTTTATTAACATATTTTTTAATTTTATCATTAAAATGAAATATTTTTAATAAACAAAGTTTATTATTATTGTTGTTAACCTTAATATTAACTTATGTTGTTTGGTTAGAATTTTATCAATTTATTCATATTTTGAATTTTTATAGCAATGTTAGTTGAATTTTTGATACTGATGAACATTTTTGATTCTTAGAATCAGAACCTAGACGTACTAGAATGGTTAACCATTATGTTATGTTATTGTTTGTATTAAAATTTTGACATATTGTTTTTATTTATGGTTTTTGAATTTTTTTTGTTTTAAGAAGTTTAGAAATTAAACGTATAAGATACAGTTTATTGGCTGCAAATTTTCAAAATTTTATAATTTTGTATATATTTGCTTGAGTATTTATGTATCCTTGGTTTAAATTTTTTTTAAAAAATTTTTTATATTCACCATATTATTGATTTTATGTGAATAATAGAAGATTATTTCTACGAGTTTTATTTTATGATTTTAAATTAGTTTATTTAAGTTTAACTGATTTTTTTTATTTTTTTAAGTTGAGATTTTTAAATTTTTTTAATGCTAATTTTTTTTATTGAAATATTGGTTATGTTGGTAATAATTATGAGCAATTTTTTAAAGATTCATTAAAATCTAAAATTATTAATAATGTTGTATAACAACAATGTTACTATTATTTTTGGTTTGGATTGAATAGATTGGACTTTATTTTTTATATTATTTTATGTGATGTATAAATATTAATTTTAATGGTTTTACTAACATTAATGGTTTTACTAACATTAATGGTTTTACTAACATTAATGGTTTTACTAACAT
>ENA-UOUJ01001512-UOUJ01001512.1-activated-sludge-metagenome-genome-assembly--contig:-NODE-1512-length-12067-cov-3.608558_pt1 | contig 12067 bp, 14 predicted proteins | sample MGYA00249839_ERZ747224 | MGnify/ENA primary metagenome ERZ747224 (study PRJEB28782, sample SAMN03220277) | activated sludge metagenome | biome: wastewater; feature: sewage sludge; material... | reverse complement strand
GGCCTCGTCGAGTTGCGCCCAGGGCATGCCGTGTTTCTGCTGGGCCGCCAGGTCGAGCCAGGCAACCAGTTCGCGGTGCAGCCAGTCGGCGCTCCAGTCCGGCGCTTGGTAGGCGCCGTGCCCCCAGACCGAGCCGAGCTGCATGCCGCCGACCGATTGCCAGGCCGTCTGGCCGTCCAGGATGTCCTCGTCGGTGAACAGTCGTTCGCCGTTGTCGGTCACGACCTGCGTCGGGATCGGCGGCGCCGTGCGATAGACCTCGCCGCCGTAGTAGCCGAGCAGCGAGAAAGTGACCGCCAGGACGGCGATCAGCAAGTACCAGAGGCGGCGGTATTCACCCACGGCTCGCCTCCGCTGCGGTCGTTTCCTTGAACAAGGTTTCGTTCTCCAGTGCGATGTGTGCGACGAGGTCGTCGCGGAGTTCGGCGAGGCCGGCATACAGCCGCCGCCAGGTGTTGCAGGCGTCTTGCGGAAGCTGCAAGCCGCCGGTGAGCTCGGCGAGGCGTTCGAGTGCCTGCCGGTGCTGCTCGTGCTCGAAGCGCATGACGGCGACGGGGCCGTGCACTGTGTCGCGCAGGCCGCGTGCCAACAGCGGGAACAGCACCTGTTCCTCTTTCATCATGTGGCTTTCGATTTCCTGCTGCATTGCCGCAAGGTGCTCGGCCAGGCCGTCGGGGCATTCGCCGCGCGCGGCGTGCACGTGCTCGACGCGGCGTGCGAGCTGGATCAGCTCGGAAAACTGTTCGCGGTGGCGCGCGTGGTAGCGCGCCACGATATGGGCGACCAGCTCGGCCGGGTCGGCGTTTCCGTCGCTTCGCTGCAGCGCGACAGATTCATCGAGGGGGTTCACTTGATCCTCCGTTCTGGAAGTGACAGCGCTTGTCACCTGCCTTGTTGCAGTGCAACCACCGTGCCAGAACGACGTCACGTGGAATCAATGGTTTGCGCGCTGCAACATTGTCGTCGGGTCGATTCGACCATCGATCTTTCGGGTCATTTGCACTCGAATCGGGTTCAATAAACCCTTATACTTCCGGCATGCGTGACATCCTGCTTGCCGACTTGGCGACGAACCTGCCCCATGCGGTGCGCTATCTGCGACTGGTCTGTACCTTGCGCGAAGGCTTCGGCTGCGGTGCGGTCGGACTGCTCAAGCTGGAGGGCAACAGCCTGCGGCCGGTGGCCGTCGACGGCCTCGTCGGCGAGGCCCTGGGGCGTCGCTTCGAGGTCGGCCAGCATCCGCGCCTGGCCGCGATCCTGTCGAATCGCGAGCCCACGCGCTTCGATCCCGGCATCGAACTGCCCGATCCTTACGACGGCCTGCTCGATGCCCGCGTCGGCGAACCGCTGCCGGTGCACGACTGCATGGGGACGAGCCTGTACGTCGAGGGCAAGCTGTGGGGTGCGCTGACGCTCGACGCACTGCGCGCGGGTACCTTCGGAGAGCCCGAACGCGACGAACTGAAGCGCTACGCCTTGCTGGTGGAAGCCGCGATCCGCGTCACGCGGCTCGAGGAGGAAATCCACGGGCTGAGAATGTCGCGTGCGTCGGCCGGCGCCTTCGATCCGGCGGTGCAGGAAGCCGTCGACGAGATCGTCGGCAACAGCGAGGCGATCACCGAACTGCTGCGCGAGATCGACGTGATCGCCGACTCGGAGCTGCCGGTGCTGCTGCTCGGCGAGACCGGCGTCGGCAAGGAACTGTTCGCGCGCCGGCTGCACCAGCGCTCGCGTCGGCGTGATCGGCCGCTGGTACACGTGAACTGTGCGGCGCTGCCCGAGTCGCTGGCCGAAAGCGAACTGTTCGGTCACGTCAAGGGCGCCTTCTCCGGCGCAACGGCCGAGCGGCCGGGCCGCTTCGAGGCGGCCGAAGGCGGCACGCTGTTTCTCGACGAGGTCGGCGAGCTGCCGCCGCCGGTGCAGGCGAAGCTGCTGCGCGCGCTGCAGAACGGCGAGATCCAGCGACTCGGCGCCGACCGGCCGCGGCGGGTCGACGTGCGCGTGATCGCCGCGACCAACCGCAACCTGCGCGACGGCGTGCGCGAGGGCAGCTTCCGCGCCGACCTCTATCACCGGCTATCGGTCTACCCGGTGCCGATTCCGCCGCTGCGCGAGCGCGACAACGACGTGCTGCTGCTGGCCGGGCGCTTTCTCGAACTGAACCGTGCGCGGCTGGGGCTGCGCAGCCTGAGGCTGTCGCCGCAGGCCGGGCAGGCGCTGTGCCGCTATCGCTGGCCGGGCAACGTGCGCGAACTCGAACACGTGATCAGCCGCGCCGCGCTGCGGTCGATGAGCCGCGGCGCGCGGCGCGGCGACATCGTCACGCTGGAGCCGGAGTTGCTCGACCTGGACGTCGAACTCGGCGTGCCGCCGGGGCAGGCGGCGATCGCAGCAGCTGTCGGGTCGAGCAACGGACAGCCGGCCCCGGATGCCGATTCCGGGAGCGACCCGACCGGCGACACGATCATCGATGCCGAGCCGCTGGCGCTGCGCGCTGCCGTCGACGACTGCCAGCGGCAGCTCATCAGGCGCGCGCTGGCCGCCAGCAAGGGCAACTGGACGCAGGCCGCTCGCCGGCTCGAGGTCGATCCGAGCAACCTGCACAAGCTGGCTCGCCGGCTCGAACTGAGGGGCTGAGTCGCGCATGATTCGCCAGACCCGGCTGCTTCTCTGGCGCGCTCTGGCTGCCGTCATGGTGCTGCTCGGGGTCATCGGGATCGCGGTTCCCGTGCTGCCGACAGTGCCTTTCCTGCTCGTCGCTGCCTGGGCCGCGAGCCGCGGCTGGCCTGCGCTCGAAACGCGGCTGCTCGCTCACCCGAAGTACGGTCCGGACATTCGCCGCTGGCGCGAACGCGGCTCGGTGCCGCGCAGGGCGAAGTGGATGTCCTCGCTGATGATGCTGGCCAGCGCCTCGCTGTTGATCGTGTCCGGAGCGGCGATCTGGCTGAAGTGGGCAGCGCCGTTGTTCATGGCCGCAGTGGCGCTGTGGCTCTACCGCCGTCCCGAGGATTGACGCGGGAGCAGCATGCCGGGTTTGCCGCGTGCTATAGAGAATCCGTGTCGGCCTGCGTGCCGCGGGCGGCGGAAACATATGAGGGAAGCGAATGTTCGAGGATCGTGAAGACGCGGCACGCCGCCTGGCCGAGGCACTATCGGCGTGGCGAGGCCGTGATCCGCTGGTGCTCGCGATTCCGCGTGGCGCGGTCCCGATGGGGCGGGTGCTGGCCGACGAACTGGGCGGCGAGCTCGATGTCGTCCTCGTGCGCAAGCTCGGCGCGCCGTACCAGCCCGAGCTGGCGCTTGGCGCGATCGACGAGCAGGGTGCGCTGCAATGGACGCCCGGCCTCGGCCCTTCGGCCGCCGATCCGATGTGGCTGGAGCACGAGAAGATCACGCAGCTGGATCTGATGCGCGCGCGCCGCGAGCGCTATCGCAGGTGCAAGCCGGCGATCGACGCTGCCGGGCGCATCGTCATCGTCGTCGACGACGGCCTCGCCACCGGCTCCACGATGGCTGCCGCCTTGCTTGCCATTCGTGCACGCAATCCCCAGCAGCTGATCTGCGCGGTCCCGGTCGCGGCGCGCGCCAGCCTCGCGCGCGTGCGCCCGCTGTGCGACGAGGTGGTCTGCCTCGAGACGCCCGAGCCGTTCCACGCGGTGTCGCAGGCCTATCGCCATTTCGAGCAGGTCGACGACGAAGAGGTCGAACGCGTATTGGCGCCGGGCGCCGGCAGCGATCCTCAGGGCAATGAGGATTGACAATACCGTACTAAATTAGTACAGTATTAAGCATCGCCCCAGATCCTGTGGCGCCTCGTCGGCGCCACGCCCAGCCGCGATGCTTCGCGTCAGCAGACTCACAGACTACGGCACGTTGATCATGAGCCAGATGGCTCGTTTTCCGACGCGCGTACACAGTGCCAGGGACCTTGCCTCTGCGCTCGGTCTCGGCATGCCCACGGTCAGCAAGGTGCTGAAAGGGCTGATGCGCCATGAACTGGTCGCAAGTGTACGCGGTGTGCGCGGCGGCTACTCGCTGACCAGGGCACCCGAGCGGATCAGCATCGCCGACATCGTCGACGCGCTCGAGGAGCATCCGTTCGGGCTCACCGAGTGCAGCGCCACTGCCGGGCTGTGCGACATCGAAGACGGCTGCCGCGTGCGTGCCAACTGGCGCTCGATCAGCGACATCGTGCGCCGGGCGCTCGAAGGCGTGAGCCTGGCCGACATGGCCGGCCCGCCGCAGGAATGGGCCATAGACGTCGCATCGATCCGCCGGCAGCGCCAGGCGCCGGGTGCGAGCCAACGCTTCGATCCGGCGGTGCATGCCGTCGACCAGACATTGACAGGGAGTGCGAGCAGATGACTGCTGCCACCAGCAAGATCGAGAATTTCCTCGATCGCGAGTACACGGCCGGCTTCGTCACCGACGTCGAAGTCGATGCCGTGCCGAAAGGACTGTCCGAAGACACCATCCGGATGATCTCGGAACGCAAGGGCGAGCCGGAGTTCATGCTCGAGTGGCGGCTTCAGGCCTATCGCCGCTGGCTCACGATGACGCCGCCGCACTGGGCCGCCGTGAGCTTTCCGCCGATCGATTTCCAGGACATCGTCTACTACTCGGCGCCGAAGAAGTTCAAGGACGGTCCGAAGAGCCTCGACGAGGTCGATCCCGAACTGCTGCGTACCTACGAGAAGCTGGGCGTGCCCTTGCACGAGCGCGCGCGGCTGGCCGGCGTCGCCGTCGACGCGGTCTTCGATTCGGTGTCGGTCGCCACGACCTTCCAGAAGCAGCTCGCCGAACACGGCGTGATCTTCTGTTCGTTCTCCGAGGCCGTGAAGAACCACCCCGAACTGGTGCGCAAGTACCTCGGCACCGTCGTGCCGCAGGGTGACAACTTCTACGCGGCGCTGAACTCGGCGGTGTTCTCCGACGGCTCGTTCGTCTTCATCCCGAAGGGCGTCAAGTGCCCGATGGAGCTGTCGACCTACTTCCGGATCAACGCGCGCGACACCGGCCAGTTCGAACGCACGCTGATCATCGCAGAGGAAGGCGCGTCGGTCAGCTATCTGGAGGGCTGTACGGCGCCGATGCGCGACGAGAACCAGCTGCACGCCGCGGTCGTGGAGCTGGTCGCGCTCGACGACGCCTACATCAAGTACTCGACCGTGCAGAACTGGTATCCGGGCGACAAGGACGGCGTCGGCGGCATCTACAACTTCGTGACGAAGCGCGGCGACTGCAGGGGGCCGCGTTCGCGGATCTCGTGGACCCAGGTGGAAACCGGCTCGGCGATCACCTGGAAATACCCGAGCGTGATCCTGCGCGGCGACGACTCGATCGGCGAGTTCTATTCGGTCGCGTTGTCGAACCACCGGCAGCAGGCCGACACCGGCACGAAGATGTATCACATGGGGCGCAACACGCGCAGCACGATCATCTCGAAGGGCATCTCGGCCGGCCGCGGCAGCAACACCTTCCGCGGCATGGTCCGCGTATCGCCGAAGGCCGAAGGCGCGCGCAACTACACGCAGTGCGATTCGCTGCTGATCGGCGACAAGTGCGCGGCGCACACGTTCCCGACGATCGAGGCGCGCCATCCATCCGCGCGCGTCGAACACGAAGCCACGACCTCGCGGATCGGCGAAGACCAGCTCTTCTACGCGATGCAGCGCGGGCTGTCGGCCGAAGACGCGGTCTCGATGATCGTCAACGGCTTCTGCAAGGAAGTCTTCAAGGAACTGCCGATGGAATTCGCCGTCGAGGCGCAGAACCTGCTCGGCGTGAGCCTCGAAGGCAGCGTGGGTTGAACGTACCGATCAAGCTACTGCGCGCCCCGATCTCGCGCCTGCGATGCTCGCCGTACCTCCGTACGGCTGCGCTTCTCGGCGCGACCTCGGGGCGCTCGCTACGCTTCCTCGGCACGTTCTCGACCGCTTCGACTGAACACGGAAACAAGGGAAACAGGGAGTAACGACTCGATGCTGAAAATCAATGACCTGCACGCGTCGGTCGACGGCAAGCAGATCCTGCGCGGGCTGAACCTCGAGGTGAAGACCGGCGAGGTGCACGCGATCATGGGCCCGAACGGTTCGGGCAAGAGCACGCTGGCGCAGGTGCTGGCCGGGCGCGACAGCTTCACCGTCGACAGCGGCAGCGTCGACTGGGACGGCCGCGACCTGCTCGCGATGGATACCGAGGAGCGAGCGCGCGAAGGCGTGTTCCTTGCGTTCCAGTACCCGGTCGAGATTCCGGGCGTCTCGAACGCCTACTTCCTGAAGGCCGCGGTCAACGCCGTGCGCCGCCACCGCGAACTGCCCGAGTTCGATGCGATGGACTTCCTCGCGCGCGTCAAGAGCGAGATGAAGGCCGTCGGCATGAAAGAGGAATTCCTGTACCGCGGCGTCAACGAGGGCTTCTCGGGCGGCGAGAAGAAGCGCAACGAGGTGCTGCAGATGGCGCTGCTCGAGCCGAAGCTGGCTGTGCTCGACGAGACCGACTCGGGGCTCGACATCGATGCGCTGCGCGTCGTCGCCGACGGCGTGAATCGCCTGCGCAGCCCCGAGCGCTCGATGATCGTGATCACGCACTACCAGCGGCTGCTCGACTACATCGTGCCCGACAAGGTGCACGTACTGTCGCAGGGTCGGATCGCGCACTCGGGGGGCCCCGAACTGGCGCAGGAACTCGAGGCGCGCGGTTACGCATGGATCGGCAAGGCCTCCGAACCGCGGCCGGCGCCGGCACGACCGGGAGCCGCGAGATGAGCAGTGTCGAACGCTGGCTGGGCGCGTTCCGCGAGCAGGCGCCGCGCCTGCCCGGCGCCAGTCTGCCCTGGCTCGCCGAGCGGCGCCGCGAGGCGATCGAGCGCTTCGCCGAACTCGGCTGGCCGTCGAGCAAGCTCGAAGACTGGCGCCATACCTCGCTGCTGTTCCTCGGTGACGCCGATTTCGCGCCGCCGGCGCCGGAGCGGGCTGGCGTGGACGCCGCCGTCCGGGAAACGGTCGCCGGCTTGCGGGCCGACGACGAGAACGGCCATTGGCTGGTCTTCGTCGACGGCCGTTTCGTGCCGCAGCTGTCGCATGTGGGTGCGCTGCCGGCAGGCGCCGAAGTCGCGGCGCTGTCGCAACTGCTCGATCGAGCAGGCGCCGCAGGCGCTGAACGCGGCCTTCGCCGGCGACGGCGCGGTCGTTCGGCTGGCACCCGGCGTCGCCGTCGAACAGCCGATCAACCTGGTGTTCATCGCCGCGAGCGGCGGTGCGGCCAGCCATCCCCGCAACCTGATCGTCGCCGGGGCCAACGCGCAGGCGACGATCGTCGAGCACTATCCGGGCAGCGGTGCGCAGCCGGCTGCCGACGAGGGCGCGACCAACGGCAGCACCGCCAACGCAGGCGCAGCCACGCTGACGAACGTCGTGACTCGGATCGAAGTGCACGCCGACGCCCGGATCACGCACCTGAAGCTGCAGCAGGAGGATCCGCAGGCGATCCATCTGGCTGCCATCGACGCGGTGCAGGGGCGCGGCTCGAACTTCGCCTCGCATTCGATGTCCTTCGGCGCGCGACTGGCGCGCAACGACATCACCACGCGTTTCGACGGGGAGGCCTGCGAGACGCTGTTCAACGGCTTGTACCACGTCGACGGCAAGCGGCACGTCGATCATCACACGCGGATCGACCACGCGCAGCCGCGCGGCGTCAGCCGCGAGTATTACCGCGGCATCCTCGACGACGCCGCGCGCGGCGTGTTCACCGGCCGCATCCTGGTCGGCCCGGGCGCGATCCGCACCGACGCCGTTCAGCGCACCGACAGCCTGCTGCTGTCGCCGCGCGCCGAAACCGACGCGCGCCCCGAACTCGAGATCTACGCCGACGACGTCAAGTGCGCGCACGGCGCGACGGTCGGCCAGCTCGACGAGGCCACGCTGTTCTACCTGCGCACGCGCGGCATCGGCGAAACCGAGGCACGCAACCTGCTGACCTACGCGTTCGCCGTCGAGGCGTTGTTGCGCATCGAGCTGCTGCCGCTGCGCCGGCGCGCCGGCGCAGCGATCCGGGCGCGGCTGCCGGGCGCCGAATCGATGGAGGCGCTTCGATGAGCGCGCCGATGGCAACGAGGAAACCGCGATGAGTGCCGTCATCCAGCATGCGGAGGCCGCCGGGCTCGAGGCCCATGCGGCCGATTTCCCGATCCTCGCTCGGCCGGTGCGTGGCCGGCGCCTCGTCTATCTCGACAACGGCGCGACCACGCAGAAGCCCGGGCAGGTCATCGAGGCCGAGCGCACGTTCTATCGCGAATCGAACGCGAACATCCACCGCGGAGTGCACTGGCTGTCGCAGCATGCGACCGACCTCTACGAGCTCGCCCGCGAGCGCGTGCGCGGCCTGCTCAATGCCGCGCACGCCGACGAGATCGTCTTCACGCGCGGCACGACCGAGGCGATCAACCTGGTCGCGCAGAGCTGGGCGCGCGCCAATCTGAAGCCCGGCGACGAGATCGTGCTCACGTCGATGGAGCACCACTCGAACATCGTGCCCTGGCAACTGGTCTGCGAGCAGACCGGCGCAGTGCTGAAGGTCGTGCCGATCACCGACGCGGGCGAGCTCGAACCGGGCGCCTACGAATCGCTGCTCGGCGAGCGCACGCGGCTGGTCGCGCTGGTCCACGTGTCGAACGCGCTGGGCACCGTGAACCCGGTGCGCGAAATGGTCGAGCGTGCGCACGCGGTCGGCGCGGTCGTGCTGGTCGACGGCGCACAGGCGGTCGCGCACCAGCCGGTCGACGTGCAGGCGCTGGGCTGCGACTTCTACGCGTTCTCGGGCCACAAGCTCTATGGGCCGACCGGCACGGGCGCGCTGTACGGGCGACGCGAGCTGCTCGCAGCGATGCCACCCTGGCAAGGCGGCGGCGACATGATTCGCACCGTCGCCTTCGAAGGCAGCACCTGGGCCGATCCACCGCAGCGCTTCGAAGCCGGCACGCCGAACATCGCCGGCGCCGTCGGCCTCGCGGCCGCGATCGACTATGTGCGCGGGATCGGGCTCGAGCGGATCGCCGCGCACGAAGCGGCGCTGCTCGCGCACGCCACCGATGCGCTGCAGGCCGTGCCCGGCGTGCAGTTGATCGGCACGGCCGCCGTCAAGGCGGGGATCGTTTCCTTCATGGTCGACGGAATCCACCCGCACGACCTGGGCACGATCCTCGACAGCGAAGGCGTCGCGATCCGCGCCGGCCACCATTGCGCGATGCCGGTGATGACGCGCTTCGGCATCCCCGGCACGGCGCGCGCGTCGTTCGCGCTGTACAACGGCGAGCGCGACGTGGCTGCGCTGGTCGACGCGATCGCCAAGGCGCAACGGATGTTCGGCACGAGGAGCGACGCATGACGGGGGCCCATGGCGGCGGCATCGCGCATGCCGATCTTCGCGAGCTCTATCAGGAAGTGATCTTCGATCACAACCGCAAGCCGCGGAACTTTCATCCGATGCCCGAGGCCGATCACGTGGCCGACGGGCACAACCCGCTATGCGGCGACCAGTTGACCGTCTACCTGCGACTGGAAGACGGTCGCGTCGCCGACGTCAGCTTCGTCGGTCACGGCTGCGCGATCTCGAAGGCTTCGGCCTCGCTGATGACCGAGGCGGTCAAGGGCCATCCGGTCGACGAGGTCGAAGCCTTGTTCCGCGATTTCCACGCATTGCTGACCGAGCAAGCGCCCGAGCGCGACTTCGGCAAGCTGCAGGTGCTGGCCGGGGTGCGCGAATTTCCGGCGCGCGTCAAGTGCGCGACGCTCGCCTGGCACACGCTGCACAACGCGCTGAGCGGTGCACGCGAGACGGCCAAGACCGAGTAGGGAGTAACGATGGGCAATCGAATGCATGACATCACGCGAGTCGAACTGACCCGCGACTGCACGGCGACGATGGTCCCGTGGGGCACCGCCACCACGCTGCCGGCCGGCAGCCGCGCCGACATCACGCAGCGGCTCGGCGGCAACTTCACCGTCATGGTCGGCGGCAACCTGTACCGCGTCGCAGGCGCCGACGCCGACGCGCTGGGGCTCGATCCCGAAGATGCCGGGGATGCCGGCTTCAGCGATCACGAAGCGCTGGCCGATCCGGCCGAACGCACGGCCGATTCGATCGAGGCGGCCGCCTGGCGCCGGCTGGCGACCTGCTACGACCCGGAGATCCCGGTCGACATCGTCAACCTCGGCCTGGTCTATCTGTGCCAGGCGATTTCGCTGCCCGACGGCGGTTTCCGGCTCGACGTGCGGATGACGCTGACCGCCCCGGGCTGCGGCATGGGAATGACGATCGCCGACGAGGCGCGCGAGAAGCTGCTGACCATTCCCGGCGTCGAGGACGTCGACGTCGACCTCGTCTGGGATCCGCCCTGGAACCGCGAGATGATGAGCGAGGCCGCCCGTCTCGAGATGGGCATGATGTAGGTCCGGTACAGATTGAACAGCAACGGCGACGCCTTGCCGGGCGGGTCGCCGTTGCTGGGGGAGCAGGGACATGCACGATGTCGTCGGCAGCTTGCTGGCCGATCACCTCGACCTGCAGCGGCTGGTGCGGCTGCTGCAGACGCAGCCGGTGCTGCTTGCCGATCCGTTGGCGCCGAACATCGGATTGCTGGTCGACGCGCTGTTCTACCTGACCCATTATCCCGACCTTCGGCATCATGCCCTCGAAGACCGGATCGCCAGGCGCCTGCTGGAGAAGAACGCGCTGACGCCCGGGCAGGTCGCCGAGATCGAGACGCAGCACTCAACGCTCGTGAAGCAGGGCAGCGAACTGCTGCGCGACCTGGAGTCGGCGGTGCGCGACGAAGGCATGCCGCGCGCGTTGCTCGAGTCCAACCTGCGGCTGTACGCACAGCGCCTGCACGAGAACATGGTGACCGAGGAGGCCACGCTGTTTCCGGCGGCGGTGACCGCGCTCGATGCCGACGACTTCGCACGGATCGAGCGCTCGACAGCCGACGGCGACGCCGACCCCTTGTTCCCGTCTCCGGTCGAGAAGCGCTTCGAGCAGCTTCATCGTGCAATCGCCGGAGAGGCCGATTGCGACTGTCAAGCCGATCCGATACGGCCGATGCGATGACCCGTTCGCGCGAAACGGCACCCCGATTCCTGAACCTCTTCGCGATCCGGTTCCCGGTCGGTGCGATCGCATCGATCGGGCACCGGATCTCCGGCGTGCTGCTGCTCGTTGCACTGCCATTGGCCGCGCAGGCGCTCGAGCGATCGCTGCGCAGCGAGGCCGAATTCCGCGCGCTTCTGGCGCTGCGCGCGTCGCCATGGGTGTCGATCGCGATTGCCGTCATCGCTTGGGCGATTGCGCACCACCTGCTCGCCGGCATCCGGCACCTGCTGATGGACCTCGGTGTCGGCCACCGGCTGGCGACCGCACGTGCGAGCGCCTGGTTCGTGAACGTCGCGGCATCCGTCGTCGCGCTCGCGATCCTCGTCGCTTGCCTGTGGAGCGGGGTGGCGTCATGAGACTGTTTTCCGGTCAGCGTGCGTGGGTCTTGCAGCGCCTGAGCGTATTGCTGGTCCTGGTGCTGCTTGCGCTGGGTGGCCTGCGCCTGCTGTTCTGGCCGGCGCCCAGCTACGAGGACTGGCGCGCCTTCACGTCGAGCGCGCATGGCGCCGTGCTGATCGCACTGTTCTTCGGCGCCATCGCGCTGCACGCCTGGGTCGGCGCGCGCGATGTCGTGCTCGATTACCTGCACCAGCGCGCGCTGCGTTTTGCCGTGCTGCTGCTGGTGGCGACGGTACTCGTCGCCGTGATGACCCGGGTGCTCTTCGCACTGGGAGGGCAGATCGCGTGAAACTGCGGATATACCGGTTCGATCCGGACACCGATGCGCGCCCGCGAATGCAGGATTTCGACCTGCAGCCCGGTCCGAACGACCGGATGCTGCTCGACCTGCTGATGCGGGCGCGCCAGGTCGACGACAGCCTGTCGTTCCGTCGTTCGTGCCGCGAAGGCGTCTGCGGCTCGGACGCGATGAACATCAACGGCAAGAACGGCCTGGCCTGCATCACCAACCTGCGCG
>ENA-UOUJ01001511-UOUJ01001511.1-activated-sludge-metagenome-genome-assembly--contig:-NODE-1511-length-12069-cov-4.772599_pt1 | contig 12069 bp, 16 predicted proteins | sample MGYA00249839_ERZ747224 | MGnify/ENA primary metagenome ERZ747224 (study PRJEB28782, sample SAMN03220277) | activated sludge metagenome | biome: wastewater; feature: sewage sludge; material... | reverse complement strand
ACGGTGATCGGCACGCCGGCGAACACCAACGACGTGACGCAGGCCGATGCGCTGTCCTGATTAGCGACGAAGTTCAGTTTATGCCCGACAGGCTCATCCCATGAGCCTGTCGGAGCCGAAAATTGGGGTACCAACAGGGAGGCACCCCATGGCAATGAACCGTGTGCAGTTTCAACCCGGGCTGTCGATGGCAGAGTTCATGGAGCGCTACGGCAGCGAGGACAAGTGCGAAGCAGCACTGGTCGCGTCGCGCTGGCCCGCGGGCTTCGCCTGCCCGAATTGCGGCGGGCCGGCGCGCACATCGTTTCGCCGCCAAGGCCGGCTGTACTGGCAATGCGCCGATTGCAGCTACCAGTGCAGCGTCACCAGCGGCACGATTTTCGCCGCCAGCAAGTTGCCGCTCACCCGCTGGTTCCTGGCCATGCACCTGCTCACGCAGGCCAAGAACAACGTCGCGGCGCTCGAACTGATGCGCCACCTGGGCGTGTGCTATCGCACCGCCTGGCTGGTCAAGCACAAGCTGATGCAGGTCATGCAACGGCGCGAGGACTCGCGCCAGCTCACCGGGCGCGTCGAGGTGGACGACGCCTATCTCGGCGGCGAGCGCAGCGGCGGCAAGGCCGGGCGCGGCTCGGAGAACAAGGTGCCGTTCATCGCCGCGGTGCAGACGACCGAAGACGGCCAACCTCATCTGGCTTGCTTCTCGGCGCGCCCGTTCACCACGGAAGCCTTCGCCGAGTTCATGGCGAAATCGCTGGCGCTGCCGCTGACGGTAGTCTCCGACGGACTGGGCTGCTTCGCCGTTGCCGCGACCCGAGGGGCTGTTCACGACCGGACCGTCACCGGCGGCGGCAAAAAGGCCGTCGCACTTGAGCAGTTTCGGGCTCTCAATACGGTTCTGGGCAACCTGAAGACGGCACTCACCGGGACCTACCACGCCGTGAAATTCGCCAAGTACGCGCCGCGCTATCTGGCCGAGGTGCAGTACCGGTTCAACCGGCGCTACGACCTGCGCGCCATCCTGCAGCGGCTGCTCCGCGCGGCGATCGCTTCGTCGCCTCATCGTGAGGCTGCGCTTCGGCGTGCTGAAGTACATCGCTAATCAGGTGCGCTCATGGAGCACGCGCACGACCGTGATCGAGTCGCCTTGCCGGCGAAAGAAGATGACGTGCACTCCCACCGGGTGCCTCAGGTAGCCCGGCCGGATGTCATCGATCGCCACGCCCTTCCTGGCGCCTTGCGAGAGGACCTCGATGACCTGCGAGATGAGCCGATGGTAGCGGTTGGCCTGCTGCGCTGACCAGCGCTTGCAACTATAGAGCCAGATCTCTTCGAGATCGGACTCTGCGCGTCGGGTAAGGCGGTAGGCGCCGGCACTAGCCGGCATGCGCGCGGTTCATGCGATCGAGGAAGGCCTCGCTGTCGAAGTGCTCGACGAGTCCGGACCGTTCGCCCTCGACGAGCGCCGCCCGCAGTGCCTCGAGGCGTGCCTCGTCGGCTTCGAGCAGGCGCAGGCCTGCACGGACAACCTCGCTCGCCGAGCCGTAGCGTCCTGAGCGAACCTGCTGCTCGATGAACTCGGCGAAATGCTTGCCCAAAGAGACTGAAGTGTTCAGCGCCATGGCGTCCTCCATTGCAGCCACATTACCAGATTCTGGTACACGGGCCATCGTAGCGCGCGCGGGCCCGAATTTGGTAGCTGCGCGAGGCGTAAGGCAGCCCCGCGGGTGTAGAGAGCCGACTTCATCATTTCTGGCGGCCTCGACTCTTCTCAGGCTGGACGGGTGCGTTCAAGGTGTCTACCATTTTCGTGCCCTTCATGCTCGGGCTACGCCATGTCGACGAATGGCAGGGGAACCGTTCGCCTGTTGGAGCCGTTGCTGGCTGCGGTCGAAAACGATGTCAAATGGCACGCGTTTCTCGAAGAGTTGACGCGACAGTGCCGTGCCGAAGTTGCCATCCTGTTTCTGCACGATTACCGAAACCTTTCGGTCCCTTACTTCGTCAGCCGTGGCGTCGACGAAGCCATTCAGCGGGAATACACGTCACGATTGGGCGCCGTGAATCCCTAGGTGGCCGATCAGGAGAGAATGTCCGAGGGCTCCGTGGTCCTAAGTCATCAACTCGCTAGCGATTCCGTCCTGGAGCGTAGCGAGTATTACGCCGAGTTCTTGCGCCCGCTGGATATTCGATACGCAGTGGGAAGCAACATCATCAAAGTGACGGCCGGGCGGTAAAGCTTGGTGTGCTCCGCAGCGAGAAGCGCGGTCCGATGTCCGAGCGCGAGCGCGAGCTGCTCCAGTCCCTGATGCCTTCGTTGCAATCGGTCGTGCGCATGCGCGCTCGGCTCGAAGCGCTCGAGTCCCGAGCGCGAATGAATTGGGCGGCAATCGAGAGTTTCGCGGCGGGTGTAATTTTTATCGATGAAATGGGCGCGGTGACCGCATGAACGAGGCGGGTCATGAAATTGTGAAAGACGCTGACGGACTTTTCATCGACGATCGAGGTCGACTCGAGGCGAGCCACGACCGTGATCGCAAGTGTTTGAGGACGGCGATCGCTGACATAAGGGCTTCTACGTCGACCGGTCGGCCCTTCGTTGGTGCGCTGCGGCGGCGCTCAGGCAAGCCTGCGCTATCTGTTCGGATCGAGCCCATCGCAGGAACTGCGATAGCGGAAGGTGCCGCTGCTGAGTGGGTCGTTTTGTTTGCGATCCCGAGCGGTTGTTCCAAGGTGTCGAAACAATATTTCCAGGACTTTGGGGCTTAACGCGAGCCGAGTCCCGGCTGGTCGCTTGCTTGGTTCGCGGGATTTCGTTGAAAGAGGCTTCGGCGCGACTCGGAATCTCTGAGGGGACGGCTCGCTTCTTCTCGAAGCAGATCTTTTCAAAGACAGGTACCCGCGGTCAGTCCGACTTTATTCGAGTTGCGATCAATGGCGTTGCCGGAGCGACCTCTCTTAGGCGGCCGCATAGGGGCGTGGAAGTATTGGTTCGGTAGCACAGAAACGGCTGCGTCCATCATCGCCATTTCGAGCCCGCTGGAGGCCTTGGAGAGGCTTGCCGCCTTCGAGTGGGCAATATGATTGTGAAGCAATTGCATTGCCAATCGCTGGCGGCAGTCGCCTTGGGGCCGATCCATATCGTCGGCAAAGTCCTTCCCGTGAACGGAGCAAGTCCATGCGTTCTGCGGGTGGGCTCGAAGAACGCTTGCGGGACTGAAGTTATCGTGGGGCGAAGGCCGACTCCTTATCAACTACCCGCCCAAGCGGCAATAATGCGATTAGCGTCAATCCCCGTTTCGCGTGTGATGTCTTGAATTATGCTCTGCTTGATTCTGCACGATCCGTTATGGCGAGAAATAAAAACTCCATACTTTACTTGGTCGCGACGACGCCGCTGGAGGAGACTGGGACATGAGCCGGCCCCCGTCACCTACCGTTTGGGGATGTTCGAAATGGGTGGAGAACTTGTCGTTTTTCGTTTGGAAAAGTGTCGCACCTCTGGTTTCCGTCGGTCCGGGTGATCCAGTCAATCGATGCCGTGCACCTCGACCAGGCAATCCAGGAACGCCCGCGTCACCCTCGACGGCTGCGGCGACCGCCGGATCAGGCTGACGAACCGGCAGTGGTAACGGAACAGCTCCGGCCGCACTGCGCGCATCCGTTCCTTGTCGACAAAGGATTCGGCGTAGTGATCGGGCAGGAATCCGAGGAAGCGGCCCGACAGGATCAGCGTGGCGATCGCTTCCTGGTCGAAGCCGGTGGCCGCGCGCGGCAGTTGTTCGCGGTGGCTGAGCGCCATGTTGGGCGAGTGGTAGCCGAGCCCGGCGAACCGGTGCGTGCGCAGCGTTTCCCAGCATAGCCGCGCGTCGTCGGCTTCGAACAGCGGATGGCCGGCGCCGCAGTACAGCAGCATCGTTTCGCCGAACAGATCGTCGTAGACCAGGCTCTGCGACGCGCGGTGGCTCGGGATCACGCCGAGCTGGAAGGTGCCCTCGATCACGCCGCGCTCGATCGCGTTGATCGAGGCCACGTGCACGCGTAGATGCACCTCCGGCGCGCGTTCGGCGAACAGGCCGATCGCGTCGCCGATGCGCGCGAGCGGATTGCTCGCCGTCTTGTCGAAGACCGCCACGGCCAGTTCGCCGGCCATCCGGTGGTGGATGTCGTCGACGCTGTTGCGAAAGCCTTCCACCGCGCCCAGCAGCCGAAGCGTCTCGTCGTAAACGCGCTGGCCTTCGGCAGTCAGCGCGAAGCCGGCGCGTCCGCGCCGGCACAGCACGAAGCCGAGGCGGGTTTCGAGGTCCTTCACGTAGCGGCTGATCGTCGAGGTGCCGATGTTCAGCTCGAGTTCGGCCGCCGCCATGCCGCCGCACTCGACGACGCTGCGAAACACCTGCAGCAGGCGCAGGTCCATGTCGCTGAGCTGGCCGAGCACGGCGCGCTTGCGTGCGTCGGCGGGCGGACTCGGCATCGTTTTCGGCACCGGGGTCGATGCCGACACAAGAGTCGGCTTCGGTGAAGGCTTTGCTTTCATGATCGTGCAAGTGAACAGTGATATCCGGCTCTGTGCGGGATTATCGTCCCGGTCGACAATGACAGGTCCATTGAAGGAGACATGCAATGAACTTCGCCGTCGTCGACCAGTCAGAACAGGCCGTGCGCACCGATGCCGCATGGCTCGAAGCCCACTGGATGCCGTTCACCGGCAACCGCGACTTCAAGGCGCGGCCGCGGATGATCGTCGAGGCCAGCGGCTGCTACTACACCGACTCCGAAGGCCGCAAGATCTTCGACGGGCTGTCGGGCCTGTGGTGCACGGGCCTGGGCCATGGCCGGCGCGAAATCTCGGAGGCCGTCGCCCGCCAGGTCGCCAGGCTCGACTATTCGCCGGGCTTCCAGTTCGGTCACCCGCTGTCCTTCGAGCTGGCCAACCGGATCAAGGCGCTCACGCCCGAAGGCCTCGACTATGTGTTCTTCACGAGCTCAGGCTCCGAGGCGGCCGACACTTCGCTGAAGATGGCGCGCGCCTACTGGCGCGCGAAGGGCCAGGCCGGCAAGACGCGGCTGATCGGCCGCGAGAAGGGCTATCACGGCGTGAACTTCGGCGGCATCTCGGTCGGCGGCATTCCGGGCAACCGCAAGCTTTATGGGCAGGGCGTCGAGGCCGACCATCTGCCGCACACGCAGCCGCCGGCTGGTTCCTTCCATCGCGGCATGCCGGCCACCGGAGCCGAGCTTGCCGACCGCCTGCTCGACGTGATCGCGCTGCACGACGCGTCGACGATCGCGGCCGTCATCGTCGAGCCGTTCGCCGGCTCGGCCGGCGTGCTGATTCCGCCGCAAGGCTACCTGCAGCGTCTGCGCGAGATCTGCAGCGCGCACGACATCCTGCTGATCTTCGACGAGGTCATCACCGGCTTCGGTCGGGCCGGCGCGATGACCGGCGCCGAAGCCTTCGGCGTCACGCCGGACATCATGAACATCGCCAAGCAGGTGACCAACGGCGCGCAGCCGCTCGGCGCCGTGATCGCCGGCAAGGAAATCTACGACACCTTCATGGGAGCCGGCGGCCCTGACTACATGGTCGAGTTCCCGCACGGCTACACGTACTCGGCGCATCCGGTGGCCTGCGCGGCAGGCATCGCGGCGCTCGACGTGCTCGAGAAGGAAGACATGATCGGCCGGGTGCGGGCGCTCGCGCCGCACTTCGAGAATACCGTGCACGGCCTGCGCGGCACCAGGCACGTCGTCGACATCCGGAACTACGGCCTGGCCGCCGGCATCACCGTGGCGGCGCTGCCGGGCGAACCGGCCCGTCGGCCGTTCGAGGTCGCGATGAAATGCTGGGAGCGCGGCTTCCACGTGCGCTACGGCGGCGACACGATCCAGCTCGCGCCGCCGTTCGTAGCGGAGAAGGCCGACCTGGACCGGCTCGTCGATTGCGTCAGCGACGCGCTGGGCGCAGTCTCCTGAGGCAGCCCGGCCGCGCGCAGCGTGAATTCGCGCGCGGCCGCATCCGCGCGGCCGCATCGATTCGCTGATCTTCCGGCACCAGATCAGGCTTGGGGCGCAGGAGCCGGCGCTGCCGGCGGATCCGCGCGACTGCTGTTCTCGCCCTTGCGGCGCTCGATCTCACGTTCGCGCTCGGTTTCCCGGTCGCTGGGCGTGCGGCGGCGATCGCCGCGGCGGCTGAAAGGCGAAGATTCGCAAGCGGCCAGCAGCGGCAGCGCGAGTGCCGCCAGGGTTCCGCGCATCAGAGTGCGGCGGGCCGAAACGGAAGCTGAGTCCATCTTCGTTCTCCGTTCGTTTGGTAATCCCGGAACCCGGGGCCCGGGGGGAGACGAGATCAGCAAGGCGCTGGCCTGAAATGCGATCTGCGCTGCGTCCCGGGGTTTTTGAGCGGGCCGGAGTGGCGCCTTGCCTGCGCTATATATAATCGTATATAACGACCTCGGCCGGGCACGCCCGGCATCCGCCATCGAAGCCCGAGCCGCTTTCAGGCTGCATCAAGGATCGTCATGTTTTCATCGCCTCGCCGAAGCCTCGCTGTCCTGGCCGGCCTTCTCCTGTCCACGCACCTGGCTGCCGCGGAGCTCACCGTGTCGGCCGCAGCGAGCCTGACGAATGCGTTTCAGGAAATCGCGAGCGCGTTCGAGACTCAGCATCCGGAACACAAGGTCGTGCTGAACTTCGGTGCCTCCGGGGCCTTGCTGCAGCAGATAGCCAAAGGCGCGCCGGCCGATGTGTTCGCCAGCGCCGACCAGGAGACGATGGACCGGGCGCAGCAGCAATCGCTGATCGAAACCGATGCCCGACGCGACTTCGCGGCGAACAGCCTCGTGCTGATCGTGCCGGCGGAGGGCAACAAGGCGCCGGCCACGCTCGACGAACTCACGCGGGCGCCTTACGAACGCATCGCGATCGGGCAGCCCGCCAGCGTGCCGGTCGGCCGCTACACGAAGGCCGCGCTCGAAAAGCAGGGGCTGTGGCCGGCGATCGAGGCGCGGATGATCGGTGCGCAGAACGTGCGCCAGGTTCTCGATTACGTGGCGCGCGCCGAAGTCGACGCGGGCTTCGTCTACGCCACCGATGCGGCGCTGATGGCCGACAAGGTCAAGGTCGCGATGACCGTGCCGGTCACGACGTCGGTCCGCTACCCGATCGCGCCGATCGCCGGGAGTGCCAATGCCGCGGCGGCCAAGGATTTCGTTGCCTTCGTGCTGTCCGGGCCGGCGCAGGCCGTGCTCGCCAAATACGGTTTCGGCAAGCCCTGAACGGCGCCGATGGAGGGCGCGTGGATCCCGCTGCTGCTCACGCTGAAGGTCGCAACTTGGGCGACGGCGCTCAACCTGGTCGCGGGCATCGGCATGGGGCTGTTGCTGGCGCGCCTGCGCTTTCCCGGCCGCGACCTGCTCGACGCGGTGCTGACGCTGCCGATGGTGCTGCCGCCCACGGTGCTCGGCTACTACCTGCTGGTACTGATCGGTCGCAACGGCCCGATCGGCGCCTGGCTGCAATCGCAGTTCGGCATCAACCTGATCTTCACCTGGCAGGGCGCGGTGATCGCGGCCACCGTCGTCGCGTTCCCGTTGGTCTTCAAGTCGGCGCGGGCGGCCTTCGAGGCGGTCGACCCGGAACTGGAGCAGGCCGCTCGCGTACTCGGCCGGCGCGAGTCGGCGATCTTCTTTCGCGTGACGCTGCCGCTGGCCTGGCGCGGCATCATGGCCGGCCTGCTGCTGGCCTTCGCGCGCGCCAGCGGCGAATTCGGCGCGACGCTGATGGTCGCCGGCAGCATCGCCGGCCGCACGCAGACGCTGTCGATCGCCGTCTACGAGGCGGTCCAGGCGGGGCAGGACGACCTGGCGAACTTTCTCGTGCTGGTCACTTCGGTCACTTGCGTGGCCGTGCTTCTGGCCGCCGGCTGGATCGCGCCGGGGCGCGTGGCCGGGCGGATGGCGGGTTCGCGCTGATGCGAGCGACGAGGACCGGCGAGCTGGCGGTGGCCGAAATCGCCGGACGTCCGATGACCGAAACGGCCGGCCTCGGATGACCGACACGGCGGACATTCGATGATCGGAAACGCCGGGTATCCGAGGGTCTGGGACATCGACTTGCGCAAGCGCCTGCAGCATGCCGGCCGGCGCTTCGAGCTCGAGGTTCGATTCGCCAGCGACGCGCGCCGGCTCGTGCTGTTCGGCCCTTCGGGCGCCGGCAAGACGCAGACGCTGCGGATGATCGCCGGACTCGGCACGCCCGATGCGGGCCACGTCCGGGTCGCCGGTCGCACGCTGCTCGATCGCGCCGCCGGCGTCGACGTACCGGCTCGCAAGCGCGGCATGGCCTATCTGTTCCAGGACTACGCGCTTTTCCCGCACCTGACGGTCGTCCAGAACATCGCATTCGGCGTGCAGCGCGGTTGGCTGAACGCCGGTCGCGAGCCGCGTCATGAGGCCGTCGACCGCTGGTTGCGCAGCTTCGAGCTGACTGCGGTGGCGCGCCAGTACCCCGAGCAGTTGTCCGGCGGACAGCGCCAGCGTACGGCGCTGGCTCGCGCACTCGTCGCACAGCCACAGGCGCTGCTTCTCGACGAACCGTTAGCCGCGCTCGACCCGGCCCTGCGTGCGCGCTTGCGCGACGAGTTGGCCGACCTGCAGGTCGAGCTCGATATCCCGCTGCTGATCATCACGCACGACGAGGCCGACGTGCACCGCTTCGGCGATGAAGCCTTCGAGATGGCGGCCGGAAGAATCTCGGGCCACGGTTGCGCTGGCGCCGGGATGCGCGTGGGTGCCGAAGGGCAGCCGGGGTGGCGTAACGACCGGGCGGCGCGAACCGACGTCGCGGCCTGAACAAGCGTCGGCCGCACGGCGGTCCCGAGCCTGTACGATCTAGCCCGATGAGCGACAAGCGCGACAAGGGCGACGAAGACGGCCCGCTCGAACTGCGAGGTGTCGTCTGGATGACGACCGGCACCCGGAATCTCGGCGGGCACGGACGCATCGGTCTGTTGCGTGCGATCGCCGAGACCGGCTCGATCACGCGCGGCGCGAAGGCGCTCGGGATGAGTTACAAAGCCGCCTGGGATGCCGTCGACACGATGAACAGCCTGGCGGGCGCGCCGCTGGTCGAGCGCAGCACCGGCGGCCGTGGCGGCGGTTCGACCCGCCTGACCGAACGCGGACGCCAGTTGATCGAGCGCTTCGAGCGCATCGAGGAAGTGCATGCGCGCTTCGTGCGCCAGCTCAGCGAGGAGGCGCTCGACGTGGGTTCCGATTTCGATCTGCTCAGGGTGCTGAACCTGAAGACCAGTGCCCGCAACCAGTTCGTCGGTGTCGTCAGCAGGCTCGAACGCGGCGCGGTGAACGACGAGGTCGAGCTGCGGCTGCCCGACGGCACGACGATCGTGGCGATCGTCACGCGCGAAAGCTCCGAGACGCTCGGCCTCGAACTCGGCGCCACGGCCTTTGCGCTGGTGCAGGCTTCGTCGGTGATGCTGGCGACCGAACTGGCCGGCGCGCGCCTGTCGGCCCGCAACCAGTTGCCGGGGACCGTGCACCGGATCACGCCGGGTGCGGTCAATGCCGAGGTGGTCGTCGATCTCGATGCCGGCCAGGCGATCGCGGCGATCGTCACGATGGCGAGCCTGCAGACGCTGGCGCTGGCTCCCGGACAGCGGGCCGTCGCGCTGCTCGATGCGTCGAACGTGATCCTCGGTACCTTGCATTGAGCGGCACGGCCATCGGCAAGGTCCTTTCATCTGCGGAGGCCGTGAAAATGCAAAGCCCAGTGACAGCCGCCAATCGGATCATCGCAAGCCATGCTGCACCGGACGGCCCGGCCGGGGGCAGCTTCGGGATGCCGGCTCGCGTTCGCGCGCGGACGCTACCGGCGTTGTGGCTGCTCGCACTGGTCGCGGCGGCGCTGCCGACCCACCCGGCCGCAGCCAGGCAGATCGGCGAGGTCGACACGGTGTTCAAGCTGATCGGACCCGACCACAAGGTGGTGGTCGACGCCTACGACGACCCGAAGGTGCAAGGCGTCAGTTGTTATGTCTCGCGCGCGAAGACGGGTGGCATCAAGGGCGCGCTGGGCGTGGCTGAGGACCGATCGGAGGCTTCGATCGATTGTCGCCAGGTCGGCCCGATCTCGTTCGCCAGAGCCTTGCCGCAGCAGGAAGAGATGTTCAGCGAGCGGACTTCGCTGATCTTCAAGCGCTTGCGCGTCGTGCGAATGGTGGACAGCGAGCGCAATGCGCTGGTCTACCTCAGTTATTCGGATCGGCTGATCGAGGGCTCGCCGCAGAACAGCGTGACGGCAGTACCCGTCGATCGGGCAACGCCCATCCCCGTGAGGTGATGAGCGTCGCTTGGCCGTGTCGTCAGTTGCCCGACTCTGCGCGGTCGCGCATCGCTTCCCATTCGCTGCGCATGCGGGGATCGATCCACATCAACGCTTCGAATTCGCGTTCGGCGGCGCGCCGCGCCCGGCTCTGGCGAAAGCGTTCGAAGAGCGACGGACGCGGGGCGTGATTTTGCTGCGCTGCAACATCCGAGATGCTGTCGGTCTCCACCGCGGCGGCGGTTTCGAGGTTCCGCAAGGTACGGCCGGAGAGGCGGCGAGCCGGCTCCACGATCGTGGAAACCAGTTCGGAAAAGAGGAAACCAAGGCCTCGGAGAACCCGCTCAAGGCCATCGTGACGTGCTGCATAGGTGCTCATGATGGACTCCTTGTAGAGATGTTGCATTGCGACAAAAATGATTGTCAGCTATCTGTAAATATTTTTCAAGTTGATCGATTGCATCATTTACATTCAATAAATGAATTATATCACACTATTGACTCAAAATAGAGGCGGTGGTAATCGGCGCCGCCTTGCCGTCGGGCGTTCCGGAGGGCATCCGGATGACTAGAGTGCATCGCTGGGGCAGGAGCGCACTCGCCCTCGTCGTGGCGTGCTTGCTCGCGCTGGCCTGGCTGGCCCCGCTCGAAGGTCCGGCTCACGAACAGGCCGACGCCGGCCTGCAGCGCGCCCTCGTCAGCTTTGCCACGGCGCGGGCGCTGAACGCGATCATCTCTCTGGCACAGGGCACCGAGGTAGCGTTGCATCCGGCGGGCTTCGGCATCAACCTGTCGATCGGCGAGACGCTGGATCCGGTGAACGACCTCGTCGAGCAGTTCGCCGAACTGATGCTGATGGCCAGCGTCGCGTTCGGCGTGCAGAAGGTTCTGCTTGCGATCGGCGCGCACTGGATCGTGACGCTGCTGCTCAGCGCGATCGCGCTGGCCTGGCTTCTCTGCCAGATTGGCGCACGACGCAGCCCTTCGTGGCTGTCGCGGATGCTGGTCGTACTGTTGATGGCGCGTTTCGCGGTCCCGGTCGTCACGATCGGAGGCGACCTCGCCTTCCAGCACTTTCTCGCCAGCGACTATCAGACCAGCCAGCAGGCCATCGAGGCGACGTCGGGAGAAGCGAGCGAGTCGCCCCCGGCGGTCCAGGCGCCAGCGCCCGACCGGAACCTCTTCGAGCGTCTGAAGGAGTGGATGGCCGAAAGCGGCAACGTCGGCGCGCGCGTCGACGATCTGCAGAAGGCGGCTGAGCAGGCGACCGAACACATCGTGCGGCTGATGGTGATCTTCATTCTGCAGACGCTGGTCATTCCGCTATTGCTGCTCTGGGCAATGTACATGCTGGCGCGCGGACTGGCGGACACGCGCGGCTCGCCGGGAAATCGGCGTCCGGCTTCCCTTCAACCGGCAACGAACCAGGGGGACGCAGCTTGACTTCGCTAGAGATTCCGAATCGCTTCAACGGGCCGCCCGCGTCGGCCAATGGCGGTTACATCGGCGGCCTGCTCGCCGACCGGATCGGCGCGGCGTCGGCCGAGATCACGCTGCGCGCGCCGCCGCCACTTGGCGTCACGCTCGATCTGCGTAGCGCGAGCGACGGCCTGTTCACGCTGCACGACGGCGACACGCTGCTGGTCGAGGCGCGCGTCACCGAGTTCGATGTCGAGGTGCCCACGGCTCCGGGCTTCGAAGAGGCCGGCGCTGCCGGAGAGCTCGGCC
>ENA-UOUJ01001510-UOUJ01001510.1-activated-sludge-metagenome-genome-assembly--contig:-NODE-1510-length-12072-cov-14.403512_pt1 | contig 12072 bp, 13 predicted proteins | sample MGYA00249839_ERZ747224 | MGnify/ENA primary metagenome ERZ747224 (study PRJEB28782, sample SAMN03220277) | activated sludge metagenome | biome: wastewater; feature: sewage sludge; material... | reverse complement strand
TTCGACTGGAGCGGGCGAGGCGATTCGAACGCCCGACCCTCACCTTGGCAAGGTGATGCTCTACCCCTGAGCTACGCCCGCGCTCTCAGTCGAGGGCGGGCCTATACCGGACCCGCGCGGACCCCTGCAAGCCCCTACGCAAGAAATTGTGCGCATCGCGCTCAAGTCGTGAGCGACCGCGTCGCGAACATAGCGCCAAACCTTGCGCTCAAGCAGCGAGCGACCGCGTCGCGAGCGTTAGCGCCCGCCTCGCGTCAGCGCGGCGCAAGCCGGATGGCGCCGTCCAGGCGGATGCATTCGCCGTTGATATAGGTGTTCTCGGCCAGGTGCAGGGCCAGGGCGGCGTAGTCGGCGGGCGTGCCCAGGCGTTTGGGGAAGGGGATCATGGCGGCCAGGGCGTCCTGAACCTTCTGGTCCATGCCGGCCATCATCGGCGTCCACATGATGCCGGGCAGGATGGTGTTGACCCGCACCCCCTCACTCATCAGGTCGCGCGCCATCGGCAGGGTCATGGCGTAAACCCCGCCCTTGGACGCCGAATAGGCCGCCTGGCCGATCTGGCCGTCCTGGGCCGCCACGCTGGCGGTGTTGACGATCAGGCCGCGCTCGCCGTCGTCCATGGGGTCCAGGGTGACCATGCCCGCGGCCGACTGGCTGGCCACGCGGAAGGTGCCGAACAGATTGACCCGCACGGTGCGTTCGAACTGGGCCATGTCGTGGGCCTTGATCTCGCCGGTGTCCTTCTTGCGCGACACCGTCTTCTGGCCGGTGGCGATGCCGGCGCAGTTGATGGTCAGCCGCTCCTGGCCATGGGCGGCGCGGGCCTTTTCGAAGGCGGCGGCCACCGAGGCGTCGTCGGTCACATCCACGGCGCAGAAGACGCCGCCGATCTCGGCCGCCACGGCCTCGCCCCGCTCGGCGTTCAGATCGAACAGGGCCACCTTGACGCCCCGCGCCGCCAGCGCCCGCGCCATGCCTTCGCCCAGGCCAGAGGCCCCGCCCGTCACCACCGCCGCAATCGACCCGTCGAGTTTCATGGCCGAAGCCCCTATATCTGAGTGAACCTATCGTCAGTCGCGGGATTTAGCGGCCATGTCCGCCAAAGCCAAACCCTACTCGGCCCAAGAGGCCCTCGATCCCAAGACCGCCCTGATTCCGGCGGTCCAGCGGGTCAACGAACGCCGCGTCTCGCGTGGCTTCTGGCCCAAGATCACCCGCACGGCGGCGCGGATTCCGTTCGCGGACCAGCTGCTGTCGGTCTGGTATGCCGCGCGCGACCCGGAAACCCCGACGGCGGCCAAGGGGATCATGCTGGGCGCCCTGGCCTATTTCGTCCTGCCGATCGACGCGATCCCGGATGTCTTCGCCGGCATCGGCTTCACCGACGACGCAGCGGTGATCGCCGCCCTGATCGCCACCCTGGGCGCCAATATCCGCAAGCGGCACCGCGACCAGGCGTCCGAGGCGCTGGAGCGGCTGAAAGCGCGCTAACCCGCCTCTGGCGGATTGGTCCGCCACCATCCGGTGATCGAATAGCGCGCCGCTCCGGCGAAGGGGGCGACCATGCTGACCGTGTGCCAGGCGGGCACGCGGAAGACGTTCAGGGTGTCGAACTGGGGCGCGAAGGTCTCGGCCACCTGGCCGTCGGGTTCGGTGAACATCAAAAGGCCGCCCCAGTCCGCGCGCCACACCGGCGAGACGTTCAGCACATAGGCATAGAGGCGCCCCGCCCCCTCATGCTCGTCGGTATGGCCGTTCAGGAAATGGCCGGGCAGGTATCGGGTCGCCTGGGCGTCGACATAGGCGATGGCGTCGTCGCCGGTCAGGCGCCGGGCGAAATCCAGCCACGGCGGCGCGTTGAAGGCGGCGTGCAGGTCATACAGGGTCTGGGGGATGGCCAGTCCCATGCCGCGCGCCTGGCCCAGGCGCAGCCGGTCGAACACGAACTGGAACCCCTCGGTCGCCTCTTCATGGGCCATGGCGATCAGCCGGGCCTGTTCCTCCAGCGGCTCGGTCTCGAACACCGCGACGGGCACATCGGCGTTGTAGGGATTGCGGATGGCCCGGTTCCAGACCATGGCCGGGTCGGTCATGGCGGCGTGGACGGCGGCCGAGCCGTCGCCGAAGATCCCATGCAGCCGCGTGCGCCCCGTCTGCGCCAGCCTGCGGGCCGCCGCCGTCACATCCAGGGCGGGGTCGGGAACGAAGCTCATGTGGGGCCTCATGCCGGGTCGTCGATGGTGACGACGATCTTGCCCATCGCCTGGCGGTCGCCCAGGGCCTGGATCGCCTCGGCCGCCCGTTCCAGCGGGAAGGTGCGGCTGACGCGCGGTCGGATCTTGCCGTCGGCGTACAGCCCCATCAGCTCGGCCATGTTCAGGGCGTGGGCGGCCGGATCGCGCATCACCGCCGCGCCCCAGAAGACGCCGATCACCGACACAGACTTCAACAGGGTCAGGTTCAGCGGCAGCGACGGAATGCCCGCCGGGAAGCCGACCACCAGATAGCGGCCGTTCCAGTCCATGGCCCTGAGCGCCGGCTCGCAATAGTCGCCGCCGACCGCGTCATAGACCACGTCGGGGCCGTCGCGGCCGGCAGCCAGCTTCAGCTCGCCCGACAGCTCCTTCTGGGCCGCCTTGTCCATAGGGCCGGTCGGATAGATCAGGCCGTTGTCGGCCCCCAGATCCAGGGCGAACTGGACCTTTTCATTGGTCGAGGCGGCGGCCACGACGCGCGCGCCCATGGCCTTGCCCAGCTCGACCGCCGCGGCGCCGACGCCGCCCGCCGCGCCCAGAACCAGCAGCGTCTCGCCCGGCTTCAGCTGGGCCCGGTCCTTCAGGGCGTACCAGCTGGTGCCATAGGTCATGACCAGGGCCGCGCCTTCTTCGAACGACATGGCGTCGGGCATCTTGATGACCGTCTCGGCCGGAACGGCGATGCGCTCCACCAGTCCGCCCCAGCCGGGCACGGCGATGACCCGGTCGCCGCGATGCAGGCCCTTGACCCCCTCGCCCACGGCGTCGACCACGCCGGCCACCTCGCCGCCGGGCGAAAAAGGCCGCTCGGGCTTGAACTGGTATCTGTCCTCGATGATCAGGGTGTCGGGAAAGTTGATCCCCACGGCCTTGACCTCGATCACCACCTGGCCGGGCTGGGGCGTGGGGTCCAGCACCTCGTCCAGCACCAGGGTTTCGGGGCCGCCGGGGGCCTTGGACAGAAGGGCGCGCATGGATGGGGGCTCGTTCGCGAAAGAGGGCGTGGCGCCCCGGGTCGGGGAACGCTAATCAGGCCCCGGCCCGTTTGCAAAGAGGCCGAACACCAAGACGTCAGGAGACGACCCATGGCCCCAATCAGCGGCCGACCCGCCCTGATCCTGCACGGCGGCGCCGGCGCGCGGCGCGGCGTCAACTATGACGCCGAGATCGCCCACATGCGCCAGGTGGTCGAAACGATGAGGCCGCGCCTGCTGGACGGCCTTTCGGCGGCCGAGGCGGTGGTTCAGGCGGTGACGATGCTGGAGGATTCGGGCCTCTATGTCGCCGGGCGCGGCGCCTCGCCGAACGCCGCCGGGGCCTATGAGCTGGACGCCAGCCTGATGGTGGGGCCGGATGGCCGCGCCGGGGCCGTGGCGGCCCTGCAGGGGTTCCGCAATCCGATCCTGGCCGCCCGCGCGGTGATGGAGAAGACGCCGCACGTCCTGCTGGCCGGCGAAGGCGCGGCCCTGTTCGCCGCCGAACAGGGGCTGGACGCCATCGGCGACGAAGCCGCCTGGTTCACCCATGCGGGCCAGGGCGACGACAACCATCCGCCCGGAACCCTGGCCCACGGCACGGTCGGCTGCTGCGTGCTGGACGTGCAGGGCCGTCTGGCGGCCGGAACCTCGACCGCCGGGGTGTTCGGCAAGATGGCCGGACGGGTGGGCGACAGCCCCCTGCCGGGCGCCGGGGTCTGGGCCGACGACCGGGTCGCGGCCTCTGCCACGGGCCAGGGCGAATATTTCATCCGCGTGGCCGCCTGCGCCCAGACGGCCTGGCGCGTGGCGGACGGCGCGTCCCTGACCGACGCGGCGCGAGCGGTCATCGACCGGATCGGCGCCCTGGGCGGGGACGGCGGCCTGATCGCCCTGGACGCCCAGGGGACCATCGCCGACCCCTACAACAGTCAGGGCATGAAGCGCGCCTGGCTGACGGTCGAGGGCGAGGTCGGGGTCGATGTCTTCGGCGACTGAGTCCGGGGAGAGGGCTTGCGACCTTCGACCCGGTTCAAACTGTCGCCGAACGGGTCTAGAGACCGCGCCATGCTGATCGTCCTGTCTCCGGCCAAGCGGCTGGACTTCGCCGAACCGCCCGCCGGCCTGCCCGCGACCCAGCCGCGTCTGGCGGACGACACCGCGACCCTGCTGAAGACCGCGCGGCGCCAGACCCAGGCCGATCTGCGCCGACTGATGGGCATTTCCGACGATCTGGCGCGACTGAACCAGGCGCGGTTCCGCGCCTTCGATCCTGAGGCGACGGGCATCGGCGTCCAGGCGGCCCTGGCCTTCGCCGGCGACGTCTATCAGGGGCTGGACGCCCGCAGCCTGCCGGCCGACGACCTGATGTGGGCGCAGGACCGATTGCGTATCCTGTCGGGCCTGTATGGCCTGCTGCGGCCGCTGGATCGCATCCAGCCCTATCGGCTGGAGATGGGAACCCGGCTGAAGACCCGGCGCGGGGCCAGCCTGTATGATTTCTGGGGCGACCGCCTGTCGAAACAGCTGAACGCCGACGCCGAGGGTCAGGCCGAGCCGGTGCTGATCAATCTGGCCAGCCAGGAGTATTTCGGCGCCGTGGACGCCCGCGCGCTGAAGCTGCCGGTGATCCACTGCCAGTTCCGTGAGACCAAGGACGGCGAGACGCGCATCGTCTCCTTCTTCGCCAAGCGGGCGCGCGGCGCCATGGCGCGCTGGATCATCCAGAATCGCATCGAACAGTCTCAGGACCTGAAGCGGTTCGACGCCGACGGCTATGGCTTCCAGCCCGCGCTTTCCAGCGACAGCGAGTGGGTATTCACCAGGGGATGAAATTCTGTCCGCCGCCTGTCGCCATCATCGGTTTCAGTCGCTAGGCTGGACTTTGCAGACGACTTCTAGAGACGGACGATCCATGTTCCAGTGGCCCAAGCGCGGCGGCGACGCCGACGACCAGACCCTGCCTTTTCGTGATTACGGCGACCTGAAGGGTCAGGTGGCGGTCATTTCCGGCTCGACCTCGGGCATCGGCCTGGCCCTGGCGCGGGCGGCGGCGGCGCATGGGGCGGACGTGGTGCTGAACGGCCTGGGCGATCCGGCCGAGATCGAGCGAACCCGCGCCGAGCTGGAAGCGTCATGCGGCGTTCGTGTCCGCTATCACGCCGCCGACATGACCCGCGGCGACGAGGTGGCCGACATGGTCGCCTATGCCAAGCACCAGCTGGGCCGGGTCGACATCCTGGTCAACAACGCCGGCGTCCAGCACGTCGAGGCGGTCGAGAAATTCCCCTCGGACCAGTGGGAACGGATCATCGCCATCAATCTGTCGTCGGTCTTCTACGCCAGCCGCGCGGCCATTCCGATCATGAAGGCGCAGGGGCGCGGGCGGATCATCAACGTCGCCTCGGCCCACGGCCTGGTCGCCAGCCCGTTCAAGTCGGCCTATGTCGCGGCCAAGCACGGCGTCATCGGCTTCACCAAGACCACGGCCCTGGAACTGGCCCAGGACAACATCACCTGCAACGCGATCTGCCCCGGCTATGTCGAGACGCCGATCGTCGCAAAGCAGATCGCCGATCAGGCCCGCACCCGCGGCCTGTCAAAGGAACAGGTGATGCGCGACGTCATCCTGGGCTCGCAGCCGACCAAGAAATTCGTCACCACCGAACAGCTGGCGGGCCTGTTCCTGTATCTGGCCAGCGACCTGGGCGGATCGGCCAACGGCGCCAGCTTCTCGATCGACGGCGGCTGGACGGCGCAATAGACGGCGCATCGGCTCAGCCTCTCTTGAAGATATAAGCATATCTTTATATGTCTGGCGCCCTTCCCGCCTCAGGAGCTGCATCCGTGTCCCGCACCTCGTTCCATTTCACCTCGGAAAGCGTGTCCGAGGGGCACCCCGACAAGGTCGCCGACCAGATTTCCGACGCCGTGGTCGACTTCTTCCTGTCGCGCGATCCCGAGGCGCGGGTGGCGTGCGAAACCCTGACCACCACCAACCGCGTGGTCCTGGCCGGTGAAATTCGCGGCAAGGGCGTGTGGAACAGCGAAGCCAACGACTGGGAGCCGGGCGTGGCCGACCAGATCGAGGCCCTGGCCCGCCGCGTGGTGCGCGACATCGGCTATCAGCAGGACGGCTTCCACTGGGAAACGTTCGACTTCGCCAACCATCTGCATGGCCAGTCGGCCGACATCGCCGTCGGCGTCGACGCCACCGCGACCAAGGACGAGGGCGCGGGCGATCAGGGCATCATGTTCGGCTATGCCAGCAACGAGACGCCCGAGCTGATGCCGGCCACCCTGGCCTACAGCCACGAGATCCTGAAGCGTCTGGCGGCCCTGCGTCACGACGGCGGCACGATCCTGGAGCCGGACGCCAAGAGCCAGGTCACCCTGCTGTACCAGGACGGCAAGCCAGTGCGCGCCACCTCGATCGTCGTCTCGACCCAGCACGCCGTGGGCAAGACCCAGGGCGAGGTCGCCACCGTGGTCAAGCCGGTGGTCGAAAGCATCCTGCCCGCCGGCTTCATCACCAATGAGACGGTCTGGCACATCAATCCGACCGGCGTGTTCGAGATCGGCGGACCGGACGGCGACACCGGCCTGACCGGGCGCAAGATCATCGTCGACACCTATGGCGGCGCGGCCCCGCACGGCGGCGGCGCCTTCAGCGGCAAGGACCCGACCAAGGTGGACCGTTCAGCCGCCTACGCCGCGCGCTACCTGGCCAAGAATGTGGTCGCCGCCGGCCTGGCCGACCGCTGCACAATCCAGCTTTCCTACGCCATTGGCGTGGCCCAGCCCCAGTCGGTTCACGTCGATCTGCACGGCACAGGCAAGATCGACGAGGCGGTGCTGGAGCGCGAACTGCCCGCCCTGATCGGCGGCGCCACGCCGCGCGCCATCCGCGAGCACCTGGGCCTGAACAAGCCGATCTACGAGCGCACCGCCGCCTATGGCCATTTCGGCCGTACGCCCGAGGCGGACGGCGGCTTCTCGTGGGAGAAGACCGATCTGGTCGATCGGCTGAAGGCCCTGGCCTGATCCGACGCCCTTCTCGCGCGAGGGCGGAAGGGTTAAGGACGCCCGCCATGACTTCCGATCCTGCCGACCACCGCCCCTTGCGCACCTTCGGGCGCATCAAGTCGCGGCCGATCAAGCCGCGCCAGGCGGCCCTGTTCGACACCCTGCTGCCCGCCGTGGCCGTGCCCGACCCCAAGGCCGGGCCGGTCGATCCGCGCGCGCTGATGCCCGAGGCGACCGAGGCCTGGCTGGAGATCGGCTTTGGCGGCGGCGAGCATCTGGCGGCCCAGGCCCAGCAAAACCCCCAGGCGGTGATCATCGGCTGCGAGCCGTTCCTGAACGGCGTCGGCTCTCTGCTGCGGCACATCGACGAGCGGGGGCTGAAGAACGTCCGCGTCCATGCCGACGATGCGCGGGCGGTGGTGGACGCCCTGCCGGACGCTTCGCTAGACCGCGTGCTGATCCTGTTCCCCGACCCCTGGCACAAGGCGCGGCACAACAAGCGCCGTCTGGTGCAGGACGAATTCGCCGCCGAACTGGTGCGGGTTCTGAAGCCGGGCGGGACGCTGCGTTTCGCCACCGACTGGGCCGATTACGCCGACTGGGCGCTGGAGCGGTTCGCCCGCACGCCGGGGTTGGAGCGGATCGGCGACGTAGACGACTGGCATGCGGCGCCCGCCGACCATGTCGTCACCCGCTACGAGGAAAAGAAGCTGGGCGACGTGGCGCCGATCTTCCTGGATTTCAAACGCGCCTGAACCGGTCGCGCGCCGCCAGCACGCCGACCACCAGCGCCGACTTGACCACGGCCCCGATCAGGAAGGGCGCCGCCCCGTCGCGCACCGCTGCCTCGATACCTGTGAACCGCGCCAGCCAGGCCGCGCCCAGGGCCAGGATCAGCAGGTGCAGAAGACTGAACACGCCAACACCGCGCAGCCACGGCCGCGTCAGCCACCCCTTCCGTCCCGCCCAGCCGGCCAGGGCCGCCGCGATGGGGAAGCTGATCAGATAGCCCGCCGTCGGTCCCCACAGAGCCTGGACGCCCCGGCCCCCGTCCGAAAACACCGGCAGGCCCAGGGCGCCCGCCGCCAGATAGACCAGCACCGCCGCCGCGCCCCAGACCGGTCCCAGCCAGGCCCCGGCCAGCAGGACGACGAAGGTCTGCATCGTCATGGGCACGGGAACCATGGGAACCGAGACCTGGGCGCACGCGGCGATCAGCAGGGCGAAGGCGGCGATCTGGATCAGACGGATCATGCCTGCGCTTGTGCGGCCGACGAAGGGGGCTGACAAGCCGCCTGGAAGGGCCTATATCGCGCCTCACATCGTTAGACCGGCGTCCTAACGGCGCCGTTTGAAGCGGCGGCCCGGATGGCCCGCCGCTTTTGTTTTGGATTACCTCCGGCGCCTGCGTGGCGGCCGGCCATCGAGAAAGACCTTGCGCGCAAAGACCGCTGAAGATCGCGCCCTGCTGGAGCTGCTGGACCCTGTCGCGGAGTCTGTCGGCCTGGACATCGTGCGCATCCGCCTGATGGGCGGAACCCTGCGCCGGCGGTTGCAGATCATGGCCGAGCGCCCCGCCGACCACGACATCTCGGTCGAGGAATGCGCCCGTCTGAGCCGCGCCGTGTCCGAGGTGATGGACGCCGCCGACCCCATCGCCGGCGAATATCTGCTTGAGGTGTCGTCGCCCGGCATCGACCGGCCCCTGACCCGCCCCGTCGACTTCGAACTGTTCGAAGGCTTCGAGGCGCGGCTGGAGACCGACCGCATGGTCGAGGGGCGCAAACGCTTCAAGGGCGTTCTGGCCGGGGTCGAGGACGGAAACGTCGCCATCGACCTGGACGGCGAGGACGACACCGCCCTGATCCCCTTCGACTGGCTGGCCGACGCCAAGCTGGTCATGACCGATGCCCTGCTGAAGCGCGGGGCCGAAATCCGCGCCGCGCGCGGCGAACCTGAAGACGACGGCCTGCCTTCCGACGGGCCGTCACCCCTGAACACCAACACGACCACGACACCCGAGGACAACGCCTGATGGCCGCCACCGGTATTTCCGCCAATCGCCTGGAACTGCTGCAGATCGCCGACGCGGTCGCGCGCGAGAAGATGATCGACCGCGAGATCGTCATCGAGGCCATCGAGGAGGCGATCCAGAAGGGCGCCAAGTCGCGCTATGGCGCCCATCACGACATCCGCGCCAAGATCGACCACAAGACCGGCGAACTGTCGCTGACCCGCCACGTCACCATCGTCGAGGACGACTGGCAGCCGGAAGACGAGCTGGAAGAGTTCAACGACAGCGCCATGGTCCGCCTGCGCGACGCCGCCAAGCGCGACCCCGAAGCCGTGGTCGGCAAGGAATATGTCGAGGAGCTGCCGCCGTTCGAGTTCGGCCGCGTCCAGACCCAGATGGCCCGCCAGGTCGTGACCGGAAAGGTCCGTGAGGCCGAGCGCGCCAACCAGTACGAAGAGTTCAAGGATCGCGTCGGCGAGATCGTCAACGGCACGGTCAAGCGCGTCGAATACGGCAACACCATCGTCGATCTGGGCCGGGGCGAGGGCGTGATGCGCCGCGACCAGTCGATCCCGCGCGAGGTGTTCAACATCGGCGACCGCGTGCGCACCTACATCTATGACGTCCGGCCCGAGGCCAAGGGCCCGCAGGTGATGCTGAGCCGCGCCCACCCCGGCTTCATGGCCAAGCTGTTCGCCCAGGAAGTGCCCGAGGTCTATGACGGCGTGATCGAGATCCGCGCCGCCGCCCGCGACTCGGGCTCGCGCGCCAAGATGGCCGTGCTGTCGAACGACAGCTCGATCGATCCGGTCGGCGCCTGCGTCGGCATGCGCGGTTCGCGCGTGCAGGCGGTCGTGGCCGAACTGCAGGGCGAGAAGATCGACATCATCCAGTGGAACGACGACGAGCCGACCTTCATCGTCAACGCCCTGGCCCCCGCCGAAGTGTCCAAGGTGGTGATGGACGAAGAAGCCGGCCGCGTCGAAGTGGTGGTGCCGGACGAGCAGCTGTCGCTGGCCATCGGCCGTCGCGGCCAGAACGTGCGTCTGGCCTCGCAGCTGACCGGCTGGCAGATCGACATCATCACTGAGGCCCAGGACAGCGAACGCCGCCAGAAGGAGTTCACCGAACGCACCGCCCTGTTCCAGGAAGCCCTGGACGTGGACGAGGTGATCGCCCAGCTGCTGGTCACCGAAGGCTTCGCCACGGTCGAAGACCTGGCCTATGTCGAGCCCTACGAAATCTCGGACATCGAGGGCTTCGACGAGGAGACGGCCGAGGAGCTTCAGGCCCGCGCCCGCGACTTCCTGGACCGCCAGGCGGCCGAGCAGGACGCCAAGCGCAAGGCCCTGGGCGTCGAGGACGGCGTGCTGGAAGTGCCCGGCGTGACCCTGGCCATGGCCGTGGCCCTGGGCGAAGGCGGCGTGAAGACGGTCGAGGATCTGGCCGACCTGGCCACCGACGAAGTGCGCGGCGGCTATGAGGTCCAGAACGGCGAGCGCGTGAAGGTCGCCGGGGTGCTGGAGAGCTTCAACCTGTCCCAGGAAGACGCCGAACTGCTGATCCTGCAGGCCCGCGTGGCTGCCGGCTGGATCGACGCCTCCGAACTGCCCCAGCCCGAGCCGGAATACGAAGAAGACTACGCCGAGGGCGAATACGACCCCGAAGCCGTCTTCGCCGCGCCCGAAGCCGACGACGTCGCCGCCGAACCGGCCGACGACGAACCCCAAGACGCGTGATGGAGGCCCGGACCGTCCATGACGCCTCGCGAAGGAGCGATCGATAGGGAGCGCCGCGACCTGGTCACCCGCCAGGTCATGGATGAATCTCGCCTGATCCGCTTCGTCGCCGGGCCGGACGGTTCGGTCGTTCCCGATCTGGCGCGCAAGCTGCCGGGGCGTGGCCTGTGGGTCGCGGCCGACGCCGCCTCGGTCGAGACTGCGGCAAGCAAGGGCCTGTTCGCGCGGGCCGCCAAGGCGCCGCTGAAGGCCGATCGCGACCTGGCCGGCCTGGTCGAACGGCTGCTGGTCCGGCGCTGCCTGGACCAGCTGGGTCTTGCCCGGCGCGAAGGCGTGCTTATCTCGGGCTTCGAAAAGGCCGCCGCCGCGATCCGATCGGGTCGCGCCGCCTGGCTGGTCGAGGCCGCCGACGGGGCCGCCGACGGGCGCGGCAAATTGCTGAACCTGGCGCGCCACCAGACGACGCGCGTGTGCGGCGCCTTCAGCGCCGAAGATTTGAGTTTGGCCCTCGGGCTGGAAAATGCGATACACGCCGTCCTGCTTTCAGGCGGGCGGGCCGATCGCTGGACCTTCGAGGTCGAACGACTGGCGGGATTTCGACCGCTTCTGCCCCTTTTCTGGGGTCAGGATGCGACAGAAGCCCCGAATACGGACTTGGACGGGCGGGGTTCTGCTCCTTGAGGGGGCGGGGCGACGCGCGGCTTTTTGTGTTTGAGGATATGGGGCGGTCCGCCGCCCGTTATGAAGCGACCGGATGACTGACGAGAACGACAAGACCAACGACGGCAAGACGAACCCGACGCCTTCGGCCACGGGTCCGCGCGCGCCGCTGAGCCTGAAACCCCGTTCGGCGGGGGCGGTCGCGGCCGGCACCGTCAAACAGAGCTTCAGCCACGGCCGCTCCAAGACCGTGGTGGTCGAGACCAAGCGCCGCGTCGGCGCGCCGGGCGGGGCCGTGCAGCGCCCGACCGGTTTCGACGTCGCGCGTCCACGCACCGAGGCGCCGGCCCCCGCCGCGCCCCGTCCGGCCGCGCCCGCCGCCTCGACCGGCGGACTGTCGAACG
>ENA-UOUJ01001509-UOUJ01001509.1-activated-sludge-metagenome-genome-assembly--contig:-NODE-1509-length-12073-cov-6.830171_pt1 | contig 12073 bp, 14 predicted proteins | sample MGYA00249839_ERZ747224 | MGnify/ENA primary metagenome ERZ747224 (study PRJEB28782, sample SAMN03220277) | activated sludge metagenome | biome: wastewater; feature: sewage sludge; material... | reverse complement strand
GAGCGCTTCTCAAAGGATCCCGTCGCATGAGCATCTCCGGCATGATGCGGACCAGCGTGTCCGGTATGGCCGCGCAATCGAACCGTCTGGCTTCTGTTGGCGACAACATCGCCAACGCGAGCACGCACGGTTACAAGCGCTCGTTCATCGAATTCTCGACCGTAGTGCTGGAGAGCGGCAAGGGCAGCTATCAGCCGGGCAGTGTCGATTCTCAAATCCGCTATGGCATCACGCAGCAGGGCGGCTTCGACTATACGACGTCGAAGACGGACCTTGCGGTGAGCGGTAACGGCTTTCTTCTTGTCAGCTCCGGGACCGGCAACAACGATGCAAGCTATCTGACGCGGGCCGGTTCGTTCGTGAAGGATCAGGACGGAAACCTCGTCAACGCGGGCGGTTACTATCTGCTGGGCTATCCCCTCTCCGCTGGGCAGACGCCGACCGTTTCGGCGAACGGCACGACGGGCCTGCAGGTGGTGAACGTTTCGAGCGCCTCGCTCGAGGCGACGCCGACGACGATTGGAAAGTTTTCGTTCAACCTGCCCGAGGACGCGACTCCTGTTGCGCCGGGTCAGCTTCCTTCCACGAACACGGTGAATTCTCCAGATACGAAGAAGACCTCGATGGTTGTCGTCGACAACATCGGCCGTGAGGTTGTTCTCGACGTCTACTATGCGAAGACGGGTGCCAACACCTGGGAAATGACGGTCTTCGACGCGAGCACTGCGCACCCGACGACGACATTCCCCTACACCGCCGGCCCCCTCCGCACGGCGACGATGACCTTCGACAGCTTCGGTCAGTTCGCGAGCGTAACGCCGGCTGGTCCTACGCCCAATACGATCCAGTTGACCGTGCCCAACGGCTCCAGCCTCGTGATCGATGTCGGTGGAACGACCGAGCTTGCGGACGGTTTCCAGCCGCTCGCTACCGAATTCAACGGCAACAAGCCGAGTGCGGTGGAATACGTCGAGTTTTCGGCTGACGGCAAGCTTTATGCCGTGTACGGCAGCGGCGCGCGGCAGGCGATTTATCAGATCCCGCTCGCGACAGTGCCGAGCCCCGACAACCTCACGCCCGAGGCGGGCAACGTGTACTCGGTGAGCGCCAACTCAGGTGGCTTGCAGCTTGGTTTTCCGGGGAGCGGTGCATTTGGAGACATTCGCGCCTCGCAGCTCGAAAAGTCGACCGTCGATACCGCGACGGAACTGACCACAATGATCGAATCGCAGTTCGCCTTCACGGCCAATTCCAAGGTGTTCCAGACCGGCGGCGAACTCATGGACGTGCTCGTCAATCTCAAGCGCTAACGCGCTTGGGATGAGGGAAGGGGTGTAGGCGATGAGCCTCTCGGCAAGCTTAAGCACCGCGAACTCGTCCCTTTTCGTGACCGGCGAACGCACGTCGATCGTCTCGCGGAACATTGCCAACGCGGACCGGCCCTTCTATTCGAAGAAGTCGGTTTCCGTCGTTACGGTGCCCGGCTCCGGCGTGAAGTCGTCGCAGGTCATCCGTGCGGAGCAGCCGGTGCTGTTCCGCAAGGTGCTGACGTCGAGTTCGGCTGCGGCGACGCAAGGCGCGCGTCTCGACGCGCTCAATTTCCTCAACGGCACCATCAACGACGTCGAGCTCGGCGGATCGCCCAGTGCGTTGATGAACAGCTTTGCGAACGCGTTGCAGACCTTGTCCGCTCAGCCGCACAGCAAGCTCGCGGCGGAGGCGGCCGTGCGCTCCGCGCGAGATCTGGCTGACGGTCTCAATGGCGCGTCCAGCATCATCCAGCAGGTGCGCAACGAATCCGAGACGGGCATTCAAGCGTCCGTCAATCGGGTGAACTCTCTGCTCGCCGATTTCAAGACCGTGAACGACACGATCGTGAAGGGCACGATCATGGGGTCGGACGTCACGGACTATCTCGATCAGCGCGACGAGATCCTTGCGAACCTGTCGAACGAAATCGGTGTCCGCACCGTGACGCGCGACAATAACGATATGGCGATTTATACGGACGGCGGCGTGACGCTGTTCGATAGATCGCCGCGCAATGTCGAGTTCCAGCGCACTCTCAACCTCACGCCGGGTGTTCCCGGCAATGCCGTTGTCATCGACGGCGTGCAGGTCACGGGCGCAAACGCCACGATGCCGCTTCAGTCGGGCCGGCTGCTTGGGCTCGTCGAAGCGCGTGACGATATTTCGCTGACCTATCAGGCTCAGCTCGACGAAATGGCGCGTGTGCTCATCACCGCGTTCGCGGAGAGCGATCAGTCCGGTGGCGGCGGTCCTGACCGTGCGGGCTTGTTTACGTGGCCTGGCTCCCCCGCCGTGCCTCCGGCCGGGACGCTGATTTCGGGTCTCGCCGGTACCATCAAGGTGAACTCGACGGTCGATCCGGATCTCGGCGGTGACGCCGTGCTGCTCAGGGACGGCGGGATCAACGGTGCGGCTTACAGATATAATTCTACGCCGGGTGACGCGAGCTTTACCGACCGCATCGACGAACTGATCGGCAACATGAGTGAGACGTATGCGTTCGATCCGGCAGCAAAGCTGGCGGCTGGAGCGTCCATCACCGGATTTTCGGGCTCGTCTGCGGCGTGGCTGCAGGAAGCGCGGAAGGTGGCGGATGACGCCTATGCGTATCAAAGCACGCTGCTGCAAAGGTCGTACGAGTCGTTTTCCAACCTCACGGGCGTCAACCTCGAGGAGGAGCTGGCGCTGATGCTCGACCTCGAACGATCGTTCCAGACGTCCTCCAAGCTGGTCGGCGTGATCGATACCATGTTCACGTCGCTCTTGGCGGCGATCAGGTAGGCGCCATGAAAACCACACCCGTTTCGACCATGGGCCTGATCAACGCGACGCGCGAGTCGCGCATGAACCTTCAGTTCAAGATCGCCGAAGCGCAGAAGGAAGCGAATAGCGGGCGTTACGCGGATGTCGGGCTCAGCATCGGCTATTTGACCGAGCGGACGCTTTCTCTTCGTAACGAGATGGACCGTCTCAAAACGTTCAAGGATACAAACTCGGTGGCTGCGTCGCGCCTCGAACTCAGCCAGGTGCAGCTCAATGCCATGGCCGACGCTGCAAGCGAGTTTGTGCGGACGTTGCAGGCCGCGCGCGCATCGCCTTCGAGCGCCGGCGTTGCCGTGACCGATGCCAAGGCCAAGCTGACGTCCTTCACGGCGTCTTTGAATACGGCGGTGAATGGCGCCTATATCTTTTCAGGCGTCAATACTGACGTGAAGCCGATGAACGATTATGCCGGATCGCAGACGCAGACGGATGTGGCAGCGGCATTTGCTGCGCTCGGCCCGCCGGGCGACATCAGCGCCGCCGACATGAAGACGTTTCTCGACGGTGCGTTCAAGGATCTGTTCGTTCTCGATGCCAACTGGGCGAACATGTCGAGCGCGTCAGATCGCAACATCACCAACCGCATCACGAATAACGAGCGGATTGCGACGTCCACAAACGCCAATGAAGAACCCTTCCGTCTTCTCACTTCCGTCTATGCGATGATCGTCGATCTGCCGCTCGATCAACTCGGCGAGGGTGCCTATCTGGCCGTCATCGATACGGCAATGGCGCTTGCGGGTCAGTCGGAGGGCGGGCTTACGGGAATTCGTGCGTCGCTCGGTACCTCACAGGAACGGATCAAATCGGCGAACGATCGCATGGACGTGCAGCTCGGACTTTTGAACGAGCATATCGTGGCCATCGAGGGTGTCGATCCATACGAGGCGCAAGTTAAAGTGAACGCGCTGCTGACGCAGCTCGAAACGGCTTACGCGTTGACAGCGAGACTGCAAAATCTCAGCCTGCTGAAGTACATCTGAGGCGTGTCGGGACACCTCACAAGACTTAGGATGCCCAATGTACAAGATCGCCTATAACGAGGTTCTCGACGAGTCCCCGAGGGAAGCGCGCCTTCAGGAGCGCAGCGCGCTCGAGAGATCCATCGCGATGTTGCAGGAAGCCGAGCGCGCCGGTCCCGGATCGCGGGAGGCCATCGACGCCATCTTTTTCGTGCGCAAGCTTTGGGGGATCTTTATCGAGGACCTCGCTGCCGCCGAGAATGGTTTGCCGCAAAAGCTTAGGGCCGATCTGATCTCGGTTGGCTTATGGGTCATGCGCGAGAGCGAAGAGATCCGCCTTGGGCGCTCGGCGAATTTCGCTGGACTGATCGACGTGTCGCGTACCATTTCGGAGGGCCTGCAATGAGCGTCGCGACACGCGTTACGATACGTCCTGGCGAACGGATCTTTATCAACGGTGCCGTTCTGGCGTGGGATGGGCGGGGATCGTTCGATATTCTCAACGATGTGCCCTATCTTCTCGAGCACGAGATCCTTCACGCGCAGCAGACGGTCACACCGCTCCGGCAGCTCTACTATATTTTGCAGACGATGGTGCTGGAGCCGGACGGCATGGAGACCACGCGCGAGATCTTCGCTCGGACGATGGACGCGCTTGCGGATGCCTTTTCCAATGCAGAGATCCTGGCGGGTCTCGCGGCAATCCGGCAGCATGTCGAGGGTGGTGCCGTGTTTACGGCACTTAAGATGCTGAGAACGCTTGTGCCCATCGAGGATCAGATCCTCGGCCGTAACAAGCATGGCGAACTGAGAGTGGTGGAGGTTGGATAATGGACGTTGGCAGCAGTACAGCGGCCACAGGGACGCAACAGAATACCACGGCTCAAAGCACGGGTGCGTCGACGCTGGGCTACGACGCCTTCCTGAAGCTCCTGGTTGCGCAGATGCAGAACCAGGATCCGACGAAGCCGATGGATTCGACGGAGTTCATCGCGCAGCTCGCCTCGTTCTCGAGCGTCGAGCAGAGCGTCAAGATCAACTCGAAGCTCGATGCGCTCATCACATCGATCGGGCTCAATCAGGCGGACGCCTTGATCGGCAAGTACGTCAGCAATTTCGATGGGTCCGTGAAGGGCAAGGTGGTGGCCGTCCAGGCATTCTCGGACGGCGCGGTGGCCGAGCTGGAAGACGGGCGCCACATCATGCTGGAAGCGGGCATCAAGATTTCCGATACGCCCTTCGAGGACGAGACCGCCGCATGAATCCGGCTGATGCGCTCGACATCAGCCAGGCGGCGATCTGGACGGTTCTGATCGCGGCGTCTCCGTCCGTGGCGGCGGCGATGGCTGTCGGCGTTCTGATCGCGCTGTTGCAGGCGCTGACGCAGATCCAGGAAATGACGCTGACCTTCGTGCCGAAGATCGTGGTCATCCTGCTCGTGATGTCGCTCAGTGCGCCTTTCATGGGCTCCGTCATTTTCACGTTCGCCGAGCAGACGTACGCCCGAATTCCCAACGGCTTTTAAGCCCGCCTCGCGGTCGTCGCGGCCGCAGGTGATTGTCTTTCTGGAATTTTTTCCGATACGTCCCCTCCCGTGGTGACCCTCGCACAAGGTTGCTCCGTCAGTCTTGGCGCTTGAATTCCGGGGCTTGGGGATAGCATGGCCACGACTGCCGCCGTCGAGGGCGCGCCGAGCGGGCAAATCGGGCGCGACGTCTTCTTTGCGATGGGCATCGTCACGATTCTGACGGTGCTTTTTCTGCCGTTGCCGCCCGTTCTGGTCGACGTCGGGCTGGCCTTCTCCATCGCGTTTGCCGTTCTCATTCTGATGGTGTCGCTGTGGATTCAGCGACCGCTCGAATTCTCCGCATTCCCCACCGTACTGCTGATCGCGACCATGCTGAGGCTTTCGCTCAGCGTGGCGACGACGCGACTTATCCTCTCCGAAGGCGCGGACGGCCCGATGGCAGCGGGGCACGTGATTGCGGGGTTTGCGAACTTTGTGATGGCGGGTGACTTCGTCATCGGCGTCGTTGTGTTTGTGATCCTGATCACCGTGAACTTTCTCGTCATCACCAAAGGTGCGAGCCGTATCGCGGAGGTGGGAGCCAGGTTTACGCTCGATGCCATTCCCGGCAAGCAGATGGCAATCGATGCCGACCTATCGGCGGGCAACATCGACGAAAAGGAAGCAATGCGTCGACGCCGGGAGCTGGAAGAAGAAAGCTCCTTCTTCGGCGCGATGGACGGTGCGTCGAAGTTCGTACGCGGCGATGCGATCGCGGGCCTGATCATCACGGCCGTAACGGTGTTCGGCGGCATCATCATCGGCGTGACGCGCCACGACATGACGCTGAGCGCTGCGACCGACGCCTTCGTTCGGCTGTCGGTTGGTGACGGTCTGGTGACCCAGATCCCGGCTCTGATCATCTCTCTCGCGGCAGGTCTTCTCGTATCGAAGGGCGGGACGCGCGGTTCGGCCGAGGCGACGGTGTTCACGCAGCTCGGAAATTATCCGCGCGCGCTCGGTGTCGCGGGTGCGACGCTGCTTGCGCTGGCGGTGGCGCCGGGCCTGCCGTTCCTGCCGTTTGCGATCATCTCTGGTGTGCTTATCTTCATCTCCATCTCGATCCCCAAGAAGCTCGCGGAGGAGAAGGCCAAGGCGGACGCTATCGAGCAGGAGGCCGAGCGGCTTTCGATCGAGGAGGCGCGGCAGTCGGTCAAGGAACAGTTGAAGACGGCTGAGGTCGAGATCGCGCTCGGCAAACAGCTTTCGTCCACGTTGCTCGCGTCGCAGGGAGAGTTGGCTCATCGCGCCGGGCGGATGCGCCGCGCGTTCGCCAAGCAGTATGGTTTCGTCGTTCCGGAAATTCGTATCTCCGACGACATCTCGATCCCGGGCAAGACCTACCAGATCAAGATTCACGGTACGGTGGTGGCTTCGGAGGAACTCCGTATCGGCGACGTGCTCGTCATCACGGGTGACGGCCCGGTGCCAGATGTGCCGGGCGACGAGGCGCGCGAGCCCGCATTCGGCATGAAAGCGATGTGGGTTTCGGAAATGTTCGCCAATACGGTGAAGCGCGAGGGCTTCAACCCCGTCGATCCGATGTCGGTGATGCTGACGCATCTGCGCGAGGTGATCCGCGGGAACCTGTCGCAGCTTCTTTCGTACAAGGATATGCGCGCTCTCATCGATAGGCTGGAGCCTGAGTACAAGCGGCTTGTCGAAGAGATTATTCCGTCGCAGCTTTCCTATTCCGGCCTACAGGCGGTGCTCAAGCTGCTGCTCTCCGAGCGAATTTCGATCCGCAACCTGCATCTCATCCTTGAGAGTATCGCAGAAGTGGCGCCGCACGTCCGGCGTGCCGAGCAGCTCACGGAGCATGTTCGGATGCGGATGGCGCAGCAGATTTGCGGCGACCTGGCGGACAATGGGGTTCTCAAAGTTCTTCGGCTCGGAAATCGCTGGGATCTTGCGTTCCATCAGAGCCTCAAGCGCGACGCCAAGGGCGAGGTCGTGGAATTCGACATCGATCCAAGGCTCATCGAGCAGTTCGGTGCGGAGGCCTCAAAGGTTATTCGCGGGCATCTCGACCAAGGGCATCAGTTCGTACTGGTTTCGGCGCCGGACGCACGGCCTTATGTGCGGATGGTGACGGAGCGGTTGTTCCCGACGCTTCCTGTGCTGTCGCATCTCGAAATCGCGCGCGGTGTGCAGGTCAAATCCATGGGCACCATCTCGTGATGACGATCACGTCAGGAGCGGTTCTTCTGACGTTCGTGGTGTTTTGTCGGATTGCGGGCTGTCTCATGCTCATGCCCGGGTTCGGCAGTCCACGTATTCCGTTTCAAGTGCGGCTTTACATTGCCGTTTCGGCCACGCTCGTTCTTGCGCCGCTGATCGTCCCCGGCTTCGAGGCCGATCTTGCGGACGCCGCGCCGCCTCAAATGCTCCAGCTCATTGCGTCCGAAACGCTGGTCGGCGCCACTATCGGCGTGATGGTGCGGATTTTCTTTCTGGCGCTCCAGTTCATGGGGACGGCCGCAGCTATGCTTTCGGGTTTCGGCGGCATGCCGGACAACGCGCTCGAAGAGAGCGAGCCAGCACCGGCCGTGGCGAACATACTGACGCTCACGGCGACCGTTCTTCTGTTCGCGACCGGGTTGCACATGGAGGTTCTGCGCGGGTTGGTGACATCCTATTCGGTGATCCCGGTCACCGAGCTGTTCGATCCGAGGTTCGCACTCGGAAAGATCACGGATGCGGCGTCGGATTCCTTCTTTCTGATCGTACAGCTTACCGGGCCGTTTCTCGTTTTCTCGCTCATCGTCAACTTTCTATCGGGCATCCTGAACAAGATGACACCGATGATTCCGGTGTACTTCATCACCATGCCGTTCATGGTGGCGGGCGGGCTCGTCATTCTTTTCTTCACGATCAGCGAGGCGTTGACCCTGTTCATTGCCGGGTTCCAGACTTTTCTGACCAACGGGTGAGGGCTCATGCGGGATCGGGTCAAGGCTCTCAAGCGGGTTCAGCAGGTTCAGAAAAAGCTTCATGCGCTTGAGGAACTCAAGTACGTGCGCCTCAAGCAGAAGCTGCAGCAGTGCCAAGACGACCAGCGCGACCTGACGAATTCTCTGTCGAGCGACGATGCGCTGCACGGGCTTTTTCTCGACATGACCGTGCGGCGCGTGCAGGCGCTTCGGCTGGACGAAGCGCGTCTCGCCCCGCTCGTCGAGGCGCAAATGCGCGTGTTGAGCGAGCACAGCGCGCGCCTCAGCAACTCGGAACGGCTTGCGGCGGAGCTTGGAGAGGAATTGAAGCGGAACGACGAGCGGCTGGAACTCGAGCGGCTTCTGGAAGCAGGGTTTGCGCAGAAGGGCGCAAGCTCCGAGCAAGACCGCTGAGTCATGCTCTGGGGTGAAATCCTCGCGCCCCGGAGGCTTTTTTTTGAGCGCAGAGCTTACGATCCGGCCCCTCACCGACGCGTCTCCAAGCGTAGAGACAGCGCTCAAGGCGCGTGCGGGCCGCGTGCGCGACACGCCGGATGCGGCGCAGAAGTTTGAAGCTTTCGTGCTCCAGACGTTCATTCAGGAGATGATGCCCAAGGAGGCCGAAGGCGTTTTCGGCTCAGGCGTCGCTGGCGATTTCTGGCGATCCATGATGGCCGAAAAGATGGCCGAACAGGTTGCGGAACGCGGAGAGCTCGGGATTGCGGATCTCGTGAGGGCAGGCGGCGCGGCGCCCGCACGAACGCCCGCGTCCGTGTCTCTCGATGTGCTGAACCACCTTTCCAAACTCGATGCGGCGGCGTTCGCGTCGCCTGACGATGAGCCCAAGTCCGGAGCGTAAAACCATGCTGCAGCGTCCTGCCTATCCCGCACAAAGCTATTCGACGGCGACCCAGGCGTCTCCATCTCTTCCTCCTGCCTCTATGGCGGGACTTCCGGTTAGCGGTTCTGCGCCGATCTCTATGCTCGAAATCTCGATTCAGCGGCTGGAGGACATCGTCGATCAGGAGACGGCGGCGCTAAAGCAGCGCGAGACGATTGATCTCAAGGCCTTCAACGATCGCAAGAGCCAGGCGCTTCTGGAGCTAACGCGCTGGATGCGCAACATATCGGGCGTGGAAGCCAACCCTGCGATTGCGGCGCGTATCGGCGCGCTGAAGGAGAAGCTCTTGGTCAATCAGGCCGTGCTCAAGTTGCACCTTGAGGCGGTGCGCGAGATTTCTGCCTCCATGGCCGATGCGATCCAGCAGTCCGAATCCGATGGAACGTACACGCAGGCAATCTCTTCCGCCTACAGGCAGCTATGATTAAACTTCTCGCCACAGGCTTGTGGGCGTCCGTCGTGACGCTCGGCGCCGTGTTCGGTGTGCTGGAATGGCAGAAGAATGCCCAGATCGGAGAAGGCGCGCAGGCCGAGCTGAAGATCGAGGAATATCGGACGAAGGCTATCAATGTGCCGATCATCGGTAACGGCGCCATTCAGGGTTATATGGTTGCGCAGTTCGTGTTCACGGTCGACGCCATGGCGATGCGCAAGCTCGCAATCGATCCCGAAATCTACGTTTTGGACGAGGCGTTCAAGACCATCTACGCGGGTGAGCAGATCAATTTTCAGAACATGAAAAAGCAGGATCTGCCGGCACTCGCGAAGGCGCTTGCCGACAATGTGAACGGCCGGCTCGGTTTGCCAATCGTGCAGGAAGTGCTGATCGACCAGCTTTCCTATATCCCGAAGAACGAGATGCGAGGCCAATCGCCTACGTAGCCAGCGGTTGGCGTGCTTTTCCGGAAGCACTCTAGATCTTTAATGACACCGATGATTCACGCTTTGGACTGATAGGGTCCAAAGCGATCATGGTCACGTTCGTGAGACCGATGATTCACGCTTTGGACTGATAGGGCCCAAAGCGATCATGGTCTAGCGAGGCGGTGCGGCCTGGCTGGCGTTCGGGTCTTCCTTCGGTTCCGACAGCGCACGCGCGATCTCCTGGAAGGGATCGGTGCTTTGGGGATCGAACATGGTCTGCTTCATGCTCTCGTAGAGCTTGGGAACGATGTCGATCGCTTTGTCGAGCTCTGGATCGGCACCTTTCTGGTAGCCGCCCATGAGGCGCAAGTCGCGCGTGTCTTCGAAATGGGCGATCATTGCGCGCAGCATCATCACGAGCTTCCGCTGCTCCTCGGACCAAACCGCGTTCGCGAGACGTGAGACGCTGGTCAGCACGTTGACGGCAGGGTAACGACCCTGGTCGGCGATCTTGCGGTCGAGCACGATGTGGCCGTCGAGGGTGCCGCGGATGCTGTCGGCGATGGGGTCGTTATGGTCGTCGCCGTCCACGAGCACCGAGAATACGCCGGTGATGGAGCCCGTGCCTTCAAGACCGGGGCCGGCCCGTTCGAGCAGCTTGGGGAGCTCGCTGAATACGGACGGCGTATAGCCGCGGGCAACTGGCGCTTCACCTGCGGCGAGGGCGACCTCGCGCGTGGCATGTGCAAAGCGCGTTACGGAATCGACGATGAGGAGCACGCTCTCGCCCCTGTCCCGGAAGAACTCGGCTGCGGCGAGCGCCGTCTTTGGTGCCAAGCGCCGCATCATTGGGCTTTCGTCGCTGGTTGAGACGACGGTGACGGCGCGGGCACGGTTCTGTGCGAGCGCATCCTCCAGAAATTCGCGGACTTCACGGCCGCGCTCGCCGACGAGCGCCAGCACGACTGTGTCGAAGCCCTGGGATCTCGCAAGCATCGATAGGAGCGTCGACTTGCCGACGCCGGAGCCTGCGAAGATGCCGATGCGCTGGCCAGCGCAGAGCGGCGTAAAAAGGTCGATCACACGCACGCCGGAGCGGAGCGGGGCGCGGACGCGGTCTCGGTTCAGCGCGGAGGGCGGTTCAGCATCGAAGGCGTAGGCGCGCGCGCCTTCGGCGAGAGGGCCGAGACCGTCGATGGGCGCGCCGAGCGCGTTCAACACGCGGCCTTTCCACGAAACGTCCGGCCTCAGACTCTGGTCGCTATGCTGCCAGGCGATTTCGCCGGGGCCGATCTTGAGATTGACGTCGAAAGGTTTGATGGTGGCGCCGGCGCTGTCGATGCGGACGACTTCGCCGAGTTGGAGCGTGGGGCCTGTTTCGAAGCTCAAGCGATCGCCGAGCTTCAAGCGGCGCGAAAGCCCTGAAACCTGCACGTATGCGGGTGTGACCTGTGTGACCACGCCTCCTACGCGGATGAGCGAGAGCGATGCTGCCGCGTGCGTGACCTGATCTTCCAGCCGGTCGAGCGCGGTCGGATCACCGCGCGAGGCTGTAGATATGTCCGGGGCGGTCAATGTTGGGGTGTCGGTCATGGATTCGTTTTAGCGCCGGAGGCGGTCATCGCGTCGAACCTCGGTCAGCTCGTCTCGCCTATGGTCCGGACGGCTTGGCTCAATGTCTGTTCCGACTGGGAAATGGCGTTGTTGATCGAATCGAACGAGCGCTGAATCTGGATCAGTCGCGAAATCTCGGAGACGGGATTGACGTTCGACTGCTCCGTGAAGCCTTGAAGGATGCCAACGCGATTGAAATCGAGCGCAGGCTGTGCCGCGACGTCGGGGATGACGCCGGAGGTGTCGTGACGAGTCAGGCGGGCATTCTCCGGGATGGTGAAGAGGCCGAGCGCGCCCATCTGGTTGCCGTTCTGAGTCATCATGCCGTCACGGGCGATGACGGGAGCGCCGGCTGCGGGATTGAGCTGGATCGGCGCGC
>ENA-UOUJ01001508-UOUJ01001508.1-activated-sludge-metagenome-genome-assembly--contig:-NODE-1508-length-12075-cov-11.015225_pt1 | contig 12075 bp, 7 predicted proteins | sample MGYA00249839_ERZ747224 | MGnify/ENA primary metagenome ERZ747224 (study PRJEB28782, sample SAMN03220277) | activated sludge metagenome | biome: wastewater; feature: sewage sludge; material... | reverse complement strand
CCGCCGAAGTGGCGCACGGCAGCTGCACCGACCTGCCGCCGATGCGCAAGAAGTAGGCGCCAGCGAGCAGACGAAAAAAAACCCGGTGCCGAGGCACCGGGTTTTTTTTCGTCTGCGGAATTGTTCAGAACTTGTAGTTGATGCCCGCGTAGATCGAACGGCCCGCGCCCGGTACTGGTGTGCCCCACAGCGGGACCGCACCCACCGGGCTGCTCGTCATGGTCGTTCCCTGGCCGACATAAGCACCACCGAGCGGCAGGTAGTAGAACTTGTCGAACAGGTTCTCCACGCCGAAGTCGACGCGCACCTGCTTCCAGGAGTAGCTCGTACGCAGGTTGATCAGGTTGTAGCCAGAGGTCTCCTGCTCGTTGCGCACCGCCGAGACGTCGTTCTTCGACTGCGCGGCGAACCACTCGAGAGCGTTATCCCAGCCACCATACTGATGCGTCAACGTGAGCTTCACGTTGAGTGGCATGATGTTGTAAAGATTATCGCCGGTCTCGCGGTTCTTGCCATCGGTGTAGTTGAGCACCCCACGCAGCCCGAACTCGCCGTAGCGCGTGCTGGCCAGCGGCATGCGGCCCGAGAGGTCAATGCCGTACAGGCGGGCCGACTGGTTCGCGAGTTGCAGGAAGACGAAGCTGTTGGTCGCCGTGAGATTGGCCGCCGAGCAAGACCCGCCGAGGCTGGTCGGACAGCGCACTGCGTCGATGTAATCCGTGACCCGTGAGTAGAACGGCGTCGCCTTAAGCTCCCACTTGCGATCGATCGAGTGCCAGTCGAAGGTGGCCGAGATGGTGTGTGCCTTCTCGGGCTCGAGGTTCATGTCGCCGATATAGCCGTTGCCGTCGCCGAACCAATTCACCATCAGCATTTCCATGCCGCGGCTGTACCAGCTGTAGCGCTCGTAGAGGCTGGGCGAGCGCACCTTGCGCGCGAAACCGACTTCCACGTCGAGCGTGGGATCGACGGTGTACTTGGCGAGCAGGGTCACGTCCCAGTTGTTGTCAGTACGCTCGCGGTCGGCGTTGTTGAACGCAGGAACGCGAGCAGTCGCTGGGGCCATCGCATTGTTGTACGCCTGCACGGGTCCCGCATCGGTCGTCACACGCTCATATCGCACGCCGGCCAGCGTGGTCCATTGCGCACTCGGCTGCGCCTCCCACTCCGCAAAGACCGCGTTGCGGTCACGCTCGCCGTCATTGATGTTCCAGAAGGTGTTCGGCCACATCCCACCGCCCGATGCCGGCCACCAGTCGTCGAGGCGGTAGCGCTGGATCTCGGCGCCGACGCGAACAAGATCGGTCGCCGACACATTGACGTCGCCCTTGAGTGCAAAACCGGTGTTCTTGCTCTCGGTGTTCATCGGCATGCCCGCCGCGCATGCCGGACTGAGCGGAGAACACGGCGTTCCGTTGAGAACCGTCGGACCACCGGATCCAATGATGACGTCGTTCGCCACGCTCCCCCCGTACCAGAACCGCTTGTCCGCGCCGAAGTCCATGAAATGCTCGACCTTCTCGTGGTAGGCGCGCGCCTCGAGCTTGCCCCAGTCGTACTTACCCTGATAGCGCAGGTTCAACCGCTTCTGGTCGTTCTCTAGCATGTCCATGCGTTGGTTCGGCCATAGCTCGTAGGGAATGTCCTGCAGACCGACCTTGGCCTCGAACAGGTGATCGCCCCCCTTGAAGGCGAAGCCGAGTTCATGGTTGCGGCTCTTGTAGGCCGTGGAGCCGACTTCGTCGAGCGGCAAGGTATGCCCTGCCCTGCCCGTCGCCGTCAGGGTCTTGAATGCGCGCGCGGCATCGTAGTTTTCGCTCTCGGCCATCGAGCCCGAATAGCTGACGCTCAGCGAATCGCTTGCGAAAGCCGCACCCAGGTTGCCGCCGCGGGCATTGCCGTTGCTGCGGTAGAAAGCGCCGACCTCACCGGTCACCAGGGTCTTGCCGGCTTCGGCGAACACCGGCGCCTTCGATTCGGCAACAATCGTGCCCGCGATGCTGTCGCCGCCGACGCTGACCGGCGAGATGCCCGGATAGACCTCGAGCAGGCCTACGTTGGAGGGGTCGAGGTAGGACAGTGCCGGGTTCATGTGGTTGGGACAGGCCGCGATCAGGTCCATGCCGTCGACCTTGATGCGGATGCGGTCATCGGCAAGGCCGCGAATCGACGGCAGGCTGGAAACCCCACCCGAACCGTAGAGGCTGACCCCCGGAACATCGCGCAGCAGCGACGCCGAATCACTCGTGGCCGGCTTCAGCGACTGCAGGGTCGGTGTAGCCACCACGGAACCGCTGGTGGTCGCAGCCGCCGGCGGGGCGGTCACGACCACATTGCCGAGCCTGGTCTCCTGCGCCTGCGCGATGGACGGCAGCGCCATCGCCACAGCCACGGCAAGCGGAAGACGTTTGAAAACCTTGTTGTTCATGATGTGCTCCTGCTTCCTTGTCTTGATGCGAACGTTGAGAAATTTGATCTTCATGAAATGCAAGTGTCGGGTGTGATGGCCGGCGACTCACTGGAACGCATGCCCCGAACACCTGAACAAATCAACACTGAAGGGCGGCGGCGACTCGCCGGTGCAAACCCGCCTCACCGCGGCGGCAACGCACCGTGCGCTGCAACGGGTTGATGTCATCCCCATGCCCGCCAAATGGAACAAGTGCACCGGGCAGATCTGCGCCCTCGAAAGCAACCTGGTGCAAAGCCTGGAGGTCTGCGACGTAGTGGCGCGACACGCCACGCCCACCCTGAGGCTCGAGCAGCTTGTCCTGTTCGAACGCCTTTAGGGTCCTGCAGACCGTCTCCGGCGTTTGGCCGAGAATCGAACCCAGTTCGGCCAACTGCAGGCGACGCACGCGGTTGCCTTCATCGATACGCAGCCGCAGCAGCAGTCGCGCGAGCCGTACGCGTGCTGGAACGACGCCGCTCGCCAAGTCCGAGATCCAGCATTCCGACTCGCTCAACGCGGCTTGCATCTGCCGCATGAGCTTCATCTGCAGCAGAGGCCTGCGAGCGAGTACGTGTGTCAGCTTGACTGCCGGAATGCGGCAGGTCCTGACCTCATCGAGAGCGATCGCCGTCTGCTCGCAGACACCTCCGACAAGCGCATCGAAGGACACGACGTGTCCATCGTGCGCGATCCGCACGATGCGCTCATTCCCGGCGGGGTCGGAACGAACGAGCTTGACCCCGCCCGAGACGATGAAATGCAGCCCATCGGGCACTTCGCCCCGGCGACAGATCACCTCACCCGGCTCGAAGGTGTGACAAACGACGGGCAAGCCGCCTGCGACGGTCACGAGCGCAATGATGGAACCACAGGCACCTCCAGGACCGAACTCGCAGGCGACGCAATCCCCGCCATGCGCCACGTGGCTGCTGCTGTCCATCTTGCTCATCTTCTTGCCCTCCTCAGTGGTGCATCTTCTTCATCGGCGCGTTGAGCGCACGTACCGGTGCCCTCAGCTCGACCGTGGCGCGGCTGCCGTCCTTGTTCTCGATCGTCAGGGTGAGCGGGACCTCGTCGCCGACCTTCACCTGCTGCTTCAGGTCCATCAGCATCACGTGGTAACCGCCGGGCTTGAGCTCGACCCCCTGCCCGGCCGGTAGATCGAGGCCGGAGACCGGGCTCATCTTCATGACGTCCTTGTCCATCAGCATCTCGTGGAGCTCGACCACGCCGGCGACGGGGGAGGCCGCCGACACGAGGCGGGCGTCGGCGTCCGATTTCAACTGCATGAAGGCCCCGGTGGCCTTCTGCGCAGGCACGGTGGCACGCACCCAGGGCTCGGCTACGGTGACTTCGGCGTGTGCGGCAGCACTGCCGAGGAGGACGAGGGCGGCCAACAGCGGGGCGGCCAGGAATGGCTTTTGCATCGTGGTTCTCCGGTCGGTGGAGGATTGCGGTCCGCACGGCCGCGCGCCGGCGCGCTCCGGAAGGGAGGCGACGAACGCGGAGCTGCGTGCGAAGGGCTCGCACGACCGGCGGACCGGTGGCGAGAAAGGGACTTCAGGCGAGGGACGGGACCGCTACGGCGAACGCACACGGCGTCCGCGAGTGCGCAGGGTCAGGCGTGCGCGGGCGGCGCGCGCGGATGCGCGGGCGACCAGGCAAAGAGCGGCCGCGGTGCGACGAGGAAAAGCGTGGGCAGCACCGCCCCGCCGGCAACGGCGAAGGACGGCGACAGATCGGGCGATGGCGGCAAGGCGTTGCCGAACTGTGCGGAGCAGTAGGGGCAGTGGTCGAGCGAGGGCACGGACTGGGCCGGCCCGGATTCGGAGCTCACCGCACCGGTCTCGCCGTAGAAGGCGGCCTCCTCGGCGCTCAGTTCCACCCATTCGACGCCGGCGGCGGAACACAGCTCGACGAGGTAACGGCCATGCTCGTCGGGCCCCATCGCCCGGCTGACCGCCGGCGCCAGCGCGCTCATCGCCATCGCGAAGATCGCGATCCAGGCGTAGAGACCTTGGCGAAAGCGGTGCATGGGGGAATAGGGTCCGTGGAAACCACAACAACGGGACAGATTCTACCGGATTGGCCGCTGCTTAATTTGATCGGGGTCATGTTTGCGCGGGCTCCCGGCCAATGCCCTCGCGCGCGCGCACCCATGCGACGAACTCCGCCAGCGGCAAGGCCGGAGCGTGCAGGAAGCCCTGGATGTAGTCGCAGCCCATGCCGGCGAGCAGTTCGGCGGTGTTGGCGTCCTCGACCCCTTCGGCGGTCACCTCGATATCGAGGCGGTGCGAGAGGTCGATGATCGAGGCCGCGATCTCGCGGTCGCGCGCGGAGGTCAGCAGGTCGATGACGAAGCTGCGGTCGATCTTGACCTCCTGCACGGCGAGACGCTTGAGCCGGCTCATGCCCGAGAAGCCGGTGCCGAAGTCGTCGATCGACAGCGCGACGCCGAGCTGGCGAAGGCGTTGGAGGACCTCGGAGACGTTGCTGCCCGCAGTCTCGTCCATCATGCTGGTCTCGGTGATCTCCAGGCACAGCCGTCCCGCTTCGAGGTTCCAGGTCGACAGCGCCTGACCGATGAGCTCGGGCACCTCCGCATCGTAGAGGTCGGTCGCGGAGAGGTTGATGGAGACGTCGATCTTCAGGCCTTCCATGCGCAACTGGTGCAAGACCTGCGCCGCCTGCTGGAACAGCCATCGGTTGAAGCGGTGGCGCAGGCCGAGGCGGTCGATCAGGCCGATCACGACCGGTGGCGGGACGGACTCGCCCATGCTGTCGCGCCAGCGCAGCAGCGCCTCGGCGCTGCGGCACTCCGCGCTGTAAAGATGGACCTTTGGCTGCAGCCAGAGCTCGAGCTCCGGCCCGCCGGAAAAGGCCGTGCGCAGGTCGCGCTCGAGCACGGCGATGTTGGGCGCACTGCGCTCCATCGAGGGCTCGAAGAGCAGGCTGCCACAATCGGAGCGCCCTGCGACCAGGCCGGCGATGCGCGCGGACTGCAGCAGGTGGAAGCCGTCCTGGCCGTGGTCGGGCGAGATCGCCGCGCCGCACACCACGCGCACCGGGAGATCGAGCCCATCGACCACCAGCGGGTTTTCGTTGAAGATCCGCTCGAAGCGCAGCATGCCCAGGGTGAGCACCGCCGTGCTGACCACCCGCGGCAGAACGATCAGCCATTCCTTGCCATCGACCGCGAACAGGCTGTCGTGGCTGCGCAACTGGGCGCGGATCTGCCGCTCCATGGCGCGCTCGAAGCGGCGCAGGTGCTCGAGCGGAAGGCGATAGAGCGCTGCGTCGGGCTGAGCATAGAGCGAAATCACCCCAACACCCTGGCCCTCGGACCCGGCCATCCGCGCCGAAACCTCGGTCAATGCGGAGAGAAATCCGGTCGGGATCAGCGAGTCCATGTTCAGGCGAGGAAGAAGTCGTTGGGGTCGATGCCGAAGGCGTTGGGCGGTAGTGCCTGCACGATGCGATAGGGCTCGCCGTCGGCCGTCTCGGGTTGCATCAGCAGGTCGAGGGTGCGCGGGAAGCGTTCCACGCTCTTGTCGGGCGCGAGCAGCACAAGCACGCGCGGCTGCAGCCGACGCACCTGGTTCTGCTGGATCACCACGCCGACCTCGCCGCTGTTGAGTTCGACCAGGGTGCCGATCGGGTACAGCCCGACGCACTGCAGGAACTGGTCGACCAGGGTGTCGCGGAACAGGGTGTTGCGCAGCTGGTTGAGCGTCTCCATGGCGCGTTGGCTGGACACCGCTTCGCGATAGACACGCTCGCGCGTCATCGCACAGTAGGTGTCGATGATGCCGGCCATCTCCGCCGGCAACGGAATGCTCATGCCTTCGAGTCCGCGCGGATAGCCGGTGCCGTCGAAGCGCTCGTGGTGCGCACCGATGATCGCCAGCACCTCGGCGTCGAAGTCCAGGTGCGCCTGCAGCAGGCGAACCGTATTGGTGACGTGGGCCTTGACGTGCTCGAACTCACGCTCGTCGAGCGGCCCCGGCTTGCTGAGCAGGCCGTAGTCGATCTGCACCTTGCCGATGTCCTGGAGCAGGCCGGCGAGGCCGAGTTGGTGCACCTGCTTGCCGCTCAAGCCGACGAAGCGCCCGAACACCATCGCATGCACCGAGACGTTGACCGCGTGATCGTAGGCGTATTGGTCGGTACGCTTGAGCCGGGTGAGCCAGAGCAGCGCGTCGGGGTTGCGCTGCACGCCGGCGGCCATCTCGCCGACCAGGCCGTCGATCTGGGCGACATCGATGGTGCCGTCGTTGTCGATGGCGAGCCGGGTCTCGCGCAGCGCGCGATAGACGTCATCGACGATCGGGGCCGAGTAGAGCAGTTCGGACTCGAGCCGGCTGCGGCCGTCCTCGCTGCGGATGCTCGGGATGTGCGGCTGGCGACGGGTGTGGATCTTGCCCTTGAAGCCGCGCGCGACCTTGATGAAGCGCTGCGCCTGGACGCGCGATTCGGTGACATCGGGATGCTGGCGCGGAAGCCCGTCCGGGCCACGTAGCGGCGCGTCCTTCTCGAAGACCTTGGCACTGTACTGGTCACCGGTCGAGCGCGAGCGATCGATCGTGACCGAACGACAGTACTGTTGCAAGGCTCGGAGCTGGTCAGCGGTCTGTAGCAGGAAGCCCTGCATCATGAACGGGGTATCGGTCCATGGACGGTCGATGCCGACGACGAACATGCCGATCTTCAGTTCGCGCGTCGATATCGTCTGGTTCAACCGTTTCCCCCAACGTGACCCCTGAAGGGTCGAGCCAATCATCGTCATTCTAACGGCTGTCGCATGGGCGACTTGAGCGGCGCCTCGCCCCTCATTACCCGGAACGGGTACCTCTGCCGATCAGCCCAGCCACACCCGCGCATTACGGAACATGCGCAGCCATGGCGAGGCGTCGGGGCTGTCCTGAACCAGCCATTGCGGCGCCCAGGACATCTGCAGGGTACGCGCCGTACGCTCCGGATGCGGCATCATGATGGTGAAACGCCCATCGGCGGTAGTGAAGCCCGTCACACCATCGGGCGATCCGTTCGGATTCGCCGGGTAGGCCTGTGCAACGCGGCCGTGGTTGTCGACATAGCGCAGTGCGAGCCGTACGCGCTCGCGGTCGGCCTCGCTGCGGAACACCGCCCTGCCCTCGCCGTGGCTGACCACGATCGGCATGCGGCTGCCGGCCATGCCCTGCAGCAGGATCGAGGGGCTGTCGGCGACCTCCACCATGACGAAGCGGGCCTCGAACTGCTCGCTGCGGTTGCGGTGGAAGGTGGGCCAGGCCTCTGCACCCGGGATGATGGGCGCAAGATGGGCCATCATCTGACAGCCGTTGCACACACCGAGCGCGAAGGTGTCGCTGCGACCGAAGAAGGCCGCGAACTCGTCGCGCAGGCGGGGATTGAAGAGGATGGACTTTGCCCAGCCCTGGCCGGCGCCGAGCACGTCGCCATAGGAGAAGCCGCCACAAGCCGCGAGGCCGTGGAAGTCGGCGAGGTCGATGCGGCCGGACTGGAGGTCGGACATGTGCACGTCGACCGGGGTGAAGCCGGCGCGCTCGAAGGCGGCCGCCATCTCGAACTGGGAATTGACCCCCTGCTCGCGCAGCACGACAACCTTGGGTCGTGCGCCGGTGGCGATGAAGGGAGCCGCGACGTCTTCCCTGACGTCGAAGGACAGCGCCACCGACAGGCCGGGGTCGCCGGCGTCGGCGAGCGCGTCGAACTCCTGCTGCACCGACTCGGGGTCGTCACGCAGCTTGGCGATGCGGTAGCTGGTCTCGGCCCAGGCCTGCAGCAGCTCGGCCCGACTGGCAGCGAACACGAGCTTGGCGTTGCGGCGGAAGCGAACCTCGTCCTTGTCGTTGGGCTCGCCGATGAAGTGGTAGGCGAGCTTCGCGGCGCGCAGCGCCTCGGTGATGCGCGAGCGCTCCTCGCGGCGGATCTGGATTACGGCCCCGAGCTCCTCGGAGAAGAGCCCGGCGAAGAGGCGGTCGTCGAAGCGCCCCTTCAGCGTATCGGGCTTCTTCTCGAGGCCATCGACGTCGACCATGTAGGGGTCATAGCACACGGTGTCGAGGATCAGCGACAGGCCGCAGTGCGACGCGAACGCCATCTCGCACAAGGTCGCAAAGAGGCCGCCGTCGGAGCGGTCGTGGTAGGCCAGCAGCAGGCCGTCACGCCGGAGCTGCTGCACGGTCTCGAAGAAGGCCGCAAGCTGGGCGGGATCGACATCGGGAGCATGCTCGCCGACCGATTCGTAGGACTGTGCGAAGACGGAGCCGCCGAGGCGGTTCTTGCCGTTGCCGAGGTCGATCAGCAGCAGCTCGGTCTCCACCCCTTCGGGCCGCTGCAGTTGCGGCGTGAGCGTGCTTCGGATGTCCTGCACCGGAGCGAAGGCGGTGGCGATCAGCGACAGCGGGGCGACGACCTGCTTGTCCTCGTCCCCGTCACGCCAGGCGGTACGCATCGACAGCGAGTCCTTGCCCACGGGGATCGACAGGCCGGCGCTTACGCAGAACTCGGAGACGGCCTTGACCGTGTCGAAGAGGCGCGCATCCTCCCCGCGGTGGCCCGCCGCGGCCATCCAGTTGGCCGACAGCTTGACGTCGCCCAGCTTGGCGATGTCCGCGGCGGCGATGTTGGTGATCGCCTCGCCGATCGCCATGCGGCCTGAAGCCGGCGCGTCGACGCAGGCCAGCGGCGTACGCTCGCCCATCGCGAAGGCTTCGCCGCGGTAGCCCTGGAAGCTCATCGCGGTGACCGCGACGTCGGCCACCGGCACCTGCCATGGGCCGACGAACTGATCGCGCGCAGTCAGGCCGCCCACCGAGCGGTCGCCGATGGTGATCAGGAAGCTCTTGCTGGCGACCGCCGGCACGCGCAGCACGCGCATCCCGGCTTCCTGCAGGTCGAAGTCGGTGGTGTCGAAGGGCGGCAGGTGCACCGCACGGCGCGAGACGTTGCGCGTCATCTTCGGCGGCTTGCCGAGCAGCACCTTCATGTCCATGTCCACCGGCTTGTTGCCGAAGTGGCGGTCGGACACGGTGAGGTGGCCATCGGCGGTGGCGGTGCCGAGCACGGCGAAGGGACAGCGCTCGCGCTCGCAGAAGGCCTGGAACAGCGGCAGGCTCTCGGGCGCGATCGCGAGCACGTAGCGTTCCTGCGATTCGTTCGACCAGATCTCGCGCGGGCTCATGCCCGGCTCCTCGATGTGCACCTCGCGCAGCTCGAAATGCGCGCCCAGGCTGGCGTGGTCGGCCAGTTCGGGCATCGCGTTCGACAGGCCACCGGCGCCGACGTCGTGGATGGCGATGATCGGGTTCTTGTCGCCCTGCTGCCAGCAGGCGTCGATCACTTCCTGGCAGCGGCGCTGAATCTCCGGGTTGCCGCGCTGCACCGAGGCGAAGTCGAGATCGGCGGTGTTGGTGCCGGTGGCCATCGACGAGGCCGCGCCGCCACCGAGGCCGATCAGCATGCCCGGGCCGCCGAGCTGGATCAGCAGCGTGCCCGGCGGGAAGGTGGGCTTCTCGGACTGCTGGGCCTGGATGCTGCCGAGGCCGCCGGCAATCATGATCGGCTTGTGGTAGCCGCGCACCTCGCCCTGCACTTCCTGTTCAAACGTGCGGAAGTAGCCGGCGAGGTTGGGACGGCCGAACTCGTTGTTGAAGGCGGCGGCGCCGATCGGGCCCTCGATCATGATGTCGAGCGCCGAGGCGATGCGCTCGGGCTTGCCGTAGGGCTTCTCCCAAGGCTGGGCGAAGCCGGGGATATTGAGGTTGGACACGGTGAAGCCGGCCAGGCCCGCCTTGGGACGCGAGCCACGACCGGTCGCGCCCTCGTCGCGGATCTCGCCGCCGGCGCCGGTGGCCGCGCCCGGGAAGGGCGAGATCGCGGTCGGATGGTTGTGGGTCTCGACCTTGGCGAGGATGTGGGTGTCCTCGTCGTGGTAGCGGAAGGCGCCGTCGGGGTCCGGGTACAGGCGGGCGATGCGCGCGCCCTCGATCACCGAGGCGTTGTCCGAGTAGGCCACCACCGTGCCTTCGGGGTGCGCCTTGTGGGTGTCCTTGATCATGCCGAAGAGCGACTTCTCCATCGGCCGCGCGTCGATTACCCAGTCGGCGTTGAAGATCTTGTGCCGGCAGTGCTCGGAGTTGGCCTGCGCGAACATCATCAGCTCGACGTCGGTGGGGTTTCGCCCCATACGGCCGAAGTTTTCCACCAGGTAGTCGATCTCATCCTCGGACAGCGCGAGGCCAAGCTCGCCGTTGGCCCGCTCCAGCGCAGCGCGGCCGCCGGTGAGGATGTCCACGGTGGTGAGCGGCTGCGGCTCGTAGTGGTGGAAGAGCGCATCGGCGTCATCGGCGGTATCCAGCACCGACTCGGTCATGCGGTCGTGCAGCAGCGCCTGCAGCGCCGCGTTGCCTTCCACCCCGCGCGCCTCGATCGAGTAGGCGATGCCGCGCTCGATGCGCACGATCTTGTCGAAGCCGCACTGGTGGGCGATGTCGGTGGCCTTGGACGACCAGGGAGAGATCGTTCCCAGGCGGGGCACCACCAGGCGCAAGACCCCGGCGGGCGCAGCCGTGCTGGCTGGGCGGGCATCGAGCAAGTCGACCAGGCGTGCGCGCTCCGCCTCATCCAGCGCAGCCGACACCTCGACGAAATACCAGTGCTCCGCAGCCAGTCCGGCCAGCTTGGGGAGCACCTCGCCGACGGCGCGGGAAAGACGTTCCAGACGGGAGGAGGACAGCGCCGGAGCGCCACGCAGCTTGAGGATCGAAGTCATGTTTTCGGGAAACCGGGTCGTATACGGGCAATGCGGATAGGCGCCAGGCAAGGTCGCGAGGAACCCGTCGAGCTGCGCACAGGCAGCTTCGCATTATAACCGAGCCCCTTCTGCAGCCCGGGGCGTTGTAGACTTTGCGCCTCGATGAGCCGGAGGCCCGACATGCCCGAAATCAACTACCTGTGGGCGCCACCGGCGCCCGTCTCCCTGCCCGTTCGCGGTACCGGCGCACGTTTCCCGGTGAATCGCTTGTTCTTCGTCGGCCGCAACTACCAGGCCCACGCGATCGAGATGGGGACCTCGGTCGACAAGACAAGCATGCGCCCGGTGTATTTCACGAAGTCCTCGGCCAATCTCGCACTCTCCGGCGGTCGCGCTCCCTACCCGCCCGAGACCCGCGACTACCATCACGAGATGGAACTCGTGGTCGCGATCGGCGAACCCGGCTTTCGCGTGGACGAATCCGCCGCGCGCCGCATGATCTACGGCTATGCATGTGGCCTCGACATGACCCGGCGCGATCTGCAAGCCGCAGCCAAGGCGAAGGGGAATCCCTGGGATCTGGCCAAGAACGTGGAGAGCGGCGCCGTATGCGGTGACATCCAGCCCGCCGACGGCACGGTGCTGCGTAGCGGCTCGATCGTCCTGAGGGTCAATGGCGAGGTGCGCCAGCAAGCCGATCTGTCAGACATGATCTGGAGCATCCCTGAGATCATCGCGGACCTGTCGACCTACTACCACCTGCAGCCCGGCGACCTGATCTACACCGGTACGCCTGAAGGCGTCGGGCCGGTCCAGCCGGGTGATCGGCTGGAGGGCTCGGTGGAAG
>ENA-UOUJ01001507-UOUJ01001507.1-activated-sludge-metagenome-genome-assembly--contig:-NODE-1507-length-12076-cov-3.900507_pt1 | contig 12076 bp, 12 predicted proteins | sample MGYA00249839_ERZ747224 | MGnify/ENA primary metagenome ERZ747224 (study PRJEB28782, sample SAMN03220277) | activated sludge metagenome | biome: wastewater; feature: sewage sludge; material... | reverse complement strand
GGACGTGCCGTACTACCGGAATCGGCGCGCGGAGATATCGGCAGCGATGCCGGTCTTTCCCTCGATACCGTCGCCGGATTGACCACGCTGGTGGCGGATATCGCCGCGCGCGGGCAAGTCCGCCCCGGCAAACGCGCCGACCCGGAGAAAAATGCCACACCCGGCCAAAACCATCGTCAGGGAGGCTAAAGCGGCGTGACGTTGCGGCCTAGCGCCGCTATACATCCCGCGCTAGCCGCAAGGCTTGAGCATGATCCCGAAAAGTAGAAACCGGTTTTCGGAAAAGATCATGCTCAAACAACAAACAAAGGATAAGCGACGAGTCTGATTCAACCCAGTTGAAACAGACTCTAAATGATCTTGTTGTGCGAATACGTCCCTCCGGACGCGCCGCATGCTAGAGCATTTTCCGGCGAAGTGGATACCGGTTCGCCGCAAGAAAATGCGTTAAAACAATAATCTAGAGCTTTGCTTCTGATTCAATCAGAAGCAAAAATGCTCTAGCCTGCCCAGGCAGGTAATCAAACGACGATTCGCGGTTTTCGAAGTTTACGAGCGGACCTGACCAGCCGATGCCGGTAACAATCCTCGACCTCGTTCTGCTCGGCGTGATGCTGATTTCGGGCCTTCTGGCGATGATTCGCGGCTTCATGCGCGAAATCCTGTCGATCGCCTCATGGGGCATCGCCGCGCTGGCCACCCTTTACTCCTTCCAGAAGCTCCTGCCGTTCGCGAAGAATTATTTCAACAACGACACGATCGCGGCGGCGGCCGTGATCGGCGGCGTTTTCATCGGCACCCTGATCGTGATTTCGATCCTCACGACACGCATTTCGGACATGGTTCTCGATTCGAGGATCGGCGCGCTCGACCGCACCCTTGGTTTCCTGTTCGGGCTCGCGCGGGGACTGCTCATCGTCGTCGTCGCTTTCCTGTTCTTCACCTGGCTGGTTCCGGACAAGCAGCGGCCGGACTGGGTCACGGCGGCGAAATCGCTGACGGTGCTCAATTCCACCGGCACCTGGCTACAGTCGCTCTTGCCGGACGATCCAGAGAACACCATCTTAAACAAACTCAAGAAGAATAAGCCCGAAGCGGAGCAACCGGATTCGGAACCTGCCGAATCTCCGGGGTCCGACGGCTATTCCAAACCTGCCCGGGACAGCCTGCAAAAGCTGATCGACGGCAAACCGGCGGAACATTAGTTGGAGCGTTGACTTGACGTTCACGACTTACTCAGGTGCCGTCGAAAAGCGAGGCGCAATGGACTGTCAGCATAGTCTTTCCAGCGACGCTTCCCCCGACGATCCCGAGACTGATTTCGATCTTGACGGCGACACGCTGCGCGAGGAGTGCGGCGTGTTCGGCATTTTCGGCCATTCGGAAGCCGCGGCAATCACGGCGCTCGGGCTTCATGCTCTGCAGCACCGGGGCCAGGAAGCGGCCGGAATCGTGACCTTCGACGGCCAGCGCTTCCACTCCGAACGCCGGCTCGGACTTGTCGGCGATGCCTTCTCCCGCCGCGAGGTGATCGAACGTCTTCCGGGCAGCGCCGCTGTCGGCCACACCCGCTACTCCACCACCGGCGGCACCATCCTGCGCAACGTGCAGCCGCTGTTCGCCGAACTCCACGCCGGCGGCTTCGCCGTCGCCCACAACGGCAACCTCACCAACGGACTGACGCTGCGCCGCGAACTGGTAGGCCGTGGTGCCTTGATGCAATCGACCTCCGACACCGAGGCCATCCTGCATCTGGTCGCGCAATCGAGGCGCGGCCGCTTTATCGAGCGCTATATCGAAGCGCTCCGGGCCATCGAGGGCGCCTATGCGCTGGTGTCGCTGACCAACAAGAAGCTGGTCGGAGCGCGCGATCCGCGAGGCATCCGTCCGCTCGTGCTCGGCGAACTCGACGGTTGCCCGATCCTTGCCTCGGAAACCTGCGCGCTCGACATCATCGGCGCCAAGTATGTACGTGACATAGAGCCCGGCGAAGTCATCGTGTTTCACCGCAAGGATGACGTCATCCAAACCGAGATCCACAAGCCCTTTCCCCCGATGCCGCCGAGGCCCTGCATCTTCGAATACATCTATTTCTCACGGCCGGATTCGATCGTCGCGGGCCGTTCGGTCTATGAAGTCCGCAAGGCGTTCGGCGCGCAACTTGCCCGCGAAAGTCATGTCGATGTCGATGTCGTGGTGCCGGTGCCCGATTCCGGCGTGCCCGCCGCCCTCGGCTACAGCCGTTTCTCCGGGGTGCCTTACGAACTCGGAATCATCAGAAATCACTATGTCGGCCGCACATTCATCCAGCCGGCGCAAAGCGTTCGCGAACTCGGCGTCCGGATGAAGCATTCCGCCAACCGCGCCGCGATCGCCGGCAAACGCATCATCCTGATCGACGACTCGCTGGTGCGCGGCACGACTTCAAGAAAGATCGTCCGCATGATGCGCGACGCCGGGGCTACGGAGGTGCATTTCCGCCTCGCCTCGCCGCCGATCATCCACCCCGATTACTACGGCATCGACCTGCCCGACCGGAACGGACTGTTGGCCGCGACCCACAGCCTCGAAGAGATGCGTGAGATGATCGGCGCGGATTCGCTGGCCTTCCTCTCCATCGACGGCATGTATCGCGCCATGGGCGAACCCGGACGCGATCCGGCGGATCCGAAATACGCCGACCATTGTTTCACGGGCGCCTATCCGACCAGCCTTACCGATCATACCGACGTCGAACCGCAGCCGCATCAGTTGTCGCTGCTCGCGGAAGCCAGCTGACCGGAAACGCGCCACAGGCGACCTGCGGTCAAAGCCGCCGGACCATGAACGCGGCCGCTTCGCCGTAACCGCGCATCTTCCGCGTCAATGTGATGTCACCGCTTTCATCGAGCAGCGGGATTGCGTGGAAGCCGTGACGCCGCCAGAAACCCTCGGAGCCGTTGACAGCCACCAGCGAAACGGTCGCGAGCTTTTCCTTGCCGGCGCGCGCGAGAAGCTGTGAAACCGCCAATGACGCCGCGCCGGTGCCACGCAATTCGGGCAACAATGCGAGGTCATGGAGGTAGTATGTCTCGGGATCGCCAGGCAACTCACCGAGCCTGGAATTCAACGCTGGAGGATCCAGCGCCCGCCACGGGTGGCTGATGACATAGCCGGCGATATCGTTGCCCGCGTGGCAGACGAGACAGCCGGCCGCGTAGAGCCGGAGCCGCTCGGCGAAAACCTCCGCATCCTCCGGAAACGCCGGATGAACTTTACCCGCGACCGCCATGACCTGCGGCAGGTCGGCCGGCGACATCGGCCGCCATTGGGCTTTGGCCTCGGCGGATAATTCAGGCATAACGCGCAAACCTCCGTTCTCGTCACCCCTAGCACGAAGCACCCCTGTCATGACAAAACCGCTCACCTCCCGCATCGCGCTCGTGACCGGAGCTTCGCGCGGAATCGGCTACGCCACCGCGCGCGCGCTTGCAAAAGCCGGCGCGCATGTGATCGCCGTGGCCCGCACGCAGGGCGGACTCGAAGAGCTTGACGACGACATCCGCAACGACGGCGGCAGCGCGACGCTGGTGCCGCTCAATCTCACCGACTTCGACGGGATCGCGCGACTCGGCGCCGCATTGAACGAGCGCCACGGCAAGCTCGATATTCTGGTCGGCAACGCCGGCATCGCCGGTCCGTCCTCGCCGCTCGGACACATCGAACTGAAGCCCTGGCAGGACGTGATGGCGATCAACGTCACCGCGAATTTTCAATTGATCCGCTGCATGGAGCCATTGCTGCGGCTATCGGATGCCGGGCGCGCGGTGTTCGTCACCGCCAGCGCCGCCGGAAAGGCCAATGCCTATCGCGGACCGTATGCGGCCTCGAAGGCCGCTCTGGATACGCTGGTGCGTTGCTGGGCGAACGAGACCGCGACGACCGAAATCCGGGTCAACCTGTTCAATCCCGGGCCGGTCCGGACCCGGATGCGCGCCATCGTGTTTCCGGGCGAGGATCCCATGACGCTGGATACGCCTGAACAGATCGCCGAATTCATCATCCCGATGTGCCTGCCCTCCTGGAGCGAGACGGGAAAATTATACGATTACAGGAGTCGCGATGTGTGACGCGGGAACTTTTCCGCAGATGGATGGTTTTGATCGGTTCAGGAGTTGACGATGCAAGCCATTGTGGAACGCGTGATCCGCGCTTTTGCTTTCAAGAAACCGCCATTCAGGAGAAACGTCAGCGGTGATCGCCGAACTCCGGCGGAGTTGGCCGCCGACCTGCTGGTGAACTACAGAACCCAGCTCATGCAGCGCACGCCGCCTCCTCAGGGCCGCTGATCGATTCCGCACGCGCGTTATGACTTGCGCTTGCGCTTATGCGCGAACGGATTGGCTTTCTCGCGAAGCGTGATCCGGATTGGGGTGCCTGCCAGATCAAATGTCTCACGCAAGCTGTTGACCAGATAGCGCAGATAAGATTCCGGAACGGCATCCGCCCGCGAACAAAACACCACGAAGCTCGGCGGACGCGCCTTGGTCTGCGTTGCGTAGTTGAGTTTAAGCCGCCGTCCGGAGACCGCAGGCGGCGGGCTGGCTGCGACCGCCTGCTGAAACCAGCGATTGAGCAACGCTGTTGCGACACGGCGATTCCAGACGGCATAGGCGGTCTGGATCGCGGTCATCAGCCCATCGATTCCCGCTCCCGTCAGACCGGAAATCGCGACCACCGGAGCGCCCCTGACCTGAGGCAGCCAGTGATCGACATCGTTGCGCAGCGAGGCGATCCGCGCCGGCCCGCCCTGCATCAAGTCCCATTTATTCACGGCAATCACGAGCGCGCGGCCCTCGCGCTCGATCAAATCGGCGATGCGGAGATCCTGCTCCTCGAACCTGTTCTGCGCATCCGTCATCAGGACGACGACTTCGGCGAACCTGACGGCGCGCAACGTATCCGCCACCGACAGCTTTTCGAGCTTTGCCTCGATCCGAGACCTGCGCCGCAATCCGGCGGTGTCGAAGATGCGGAAATCGCGGCCCTTCCAGTTAAGTTCGACCGCGATCGAGTCCCGCGTCGTGCCGGCTTCCGGACTCGTCAGCAGCCGCTCTTCGCTGAGAAGATAATTGATCACGGTCGATTTGCCCGCATTGGGCCGCCCCACGATCGCAACGCGGATCGGCCGCCGCGAAATGTCCTCGCCGGACTCGGCGATATCGTCATCATCCGCCTCCGCCGCGACCTCCGGCATCACGGCGCGCAAGGCATCATAAAGATCGCCCATGCCCTCGCCGTGCTCCGCGGATACGCCGACCGGATCGCCGAGCCCCAGCGCATAGGATTCCAGCGCGCCGGCGTCGCCGTGCCTGCCCTCGCTCTTGTTGGCGACGAGCACGACCGGCTTGTCGGCGCGGCGCGCGAAATCGGCGAATGTCGGCGTGAGGCCCGCGCGCGCGTCGAACACGAACATCAGCGCATCGGCGGCTGCAATCGCGGCCTCGGTCTGCTCCTGCATACGCGCCGTCAGGGAGCCGCGCGGCCCCTCGTCGAGGCCGGCGGTATCGATCACCGTGAAATCGAGATCCCCGAGCCGCGCCTGCCCCTCGCGGCGATCGCGCGTCACGCCCGGCTCGTCATCAACCAGCGCCAGCTTCTGTCCGACCAGACGGTTGAACAGGGTCGATTTGCCGACGTTTGGTCGGCCTATGATGGCAATGGTGAAGGACATCGACGCTCCGCGCCCACTTGTAGCGTTTTCGAGCGAACCGGATTCCACTTCGCTCGAAAACGCTCTAGAGCATTATCGCTTCTGATTGAATCAGAAGCGAAGCTCTAGATTGTTGTTCTGGCGCGTTTTCTTCACGCGAACCGGATTCCACTTCGCTCGAAAACGCTCTAGCCGGAAAATGCTCAAGGGCGGCGTCTCAATACCAGTGTTTCAGCAGCACCGATACCGCTGTCAGCGCGAGAAGCTGCCGCTGGGCAGCGGAGCCGGAAATGGCGAGGCCGCCGCCGGCTCGGACTGCTGCGCTGGGGGAGCCTCTTCCTTCGGCAGCGACGTGGCCCGCCGATGAACGAGACGCTTGGGCTTGCGGGGGGCCGCGGCCGTACGGGAATCGGCCGCCCCGGCGCGGCGAGACGAGCCGTCCGCCGCGCCCTGGCGTCGCGCCTGCTCTGGTTCATCAGACGGCGACGGCGACGCGGCAGCCGCGGCCTGCTCCTGAGCCTGCTGAAGCCCCACATCACTCTTGTAGAGATCCTTCGGCACGCCCTGCTCGATACCCGGAACACCATTCGGGAAAACCGGCTGGCGGTTACCGGGCATCTTCTTCTTCGTGTCGAGGAAGTTGAACATATCGGTCGGATCCCAATTGTTCAGACCACCACCACCGCAACCGGCCAGCATGCCGCACAGCGAGATCAGAACGGCGGAAATCATCAGGCGTTCCGAGCGGCGCATCGACGGTTTCTCATTCAAACTTGAGTTCGGCACGCCTGTTCAGCTCTTCGCAACCGGCGGCAGCAAGGCTTGCAAGGCTTCGGCGCGAGCGCGCAGGCTGGACGGCGTCTGGCTATCCTCGCTGATCATATCAAGCCATTTCCGCGCAGCCGTGGCGTCGGCGGCGCGCCAGGCGGATAACGCCAGAAGCTCCCGCGCGCTATGGCGGAACGTCGCCTCGGGTTCGAGCCGCTGCAGCATGTTGGTGTAGGTCTCGGTGTCCACCAGCAACGCGGCGGCGCGCACCCGCGCGAAATCGCGCTCGACGCCGCTGAACCCGCCCTCGGTGGCGATCGCGTCATACAGTTTCACCGCCGCATTGATGTCATGCCTGGCGGCTTCCGCGGCGGCGCGAAGCCGCGACAGATTGCGGTATCCGAGAGGCGCGGTCTCCGCCAGTTTGGCGAAAGCCGCCCCGGCTTCGGCATGCTTGTTCTGATCGGCAAGCGCGGCCGCCGCTTCAAAAGCCGAACTGGCCTCGGCGGCCTTCTGGGTCTGGAGATACTCGTATCCACGCCAGCCGCCGACAGCGGCGATCACGAGAACGATCGCGGCAACGATGAGCGGCGAATACCGGCCCCAGATTTTCCGGAGTCGCTCGCGACGGAGTTCATCATCAATTTCACTATATATTTCAGTCACTTATTATCGTCCCAATTCCGCAAACTTCAAGCCCCGCGTGGCGCGTACCCCACCATGTCGGCTGCGCTATCGTAGCGGTATGGCACCGGCAAGGCAAAAAGCGAACCTGATCGGCTCCGTTCCGAATTTGATAAGATCAAATCCGGTGGCCGAGCTTTTTGTTTGGCACGTCAGTTCACGCGAAACGGGATGCCGTCCTCGGATCCAGGTCGAAGACTTGATTCGTGCGAGTACGCTATAGCAACACCGTCCCGCCTCCCACAACATCATCCACGCTGATCCATGAACAACGCGTTGATGTCGCGAGAGGCGGAACGGTGTTACGAGCGTGCTCTGGGTAGAGTCCTTCACCGCTTCATGGAAACGATGAAAGACTCTGCCTTTATGTTTTGACGCGTTTTCTTCACGCGAACCGGATTCCATCCGTAGGGCTCAAGCCCGAGGACATGCTTCGCTCGAAAACGCTACAATGGCGAAGCACGCCAACCTTTCAAAGCGTCTTCAGATATTCGAGAAGCGCTTTCTTGTCAGTGTCCGGCAGACTCGTCCCGAACTCGTGTCCGCAACGGCTGTTGCCGGAGTTCAGATCGTCGCAACCGGTCGTTTCGCGAACGTAGCCGGCCTGGGTCTGGTTGGCCGCAATGCCGATGTTGTTCACGTCATAGTCGGGACCGATCGCAAAACGCTGCTGCCGCTGGCTTGCGGGCTTGAGCAGTTCGGCAAGACTCGCAACCGAGCCATTGTGCAGATATGGCGCGGCCGCCCAGATGCCGTAGAGAACCCGCGATTCATACGCGCCCTTCGGAGGCGCGGGGGTTGCCGCATCCGTGTTCGAGCTTCCAGCGCCCATGTCCAGTCGAAGACGGGTTTCAGGAGTTGCGGCGGCTTCAGGAAACCTGAATGCACCCGGCAGGTCCTGCAAGACGGCCGGGAGTTGAGTGGGGTCGACGGGCTGGGGCGCGCCCGGCGCGGCCTCGGATTGAACGGAGGCGCCAAGAGCGCGTGGAGAGGCGCCTTTCGAAAAGCTCAGGACATGCTCCCCGATCGTGCCGATCACCGAGGTCGACAGAATGTTGAACGCGAGGTCGGTTTCCTTCAAAGGCTTGGTCGCGAACGGAATGAAGGCGCCTTTCAGCACGCCCGATTTAGCCGTCCATCCCAGGATATCGTACTCACGCGTGTCCGTCCCGACGTTCTGAATTGGTGTTGCCCAGGTCTTTTGAAACGGGAAGCGCTCCGTGCCGGCTTTCTGGCCATGGCATTCCTGGCAGCCGCCGTCAGCAGCCGGCCGTTCAAAGATCGTCTTGCCCTTGGCCGCGAGCGTCGCATCGACGGACCATGGCCATTTCGGCGGCCCGATCTTCTTTGCAAGATCCTCAAGCTTTTGCAGCCCGTCGAAATTCACCGAGTTGTTGTTCAGGAAGTCGATGAACAGGCCGTCGCGCGTCGGCTGGAAATTGCCGAACACGCCCATCACCTCGCCGACATTCCGGGCCAGCCCGAGGATATCGCTCCCGTTATCAGCGAAGCCCGGCCACTGCGTCTTGTCCTGTTTGGGCGCGTTCCAGAGGAAAGGATAGCGAACCGGCGCGTCGGCCCTGTGAATGTTCTCCGGGATCAGAAAGGTCGGCTCGGGGCCGATGCCCAACCCCGTCACGCGATTGAAGATCATGCCGACCGCATCGAGGCGTCCCAATCCCCAGCCAGGGTTCGGAAGGGACCGATCCACAATGGCGTGATAGCGAACGTACCATGCGTCCACGTCGCTCCGCAGCGCGGCAACTTTATCGCTATCGGGCTTGGGCGTCTGAAGGACGGACGCCGCAAATGCCTTGAATGCGGCATCATCGGACGTAGCCCGCGCCATCGCTTTGTCGAGGTCGCTCAGAAATGCCTGGAAATCGACGAGAGCCGGTCCTCCATCGATGCGATACTGCCGGTCCGCGACCTTGATCTGACGGGTGTGGCAGGCGGAGCACGTCATCCCGACGACCTTCGCGCCGGTCGGCCCCGACGCGTAGAACCCCACCGGAAGCTCCGCTGAAGCATCGAGAGCCGGCAAGTATCCGTACCGCGTCAAACCGCCGGAAAGAAAAGCAGCCCCGTCGGCTTGTTTGAGCGCCTTCAGCCACGCCAACGGAATGAGGCGCGAGCCCTGATCGCGCGTGTAGAAATCGGCGCGGCTGGACATATCCCAGGCCGGACCCTGATCGGTGAATACCGGACCGGAGTCATCGGCAAAGGACGATGTGACAAGGGGAAAATTCAAAAGGGCGAGGGCCAGAATAAGGGTTCGCATCTGTGCTCCGAGCGTACAGCCGCTTGTGGCTGTCGTGTTGCTGTTCAACGCGCCGCCTGCTGGCGGCAGGCGTACTTTGCACGGATAACGTGCTCTCGCAACAGTTGCGTCAACAGGAAAATTCTAGTCAAGCGATCGTAAAGTTGAGAGGAAATTCGAGCCGGACCCTGCCGATCCATAGCGTTTTCGAGCGAAGTGGATACCGGTTCGCGTGAAGAAAACGCGTCAAAACATAAAGCTGGAGTCTTCACCGTTTCCATGAAGCGGTGAAGACTCTAGCTTTTCGGCTTCATCGCATAAACGTGCTCAGGGCCAGGAAAGGCGCGGCTGCGCACGTCGCGCGCATAGCCTTCGATCGCGGCCTCGATCATGGGGCCGAGCTCGCCATAGCGCCGGACGAATTTCGGCGCTCGCGACGACAGACCGAGCATGTCCTCCAGCACCAGCACCTGACCGTCGCAGGCGGGACTGGCTCCGATGCCGATCGTCGGGATCGCCACTGTTTCCGTGATCCTGCGCGCCAAAGGTTCCGCGACGGCTTCGATCACCATCGAGAATGCGCCGGCTTCCGCCACGGCGCGCGCATCATCCTCGATCGGCTGCCATGTCCCTTCCTCGCGTCCCTGCGCGCGAAACGAGCCAAGGGTGTTGATCGATTGCGGCGTCAGGCCGACATGCCCCATCACAGGAATCCCGCGCGCGGAAAGAAACGCGATGGTCTCCGCCATCTTCACGCCGCCTTCGAGCTTCACCGCGCCGCAAAGCGTCTCCTTGAGAAGGCGCGCGGCGGAATGAAACGCCTGCTCCTTCGAGGCCTCGTAGGAGCCGAACGGCATGTCCACCACGACCAGCGCCTGTTGCGATCCGCGCATCACCGCGCGGCCTTGCAGGATCATCATGTCGAGCGTGACCGGCACGGTGGTCTCGAAACCGTGCATCACGTTGCCCAGGCTGTCGCCGACCAGAATGACGTCGCAGTAACGGTCGACCAGCGCCGCGGTATGGGCGTGATACGAGGTCAGCATCACGATCGGATCGCCGTTCTTGCGAGCGCGAATGTCCGGTGCCGTCCTGCGCCTGATGGCCGACTGGACCGACATGCTACGCTCCGAAGACGGGAACGCCGAGGACGAAAGGATGGAAAAGAGCGCCGATCGCGACATAGACGACGACGCCGACGACAATCGCGATCACGTCGTTGCGAACCCCGCCAACCGGAATCGGCAGGCCGCCCGGATCCGAGCGGTGCTTAAGCGAGATGCGGTCGATAACCGCCCACGCCAGGATCGATCCGAACAGGATGATCGAGCCGAGGTCGCCGTTGGCGAGCAGGTGCGCCGTCGCCCACAGCTTTATCCCCGCCAGCATCGGATGCTTCAGCTTCGCATAGATACGGCCGCGGATATAGGACGCGACCACAAGAATGATGGATGGCAGGATCAGCGCCTCGGCGATGTGCTTCATCACGCGCGGCGGATACCAGACGTCGATCACGCCGGTGGCGCGATAACTCAGAAATCCCCAAAGGGTCAGCGCGACGCCAACAGCCGATATCAGCGAGAACCCGATCTTGTACGGCCCTTCGCCATAGGACGAGATCAGCCGTGCGCGAAACTCGCGCCGTGTCACGACGAGATGCACGCCGAGGGATAGAACAAGGCCTGCAATCATCACCAATAGTCCCATCGTATCCTCCTGTGTGCACTGGCCCCCGATTAACACCCTTGGTGAGTTCCAGGCAACACGGCGCAAGAACGGGGGCAAACATGTTTCTGTCGCAACAACACCCCGCAATCACCTTGAATGACAGGGAACGCGGGCGTTCGATCGCGGTTATCGCCGCTCCACCAACCAGATGGAGCATACGCAAATGAACCTCAGACTTCTCGCCGCCGCCGCTGCCGTCACGGCCTTCGGAATTGCGGGAGCCCAGGCTCAGCAGCCCTCGCCTTACGGCCAGACGCAGCAGAACGACAGCGTCCGTGGCAGCGCGGGAGCGTCCGGATCGGCGCATACCCAGAAAGTTCATCCGAAAGGATCGGCTAAAGGCACGGTCGGCGCGGCTCCAGGGCGTGGCAACGTCGACGCTGGCGCCGCCGGATCGGTGGGTGCCGCCGCCGGCAGGCATCAACGGCGCCCCTCGCCCCGGCGGCCCGATGCGCTAGCATTCTTCCTCTTCTAACGAAATCGGAAGCAGGGCTCGATCTTTGAGTTGACGCGTTCCCCACGCGAAACGGCCGGTCCCGCACCGGCCGTTTTCGTCGGGTGGAATCATGACGTCTTCTTCACGTCCTTGACGCTGGAAAAAACGATGCCCTCGGCGCGCTCTCGCGTATAGCCAAGATAGAATTCGTTCCTGGCCAGGAATACCGGATCTCCGTCGACATCATCCGCAACGCCGGAGCCGTTGGCGGCGATGAAGGCATCGAGCTTCTTGCGGTCGTCGGATGAAATCCAGCGCGCGAGCTGAAACTCGCAGACCTCGAAATCCACCGGCAGCGAATATTCGGCATCGAGGCGCGCCTTCAGCACGTCAAGCTGCAACATCCCGACGACGCCAACCAGCGCAGGCGCTCCATCGCGCGGGCGGAAAACCTGCACGACGCCCTCCTCCGACATCTGCTGCAAGGCTTCCTTCAGCTTCTTCGCCT
>ENA-UOUJ01001506-UOUJ01001506.1-activated-sludge-metagenome-genome-assembly--contig:-NODE-1506-length-12084-cov-5.214232_pt1 | contig 12084 bp, 16 predicted proteins | sample MGYA00249839_ERZ747224 | MGnify/ENA primary metagenome ERZ747224 (study PRJEB28782, sample SAMN03220277) | activated sludge metagenome | biome: wastewater; feature: sewage sludge; material... | reverse complement strand
AAACAGCGCAATGATTTGGCGCCGAAGCATTCAAGCGACCGGGCTCGCAACCTAGTGGTTTGATTCATTCGGACGATTCCCAAATCGACCGAAGCAGTTCAAGCTTTCGGCATGAGAGCAGGCATGGTTATAAAAGTCATCCGGGCGGACCGTCATCGGCTTGAAGCGATCGTCTCGGATCGCAGCGCGCCTCAGAAACATGTGTGGCGGGCCAACATTATTCTTGCCACCGCTGACGGCTGTGGCACCGCCGAGATCATGCGCCGCTCGGGCAAATCGAAGCCGGTGGTGTGGCGATGGCAGGCGCGGTTCATGGCGGATGGCGTCGTAGGGCTGACGCGCGACAAGACGCGCAAGCCCGGGAAACCACCGCTGCCGACCGGCACCGTGCAGAGAGTGGTAGACTTGGCGCTCGGGCCTGCGCCGGGGAAACAACCCACTGGACCGGCCGAATGCTGGCGAGGCCGCAGGGGTGAGCCTGCGCTCGGTGCAGCGTATTCTTGAAGCCCACCAACTCGCGCCGCATCGTATCCGCAGGTTCAAGCTGTCGAACGATCCGAAGTTCGCCGAGAAACTCAAAGACGTCATTGGCCTCTATGTCGATCCTCCCGCCCATGCGGTCGTTCTCTCGGTCGACGAAAAGAGCCAGATTCAGGCGCTCGACCGCACCCAGCCAGGGTTGCCGATGAAGCCGGGCCGGGCCGGTACGATGACCCACGACTACAAACGTCACGGCACCACCACGCTGTTCGCCACCCTCAACATTCTCGACGGCACCGTCATCGGCCGCAACATGCAGCGCCATCGTCACCAGGAGTTCATTCGCTTTCTCAATACGATCGAGGAGCAGGTCCCGGCAGGGAAAGTAATCCACGCCATCATCGACAACTATGCAACCCACAAGCATCCGAAGGTGCGCCAATGGCTGGCACGCCATTCCCGCTGGACGTTCCACTTTACCCCGACCTCTGCATCCTGGCTCAATGCGGTCGAAGGCTTCTTCGCCAAGCTCACGCGCCGTCGCCTCAAGAGAGGCGTGTTCCGATCCGTCGTTGAACTGCAAGTCGCCATCAACCGCTTTGTCGCTGACACAAACGCCAGTCCCAAACCCTTCGTCTGGACCGCCGACCCAAAGCGCGTCCTGGCCGCTGCCAAACGCGGGAAGCAAGCGTTAGAGTTGCTCCACTACCTGGTCCAGCAGAGCGGCGCGATGCACATGGCGCTCATTTTTGAGCTCGCTTCTCCAACACATCGAAGGTTGCAGAGCGAACAGCGATGTTGCCCTCCGGAAGGGCGATCACGAACAGGAAGTCGAGCTGGGGGTCGGCCCACGTCGGCAGCTGAACAGTAAACTGCAGCGTCCTTTCCGTGCTGGTGCGAGCAGACTCGATGATTTGGTAGTCGCTCCCGGGCGAGCCACCGGCAATCTCAACGCGCTTACCCAGAAGGTAGCCCAATTGCGGATTAAAGTCACCGGAGTGCCGGCGGCCCCTTTCCTGACTGACAGCGACACATGCGCTTCGACCTTCTCCATGCCTGGAATGTTCAGGCGCTGCCCGAGTTTGCGAACCCGCTGGTGTAGATCCGGATTCTGCTGGATAAATTCCTCGAGAGATTGGCTGGCCGTCTCGGTTGCTCGTTCGATCGAACGTCCGGCATCTTGGGCGTAAGATTTCAAACGAGCAAAGAGCGAATCCGCGGCCTCGCGGGCCTTGGCGGCCGCTTCGCCGGCAGAGGGCGCCGCCAGGATCAGATTCATGCCTGCCCGCAGATCTTTGGAACCTTCGATTTTTGGGTTCAGGTCAAGAATTCTGGCTTCCGTGGTCTGACAGCGCTCGGCGAGATCACTTAGCGTTTCGCCTTCCTTCACCTGAATCGTGCTTCCGCACTGACCAAAAGCGGTCCCAGTGAGCGCAATAGTCGCCGCGACAAACAGCGTGATCCCTACCATTTGCGGGCTCTCGGGCGGCCGGGTAAATGGATAGACGAGCATTGGTGCGTTTCCCGCCATCGTTGGCCAACCAGTCATAAATCCAGAAGTTCCCGATGGATCCTTCGGCCGCCGCCTCATGGTGCAGGCCGGGCCGCGCAGTAGCTTTGCCGTCGTTGTAAACCTGAGGCACGTTGATCCCGCAGCGCCGTTAAAAGGGGCACGATCTCTCGCGCAGGCCAAGCTTGATTGACGCACGGTGGTTTCAAAACATAGCTCTTTTTACGCTAACGAGGCGCCAGGTTAGGTCCCCCGCCGCCGCCACCCCGCGCGTCATTCTGCTCTCGCTATTCCTCGGGCCGCATCCGGGGTTTAGACGTGGTATTTGCGCAAAAGTGGAGAAGGTTCGAACCCAGTTTCTCTCCCTCCGCCATATAACATTGAAAATACTGATAAATCTGGAGTTTTTTAGCGAAAACTCCCGGAGTAGCCCCGGCGCGGTTTACCAAAGCAACGGTGGCGCGGCACCGTCGTTTTTGGCGAGGCCCCATGGCCACCGGTTGGTTTTTTGGTCTGGCCCGTCCCGCCCTACAGGACGAGGGGTAAAACCGTGCGGGTGGCCAAGCTCATTGGCCGGGGCGGGGGCGGGCTAATTCGCCCGGTCAATGCGGGTTTACTCCTGGTCGGCGATCCCACATCGAAAGGCCGTAAACCGGCAGCCTGGCGTATCTGCTTGACCCTGGCTGTTCGTGCGCGATCGATCGCCGGCTCGAAGGAAACGCGCGGCAGGCGACCGTGCGACTGAGGCTGACGAATGGACAATAGACAAACTAAAAGCGGCAAAGATGCAGGTTTTGACACGACCTCAAGTTGAGCCCGTCAACTGACGCGCTTGTCTGGTCGACTGGATTATGTACACGTGCAGAATGAAAGCTTGGCTAATTGATTCGTTCAGGGGCTGGCTTCACGCTCGATCCAGTCCTCAATATCCACGCGACGAAACCGCCAAGTGCCGCCAACCTTGAAGCCGGGCAGCTTGCTGTCGGCCGCAAGGCGGTAGGCGGTCTTCTTGTTGATGCTGAGATAGTCGGCGACTTCATCAATGGTCATGATGTCAGCTGCCATGCGAAGCACTTTCCGAAAATCATCCGTTTTGAGATTTCTATGGAAATTTGCGGAATCCTACAAGGCGGGAATCCCAAGCGATTTCAGAGTTCTGATGAGATCGGGCTGGCTTTGGGCGTGTAGCTCCTTGTAGTCGGGTTGTGTCGCTGTCTTCGATGTCCGGGCACCTGAGCCGTGTCACCGCCCAAGCCCTCTAGCTCTGCCCTCGGTCCAGTCCATGCTGCCTGTGCGCGGTTTGACGCTTATCTCCGCGCCGCGATACCGCTCCAACTAGGGTCCAGATGGAACAGCCTCGGTGATGTCGTCGGCGTGGCATCGTTCATACCCACTTTGTTGGCGAAGGGTGCGGTCGGCGGTGCCTGATGTGGGCTGCCGCCGATCCGACGCGAGGCATCAGCTCTTGATCGCGATGCGCTTCACCTGTGACTGAGCCTTCGGGCTCTTGGGAAGCACGATGTTCAGCACACCGTTCTTGAAGTGCGCCTCGATCTTGTCATCCTCGACCTCAACCCCGAGCGGGATGCGCCGCTCGAAGCGGCCATAGAAGCGCTCAGAGAACTGCTTCTCTTTGTCCTCGGCCTCAGACCGCTTCTCGCCCTTCAGCGTCAGCACGCCGTCGTTGAAGAGCACCTCGAGATCCTTTTCTTCGAGACCGGGAATTTCGGCCGTTACCTTAATCTCCTTGTCACTGTCGGAGATCTCGACGTTCGGCCAGGCTCCGTTGAAAGATGACAGCGAGCCGAACGCCGGCAGGCGACTATCGAAGCCACGGAAGACATCGTCGAACAGCCGGTTCATCTCCCGATGCAGCGAGAGGAACGGGTTGCGATCGTCGTCGCGAAATACCGTAGGAACCTGATTGTTGGAGCGACCCCACGGAATCAGATCACGGACACTCATGATTATCTCCTTGCTGTTGCTGTCGGTTTGCAAAGCCTGTTGGCGTCGGGGCACACGATCCGACGCCTTGCGAAAACTCCGCCAATCGGGAGGCTTCAGGCGGCCTGCTTCTCGGTCTCGATCTGGTTACCGGCCTTCGGCGGCGCCTCGCCCGCGGCGATGGCGATGCGGCGCGGCTTCATCTCTTCCGGAAGCTCTCGCTTCAGCTCGATAGTCAGCAGACCGTTCACTAGGTTCGCGCTCACGACCTTTACGTGGTCGGCGAGTTCAAAGCGGCGCCGGAAGGCTCGCGCGGCAATACCGCGATGCAGATACTGTCCGTTCGCTTCATCCTGGTCCGACTTCTGGCCCGCGATCAGGAGCATGTTCTGCTCCTGCGTGATCGTCAGATCATTCTCGGTCAAGCCGGCCACCGCCATGCTGATGCGGTAGTCGTCTCCACTCTTCCTGACGATGTCATAGGGTGGCCACGTATCGATCGATGTCACGCGGCTCGCGGACTCCAGCGTATCGAGCATGCGATCGAACCCGATCGTCGATCGGAACAGAGGAGCAAAGTCGAAGGTGTTTCTCATAGCCATATCCTCCTTGGAAGCAACATGGATACAAGGGCGCCAAAGAGCTGACGCCCTTTGGAAAACCATCCCTTCTTCAGCAGATGGCGATTGTGATTTGGGTACAGCTCGACATCCGTCAAGAGGAAATCGCGATAATCGAGCCGGCATCCGCTCTCCTGGAACGTTTATGACTTGGTCTCGTTCGTGATCAGCGGCTCGTGAACGAAGGAATCCAAAAATGGCTCTCACGCACGACGATGTTCTTTCCGTTATCGGGCCCACCGACGAGATTTTGGTGACCGAAATCATCGCGACCGAGGTGACAATCGAGGAATTGGCCCAGGCTTGGGCATGGATGAACAACGATGAAGCGCTGATCAACGAAGGCCGGGCGCTGCCCAGCGGCCGGACCGCCGAACTGGTCGAACTTCTCACCCCACAAGATGATGAGGAAGAGCAAGCCTCATAGCAGTGCCGACAATCACGCCATGCTGCCGAGCATCACTCAAGGGAACCATGGGTGCTATAGAGGCGCTAAAAACTTTCACCGTGCCCTCTTGAAATCTACAGCGGTTTTTTTAATTTGATTTTTGCCGCTGAAGAAGCGGTCTTGAGCGCCGTAAAGGGCTCGAGGACTGAGACGGGCGCTGGCTGGTGTCCGACGTCCGCTCGTATCCATCTTGCTCCAAGGAGGATTTGGCTATGAGAGCTTATAATTTTGCACCCCTGTCGCGATCCACCATCGGATACGACCATCTTTTCGACCTCTTTGATGCGGCGCAACGCACCGAGGGCGAGGATCACTATCCGCCATACAACATCGAGCGGCAGTCTGAAGACCGCTACCAGATATCACTGGCGCTAGCTGGTTTTTCGCCAGATGAAATTGCGGTGACGGCCGAACAGAACGTACTCTCCATTGAAGGACGCAAGACGGAAGCAGCCAACAAGGATTACCTGTATCAGGGAATCTCGGCGCGCCCGTTCAAGCGGACCTTCAATCTCGCCGACTACGTCAAAGTCGAAGGCGCGACATTCGAGAATGGTCTGCTGCAGATCAAGCTCGTGAGGGAAATTCCCGAGGCCATGAAGCCTCGGCGCATTCCGATCGGTCTTGCTCTTGGGCCGCAGATCGAAAAGAAGCGCGCCGCCTAACCGCATTTTTCATATAGGGCTTGGGCGGCAACCAGTCGCCGCCCAATTCCTGTCAGTTGATCCCCAATGAAAGGAGAAGGAGGGGAAGATGAAGCGTGCCGTTCATGATCAAGTTGTATCGATGCAGTTTCGTCCGGATGCGCATCACCGCTCCGTTCAAGCGGTCCTCAAAGACCCGAAGCTCTCTTCGGACGAAAAGCGGGCCATCCTGTCGGCCTGGGCGTCCGATATGTATGCGATCGAATCCTCGCCCTTGCTGAGAATGATTCCGGGGCATAGGACGCCACTCCGGTTGAGCGAAATTCTGAGCGCGTTGCGCGGCCTGGATGATAACGATCCGCCACCACGCGGCGGAGCGGCAAAGCGAATCTCGGCCGGAAACATAAACATCGATGTCAATCGTCACGCGGAGGTCGCTCCGGCGGTGTATCACCTGGCGCGTCTTCGGCGAGAGTCAGACCTGCGAGCTACGTCGATAAGGGCGCACCGGGACAACATCCGCCGCTACCAGCGGATCCTTAAGACCGATCTCACGGAGCTGGAACGCCAGTTCGTTGTCCGGCGAATGGCTGAAGAACGGTGTGCTATCCGTAACTTGGCGCATGCGCAGAACTTGGGAGGTACAGATGGCGACTTCTCCTTTGCTGCCAGCTGTTGAAATCAGCCGTCTGCGGCGCTTGAAGGAAGCTGTGCTTGGAGGAGAACTTGAGCGGCGCTCATTGATCGTTGCAACCGATGATTGGATTGCGGAGGTTGATGCGCGGCTCGCGGCTTTGGAGCAGGCGGTCTTGCCCCCTATTCGCGTCAGTTCCTAAATCTTCGACGGCTCCGGCCGAGGTTGAAAGTCAGCCGGAGCCCTCCATTGCGCGATGAGACAGAACACTGCCGAGCGTATGGCGCGCCCAATTCGCAAGGATTTCGGTTTCCTGGCATAACCATGTTGCTTCCAGGAGGATGTGGCTATGAAAGCCTTGCAGGTTCTTTTGGTATCCTACCAAGGTGCGATCATTAAGCGGACACACAGCCGGCTGGGACGTTGGATGTCCGATTTGTTCAAACGGGGCGCATCAGGTTCTCGGCCCGAAACAGGAAAGCCTAAAGAGCGAGAGCGAACCACGCGCCGTATTCTCGCAATTCTCACTATATTCGCGGTGCTCTTCGGCACGAGCCAAGTCGCTGCCATGGAGAGGTCGCATTCAAAGCGGCATCAAGCCGATCCTGCTGCAAAGGTTCGGATGGCGTCTCCAGACCAGTCGACGACAAACCGGAAAACGATCAGGAAGCGGGCATTCAGCGTGACTTCGGATTTCCGTGTTGACGAGCCGATTCCTGATATCTGCAAGGGTTGCTCCTCCTGAAAGGCTGGAGTCCGAATAGACGTCTGAATCCATTGCGCGGCTTAGCCGCCGCGCGATGGCGGCTCGCTCACCAGCTTGTCCTGCATGTTGTGATTCTCTGAGTGTCCGTTCCAAAAAGGAGTGAGTGATTTCAGCGGGTTGTGATTCAGTCGGATTGCTGAAGCTCGACGGAGATCACGATGGCCTGGACCGGAATCACTCGCCCGCACTATGAGCGGCGCTGCCCGCGCTACGCAAGCGATTTGACCGATGAGGAATGGTCACTGATCGAACCGCTGATGCCGTCGCCTAACCACATCGGCCGCCCGCGCAAGATGGACCTGCGCGAAGTGGTGAATGCGCTTTTGTACATGGCCTCTTCGGGCGGCGCGTGGCGGCTTTTGCCGAAGGGCTTTGCGCCGTTCTCGACGGTGCAGAAATACTTCTACCGCTGGCGTGACGAGGGCCTGCTTGGGGCGATCAACAATGAACTGGTGATGGCCGCGCGCGAGCGCGAAGGCCGGGAAGCCAGCCCCACCGCCGGCGTCATCGACAGCCAGTCGGCCAAGACCACCGAAAGCGGCGGAACCCGTGGGTTTGACGCGGGCAAGAAGGTCATGGGCCGCAAGCGGCACATCGTCGTCGACACGCTCGGCCTGCTGGTCGGTCTCGTCATTCATGCCGCCAACGTCCAGGATCGCGATGGCGCGCCAATCGTCCTGAAATCGATCCTCAAACGCTGGCCGTGGCTGCGCCATGTTTTTGCCGATGGCGGCTATGCCGGACCCAAGCTGAGGGGAGCATTGAAAAAGGTCGGTAGGTTCACGCTCGAAATCATCAAACGCTCCGACTGTCCCAAGGGCTTCGAGGTTCTGCCGCGCCGATGGGTAGTGGAGCGCACCTTTGCCTGGCTCGGCCGGTGCCGAAGGCTGGCAAAAGACTTCGAACGCACCATCGCTTCCGCCGAAGCCTGGGTCTTCATAGCCAGCATCCGCCTCCTCACCCGCAGGCTCGCAAGACATTGAAAACACGGCCCTCGTTATGATTCAGGCTCTGAGAAAATTACCCGCTGCGCGTACTGTGCGGTGCAGGCCGTCGCTGAGATCATCGTCCCCATAGCCATGTCAATCTGAAGTCGTCTGAGGGATTGCATGGGGTTCAAATTCGAACGTCAAATGGGCCTCATCCCCAACAGACGATTATCATCTTCTCAGCGAAGACTCCGGCGGCGCACTCCTTGCAGCGGAGATCTCGATGACGGCCGTGTGTAAAGTGCCCCTGCGGTCGAATGTCAGTTGCACGCGCTCGCCAAGCCGATCCAGCACTTCGGGCGCGATCGGTCGATGCACCATCTACTGCCGCCTGGTTCTTCTGGCCAAACCGGCATGTGGAGCCCCTGGCTTCCGGAACAAAGAGACCAATCGGACCGTTTGCATCGGTTGAGTTGCAGGAGTTCGAGTGTGGCGCCTAGAGCAAACTGGAAGGGCTTTCTCAAAGTCGCTGAGGTGAGTTGTCCCGTAGCGCTCTATACGGCTGCCTCCACATCCGATCGCATCGCGTTTCACACACTCAACCGCGCCACTGGCCATCGTGTTCGCCGCCAATTCGTCGACAGTGATACAGGCAAGCCTGTCGAACGCGACGAACAGGTCAAGGGGTACGAGGTTGGATCGGGCGAATACATCATGCTCGATCCCGAGGAAGTCGCTTCGGCCGTTCCCGACAGCGACAAGACCCTCGCTGTTTCGACCTTCATCGGCTGCGGCGATATCGACGATGTCTATTTCGACAAGCCGTACTATCTGGCGCCGTCAGACCGGAATGCCGAAGAGGCCTATGCCCTGATCCGGGAAGGGATGCGGACCAAGAAGGTCGCCGCTCTCGCGCAGACCGTGCTATTCCGGCGCGTTCGGACGGTTCTCATTCGCGCCCATGGAAAGGGCCTGATCGCGACCACGCTCAATTTCGACTACGAAGTTCGTTCCGCCAAGGACGCTTTCGACAGCGTCCCCGATATGAAGATCAAGGGCGAGATGCTGGAGCTGGCCGAGCACATCATCAAGACCAAGAGCGGGAAGTTCAATCCCAAGGACTTCAGCGACCGCTACGACGCAGCGCTTGCGGACTTGGTCAAAGCGAAGATCGAAGGCCGGAAGATCGAGGTCCGCAAGGAGCCCAAGCAGGAAAAGGTGGTCGACCTGATGGCCGCCCTGCGCGAGAGCGCCGGCGTCAAAGCCAAGAAGCCGGCCTCCTGCTCCACGGCGAAATCAAAGTCCAAGGCAACGGCGAAGGCAGCGCCGCGGCGCAAAGCGAGCTAGCCCATGGCGACGCTCGAAACCTATCGGCAGAAACGCAACTTCAAATCGACGTCCGAGCCGAAGGGCAGAAAAGCCCGGAAGACCGGCAATGCCTTCGTCATGCAAAAGCACGCCGCGACCAGACTGCACTACGACCTGCGGCTGGAAATGGACGGCGTGATGAAGAGCTGGGCGGTGACCAAAGGCCCCAGCCTCGTGCCCGGCGAGAAGCGTCTCGCTGTTCATGTCGAGGACCATCCGCTCGAATATAAGGACTTCGAAGGCACGATCCCCAAGGGCGAGTATGGCGGCGGCACCGTCATCGTCTGGGACCGGGGCACATGGACTCCGGTCTTCGATGCACACAAGGGTTACGCCAAGGGCCATCTTGAATTCGAGCTGAAGGGCGAAAAGCTCTCGGGGCGCTGGCACCTCGTCAGGATGCAGGGCAAGCCCAGCGAAAAGCGTGAGAACTGGCTGCTCATCAAAGGCGAGGACGACGCTGCTCGAACGCCCGGCGATCCCGATATCCTCGAGGAACGCCCGGAATCGGTCAAAACCGGCCGTGAGATGAAGGAGGTGGCGGGTGAAGCGCCCGGCTGGTCTTCGAAGACCGGAAAGATAAAGAAATCTGCCGCGCGCAGCCGCAAAAAGGCGACACCACCTATGGTTGAGGAGGACGTCGTCAGCCTGCCTGATCCATCTAAGGTCAAAGGAGCGAAGAAGGCTCCATTGACCGATTTCGTGGAGCCGACCCTCGCCACGCTCATGACGGCACCCCCGGCGGGTGAGCGCTGGATTCACGAGATCAAGTTCGATGGCTACCGGCTTCAGGCGCGCATCGAGGCGGGGCGCGTGAAGCTCCTGACTCGCAGCGGTCTGGACTGGACAAAGAAGTTCGGAAAGGAAGTGGTGGCTGGATTACAGGCACTGCCATTCGGAACAGCCCTGATCGACGGCGAACTCGTTGTTGAGACTGGCTCGGGCGCTTCGGACTTTTCGGCCCTTCAGGCCGACCTCAGCGCCGGCCGATCCGATCGCTTCAGCTTCTATGTCTTCGACCTGCTTTATCTCGATGGCTTCGATTTACGTGCCTTGCCCCTGATCGAGCGGAAAACGATGCTCGAGCAAGTGGTGGGCGCCGAGCGGGGCATCATCCGATACAGCAGCCACTTTGACGAGAATGGCGGCCTCGTCCTGCGTCATGCCTGCCGTTTGAGCCTTGAGGGCGTGATCTCGAAGCTGCGAGATGCACCCTACCGATCCGGGCGGAGCAAGGCCTGGGTCAAATCCAAATGCTCGGCGCGCCAGGAATTCGTGGTTGGCGGTTATGTGCCGTCCTCGACCTCGCGCAAGGCGATCGGCTCTCTCGTTCTGGGCGTCTATGACGACGGCAAACTGGAGCATGTCGGCCGGGTCGGCACCGGGTTCACCGGCGCGGTTGCCGAGGAACTGTTCAAGCGGCTTGACCGGATGCGGATCGCCGTGAGCCCGTTCGACAGCAAGCTCACGGCCGAGGAAGCCCGGATGGTGCGCTACGTCCGTCCGGAGCTGGTGGCCGAAGTCGAGTTCCGCGCCTGGACGGCGGATGGCCATCTTCGCCACGCCTCGTTCCGGGGTCTGCGTGAGGACAAGCCGGCGAGCGAGATTGTCCGCGAAGTCCCGAAAAGCAAGTCGGCGGCTCCCAAGCCCCAGCGTCGTACCGTCACGCTCACGCACCCCGATCGGGTCTATTGGCCCGACGACGGGGTGACCAAGGAAGGGCTTGCCGACTATTACACCGAGGTCTGGCGCTACATCGCTCCCTATATCGTCGGGCGGCCTCTGGCGTTGCTACGCTGTCCAAGCGGCATCACCGGACAGATGTTCTTCCAGAAGCACGCCTGGAAAGGATTGAACAAGAACATTGTGCTGGTGAACGACCCCAAGGACAAGGATGACGAGCCGCTCATCGCGATCAACGATCTCGACGGATTGATGGGCCTCGTTCAGTCCGCCGTACTCGAAATCCACCCTTGGGGTTCGATGGTCGCGGACTGGGAACGGCCCGATACCATCATCATGGATCTCGACCCCGGTGAGGGCGTCACCTGGGAGACGATCATCACCGCCGCCGAGGAAACCCGCGAGCGTCTCAGGGATGCGGAACTGAATTCATTCGTCAAGACGTCGGGCGGCAAGGGCCTGCATGTCGTGGTCCCGCTCAAGCCCAAGGCCGACTGGCCGGCAGTGAAGACGTTCACCAAGGCGTTGGCGGACAGCATGGCGGCCGATAGCCCCGAACGATATGTGTCGACGATCACCAAGTCGAAGCGCAGCGGTAAGATCCTCATCGACTATCTGCGCAATCAACGCGGCATGACGGCCGTCGCACCCTACTCGACGCGCGCCCGTCCCGGTGCCGCCGTCTCGATGCCGCTCGCATGGGAGGAGTTGAGTCCAGGGATCGGGCCGGATTATTTCACGGTGGACAATACACCGACGCGGCTCGCTGCGCTCACATCAGATCCATGGGAGGATTTTCGCGCGGCCGCCGAACCTCTGGCCGTTTCCGTGCGCCGCCGGAAGACGGCCCGGAAAGTGTAGGGGCAATGAGCGATCTCTACATTGTCTATGTAGTCGGACAGAACGTGGACATGGTGGACGACCCGGATGTCGTGGTCCTTGACGACGGCCTCTACCTCGTACGATCCGGCCAGACCCGCTCGCAGCTCTATCATGTCATCAAGCTGAACCGCCCCGGGTTTGCCGGAGGCCGTTTGGTTTAAGTTATGCCGCCATGG
>ENA-UOUJ01001505-UOUJ01001505.1-activated-sludge-metagenome-genome-assembly--contig:-NODE-1505-length-12093-cov-4.445091_pt1 | contig 12093 bp, 10 predicted proteins | sample MGYA00249839_ERZ747224 | MGnify/ENA primary metagenome ERZ747224 (study PRJEB28782, sample SAMN03220277) | activated sludge metagenome | biome: wastewater; feature: sewage sludge; material... | reverse complement strand
ACCGATCGGCCTACACCTGTGGCTCGCTGCTGAAAGAGGTCTATGTGATGAGCGTGAACCGCAAGGGACCGGACAGCTTGGAATGGGGCTACATCACCACGCACGAGGGTGGCCCTGAGGTGATGCTGGCCTATGACCCACACGTACAAGGCTTCGTTGGTCAGTCAGGCGAATACAGCACCGAAGAGGTGATCCACAGTGAGGTCCGTGGACAAGGACCTTTTAGAGCTAAGCACTGTCCGACAAGGTCCGCCGCGTCGATTCGTTCGTGTGGAAAGCGAACAGGAACTCCTGCTCGGTGCCCTGTTCTCCGGGGTGTTCGTGGATGAAGGGACCGGCGATACCGTGCGGTTCCACTCCAATGGGAAGGTGACCGGTCTACCCGGCATTGACCAGGCCATCGTGCTCACGGACTTCACCGAAGGGCTTGATGACCGGGACATTGTATTCCTGTATACTGGCCAATACGATTGGGACAAGGACTCTTATCACTACGCGTACAACGAACAGCAGCTACTCCTCTACCCCATGCTGGCCACTGAGGAGGAATATGTTTACCGGATGGGCGATGTACGGCTCCACTTGCGAAAGCTCTGACACGATCGTATGCACGTTCAACAGGTCCTGATCTTGACCACGACCCAAAACCTCCATTCCTCCAGCCATGAACATCCCGCGTTACTGGGCCAAGACCCAGGCCCATTTGAGGATCGGAGGACAGCGTACCGACTATCTGTCCACCTTTATTGGGCACTCTGACCGGTCCGACGAAGAGGCGCTCAAGCGGGCACGGGAACGCGTTGCAGCCGTGCAGGCCAGGATCGACAACCAGTCGACAGGCCATGCTGCGGAATACGAGGTCTGTATCCGGGAAGAGATTGTGAAGGAGCTCTCCAGCGATGCGGTGGTCACCCGCAACCGATATGGTGCGGAGGTCCTGAACTGTGCTCGGCTGATCATGATCGATGTGGACAAACCACCCGCCCAGGGTCTTTGGGGCCAATTGTTCAGCCCGGATAAGCGCCCGCTCAAAGTGCGCATCCTTGATCATCTCCGTAGGACCATCAGCGCCTTGGACCAACAGATCGGTTACCGGATCTACGAGACGCACAGCGGCTTTCGGGTGATCATCTCGGGAATAAAGATGGCTCCCAAGGAAAGGGCCGAATTAAAACTGTTCGAGGCCATGAACAGTGATCCGCTCTACGCGATGATGTGCCGCAGGCAGGACTGCTATCGCGCCAGATTGACCCCAAAGCCGCATAGGATCCAGCAGAAGCCGATACGGCTACAGGTCCCATATGATGATGAGATGCGATCGACATTAAGCACCTGGGTACAGGCGTACGACGAACGCAGCCGCGGATATGCGGTCTGTCGGTTGGTTGACGTGATAGGACCTGATGCCGAGGACGATGTGATCCGCTACCACGATCAGCGAACGCTTGGCGATAAGCGGGAACCGTTGGCCTGAACCAAGTTGTTGCTAGCCCAGCACCGCCTTGACCTTCGCACCATCCCAACAGTCGGCGTACGCCATTGCGCTTCCGGTAAACGCTCAGTCGTGAACCGCTGAGAACCCTCCGTAAATGCCCTGCTCCCTGAGCACTGGACCGTTCGTTGGGTGGCAAAGGACCCAAAAGGGCTATTGAGCGGTCACCGATCCGAACGAATGTGCTGGATCAGGGTCGGCCAAGAAATGCCCGGGCCGCAACGCCTGTGCATTGCGGCCCGGACAAAAGTGTCGTTCGCCCCGCTCATCAACGGATGAACCGGACCGGCAGATGGCCTCCATCCAGATGGAGGACCAAGTGGTAACTACCAGGCTTGAGCAACATGATCTCTGAGAATTCCACGTTATGTGTTCCCTTTCCAAATTGGCCGATGCGCCTATTGGTCATCACCACGCGACCCAAAGCATCAGAGATGCTCACTTCCACGTTCTGCGTGTACGGCAATTTGAACTGCAACTTAGAGCTGTGGTCCACTGGGTTAGGGACCAATGAGGCCGAGGCGGAACCCTCCACGACCTCGTTCACACCCACGTTCAACAACACAAATGGTGGCGAGGTGGCAGTGCAGCCAGTCTCCCCGTTGGTAGCCACCACCGTATAGGTCCCATTTTCTTCAACGGATAATTCCTCGCTGTTCGCACCCGGAATTGGCTCACCGTTCAGGTACCACTGAAGATCGTCCGTCGAGAACGTGTACAGCAGATCTCCAAGTTGCATGATCACGGGTACGTTCGGAGCAGCAAAGGCACTTACCAGGACCGTATCACGGTCCGTGCAGCCCTGGGGATCGGTGATCGTTACACGATAGGTACCAGCCGTATTGACATCAATGCTCTGGGTCGAGCCCAGAGCGACCGTTCCGCGGAACCACTGGTAGGAACTGCCCGGACTACCTGCATTGAGTTCCACGGACTGTCCGGGACAGAATCCCGTATCGGGCCCCAGATCGGCAAAAAGCCCCAAGGTCGGTTCGGAGGTCAGTTTGAGCGCCACCATGTTCTCAGCGTCCGCACGACCATAGAGCAGCATGCGCCCATTGGCCAAAGGAACACCGCCACGGATACCCATGTCCCCGATCAACTGCGGCACTGTGAGAACGCCGCCCGTTCCAAAGGAGGAGACCGGCTGCCCCTGTGCATCGCGCTTCACGATGTAGGAGACCTGGTTATCGAGATTGCCGAACTGGTAAGAGGTCCCATCAGCGTCCACATACAGTCCATAAGCGAACTCGTTGCCTGCACCTGGATCCACCTCACTAAGGCCGTTGGTACCATAGGATTCGTCCACAGTGCCATCCGCCAATACACGGAAGGTCACGAACTTGAACCCCGAGGCAGTTCCCGTGCAACCCACCAACACGCTACCGTCAGTGAGCAATGCCGCGCGGTTCTGAGGCACCCCTTCGTAGACCGGCACACCGGTGAAAACCACACCATTGTTACCGTATCCGGCAAAGAGATTGCCGTTCGGATCGAAGCGCACCAGCATCATTTCGCGCGGTTGGCCGAAAACGGGTGACGCACTGGCGATCACCAGCACGCTGCTATCCGACAACAAAATCGCCTCGTGCACGGTGGGCTGGTAGGGTTGTCCGCCCAGGTTGGTCCATGCTTTTCCATCCCCGCTGTAACCGGCATCAAGCGCGCCATTCTCCAGATAGCGCATCAGCCCCAGTCCGAAGGCGCCTCCATTGATATTGGCAGCCGATGTGCCCACTGCATAAAAACGCCCACCGTTCAGGGGGATGATCGCATTGTGAATACCGCTGCTCAGGGCATCGAAGCGGTCCGATCGCCAACCGGTTCCGTTCATGGTCAGGTCCGCCGTTCCGTCCGCGTTGAAGCGATACACCGCTCCCACTTGCTGGCTTAGGGAGTTATCCGGTGCATTCTGACCGCAAGCAAGGATCTTCCCGTTCGGCAGGACGACCATGTTCCGCAATGTGCTGCGCCCATCGAAAATATGGGCGATGGTGCCGTTATTGCCGAAGCTCGCATCCAGCTTGCCACACAATGTATCCAGCTTCACCAAGGCGATGTGCATGCAGTTGCAACCGATGTCGTATCCACCGCCAGCGAGCAGCACTTTGCCATCGGGGAGCACGGCATGGTTCACGGCGATGTCCTCCCCACCGAGCATGTTCCACGTGTGAGCACCGTTGTTCCCGAACATGGGTGCCGGAACAAGAGGCTGTGTGGATGCCTTGTTGGCGGCCAATTGCATGAACAGGGTAAAAGAAATGAGGTATAGCGATCGAGGTCTCATGTGCGTGTGTTTAGGTTCAGTGCAAAACTCACGGCACCAACAGCCAACCACAATACCGGAAAACCATGAACCTACCCGCGGACCGGTGACCTCATCGTTTCAGCACCCGTTCCACAGCCTTACGGAGCCCATCCATGTCCTGCGCTATGATCATGTAGGTACCAGCCGAAAGTGCGCTCAGGTCGAGTGTGGTCCATCGCAGGTCGGAGAACAGCTTTTCCGATAGGACGACCCGCCCCTGCATGTCCATTAGCAGCAACTCGTATACGCCAAGACCATTCGTACCTGTCGCCCATCCGACATGTACCTCCCCCTCTGCGGGGTTAGGCATCACCAAGAGCTGTGCATCATCCTCTATGCATCGTTCCATGGAAAGAGCACCGAACAGTTCCTCGCGGCCGTCAAGGTCCACTTGGCGCAAGCGATAGTACACGGTAGCGAAAGCGGGCGGGGCATTATCAAGCCAGGTGTATTCGACAACCTGCTGGCTGTTGCCGGATGCGGGCACCTGTCCCACCGCATGCCATACCGAGGCATCGCTGCTGCGTTCGACCACGAAGTGCGAACTGTTCATCTCGCTGGCGGTAGCCCATGTGAGCGTAGGTGTGCCGGACACGCACGCGGCCTCCATCCAAAGCATCTCTACTGGGAGCAGGATGGAAGGGGATATGCAGCTCTGGTCACCTCCGGCACCGCCCCCCCCACTGTACTGGGCGGCTGCACCGCCTTCGCAGCAACACAGTAGGAGGCACCATGCCATTGACCAGGAGTTAACGGATCGGACATGATATGCACGGTCTTGACGCATGGATCAAGGGGCGCGGCGCACACCACGGAAACCGCGATCGGCGAAACGCGTGCCGTTGAATGGGACCATGAGGCGACGGTCGGATACACGCTGGTCCTGCACAATGGAAGACCAACTGCCACCGCGTGGAGCGTAGCCCGTGAACCCATCGAACGGCCACGACAGTACATCGTGCGTACCGAGGAAGGTGAGCGTACCATTGCCGTGGAACCGACGTTCGAAGATCAGGGAGAGGTGGCCGGCCGAGATGGTGTACTCCGCTACGTTGCCACCGAGGTCCATGATGCCGTAGTACGATGCGCCGGCCGAGGCTCTGGTCGCACCTGCTTCGGCGAACACACCACAACGGAACGGACCGGCGTTGAGCGACGCTGAACCAAAGGAACCGTTCGCAACAGCATCCACGGTTTCTGTTGCTGTATTCAAGCCCGTTTGCGTTGTGGGAGCGATCACGCTGGAGGTGTTGCCGCCGGTAGGTACATCGTTCGCCAGTGGCAACCCAGGCCCACGGCACGCCTTCTCGAACTCCATTTCCGACATTGGGCGCAAGCCGCACCAATCCAGGTACGCAAGCGCGTTCGGCGCGTTCACGTAGTTGGCCGCGACCCACGCACCGTCGTCCGCTTCGTCGCCAACACCGTCGCCATCCGCATCGCATACGAAGGTGATCGGGCTGGTGGCATCGATCGTCGCCGCACAGCGGATCGTGGAGCGGTTCACCAGGGTGGCGCTGTTCGACATCACGTAGCGGTTGGTCACACTTGTTACACCAGGCAGCACGTTGGCGGCCACCATCACCGCTTGTTGCACCCGCGTCAGCTTGTTCAAGTAGGTTACGTACTCGCCTTGCGAAAGCTCATACTTCATACAGTAAAAACCTTCGTAGCCTTTGGGGAATCCAGTGCTGAAATCCTGGTTCGATCCCGCGCCGCCATAGGATATTGTCGGAGAGAAGGTGGTGGCATAGTTCAGGTAGTTCTCCGATGTGATCTGCCGAGGGGTAGTACCACTGGACCCGTTGCGGAAGGCCCAAATACCGGTCCCTCCCACGTAATAACTTCCCGTGGGCACCAGCACCATTTCCACGGCGTGCACGCACACTTCGAGTGCCGTTCCGATGGTGATGCCCTGGGAGCCGTGCATCCATTGCAGCTGGCAGGCGGGTGCAGAAAAGGTTCCGGTGCCATCCACCGATCGATGAATGAACACACCCATGCCCGGATTCGTAGTGGAAAAGGCAATTACGGCATCCGCACAGCCAACGGTGATGGTGGCACCTGGCGGTGCACTATGCGAAGCCGTGTTGCCCAAGTGCGCGTGCTCCCAGATGCGATCGAAGCGAAGCGTTGCTCCGCTCAAGGCTACGAACGGAACGAAATTCACCGTGATGGTGGTGGCTGAGGTGACGGCCGTGATCACCGTTGCGGGGGCTAGCGTACCTGTTCCGGCAAGCAACACCATGGGCATACCCGCTCGCAGTAGTGCGGTGCTTGGCAGGGTTATCGTCGCACCTGCGCTACTGGCGCCGGTCAACACCGGATCTGCTGCGCCCGCTCTGAACTTCACGAACACCCACGCCGCATCCCAGTTATTCGGCGCAGTACTTACCCGCCAGCTGTTGTCCCAGCCGATTTCGAACTGGACTTGTGCCAGGCCATCGGTAACATCCGCATCGACCACGGTTGCTGGCCCCACCCACAGGTTGTTCGCCACAAGAGCGGTGGATGAAGTGCCTAATTGCACCAGCGTCCACATGACCAAGGCCAAATGCTTGGTGAAGTGCTGTTGCGTCATGGTGCAAACCTCTGTAGCTACTATGCCGCACGCAATACCGAAAAACCCTGAATTCCGAAACACTTCGAGCAATGGACAGCGATACCGGTTCAGGGCGGATCGGAACATGTAAAAGGCCCCGTGTCCGGAGCCTCTTACTCGTTCAACTAACGCTTACCGCCCCTTGCTGGGCAGTGGCTGCTCCTTGGGGAAGTAGGTCACGCCTTCGTTGCAGTGTTCGCGCCACCACCAGAAGTTGTTACCCGGCACATGGTCAGGCCGACCGCTGAATGCGAACACCCCGAAAGCCGGAATACAGGCGGCACTGGTGTATGGCGATGTCTTCAACAGCACGGTGATCAGTGCAGGAACGCCGATGGCACCGTTCGCCGGACAGAGCTGCCCCACCTGCACCTCGACGTAGGCGTCGCACTGTGCCCAGGGGGCCTCGGTCCCATCCGCTCGTTTGGCGGTCACTTGGATCACCTGGCAGTCCGGCGGCAGTTGAAGGATGGCGCGGCTGTTGTCCGCTGGTGTGCAGTTGTTGCCATTGTCATTGGCCACGGCCACCCGAAAGGCCCAGATCCCATCGGGTAGTCGTTCCACACCGGTCTTGCTGACGACCACGGCAATGTCCGCTGTGGAAGGTGTGGTCTCTGGCGCCAGCGCAGGCGCGTTGCCGCCGGTGAAGGCCATGGTCTTGGGCCGCTGTGCACAGCACGAAGAGGCTCGTGCTGCGGTCGATGTGGTCCTATTCTGGGCGAGCGCGAACGAGCCGGAAAGGACGAGGCCTAGTAGGAAAAGGGATCTGCGGTACATGGCTGGGGGGATGTTGGTTGATGATGCAAAACACCATCTGCCCCACGCCGCCCACAATACCGGGTCCCCGCTATTCGTCGGGTCACATGCTCACTCCACCACCGGCCCTTCGATGCTCACTGTGGTGCCGGTCGTGGAGGTGCTGTTCACCGTGACCTGTGCACCCATTGCAGCAGCGCGCGCACGCACATTGGAAAGACCGATGCCATCAGCGGCGGCGCTGGTATCGAAGCCACGGCCATCATCGGCCACGATCACGCTGATACGGCCCGGACCGCGGGTTACGGCTATGCTCAGTTCGCGCGCATTGGCATGTTTGAGCACATTGCTCACCAGCTCTTGCACCATGCGGTAGATGGTGATCTCCAGTGCCCGATCCATGCGTTTCTCAAGGCCGAAGAGCGAGAGCTCTACCGCCAATCGTCCGTTCAGGCGCACGCTGTCGCACAGGTCTTCCAGCGCCTTCTCCAAGCCGAAGCGCGCCAGGGTGACGGAGACCATGTCGTGTGAGATGCGCCGCACCTCTCCCACCGCTTCGTCGAGCATGCGGTTCACCTTGGAGTAATTGCCACGCTGTTCGGCCTGTAGTCCTTGGATATCCGCATCCAGCCCATCGATCTGGTGCTTGATGGCGCTGAGCATGCTACCGAGCCGGTCATGCAGGTCGCGCGCCACCCGGTCACGCTCTTTCTCCTGCCCTTCCATCATGGCGTTGAGCGCGTCGATCTCGTTACGTTTGAGTAGCTCGTCCACGCGTTGGGCATGGAGCTCCCGTTCCTGATCGGCGAGGCGGCGACGGTTGCGGAGTGAACGTGCCAGCAACAAAGCGATGATGGTGACCGCCAAGGCTGAGATGCCCAAGGCGATGCGTTGGATGTTCTTACGGAGGTCCTCGGCGGCGGCGAGGGCGAGGGCTTGGGATTGTTCGGCGATGCGGTGGTCCTTTTCAGCGGTCTCATACTGCACCTGTGCTGCGGCAATGCTCTGGGTGAATCGCCTGCGGGCAAGGCTGTCGTTCAAGCTATGTGCCATGGAAAGCGCATCGTAGGCCTCCGCCCATCGTCCCATGGACCTCAGGTACTCAGCATTCTTGAGATAAGCCGCTCCACGCAAGCTCAACGAAGGAGAGCGTCGAATGGCCAGCGCGGTCTCCTTCAAGGCTTCCTCCTTACGCCCCAAGGCCCAAAGTGCTGTTGCCCGGTAAAGGTCCAATTGCGCCATACTGACCGTATCGCGCTCCTCGGAGTAGATCGACATGGCTTCGTTCGACACACGCAAGGCTTCCTCGTGCTGCTCAAGGTCGGAGAGAAGGCTGGCAAAGTTCGCAAGAATATCCGCCCTGATGCGGGGGAACCAACTGGCATCGGTCGTATCGAGCAATGAGTTGTAGAATTCCATAGCGGCCTCCTCTCCATCCACATAGGTCTTGGCGGCTCCCATATTCAATACTGAACTAAGGATCAGCCCGCCATCCCCGACACGGCGCGCGTGTTCGAACGCCTTCTCATACCACAGGAGTGCGAGCGAGTCCTGCTCCTGGTGATAGTGCACATTCCCAATACCTATCAAGCTCCTTCCAACACCCTCTCCATTCCCATGTTCACGGGCAAATGCGAGGCATTCATGAAATGCGTTGAGCGCCTTGTCGTAATGCGCATCGCTCAGATCGATCTCGGCCAGTAGCAGTTCCATTTGAAGCGTCTCGACCGTTCGGCCCAGCGCTTTAGCTGCATTGCGGGCCTTGGTCGCGGTCCTTCTCGCTTCGTCAAAGAGGCCGAGACCATCAAGCGTTTTGGCCAGCTGGTAGTTCACGAAGTAGGTATGCTCCAACCTGTCGTTCGGTATGGTGCGTCCCAAGCTGTCGAGTATCCTATATGCCTCGTGCTGACGTGAGGTATGCCTGTACCATCGTGCCTGCATGAGGGAATGCACGAAGGCATGTTCCGCATCATTAGCGGCAAGTTTGGACAAGCTGTCCAAGAAATGCTCCATGGCAGCCGGATCCTTTGCATCCAGCAATTGCGTGGACCGATCCTGCAAAAAGACAAGGTCCACGGGATCCGCGGCCACATGACCTACCGCAGAAAGGGCGACCACGATCAGTGACCACCACCTTGAGGTTCGGGTCATCAATACCAGAGTGCGCAGTATACTTGGCTTACTGCACGGCACTTCGAGCATTTCGCACTCGCTTCCTATCCTTGGCGACTACCTGATCCCCCTGCACCGCCAATGCCGTGAATGTCTGGGCAACAGCATGGCTTGTGTCGTGGGTGATACCCGTACTTATGGTCTCACTGCTCTTCTCTATTCCGTCACCCTTACCAGCCTTAAAGAACACGATCGCATGTCGGGGTGCCCCTTCCTCGATCTCGTCCATGTACACAGACCCGAATTCATGATCGCTTGTCCATGTCACTTCGAATTTGACAAGCTCGCCATCCACGGGCTCCAACACTTTAATGGTGATCGGCATATTCGTTTTTTTTTGATGTGTTCAACTACTCCCCCCACCCCCGTTCCATGGCGTATTTCACCAGGCCGGCGATGTTGCGGACGTCTAGTTTATGCATAATGTTCCTTCGGTGGGTCTCCACGGTGTCCGGGCTAAGAAAGAGCGCTCCGGCGATCTCCTGGGTGGTGCGCTCCTTCATGATCAATTTCACGATCTGCACCTCGCGCTTGGTGAGAACGCCGTACGCGACATCACCCTGCCGGTCCTTGAACCGGTCGCCTGCGCTCAGTAATGCGTCGATCTCCTTGGCCAGGTAACGCTTGCCGGCCATCACCGTGTTCATGGCATCAATGAGCTCTGCTTTGCCTGCGTTCTTCAGCAGGTAGCCGCTCACCCCGGCATCCAGCAGTTCCAACACGAACTCCTTGTGACCATACATGCTCAGCACCAGCACGCGGGTCTCGGGTGCCGCCTTCAGAATGTGGCGCGACGCTTCGATGCCGTCCATGCCGGGCATGTTCACATCCATGATGACCACTTCGGGCGAAAGCGACTTGGCCAATGCCACGGCCTCAGCACCCGTGGTGGCCCTGCCGATCACCGTCACCTGCTCCACGGGGGCCAGTAAGGCCTCGATGCCGTCGAGCATGATCGATTGGTCATCGACCAGGAGTACAGTGAAAGGTGCAGCCACATTGAACATGCGGCAAAGGTGACCGCCGCATGGAAGTGGGAAAATACCGGAAAACCGTGATTCGAGGCCCCTTGGGCACTTTGAACCATATAATCGCAGCCTAGCCCAGCACCTCCTTCACCTTCGCGCCGATCGTGGCGGGGCTGTCCACCACGTGGATGCCGCACTCGCGCATCACGGCCTTCTTGGCGGCCGCGCTTTCGTCGGCACCGCTCACGATGGCACCGGCATGGCCCATGGTGCGGCCCTTGGGGGCGGTCTCACCGGCGATGAAGCCGATCACCGGCTTCGTGCAGTTGGCCTTGATCCATCGGGCGGCCTGGATCTCCAGGTCACCACCGATCTCGCCGATCATCACGATGGCCTCCGTATCGGGGTCGTTGGCGAAGAGCTGCACAGCCTCGAGGGTGGTGGTGCCGATGATGGGGTCGCCGCCGATGCCGATGGCCGTGGTGATGCCCATGCCGGCCTTCACCACCTGGTCGGCCGCCTCGTAGGTGAGGGTGCCCGACTTGGACACGATGCCCACCTTGCCCTTCTTGAACACGAAGCCGGGCATGATGCCCACTTTGCATTCCTCGGCCGTGATCACGCCGGGGCAGTTGGGGCCGATGAGGCGGCAGTCCTTGCCACGCAGGTACTCGCGGGCGGTGACCATGTCCTTCACGGGGATGCCCTCGGTGATGCACACGATGACCTTGATGCCGGCCTCGGCGGCCTCCATGATGGCGTCCGCAGCGAAGGCGGGCGGCACGAAGATGATGCTCACGTCAGCGCCGGTGGCCTTCACCGCATCGCTCACGGTCTCGAACACCGGACGGTCCAAGTGGGTCTGACCACCCTTGCCGGGGGTCACGCCGCCGACCACGTTCGTGCCGTACTCGATCATCTGCGAGGCATGGAACGTGCCTTCGCTGCCGGTGAAACCCTGTACGAGGACCTTGCTGTTCTTGTTGACGAGTACGCTCATGATGGATCGTATGCGGTGGACTTGGGCCGCAAAAGTAACCGCTACGGCTTCACCGCAACGCCCCGCTTTTCCACCGCCCGCAGGTAGCCGTGCACATAGTACAGGCCGCCCAGCATCACGAGGCCCGATGCGATGTACGGGAGCCCATGCCCCAGCTCGTACAGCCGCCCCCCCAGGGCAGGCCCTGCGATCCGGGCGAGCGAGCCGAAGCTCTGATTCATGCCCAGCACCTCCCCCTGCTCCTGCTGCTCCGCGTTGCGGCTCAGTTGGGACAGCAAGGTGGGACTGAGGCTGCCGTTGCCCAGGGAGAGCAGGGCGATGGACAGGATGCTCAGCGGCAGGAAGAGATCCTTGGGGATGAAGGCGATCATGCCCAGGCCCACGGCCACCATGAGCGCACCGTAGATCATCAGGTTGCGCTCCCCGAAGGTGCGCTGCAGCCAGCCCACCATGGTGCCCTGCACGATGGCGGACCCCAGCCCCACGATGGCGAACATGTACCCGATCTTTCGCTTGTCCAGGCCATAGTCATCGTACCAGAGCATGGCGATGGTCATCTGCATCATGCTGAAGGCGGTGATGTAGATGAAGCTGATGATGAACAGGTCGCGGAACCGGGGTTCACGCAGGGCCTTGATGGCACTGGTCACCGGCTTGATGCGGATCTTGCGGTGGGTGACCTTCTCCTGCAGCGATTCGGGCAGGAAGAGCCACACGGCCACCAGGTTGGCCACGCACATGAGCGCGGCCACATAGCCCACCCATTGCACCCCGAGCCGGTCGAAGATGAGGCTG
>ENA-UOUJ01001504-UOUJ01001504.1-activated-sludge-metagenome-genome-assembly--contig:-NODE-1504-length-12105-cov-4.432033_pt1 | contig 12105 bp, 10 predicted proteins | sample MGYA00249839_ERZ747224 | MGnify/ENA primary metagenome ERZ747224 (study PRJEB28782, sample SAMN03220277) | activated sludge metagenome | biome: wastewater; feature: sewage sludge; material... | reverse complement strand
GGCTCTATCAGATCTATTCCGAGGGCAACTTCATCGAGGCGACGGACGACACGCCGTTCCTCCAGATCGGCGAGCACAAATACGGCAAGCCCATCCTGGATCGCGTGGCACGCCCAGAGATGGGTCTTGGCGACGCTGCAAAGCTCATTCTTCTGTCCTTCGATTCAACGCTCCGCTCGAACTTGTCGGTCGGGATGCCGATCGACATCCTGCTTTACGAGCGCGACAGCCTCGACGTGCGGCGCGAAAAACGCATTTGCCAGAACGACGAATACTTCACAAAGCTTTCTGCCTCATGGTCGAATGCCTTGCGCTCCGCCTTCGCGAGCATCGAAGAGTTCAAGATTTAACCGACCGAATGCAACGTTCGATGCGGTAGACGTGGCAGGCTTTTCCGAATGCACAATCATTGCGCCCAACGTTCGAGCCATTGCCACTAAGCTTCGCCAATGCAACAGCGCGCCGTCGAGCACGGCCAAAGCGCGCCCCATCATGACGCTCGAGGCGATCAATCCCCCGGCGCTCATCGCATTCTCGATCACCAGCCACGCACCGAACCCGATACCCCCGAACGGCAGCATCAGCCTGATCGCCTTGGCAACCGCAGCGACAGCAAGCAGCCTGTCCGAACTCCCGAATACCTTCGAACGGTGCGCCACGTCGCTTCCGACGGCGATGGCGGCGGTCAGCATCCCGCACAAAAGCGCGTAGAGCGCGAGCAACGGGTGGACGAGAGAGAGCCCCGCAAACGAAACAGGCAGCCACAGCGCATCGAACAAGGCCGCCAAACCCCCACCAGCCGAAAAGCGCCGCGCCCCGTCGACATCCCTCGGCTTCACCGCATCGCTACAGCACGCGCCCCGCTCCAGATCCCGCACAAACGCCGCCCCGGCTCGGCCGAGCACCCGGGCACGTAGAAAATCCAGGACAGCAAAAATCCCGAATAGCCCCACGACGAGGCCCGTGGACAGCATGAGCTCCGAGCCCGCGCCTCTCGGCAGCACGCTCTCATAGAGATGGAACAGATAGAGCGACGACGAGAGCACCACTGCGTTGATCAGCGCCGAAAGCAACACCGCGAGAACGAATTCCGGCCCCGACATCCAGCGGCGAAGCATCCGCACAACACCCCAAGCCGACGCCATCCGCCCTGCGATCACCAGCGATCCCCATCACCCTAATAACAACCTTAGATTGTAATTATTCGACCTTAATAATTTATAGATGTGGCGTGAGCTCTTTGAAAAACCTCCGGGACAACCGTTGGCACATGCGGAATACGCATGAGACCGCTCTTGCGCGAAACCGCGGCGAGCCCTGGAATGGGAGTCGGCCAAATAAGCCGGCGACGCCTCCAACCAGGGCGGCGACCGGCCGAGCCGCGGGGGAGAGGAACGATGCCAGATGAGTAACCCGGAGGATCTCGGGACCTTCCTGAACCGGTGGGCTGGGAGCAACACGGAAAAGGCCGGGGTCGCCGAAACCGTCATGCGCCTTTCAGAGGCCTGCTGCCGGATCGGCGAATTGATCGGCCAAGGCCCACTCGCCGGCGCGCTCGGTGCCGAAACCGGTCAACAGACAGGCGCCGATCCTCAGAAAGAGATCGACGTCCGCGCCAACAATCTCATCGTCGAAGCCCTTAAAGGCGCGCCCGTTGCGACGCTCGGCTCCGAAGAACTGGAGTGGCCGCTCCCCATCAACCCCGGCGCACCTCTCGCAGTCGCCATCGATCCGATCGACGGTTCGTCCAACACCGACGCCAATACGTCGATCGGCACGATCTTCACTGTGCTGCCCACGCGTTGCCAGGGCGCCGACGGATCGAGCTTTCTGCAGCCAGGAACAGCGCAACTCGCAGCGGGCTTTGCCGTCTACGGTCCCTTCACGTCCCTCGTTCTGACCGTAGGACGCGGCACGCAGATCTTCACCCTCGATCGCCCAACCGGACGCTTCCTTCTGACGAGCGAAAAGGTCGACATACCGACCGCGACGCGCGAATACGCGATCAACGCATCGAATTACCGCCACTGGGACGAGGCGATCCGCACCTACGTTGACGATTGCCTGCGCGGCCGCGGCGGCCCGCGCGGCAAGAATTTCAACATGCGCTGGACGGCCTCGCCCGTGGCCGACATCTACCGCATCCTGACGCGCGGCGGCATTTTCCTTTATCCGAGCGACCTGCGAGAAAGTTACTCCATGGGCCGCCTCCGTCTTGTCTACGAGGCCAACCCGCTCGGCTGGATCATCGAGCAGGCTGGCGGCGCAGCCTCCTCCGGCTACGAGCGAATTTTAGACATTCCGCCCACGTCTCTTCACCAACGGACACCTTTCATCGCCGGTTCGCGAACCGAGGTGGAGTATGTTGTCCGCCTTCACCATGATCCGCATGGCCTCGGAGAACGCTCGCCGCTGTTTGGGCGCCGGGGCCTGTTCCGGATCTGACCCAAGGAGATCTCTCGCCCAATCCTTAACGCCGCAGTCCCAAAGAAACCGAAGCAGTAAGCATGTCCGCCAAGCACCCCATCATATCCGTCACGGGCTCGTCCGGCGCCGGCACGACGAGTGTCCGGCGCACGTTCGAGCAGATCTTCCGGCGTGAGAAGATCACCGCCGTCTTCATCGAAGGCGACGCGTTCCACCGTTACGGGCGGGATGAGATGAACGACCTTGCGAAGGAAGCGGCCTCCGCCGGAACCCCCTCGCTGAGTCACTTCGGCGAAGCGGCAAATCTGCTCCCCGAGCTGGAGCAACTTTTCAAATCCTACGGCGAGATCGGCACCGGACGCACCCGCCACTACGTCCACGACGAAACCGAGGCCGAGCTTTTCGGCACGCCGCCCGGCACATTTACGCCGTGGGAAGAGATCCCCTACGGCACCGATCTCATGATCTACGAGGGCCTGCACGGCGCCGCCGTCACAAAGAACGTGAACATCGCCCGCTTTGCGGATCTGCGCATCGGCGTGGTGCCGGTGATCAACCTCGAATGGATCCAGAAGATCCACCGCGACAAGGCGGAGCGAGGCTATTCGCCGGAGGCGATCACGGACGTCATCCTGCACAGAATGCCGGACTACGTGAAATACATCTGCCCGCAATTCACCGAGACCGACATCAACTTCCAGCGGATCCCCACCGTCGATACGTCCAACCCATTCGTAGCCCGTTGGATTCCGACCCCCGACGAGTCCATGGTCGTCATCCGCTTCAAGAACCCGCGCGGCATCGACTTTTCCTATCTACAGTCGATGATCCACGACAGCTTCATGTCGCGCGCCAACTCGATCGTGATCCCCGGCGGCAAGCTGGACCTTGCCATGCAGCTCATCCTGACGCCGATGATCCTGCAATTGATCGAAAGAAAGCGTCGCACCTTCTTCTGAGGCCAAATGATCGGTTACGCGCAGGCACGCGATGGGTAACTTCGACAGAGACCTGGCCGCTATCCAGCGAATCCCCGCGATCCCGACGATCCTCGACGTTATCCGACGCCTGACGGACATGCGCTTCGTTGCGATCGCACGCGTCACAGAGCAGAGGTGGATCGCCTGCGCGACGCGGGACGACCTGGGCTTCGGCTTGGATCCTGGCGGAGAGCTCGCTATCGAAACGACGATCTGCCACGAGATCCGCCAATCGGGCGTGCCCGTGATCATTGACGATGTGAGCCGCGATCCGCGCTACGTCGCGCATCCGACACCAGCGATGTACGGCTTCAAAAGCTACATTTCGATGCCGATCGTCCTCCCCGGCGGCAGCTTCTTCGGCACGCTCTGCGCCATCGACCCGAACCCAGCCAGTTTGAACCGGCCGGAAATCCTCGGCACGTTCAAGATGTTCGCCGAGCTCATCGGCTTCCATCTCGACATGCACGCCCAGATCGACAAGGCCGAAGCCGAACTCGCGAGTGCCAAGGAAATGGGCGACGCGCGCGAACGCTTTGTCGCCGTGCTCGGCCACGACCTCAGAAATCCGCTGGCTTCGATCAAGGCAGGCCTTTCCCTCCTGTCCCGCACGCACCTTGACGACAAAGCCAAGGACGTGCTCGGGCACCTCAATCACAGCACCGACCGCATGGGAGAGCTGATCGAGAACCTGCTCGACCTCGCGCGAGGGAGACTGGGCGGTGGTTTGCCGATCCGCCCCGTTCTGTTCGAACTTGCCGAAGTGCTGCATCAGGTCGTGCGCGAGATCGAAGCCGCCCGCCCCAACCGGATATTCAATGTCGAGGTCAACATTCCAGGGCCTGTGATGGCAGACCCCGACCGCATCGGCCAACTCGTATCCAATCTCGTCTCCAATGCCGTCAAGCATGGCGCGCCAGACACGCCGATCCGCATTTCCGGCATCATCGAGGACAAACATCTCGTAGTGACCATCGCAAACGAAGGAAATCCGATCCCTCCCTCGAAGCTCAAGACGATTTTCGAACCCTTCAATGCGCTCGAAACGCGCGGCTCAAAAGAGGGGTTGGGACTGGGCCTCTATATCGCCTCCGAGATCAGCCGTGCCCACGGCGGCACGCTCTCCGTATCTTCCACAGATGACGAAACACGCTTCACGTTCAGAGCGCCCATCGCCAATCGGGCTTAGCTGCCCCAATTGCGCTTCTCCATCGCAACGTCGCAAATCTTCAAACCAATTCCTGACAACAAAAATCATCTTTGTGCCGAGGAATTTTTCCCGTTTTTCAATACTCATCGCAACGATGCGCGGCACATTGCGTTTGGTGCGCACAACAAGAAAAAAGGAGCGCACCCTCATGACGATGCCTGCCGCAACCCTTCGTGCCGCAATCACAGCGAGCCTCGCAGTTTCGATGATGGCCGCAAGCGCCGCCGTTTACGACGCCCACGCGCAATCTCCGCTGGAGGCCGTCGAAAGCGCGGAAAAGGGCGAACTCAAGAACCCACACAGCGGAGATGCGGCCGCAGCGGAAGAAGGCCATAAGCTCTACATGGCCGCCGGCTGCAACGGTTGTCACGGCGGCACGGGCGGCGGCGGCATGGGCCCGCCGCTCAGCAATCAGGTATGGGTCTACGGCGACGACGACGACACACTGTTTCGGTTGATCACGCTCGGTTCAGACGACCTCCAGGCAGCCGGCTACAGCCGCATCGGCACCGAAAGCGTCGTCGGCCCGATGCCCCATGCAAAAGACATCGTAAAATCGGCCGACGACATGTGGAAGATCGTTACCTGGATCAAGTCTCTGCACGCAGATTAAGCGCTTAACGCCGCCTGCAGGATCGCACGTAACAGGTCCGGTTCCTCGGCGTGCGAACGGCGCACTCGAGCAGAGCCCGGCTGCTCGCATACGATCTGCTGCTGTTGTGCCAACCAATTCCCCACGATCCTGTACTGCTCGATGCCCGACAAACCCATCGGGCGTCGGCGTGAGAGATCGGCATCGAAACGAACAGGACAGATGCAACACCCAAGATCCAAAGCACACGCATTGCACTTCTCCCCATTATAGAATTAAAGATGCGGAACGGTGCCGACGCAACGAGCGCGCGCACGGCGAACTCCGTTCGTACAAATACAAACGAAAATGCGTCGCACCGCGCTGTTCCCCACGGAACCGTCACGAGACGCGAGAGGACGTTCAATGAACTCCGACGGGATAAACGTTCCGGGGTATCTCGCGCGCATCGAATATGCCGGCTCAACCACGCCGTCTCTGGAGACGCTTGCCGCCCTCCAGCGCCATCACATCTCTGCCATTCCGTTCGAAACGCTTGCGATGATTCTGGGCGATCCGGTGCGGCTCGACCTGCCGTCGCTGCAGCATAAGGTTCTCGATGAAGGTCGCGGCGGGTACTGCTTCGAGCTGAATTTGCTGTTTCTCAACCTCCTCCGCGCCCTCGGCTTCGATGCGCACGGCCTCACCGGCCGCGTGGTGATGAACACGCCTCCCGGTATCGTCCCGGCCCGCACACACGTTCTCACCCTCGTCGCTATCGACGGCACGCGCTACATTGCAGATGTCGGCTTTGGCGGCATGACACCGACCGCCCCGTTGCGCCTCGACACGGACGCAGAACAAGAGACACTCAACGAGCCCTATCGTCTCGCTCGAAGCGGCGAGACGTACACCCTTGCCGCCCGAGTCGAAGACGCGTGGCGCACTCTCTATGTGTTCGATCTCACGCAACCGGCCGACATCGATTTCGAGGTCGGCAACTGGTACGTGTCCACGCACCCTGCCTCGCCCTTTCGCGACCGGCTGCTTGTCGCCCGTTCCGAGCCCGGCGTCCGTCACACGGTGCGCGGCGGCGAATACGCCATCCACCGCGCTGGACAGGCAAGCGAGCGCAATCGCATCGAAAACCCCGACGCAATGGCGGAGCTCTTGCAGAGCACATTCCGCATTGCGCTCCCCGAGCATCCGCGCCTTCGCAACGCCCTCGGCAAGGCCCTCTTGACCTCTCCCGCTTGAACGCCCGACCGGACTCCGTGGGATCTTCGGTCTCCGCCCTTGCCGCGCCGCGCCCCGCCGTGTAGGGCAGGAGCCTGGAAACCCACCAACGGGAGGCGCGCCCGATGTCACGGCCGCTTATCATTGCCCCCTCGATTCTGTCGGCAGATTTCGCGCGCCTCGGCGCCGAGGTCGCGGACGTGGACGCGGCAGGCGCGGACTGGATTCATCTCGACGTGATGGACGGCCACTTCGTACCCAACATCACATTCGGCCCGCCGATCATCTCGGCCATTCGCGGCAGCTCGAAAAAGACCTTCGACTGCCACCTGATGATCGCGCCCGCCGATCCGTACATCGAGGCATTCGCCAAGGCAGGCGCTGAGATCGTCACAGTCCACGCCGAAGCTGGTCCCCATCTCGACCGCTCGTTGCAGGCCATCCGCGCAGCAGGCTGTCGCGCGGGCGTCTCCCTTAACCCTGGCACGCACGAGAGCACGATCGAGCACGTTTTGGATCGCGTCGATCTCGTCCTTCTCATGACAGTCAATCCGGGCTTCGGCGGACAAGCCTTCATTCCCGCGCAACTCGAGAAAATCCGCCGCGTGCGCGAGATGATCGGAAACCGTCCCATCGATCTCGAAGTGGACGGCGGTGTCACGCCCGAAACGGCGCCTCTCGTCGTTGAAGCCGGCGCCAACGTGCTCGTCGCAGGATCCGCCGTCTTCAAGGGCGGATCTAAGGAAAGCTACGCAGCTAACATCGCCGCCATCCGCAGCGCCGCCGAACGAGCCCGCGCGGCAAAGTCGGCAGCCTGAAGCCGCGCCGCTTCGGCGCTTAAACCTTTATGCAGCGAGGCCCCATGTTTCCGCTTTCGCACATGCTGAAATCGTTCGTCCGCAAGGGCACGCTCAAGGTGATCGACGCCGAGGGCCGCGTGCACATCTTCGGCGGGCGAGAACCCGGCCCTGAGGTCACCATGCGCCTCACCGACCCGACGCTTTATCGCACGCTCTTCACCAATCCGGAGCTGGCGGCGGGCGAAGCTTACATGGACGGGAGAATGCGTTTCGAGGAGTCGACGCTGCGCGACTTCCTCACCCTGTTCTCGGTCAACCGCCTCTCGCTCGGCTCTTATCCGCTGCAGAAGGCGCTGCGCAAAGTCTCGCGCGGCCTGAAGCGCTTCCAGCAGGCCAACCCCATCGGCAAGGCGCAGAAGAACGTCGCCCACCATTACGACATCGGCAACGAGTTCTACCGCCTCTTCCTCGATCGAGGCATGCAGTACTCCTGCGCCTACTTCACGAGCGACGACAACACGCTCGAAGAAGCCCAGCAGAACAAGCTGCGCCTCATCGCATCCAAGCTCGCGCTGGAGCCCGGCCAGAAGGTCCTCGACATCGGATGCGGCTGGGGCGACATGCTGCTCTATCTCGCGCGCCTGCAAGACATCCAGGCGGTTGGCGTCACGCTCTCGAAAGAGCAGTGCAAACTCGCAAACGAAAAAGCGAAAACACTCGGCCTCGCAGATCGCGTGCGCTTCGAGCTGCGCGACTACCGCGACCTGAACGAGCGCTTCGACCGTATCGTCTCGGTCGGCATGTTCGAGCACGTCGGCGTGGCCCACTACGACGAATTCTTCGCCAAGGTGAACGACCTCCTCACCGACGACGGCGTGATGCTGCTCCACTCCATCGGCCACATGAGCCCGCCTGGCACTGCGAGTCCGTGGCTGCGCAAATATATCTTCCCCGGTGCCTATTCGCCGGCGCTCTCGGAAGTCTTCACGCACGTGGAGCAGAACAGCCTATGGGTGACGGATCTCGAATTCCTTCGCGTACATTACGCGAAGACGTTGGCTCATTGGGTCACCCGCTTCGAAGCCAACCGCGCCAAGGTCGCCGAGATGTACGACGAGCGCTTCTGCCGGATGTGGGAGTTCTACCTGATCAGCTGCGAGATGATGTTCCGTACGGGCAGCCAGCTCGTCTTCCACATGCAGCTATCGAAGAAGCGCGATGCCGTGCCGATCATGCGCGATTACATGATCGACACCCAGCGCGAATATGTGCGCCTCGAAGCCGAGCGCGGCATCACCCCGCCGGAGCCGCCGCCCTTCGCGACAGCAAAAGAGCCTCAGGAGACCTGAGGCTCTGGTAGCGAAGCCGCTCACGCGGAGCGGCTTCGTCATTCGCTAACAACCCGATCAGTTCCAGGTGTGGAGCAGAACTTGCCAGCCCTCTGGCGAGCGAACCAGAACGTTCACCCAGTTGCCACCGTACTGCTTCGTCGAACCGTCGTCGGACGGACCGTTGAGCTGCCACGTGCCGGTCGCAACGCGCGTCTCGCCCTGATCCAGCACCTTCTCGACGACGATCTTGTGATCGCTGAAGCCCTTCGACTGCAAGTCGGCGAAGAACGCGCCGATAGCTTCGGGGCCGCTCACGGCCTTACCCCCGGCAGGAACGACCACGGCGTCCTTTGCGTAAAAGCCGGAAAGCGCTTTGATGTCGCCGGCGTTGAACGCTTCGTCCCACTTGCCGGCATCCGTGCGGACCTGGGCTTCGTCTGCGTGAGAGGGAGCGGCATAAAGCCCGAACGAGAGCGCCATGAGAGCTGCGGCCAGAACGTTCCTGAAAGAGAGAATGAACTTCGACATTACCAAGCCTCCGAAATGACCTCGCCTTGCGCCACGCGGCGCAGGCCGATAGTAACCAACTGGTCACTAATGTATCAGGTAGTGACCGAGCGCGCTGGCGTTGTCAATAAATTGATCGATCGGTCACTAACATGTCGCGCCGTTGCGTCGCGCAACACCGCGCGCTCGCCCGAATTAACGAGCGCTCGGTTTTCGGATTCATTTGGAAGAGATAAAGCCGCAGCTACTGCCCTGCCCGCTCCGGCGCGGGCGGTACGCCGTCACGCTCGCAGTGATATGCCGGCGCGGCAACCCGGCTCCAAACTTCGGTTGCGCCGAACAGCGGCAGGAAAACGTAGCCGCGCACCTTGATCTGCGTAGGGCTTAACACCTCCGCATATCCACTGAAGCTCATGCCGAGATCCGGCACATACACGTTCCCGCCGCCCCACGTGCCGTCCGGTTGCTTGGTGAAACCCGTAATGACATTCAGTCCGCAAACCTGCCGGTTCTGGAGCGATGCATCGGGATTACGGAAATCCTTGAGCGGAAGCCGGTCCGGCCCATACGGCAACCTGAGCCAGACCACCTTCGCGCACATCGCCGCGCCGCAGTTCTGGACCTGCAGCACCACCTCGCCGTCCGAGTCCATCCAGTATCCGTCGAGCTCCGTGGCCGACGCCGAGCGCACGCCAAAGCCCATGAAAACGGCCAAGACGAGCGAAAGTGCGAAGCGGTGCATGAACGTATCCCCGTGCGCGCTGAAACCGACGTTCCTGGCTCTGCGGAGCCAACGCCGTACCAATCGGCTGCCGAGCCGATATTGGTCAGTAACGTGGTGTTGTAAAGGCAGACTATTCCCACCTCTCACCACGGCGCGCTCGACATGCTAAGCGAGCCGGAATGATCGACACCACACCCTCGTTCTCTCTACGGCGATTCGCGCAAGCCTTGCCCATCGACGAGGCGCTTCCCGCCCTCACAAGCGCGCTTGCAGCCGGATCGTCCGCCGTACTCGTCGCCCCACCGGGCGCCGGCAAGACGACGCGCGTCCCCCTCGCCCTCGATGGCGCCCCCTGGCTCGGGGGTCGCAAAATCCTGGTGCTGGAACCGCGCCGGCTTGCCGCCCGCAACGCCGCCGCCCGCATGGCCGCGACCCTCGGCGAAGAGATCGGCGAAAGCGTCGGTCTGCGCGCTCGCCTCGAAACGCGCGTTTCCAAGAAGACGCGGATCGAAGTCCTCACCGAAGGCGTGTTCACCCGCCTCATCCTCGACGACCCATCTCTCGACGGCATCGGCGCCGTCCTCTTCGACGAATTCCACGAGCGCTCGCTCGAAGCCGATCTCGGCCTCGCCCTCGCCCTCGACGCGCAGACGAGCCTGCGCCCCGATCTGCGCCTCGTCGTGATGTCGGCAACGCTTGCCGGCGAGCCTGTCGCTGAATTGCTGGGTGGCGCACCGCTCGTGGCCAGCGAGGGCCGCAGCTTTCCCGTCGAGACACGATACCTCGGTAAAGATCCGACGCGCCGCCTCGAAGACCGGATGGCCGACGCCATTGCGCGCGCGCTGCGCGCAGAAACCGGCTCGATCCTCGCGTTCCTCCCCGGGCAGGGCGAAATCCGCCGTACGGCCGAGCGCCTGCATGAACGCCTCGACCCGAACGACGCGATCATCGCTCCCCTCTATGGCGCGCTCGACCGCCGCGAACAGGACCAGGCCATCGCACCGGCCCCGCCCGGCGCACGCAAGGTCGTACTCGCGACCGCAATTGCAGAAACGTCGCTCACCATCGAGGGCATCCGCGTCGTGATCGATTGCGGCGTCGCCCGCGTGCCACGTTATGACCCCGACGTCGGCGTCACGCGCCTCGCGACGATCCGTGTCTCCCGCGCCTCAGCCGATCAGCGCCGCGGCCGCGCCGGCCGTCTCGGCCCAGGCGTCTGCTATAGCCTTTGGGATAAAGCCGAAACCGCGAGCCTGCCCGCCTTCGCGGAGCCCGAAATCCGCTCGGCCGACCTCGCACCGCTCTTGCTCGATTGCGCCGACTGGGGCGTTACCGATCCACGGACGCTTTCCTGGCTGGACCCACCGGCGACGGCAGCGATCGATGCCGCGCGCGAGGAACTCGCGACCCTCGGAGCCCTCGATGCGAGCGGCCGCCTTACGGACATAGGCCGCAACCTTCGTGCTCTCCCGCTTCCGCCCCGGCTCGCCGCGATGCTCGTCGCAGCAGCCGGCGTCGGCGCCCATAGGCAAGCGGCGGAGATCGCTGCCGTACTCGTCGAGCGCGGCCTGGGCGGCAAAGACCCCAACCTCGATCACCGCCTTGAAGCCTTTCGGCGCGACCGCACGCCCCGCTCAACCGACATGCGCCGCCTGGCCGAGGGCTGGGCCAAGACGGCCGGCGACGCATCGCCCTCGACCGGCAAAACGAAAGAGCGGGAGACGCCGTCCACTGCCACTCTCCTCGCCCTCGCCTTTCCGGAACGAATTGCCAAAGCCCGCGGGCCTCGCGGGCAGTACCTGCTCGCCAACGGCCGCGGCGCAACGTTGGACGCGGCCGACCCGCTCACCCGCGCGCCCTTTCTCGTGGTCGCTGAAATGCAGGGCTCGGCCGCCGCGACGCGCATCCTGCTGGCGGCTGAAACCACTGAAGCAGAAATCCTGCGTCTCGCCCGCGATCGCATAGCCGAACGCGACGAAATTGTCTTCGACGCAGCCGCCGCGGCAATCCGAGCCCGGCGCGTACGCCGCCTGGATGCGATCACACTATCGAGCGACCCGCGCCCGCCGGAACCGGGACCGGAATCGGAAGCCGCCCTCGCACGAGGTCTCGCCGGCCTCGGCGCCCAGCGCCTGCCGTGGAGCAAGCACCAAATCCAACTCCGCGACCGCGTCGCCTTTCTCCGGACCGCCGCAGGCGACGAGACATGGCCCGACCTCGCGGACGCAGCCCTCACAGCGACGCTCCCCGATTGGCTCGGCCCCTATCTTTCCGGAAAGACACGGCTCGCGGACATCACCGCCGACGATCTCGGCCAGG
>ENA-UOUJ01001503-UOUJ01001503.1-activated-sludge-metagenome-genome-assembly--contig:-NODE-1503-length-12106-cov-5.003817_pt1 | contig 12106 bp, 7 predicted proteins | sample MGYA00249839_ERZ747224 | MGnify/ENA primary metagenome ERZ747224 (study PRJEB28782, sample SAMN03220277) | activated sludge metagenome | biome: wastewater; feature: sewage sludge; material... | reverse complement strand
GAGCGCGCTGATCCACGCCGCCACCATGGTCACCGCGGGCATCTTCCTGGTGGTGCGCAGCTCGGTGCTCTTCGAACTGGTGCCCTACGCGCAGGACGTGGTCCTGTGGATCGGCACCGCCACGGCGGTCCTGGCCGCGAGCATCGGCCTCTTCCAGAACGACATCAAGAAGGTGCTGGCCTATTCCACGGTGAGCCAGCTGGGCTACATGTTCGCGGCGCTCGGCATGGGGGCCTACAGTGCGGCCATGTTCCACGTCACCACCCACGCCTTCTTCAAGGCCCTGCTCTTCCTGGGCGCGGGCAGCGTGATCCACGCCCTCGGCGGGGAGCAGGACATCCGGAAGATGGGCGGACTGAAGGGCCAGATCAAGATCACGTACATCACCTTCCTCATCGGCACGCTCGCCATCAGCGGTCTGCCCCTGATGAGCGGCTTCTTCAGCAAGGACCTCATCCTGGCCCATGCCTTCCAGCACAACCCGGCGGTGTTCGTCATCCTGCTGTTCGGCGCGCTGCTCACCACCTTCTACATGTTCCGCCTGCTCTTCCTGGTCTTCTTCGGGAAGTACCGCGGCACGGCCCATCCGCATGAAAGCCCGCTGACCATGACGGTGCCCCTGATGGTGCTGGCCGCGCTCAGCGTGGTGGGCGGCCTGCTGAACGTGCCCCACCTCTTCGGCGGGCACGAGGCCATGAAGCATTTCCTGGCCACGGCGGCCGACGGCATCAACAGCGAGCACTTGGAGCTGAGCGCCGCCACGGAGATCATCCTGATGCTGATCACCGTGACGCTGGTGGGCCTCACCATCTGGTACGCGCATGGCCGCTTCGTGAAGCGCACCACCCTGGAAGGTGACGAAGCAGCGATGCCCTTCCTCAAGCGCCTCATCGCCCAGCGCTGGCGGATCGATGAGCTGTATCGCGCCCTGTTCGAGAAGCCTTACGGCTGGCTGAGCACGCAGCTGCATGCCATCGGTGAGCGCGGCATCATGGTGCCCCTGCAGAACGGGGTGGGAGAGGCCGCGCTGGTGGTGGGTAACGTGGTGCGCCGCCTGCAGACGGGCAACGCGAGCTTCCACCTGTTGGCCATGACCTTCGGGCTGATCCTCTTCCTTGTCATCACCCTCATGAGCAACTGAGATGATCGCAGCGCTTCTTTTGCTCATCCCCTTCATCACCGCAACCCTCTTGATGGTGATGCGGCCCACCCAGCACGCCCGCTGGCTGGCCATGATGTCCTCGCTGGCCTCGCTGGCCGTGGTACTGGTCGCCTGGGCCACCTATGGCGGTGGCACCGTCATCCAGGCGGACAACGACTGGGTGCCCGCCTGGGGCCTGCGCTTCGTGGTGGGCTACGACGGTGTGGGCCTGCTGATGCTGGTCCTCACCGGCCTGGTGTTCCCCTTCATCATCGGAGCAGGTTATGGCGAGAAGCTGCAGCACCCTTCCCTGGTGAACGCCCTGCTGCTCTACACGCAGGCCTTCCTCTTCGGGGTCTTCCTCGCCCAGAACATCCTGCTGTTCTACATCTTCTACGAGCTCTCGTTGATACCGGTCTTCTTCCTGCTCCTCTACTGGGGTGGGGAGCACCGCCGGTCCATCACCGTGCGCTTCTTCATCTACACCCTGCTCGGCGGTCTCTCGCTGCTCTTCGGCCTCCTCTACTGCCTGGGCCAGACGGGCATGAACGGCGACTTCAGCGCGCTGTCCGGGCTCAACCTGCCGGCGGACACGCAGATCTGGCTGTTCTGGGCGCTCTTCCTGGCCTTCGCCATCAAGCTGCCCATCTTCCCCTTCCACAGCTGGCAGCCTGACACCTACACCACGGCACCGCTGCAGGGCACCATGGTGCTCAGCGCCGTGATGCTGAAGATGGGCCTGTACGGGACCTTCAAGATCGTGTTCGCGGTGGTGCCCGAGGGCGTGGAGTACTGGCGGTGGACGGTGATCGCGCTGAGCCTGATCGGTGCCGTGTATGCCGGGATCATCGCCTTCCGGCAGACGGACATGAAGCGGCTGATCGCCTATTCCTCCCTGAGCCACGTGGGCCTGCTGTGCGCGGGTCTCTTCGCCGGTAACAACTACGGCATCACCGGTTCACTGTACCAAGCCTTCGCGCACGCGGTGCTGGTGCTGGGCCTGCTGTACCTCATGGGCGCCCTGAAGGAGCGCGTGGGCAGCAGCGAGATGGGGGCCATGGGCGGCCTCAAGGTGCGCATGCCCAGGCTGGCCGCGCTCTTCCTCTTGGTACTGGTGAACGCCGTGGCCTTGCCGCTGACGCAGAGCTTCGTGGGTGAATGGCTGATGTTCGCCGGCCTCTGGCAGGTGGACGGCTGGCTGGCCGCCCTGGCGGTGGTCACCATCGTGCTCGGTGCGATCTACATGTTCTACGCGTTCCAGCGGGCCATGCTCGGTCCGGACAAGTGGAAGCTGGAGATGCACGATGCCACCCTGCGCGACCACCTCTACCTGGTCCCGCTCATCGCCATCACCCTGGTCCTCGGCGTCCACCCCGCACCGGTCCTGGACCTGGTGGACGCTCCTGTTCAACTTCTCCTTAGCGCCCTGCCCTAGTATGAGCGCCCTCATCCTCATCTCCGTGCTCGGCGTGGTGCTGCTGTACCTCGGGTTCGGCAACAACCGCCGCCTGTTGGCCCCCGTGAGCATCGCCGGCCTGCTCGGCGCACTCGCCCTCTTCACCACCGGCTGGCACATCGAGAACGCATTGGTCCTCAAGGACCTGGTGCGCTTCGATGGGTTTGCCATGGCCTTCAACCGCTCGCTGATCCTGGTGACGGTGCTGCTCTTCCTCTTCGGCATCGACTACTACGCCCGCATGAAGGAGAACGTGGCAGAGCAGTATGCCCTGATGCTCTTCTCGCTGGTGGGCGCCCTGCTGCTCACGAGCTTCAATAACCTGCTGCTGCTCTTCCTGGCCATCGAGATCCTCAGCATCCCCCTGTACGTGCTGGCCGGTGGCAAGCGTGACAGTTTCCGCAGTGGGGAGGCCGCCTTCAAGTACTTCCTGCAGGGCGCCTTCGCATCGGGCTTCCTGCTGCTGGGCATCACCCTCATCTACGGGGCCAGCGCCTCCTTCGATCTGCCCACCGTGCAGGCGTTCGCTGCCACGGCCCAGGGCAATGTCCTCTTCCTGCTCGGCCTGTTCTTCACGCTGGCCGGTCTCGCCTTCAAGGTGGCCGCCGTGCCCTTCCACTTCTGGAGCCCCGACGTGTACGAAGGCGCGCCCACGCTCGTCACGGCCTTCATGAGCACCGTGGTGAAGATGGCCTCGTTCGCGGCCTTCTACCGCTTCATCGAGCACATGCAGCTCCCTGGCCAGGTGCACACCATGCTGGTGGTGATGACGGTGTTCACGCTCTTCCTGGGCAATATCGTGGCCCTGCGGCAGAGCCAGTTCAAGCGCCTGATGGCCTACTCCAGCATCGCGCACACGGGCTTCCTGCTGCTGGCCTTCCTGGGCACGAGCGACCGCACATCCGGCGTGCTGCACTACTACCTCACCACCTACGCCCTGGCCACGGTGGGTCTCTTCGTGGTGCTCACCCTGGCGAAGCGCGCCGCCAACGGCGATGAGAACATCCGCATCTTCCGCGGGCTGTTCCGCAGTGCGCCCTGGCTGGCCATCGCCACCATGCTGCTGCTGCTCTCCCTGGCCGGCATCCCGCTTACGGCCGGCTTCATCGCCAAGTACCGCGTCTTTGCGCTGGGCATCTCCACGGGCTTCGTGGCGGTGACGGCCTTTGCCGTGGTGATGGCGCTGGTGGGGGTCTACTACTACGTCACGGTGATCCGCGAGGCCTTCACGCCCACGGCCGACGCTCCCCAGTTGGTGGTGGCGCCGCTGAACTGGCTGGTGATCTCCTTCTGCGGGGTGGCCGTGGTGCTGCTGGGCCTGCTGCCAGGCCTCATCGGCGGCTGATCAGGGAGAGGCCTCGTTCGAGGTCCTGCCTGGCTGAACAGCGGTCCATATTTCTCAGGACGATGGTACCATGCTGGTGTTGTTTGACCACGTCAGGGTGATCCGCGAGGCCTTCACCCCGACGCCCGATGCCCCCAGCTGGGTGTGGCGCCGCTGAACTGGCTGGTGATCTCCAGCTGCGGGGTGGTTTTGGACTTGAGACCTGTGACCCATCGTACAGCTAGTCCGTAAGCAGCAGCGGGTACTTGAGGCTCCTATTCGTATATTGCGGAGAGGCTATCAACGCGTATTCGACATGGCACCGACGAAGAATGTCGCTACACCCAGGCTGGTACGGTATCAGGAGACCTTGCTCATGGGTCTCTTAGTGTCTGGTGGTCATGGACTAATTGCAATGATATTAACAGGGATTATTGTTGGAAATCCATTAGGTACATCAAGTCTGATAGCTTTTCTTCTGGGAACAGCTTTGGTTTTTATTTCCGGGTTGGTGAGCGTCCCAAGCGGTCATCACGGTGTTATTAAGCACTTTGGAGAAATTCAACCTGACAAGCTGCTAAATCATGGAAATCATTGGATCTACCCCATAGCATGGATACGAGATATTGAAATAGTGCACGTTCAGGCGAAGGCGCTTGAAGGAGAGGCGCTGAATCAAACATTAGAGTTTCATATCTACGATTTCCCTCCAATAAAGGCTCGTGTCAATCGGGTCCGTTGGAAGGTTAGTAATGCTGCTATGCAACAGGATGGTTTCGAGCCATATAAACCTGACGAGGTAATGGAGCATGTTCAAGATGCAGTTCTGGTCTTAGGTCAGAGTGACTCAGCCGTTATGTTTGACATTCTTACTAAGGTACAAAGAACATTCCGAGGGTTGGAGGAATTGGTAAATGAAGAGCTTCAGAGGAAAGGACTGCCTATTTCTATTGTGGATATTGGTCTTCCACGCGTCAGTTCAGCTGACCCGCGATTTATTGAGTTTTGTACCCGAATCGCGGAGATTAATTTATGGAGAAGAAATATGAAGATGAGTGGCGAATCATTCGTCAATAGCTTTTACCGCGAGGGAGATGGAAGCATAAAATACAGCTCTCATTCAGTTGATGTGAAAGATACTATCGATAAATTAAAAGACTATTTCAAGGGAAGGTAAATCAGGGGTGAAGAGCCATATGCTGAGCATAACAGTGAAGAATGCAAGGTAAAGCTTATCAATATGGTTTGGGGATTTTGTTTCTTCTTCTGGGAGGAGTGCTGAGTCATCCTCAAGTTCAGAAACTGGCAGATGATGTTATCCTGGAGGCACTTGATGAGTGGATACCTCGCTCTTCTCGACCGTATGATATTCGGGAATCGCCCCCCTACTCGCCAGATGTTAATGTTGAAAGTGATGTCTCTTCAGGAAGGACCGAGTTTGATGGTAGTGGCAGCGCTGAAGCTGATGTTGGTGACAATAATTGGGAGCTGAGCAGTATTCGATTCTGCGAGTCGAGTGAATTGTTATTGGGCGACTTGAAAGGCGAGGATTGCCATGGAGATTATTTCTGTGAAGGTGAGAAGCATGTCGGAGTGTCGGTCCGCATTACGCATCCCGTCTACACGCACGGGAGGGAAGTGTCATATGTGATAAGGGTCCTTGATGAGCAGAATGCCCATGTGGCAACTGATGAGGGCATTATCTTGATTCAAGAGGGAACAGGAATGACAGATTTTAATCCACGAGAGGCACTTCAGTTAGCTCGTCTATTGAGTGGGAATACGATCGAGAAGCGATTCCAAGTGCAAGTATGGCTGAACAGAACTTTGCGAGGGACAAGAGAATTGGTGGTTTCAAAATGTGAGACTACGAACAGCACAAATGCCCGTAATAATGTCAATGTATATTTAGATGGGGACTGGCTTCTTCAACCGCTTACAGAAAGGGAGAACGAAAATCTATTGAAGGCTTCATTTACATGGCGAGATGGCCGTATAACAGTGAGTGGTCAAGATTGGACGGGATCGGGGACATTTGATGGAAGTAAAGGTGAGTATAAATGGTCGCAGAATAACGTGCAATATGGCGTTACTAAGTTCGTCATTGACCGGAATGGATGGCTACATTTGGTTTCGACGGGTCGAGGAGGGGCTGTTCACAAGTTCCTTGCTTACAGGGTGGACGGCACGTGTGGTGCAAGGCCTACTAAATCAATAGACCTCAGGTCCTCGATACAGGTGCAGGAAGAAGTTGGAATTGCGATTTATTCGGAAATGCGAGAGAACAATCAGTCAGTTACTGGTGATGAAACAAGTCTGGTTCCGGTCGTTAAAAGGTATGAGCAAGCTGAGGACTGTGAGACTGCTAGAACAGGTTCATTTATCATTACTAATGCTACACAGCATTTTGCCCGTATTGTTTTTGCGAATGGGCCAGTAGGTCAGATTATTCTTTCTCCAAGGGAGCGATATGAAATGAGGAATACTATAGCTGGAACATATGAGATACAGAAGTTTGTGAGCTATAAGAAGCCTTTCAACTGGCTTTCGAGAAAACCAGATATCATAAGTATTGTCCCCTGTGAAACAGGTAGCTTGATTATCGAGGAATAGCATTAGACTAGCTCATAATCCCTACTTCCCCAGGTCCCCTTCCCACTTGCTCACCACGCTGGTGGCGATGGCGTTGCCCACCACGTTGGTGGCGCTGCGGCCCATGTCGCAGAAGTGGTCGATGGGGAGGATGAGCGCGATGCCCTCGATGGGGACACCGAACATGCCCAGCGTGGCGGCCACCACTACGAGCGAGGCACGCGGTACCCCGGCGATGCCCTTGCTGGTGAGCATCAGCGTGAGCAGCATGGTCATCTGCGTGCCGAAGTCCATGTGGATGCCGTAGACCTGCGCGATGAAGAGGCTGGCGAAGGTCATGTACATCATGCTGCCGTCCAGGTTGAAGCTGTAGCCCAGCGGCAGCACGAAGCTCACCACGCGGTCCTTGCAGCCGAATCGCTCCAGCTCCTCCATCAATTTGGGCATCACCGCCTCGCTGCTGGTGGTGCTGAAGGCGATGGTGATGGGCTGCAGGATGCGGCGCATCAGTTCCTTCATGCGGTGCCCCAGGAAGAGGAAGCCCACCCCGAGCAGGATCAGCCACAGCACCGCCAGGCCGATGTAGAACTGGCCGATGTAGACCGCGTAGGTACTGAGCACGCCCAGCCCGTGGATGGCGATCACGGCCGCGATGGCACCGAACACGCCGAGCGGCGCGAAGTTCATCACGTAGCCCACCATCTTGAGGATCACGTGGGACACGCTCTCCAGCAGCTTCACCACGGGTACGGCATAGTCGCCGATGCTGGCACAGGCCACACCGAAGAAGATGCTGAACACCACGATCTGCAGCACCTCGTTGGTGGCCATGGCCTCCACCACGCTCGTGGGGAAGAGGTGCGCGATGAAGTCCTTCAGGGTGAACGACTGGGTCTTGCCGATCACGTCGGCCACATCACCGCTCGCCTGCAGCTGCAGGCCCACGCCGGGCTGCAGCACGTTCACCAGCACCATGCCCAGCAGCAGGCTCACCAGCGAGGCGCTCATGAACCACAGCAGGGCCCGCCCGCCCACGCGTCCAACGGTCTTCATGTCGCCCAACTTGGCGATGCCCACCACCAGGGTGCTGAACACCAGCGGCGCGATGATCATCTTCACCAGCCGCAGGAAGATGTCGGTGAGGATCTTCAGGTTGTCGGCCAGCGAGCGGCGGGCCTCCTCCTCCATGCCAGTGTGCATGCCATAGCCCACGATGATGCCGATCACCATGGCGATGAGGATCCACAAGGTGAGCCGGTTGGTCTTGGACATCATGGGCGGGAGGGGGCGAGTTTACTGTGGCGGTAACCGTAGGCGAAGTAGCAGGCCAGTCCGATGACCAGCCAGATGGCGAACCAGGTCCAGTTGCTTACGTCCATGCCGGTGAGCAGGTAGCAGCACGAAAGCAGGCCCAGCAGCGGGATCAGGGACCATTGCTTCACGTGGGCGATCACCGCCAGCAGCACGGCCAGCGGCCAGAAGATCAGCTGGGGGATGTGCTGGGCGGCATGCTCGGAGACTTCGAGCAGCCCGGTGAAATAGCCCGGCACTTGCACGGCCACCAGGGCGATCACCCCGAGCAGCAGGGCGGGCGCGGTCCAGCGGCTGTTGAAGTAGGGCAGGTGGAAGCGTCCCTTCTCCTTTTCCCGATGGGGCAGGAGGAGCACGCCGCCGCACACCAGCACGAAGGCGAAGAGGGTGCCGATGCTGGTGAAGTCGAGGATGAAGTGCTCGTCCGTGAAGAAGATAGGCACGCCCACCACCAGGCCGGTGACGATGGTGCTGAAGCCCGGTGTGCGGTACTTCGGGTGGACCTTGGCGAAGCGCTTGGGCAGTAGTCCGTCGCGGCTCATGCTCATCCAGATGCGGGGCTGGCCCAGCTGGAAGACCAGCATCACGCTGGTCATGGCCACCACGGCGGCGATGCTCACCACGTAGAGCATCCACTTCACCCCGCGCAGTTGGAACACCTCGGCCAGCGGGTCGCTCACGCCGAGCTGCGACCAGGGCACCATGCCCGTGAGCACCAGGGCGAGCACCACGTAGATCACCGTGCAGATCACCAGCGAGCCGATCATGCCGAGGGGCAGGTCGCGCTGCGGGTCCTGGGCCTCCTCGGCCAGGGTGCTCACCGCATCGAAACCGATGTAGGCGAAGAACACGGCGCTCACGCCTGCCATCACACCGCCGAATCCGTTCGGCATGAAGGGCGTCCAGTTGTCGATGTCCACGTGGAAGGCCCCCACCAGCACCACCAGCGCGATGATGGCCAGCTTCACCACCACCATGGCATTGCTCGCGTTGCGGCTCTCCTTCACGCCGGTGTATACCAGCCAGGTGATGAAGGCATTGATGGTCACGGCTGGCAGGTCGAAGATGATGCGCAGCCCGCCCAGCATCGGTGCGGTGTTCCACGCGTTGAGCCCTTCACCGGCGGTGCCTTCGGCGAAGGCGCGGCTGGCGCTGCGGTAGTTGATGGTGAGCCATTCGGGCAGCCTCAGCCCGAGCCCATCGAGCAGGTTGGTGAAGTAGCCGCTCCAGCTGAAGGCCACGTAGATGTTGCCGATGCTGTACTCCATCAGCAGCGCCCATCCGATGATCCACGCGAAGAGCTCGCCGAAGCTCACGTAGGCATAGGTGTAGGCGCTGCCGCTCGCAGGCACGCGTGCAGCGAACTCCGCATAGCACAGGGCCGTGAAGCCGCAGGCGATGCCGCACATCACGAAGAGCAGCACCACGCCCGGTCCGCCCTCGAAACAGGCCTCGCCCATGCTGCTGAAGCTGCCCGCGCCGATGATGGCCGCGATGCCGAAGAAGGTGAGGTCGCGAACGGAGAGGTGCCGCCCCAGGGACTGACCGCCGTGGATCTCGCCTTCCGGGGCCAGCTTGCCGTGCAGGGGTTTCTTGCGGAACAGGTCCATGGGCCTGTCGCCGAAAGTAAGTGGAACTGACCGATGACAATGGGAAAGGGCCCCGCGCGGGGCCCTTTCGACAGGTCGTTGGAACGATGTCCTACTGCAGCTCGCAGGGTGCAGCGGTCACATCCTTCAGCTCCTTGCTCAGCAGCATGTCGCTGGCCACTTTCGCATTTGCCGTGCCCGAGCTCAGGGCCTTCACCTTCTCGAACCAGCACTTGGCCGCGGGCAGGTCCTTGGTGGAGTAGAAGTGGTAGAAGCCGAGGTAGAAGCAGGCCTCCTCATAGTCCACGCGGGCCTTGGTGATGTCCTCGGGCTTGATGCGGCGCAGGGCGTCCTCATAGAAGGGCCGGGCCTGCCAGGTCTGCTTGTCGGGGTCCATGCCCACGTTGGCACGTGCACGGCCCATGTAGCCCTGGTGGATGTTCGGCTGTTTCTCGATGTACTTCGCCCAGGCGGAGTCGGCCAGCGCATACTCCTTGGCGCGGTTGGCCAGGCCACCGAGGTAGTACCAGTCGTTCACGGCCACCTTGGGGGAGTTTACCTTCTTCTGATAGGCATCCACCGCGCGGGTGTACATGCGGGCCTTCTGGAAGTAGGAGGCGGCTTCGGCATACAGCTCGGGATCCGCCTTGGGCATCTCGGCCGCCTGCATCAGGTACTCGCCGGCCAGGGAATCCTTGCGGACCAGGCCATGGGCGCGGCCGTAGTACTGCAGGTCGCTGCTCAACACCTTGTCCTTGGGCTGTTCGGCGAAGTAGGCATCCAGCGTGGGGATGGCGTTCACCGAATCACCCACCTCCACCAGGTCGTAGCCCTTGATCCGCGTGAGCACGAGGCTGCTCACCCCTTCGGCCTCCAGTTGTTTGATGGTGGCGAGGGATTCGGGGTACTTCTTCACCAGGTAGAGGAACTGGGCGTAGCGCACCATGGCGTCCTTGTCGCCCTTGTTCAGCTCCAGGTAGCGGTCATAGTCGGCTGTGGCCAGGTCGTACTTGCGGTCCATGAAGTAGGATTCCGCACGGCCCGTGTAGGCAGGGGCGTAGGAGGGGTCCTTCTCAATGGCCTTGGTGTACTCGATGATGGCCGCGGCATAGTTGCCACCGCGGTGGTACATCAGGGCCTTCCGGGCGATGGGATGCGCCGACATCGGGGCCAGGTCGATGGCCCGCTTGTAGTTCACCAGAGGCTCGCTGGCGTCCACGGGGTTGATGTCGAACAGGATGTCACCCTTGAGGATGTAGGCGTCCGGGTCGTTGGGGTCCAGCGTCAGGCCCTTGTCCAGGTAGGCCAGGGCGCTGCGCGTGTCCTTGTGCGTACCCTGCATGAAGGCCTCTGCCAGTTCGCGGTACGTGGCGGTCTGCAGGGGCTTGGGGAACTTGTTGGTCTTGTCCGTGGCGGTGCGGATGGCCTCTTGGAAGTGGGGGCGCGCCGCAGCAGTGTCGCCCTTTGCCCACAGCATCTTGCCCACGCCCACATGGCTCAGGGGATGACGGGGATTGGCGCTGGCCCCACGGGTGTAGCAGTACGTGGCGGAATCCGTGCGGTCCCACAGGTAGTAGTTCTCCCCGAAGTTGAACCAGATCTCGCCGCTGTTCGGGTCGTTCACCAACAGGCTGCGGTACATGTTGGAGGCCTTCGCGAACTGCTCGTTCTCGGTGAGGCGTTGGGCCTCGCGGAGCGATTGGGCATCGGCCGGTGTGGCGGCCACGAGGCCGAGCAGCACAAGACCGTTGAGGATGTTCGTACGTTCCATGGTCAGGGGTTCACAAGCATCACCTCCCGGGCGGGCACTGTCTGCGGTGCAAGACCGGATTTGAGGATGATGCGTTGGCCTTTATGGCCGGCTACAAAGGAAACAAAACCTGTGCCAAGGCCCGAGCGGCCTTCGACGTTGAGCGCGTAGAGCTTGCGGCGCAGCGGATAGCTCCCATCGGCCAGGGTGGACTGGTTCGGCAGCACGGGTGTGGCGCCAGGTGCCGGGGCGATGGCGCACAGCTGGGTACGTGCGCGGATGGCCTTGCAAACGGGGTCGTCCAGGTCGCTGATCAGGGAGAAGGGGATGAGCCCGATGGCGGTGGTGTCGCGCTCCAAGCGGGAGATCAGGTTGTTCAACCCTTCGGCTGCGGAAGCCCCGCGGACCGCGCTCGCATCACCACCCAGCAGGGAATCCACCACCGTACGCGCCACACCGCTGCCTGTGCTTTCAAAAAGCGTCACAGCTTCGGGGGTGTAGAGGCGCTGCCTCAGGTCCTCCACGGTGAGGGTAAGGGCCTGCTGTCGGGGACCGGTGAGCACGGCCACGGCATCCACTAGGACGGGCGTCATCGGCGTGGAGAGCTGCCGGCTGCGGAAGTAGTCTTTCTGCTCACCCCCCGGGGCACAGGTGGTGAAGACCACCCGCACGCTGTCGTTCAGCATGGCCTTGAGCAGGTGGGCCTGGGGCAGGTAGCGGATGTCCACCCGGGCGTCCGCATAGGTCTGCTCGAACACGATGCGCTGACCCTCCAGCAACGAGCGGAACTCCTCTTCGGCCAGGACCAGCACATGGCCGCTGGTCAGGTCATCATCCCGGCGCGGATCGGGCGGGGTGCCCTGGCACGCGGTGAGCAACAGCCCGAAGAGCAGTGTCCGGAACAGGGTGCTCATGGCTGGTCGGTTGGCGTGGTACCGTCCGT
>ENA-UOUJ01001501-UOUJ01001501.1-activated-sludge-metagenome-genome-assembly--contig:-NODE-1501-length-12116-cov-4.394992_pt1 | contig 12116 bp, 9 predicted proteins | sample MGYA00249839_ERZ747224 | MGnify/ENA primary metagenome ERZ747224 (study PRJEB28782, sample SAMN03220277) | activated sludge metagenome | biome: wastewater; feature: sewage sludge; material... | reverse complement strand
ACACTTCTTTATCAAGAAGCTCATCGCACATTTCCGCGATCATTTTTTGCTCTTCATTAAAATCTTCGGGAGAAAAACTGTTGTTGGGCGTTGAAGTATTTATTAGAAAACCGCCACCCTGAATTGATGTACCTATGTTAGCTTCCATCGGAAAATAGTTTGTTTATAAATCTACTTAGAAAAACACTTTGCCGGATGTTAATTATTTTAAGAGTGGGCAAGAAAGAAAGAGAAGGTTTCCCGCAGAAAGCGCAGAAAAAAAACGCAGACTATCGCAGAATTTCCGCGAGTATCTACGGATAAAACGCAAGAAGTATCTGCGAGTATCTGCGGGAAAGAAAAAGAAAACCTCTGCGAGCATCTGCGGGAAATAAAAAGCGCGAGTTCTGCCGGAAAAATGCTTGCGTGTTTCCTATTTTTGAACGTACATGAGCGGCTACATCGAACTGCAAAACGGAAAGTTTCATTACCTGAAGATGGGAGACGGAAAGCGGTTGCTGCTTTGTTTTCATGGTTATGCGAACAGTGCATCTTTATTCTATCCGTTTCAACGCTATCTCGAAAAAGATTTTACGATTATCAGTATTGATCTTCCGCATCATGGAAAGACTGAGTGGAAAAAAACAAGTTTGTTTCAGATAACCGATCTCGAAGCGCTAGTAGAAAAATTATTGACGCAATTTTCAGTGCAAAAAGTTTCTCTCATTGGTTACAGCATGGGCGGAAGGGTTTGTTTGAAGATTATAGAATTGATGCCAGAAAAAATAGACCGTGTCTTACTTATTGCCGCAGATGGACTGGTGTTTAATCCGCTTTACTTCATCGTTACAAAAACATCTTTCGGAAAGCGACTCTTTAGAAATTTTACTACAAAACCAAAACGCTATCTGAAATACATAGAATGGATGCGTAGCAGAAAATGGATTGATGAATCGCGCTATAAGTTTGCGATGTACTACCTTGGCTCGGAAAGCGACCGTTCGTTTTTGCTAAATGTATGGAGCGACATGAGTCTCATTGTACCGAATATGAAACCTCTGAAAGCAGCTATAAAAAAACACCAAATTCCGGTTTATGTTTTCATGGGCAATTACGACCGTGTGATACCGGTAAAAAATGCAAATCGTTTTAAGCTTGGACTGAACAGTGTGCAGCTTTTTGTTTTAGAAAAAGGACATCGCGTTTTTGACAGCGATTCATTACCGCAAATGGCTAATTGCCTTATAAAAGGAACATGCTGATCTTAGTTTCTTTCATCTGGTTGCTGACGCTTTTATACGTTGTGCTGATGCTTGTTTATGCGCGAGGTTGGCAGTTGCAAAAAGAATTTATAGTTCCCGAAAACTTCACTCCAAAAACACGGGTTAGCGTTATTATTCCTGCAAGAAATGAAGCGCACAATATTAGTAAATGTATTTCCTCAATTCTGGCGAATGATTATCCGAATGGATTGTTGGATATAATTGTGGTTGACGATCATTCTACTGATAAAACTTTTGAAACAGTACATGCTTTTCAAGAGGAAAATGTTCGTTGCCTGAAATTGGAAGATTATCTGCAAGGACAACAAATCAATTCTTACAAAAAGAAAGCGCTTGAAACAGGTATAGCACATAGCAATGGCGAATTGATCGTAACTACAGATGCGGATTGTAGCGCGCCTGCAACTTGGTTAAAAAATATTGCAGCATTGTACGAACAGCAACAGTCTGTGATGATTGTTGCGCCGGTTGCTTTTACCAGCAATGGCAGTGTTGTTCAAATATTTCAGTCGCTCGATTTTATGACCATGCAGGGAATTACTGCTGCAGCACACAGATTGCAGCTTGGCGGTATGAGCAACGGTGCCAATCTTGCGTTTAGTAAAAATGCTTTCTTTGAAGTGGATGGTTACACAGGCGTAGATCATCTTGCATCGGGTGACGATTATTTGCTGATGATGAAAATGCAGAAAGCATTTCCGAATAAGATTGGCTATTTAAAATCTGCAAACGCGATTGTACAAACTGCTCCGCAGCCTGATTGGAAAAGTTTTTTTAATCAGCGTATGCGCTGGGCATCGAAATCGGGGAAGTATGATGATAAAAAACTGACTGCGATTTTATTGCTGGTTTATCTGTTCAATGTTTCGTTGGTGGTGCTTTTCATCGCAGGATTTTTTCAGTCTTTGTATTTGTTGTTGCTGGCGGGGGCATTAATGATAAAGACAGCGAGTGAGCTTTTTTTTCTTTTGCGGGTATCCATATTTTTCGGAAAGACACGCGAACTTTTATGGTTTCCGTTATTGCAGCCACTGCATATTCTTTACATAGTAAGCGCAGGCTTGATGGGCTTTGTTGGAAAGTATAATTGGAAGGACAGAAGCGTTAAATAGTTCCCACAAAAACTTCACAGAAAGCAACAAAGGTTTCACACAGAGACCGCAGAGAATAGAGACACAAAGAGCAATTCTGGTAATCGTTTAATTCTGTAAATTCCGGTTCAGATAGTTTCACACAGAGACAACAAAGTAAAAGAGGCACAGGGAATAATTCTGGTAATCTTTCAATCCTGCAAATCCAAGTTCAGACAAATTTCACGCGAAGGGCAAGTGTTCCGGTAATCTTATAATTCTGCAAATCCTGGTTCAGACAGTTTCACACAGAGACAACAGAGTAAAGGAGGAGACACAGAGAATAATTCTGGTAATCTTTTAATTCTACAAATTCCGGTTCAGACAATCATCCCAACATCAAAAACACAGCAGGCAGTTTCTCAAGTACCGGCTTTTGTTTTTTCCAATCGGCAATCTTTTTCGTTTTGATAAATTGATTGGGTGCAGTGATGTTTTGTGCAATGCAAAGCCTTGTGTTATCGCTGCAGTTTTTTAAAAAATCTTCAAGCAAATTATTGTTGCGGTAAGGCGTTTCTATAAAAAGCTGTGTTTGATTTTCCTTCTTAGAAGTTTGTTCAAGCTGCTTGATCTTCTGGCTTCGCGCAGGTTCTTTCACAGGCAAGTAACCATTAAAACAAAAACTCTGACCGTTAAGACCTGAAGCCATCAATGCAAGTATCAGAGAGTTGGGTCCTACCAGCGGAATCACATGCGCATTCATGCTTTGCGCTACCGCCACCAACTCCGCTCCCGGATCTGCAATTCCCGGACAGCCGCTCTCGCTCATCACACCCACTTTTAAACCATTATTCAACCATTGGCGTAGCGTATTTACGTCGGCACCTTGGTGTTTATCAATTTCCGAAAATTGCAGTTCGTCTATTATTATGGATGGTTGCACCAATTTTAAAAACCGGCGGGCAGTACGAGTATTCTCCACGAAATAGTGTTTTATTTCCGGCACACTTTCTATTGCTAATGAAGAAAGCGTTGATACCATTCCTTCAGCAATTGGAATCGGGATGAGATATAGAGTTCCTTTCTGCAACATAGTGCAGCTAAGTTAAAACAAGACGGCCTTTACATTTGCTTATGATTTTACCTCCACCATTTTATACCCGGACAGATGTGGGAAGCATAGCAAAAGAGCTGCTTGGAAAAGTTTTGGTTACAAATCTTGAAGAAAAACTAACCTCAGGAATTATTGTTGAAACAGAAGCTTATGCTGGTGTTTCTGATAAAGCTTCACATGCATTTGGAAACAGACGTACAAACCGCACAGAGATAATGTATGCGAACGGTGGTGTGGCTTATGTGTATTTGTGTTACGGCATTCATCATTTGTTCAATATTGTTACGAATACTGAAAATACTCCTCACGCAATTTTGATTCGCGGCATTGAGCCGCTTGAGGGAATTGAAACTATGTTGGCACGAAGAAAAAAAATCCAACTACAGCCCAACTTAACTGCTGGTCCTGGTGCGATGAGTATGGCATTGGGAATAGAAACACTGCACTCAGGTTTAGTGTTGCAAGGTCCCGAAATAGTTGTAGAAGACAGAGGTTTGACGGTTGCCCCTTCTGAAATCGTAGCAGCAAGCAGGGTAGGGGTGGCTTATGCGCAGGAAGACGCTTATCTTCCATTTCGGTTTTATATAAAAGGAAATAAGTTCGTGAGCAAAGGAAAGGGATTATAGATACGCGTAAATAGGAATAGTTAATTTAGGATGATTATAATCAGCATTTGATTTCAGGTACAGTTGTTTTGCGTAATTATGCAGTTTTTAAGCAAGTATGGCTATCATTTTATTTTTCATTGCCCATTGGTATCTCTCTCTTTTTTGTCAAACATTTTTCCAGCATAGGTATGCAGCACACGGAGCTTTTACAATGAGTAGAACGTGGGAAAAGGTGTTTTTTGTGCTGACATTTTTATTTCAGGGGTCTTCGTATTTGAGTACGCGCGCCTATGCTTTAATGCATCGTATGCACCATGCGTATGCCGATACCGATCGTGATCCGCATTCGCCTTCTTTTTCTAAGAATATTTTTGACATGATGTGGCAGACGTATAAAGTGTATGCCGGCATTTATGATGAGACCACCAAGATTGACCCCAAATTTTCCAAGAATGTTCCTGATTGGCGTTCCTTCGATCGCTTTGCCGGAAGCAACGTAGTGCGTGTGCTTTGGGTGGCTGTTTACGTGTGGATTTACGCAGCTTTTGCTACTTCGCCGTGGCTTTGGCTGTTGTTACCGATTCAGGTTTTTATGAGTCCGGTTCATGGCGCTGTTGTGAATTGGTTTGCTCACAAGTTCGGTTACAAGAATTTCAGAATGAAGAATACTGCGGAGAATCTACTTATAGTTGACTTTCTGATGCTCGGTGAGTCTTATCATAATAATCATCACAAACATCCGTCTTCTGTAAACTTTGGTTATCGCTGGCACGAGATTGACCCGATTTATCCGATTATTCTTTTGTTCAACAAACTTGGAATCATAAACGTTCCGAAACAAAAACCTGTTCCAATTGTGATCACGAGCGGCAAGGCAAACGAGCAACTGGTAGAAGAAGAAAGCTGGTAAGTCTGCCTCCCCGCCCCTCCTTTTTCTGCGGGATCTTTAAAGCCTCCCCCGACCCCTCCGAGGGAGGGGAGATGGAGAGTAAGTCCACACGATGCGAGATGGAGAGTGTGTCAGTCTTTCTCAGGAACTTTTTAAAAACATAAATTCTGCGGGGATCAGCGAAGTTTTTTCTGCGAGTATCTGCGGGAAACTTTCAATGCCTCCTCCCAACCCTTCCGAGGGGAGGTGAGGGAGTTTCTAATAACCAAGTAGTTTAAACACTCCGGAAGGCGCTCGCAGCCAATTGATGCGTTGCAAATTAATGCTGAAAGTTACTGCGTCGAGTATGCCAGTTTTTCCTGAAATGCTTTTGCGATAATCGGAAAAATCTTTGCTCATTACCAAGGGCACGTAAATATTTACCACATCGAAAATGTAGATTTCGAAACCTGCATCAAACAATATTTTGCTGCCACTCGGATTTAGCTTTCCTGCATCTGCAAATGTTGCAACATCTACAAACAAGCGTATCGGAAGTTTCTTCAATGGCAGATCGGTTTTTAGGTTGAGTGCTGCAAGCCAATTATCACTTCGTCCTAAAGGAGACGCGTACAATGGCGTTGGTATTTTCAACCCACCTTCACGCATCGAAATCTGGCGGATGCCGAAACCTTCACGTTCACTTCTTCCCATATAAGTGTCATCGTAGAGATAATCATTTACTCCGGTAAAAGTGCTGTTGAGATGATAGCGCGATGAAGAAAAAGCATCGTTGAAGCCAAAGTATTTCCCCCCAAAAACCCGCAGATGCAATGCCTTGTTTTTTGCGTGATAATTGATTTTCAGATTTCCTTCTACACTAAGTTTTATAAAATCTTCACCGCCATGCGCTTCGATAGCGTAGTTGAAAGGATTGAATGTGCGGTTGTTGGTGTGAGTGTAGCGAAGTAAGCCGTAGTAATTTTCTTGCTGTCCGATAGATGGTTTGTATAAACTATCACGCACATCGAGATTGAAATCAAAATCTTCTTCACTAATGACATAGCCTTTTAAAGCCAAACTTCTGGCAACAGGACTTGTTTTTGTTGGCTCTTTAAAGATGAAATTAAGCGAAGGTGCCATTTTGAAATAGCGCGCAAATAAAGGTTGTTGCACATTCACAAAGGTCTCGTTGTAGCTAAAACTTTTCGCATCAACCTGAATAAAAATCTCTTTAAAATTGTTTTTTGGATAAATGGAATAACTCACCGAACCTGCGCCGATGAAGCTTTTGCTTCTGAATCCATACATCGGAGCAATGGCATATTTCAGTTTTGTTTCCGGCCAGGTAAGATTGTGAAATAGTAAACCAGCTTCAAATCCATCGTACATATTGTAACCAACAGCGGGCATAATGAACATCTTTTGTTTGTTGCTGGTATTTGCTCCGATAAAGGGTTTTATTGCTAAACCCGAACGATGAAATAGTCCATGCCTACCATATTCATTGTTAGGCGTTCTGCCATCAAATATTTCGGGAGCCAGACCAACTTTTGTCCAGTCCGATGCAAACGGAAGATGCACTATTGTTGTGCCTGTGAAAGGAGCTGTTGTAGCAGTAATTAAAACACTGTCTTGGTGATAAGCGGAGATAATTGCAGGAAGTTTTAAGTTCGTTTTGTTCTTCAATTTTACTTGCAATGCGGTCTCTGCCGTTTTCACTTTCTTTATTGAAAAATCAATCAGCCGATCTGTTTTCAACGCCTCATCAAAAAACCAATCAATTAATTTTTCTGTGTGCTTTTGCATGATGGCTTTAAAATCTTCTGGGTAAGGATGCTTGTGTTTCCAGGTTGTGTAATAATCTTTCATCCCCGCTTCAAATTGTTCTTCGCCCATATAGACTTCAAGCCATTCGAGCAACGCGGCCGTTTTATAGTAAACATCCATTCCATAATTGATCTCATTAAAATTGTTGGATGTTTGCGCTATTGCCTGGTCGTTTCCCGATGCTGCAAGTTGGTGTATGACTGTGGTGAGATTTAGGTTTACCGATATGCTTCTGCGATTCACTTTTATTGGCTGGGTGGTGTCTGCGCGTTTTTTTGCTAATGCTTTCGTGGTTTTTTCTTCGTAAAAAGTATTGATCCCTTCATCCATCCATGCGTGGTCGCGTTCGTTGTTTGCCAGTATGCCGTAAAACCAATTGTGCCCGGCTTCATGAACGATGACCGCTTCGCTGCCTGCATTCACATCAATCACAGTAACGGTTGGATATTCCATTCCGCCGCCAGCTTTCATATCGCCTTGCACTGCTTTTATGGTTTTGTAAGGATAATCGCCTACCCAGTTGCCATAATATTGCACTGCATTTTTCAAATGCACATTTGCTTTCGACCATTGTTTTGCATGTGAAGGAAGAAATGCCGACCATGCTGTAACGATCTCCCTATTTCCAGGATTTGCGACTGTGTCTTTTCTCACTACCCAGCGTTTATCTGCAAACCATGCAAAGTCGTGAATGTTGTCTTCCGTAAAATGCAATGTCTTCATATCGTTACTACTTTCAGGAAAATTGGAAGTCGTTACAGTTTTCTTTTTTTGTCCATTCACTGTTTTTGTAGTGGCTAACTTTCTTACCGAATCTTTTTTTAGCGGAGCATTTGCAAGGCTGTCGAGCCAGTTTATTTCACTTTCGGTTTGCAGATTTCCGGTAGCCATCACCACATAGTTTTTTGGTAAAGTAATGCGCACGTCGTAGCTGCCAATCTCACTGTAAAATTCACCAAGATCTAAGTACGCCATTGGATGCCATCCTTTCTTGTCGTACACTGCGGGCTTAGGAAACCACTGCGATATAAAATAGGCCTGCTGGTTGTGCCCGAGCCGTGAGAATACTTTGGGAAGTTTTACACGAAAGGGAGTTGTGATGATAATTTTTCTACCAGGCGGAAGAGGACGAGGCAAGTCTATTCTTGCAATATCGGGTGTGCTTTCACCATAAAAATAATCTACATCATTGCCGTCAATAGAAAATTGCAGACTATCAATATAGCCACGTTCTGCTGGCGAGGCATAGTAAAAATCGGTCTTTCCGTTTCGGTATTGTTGCTCAGCAAATTGTGTATGATCGTGCGAGTATGCGTTGGGGTAAAGATGGATATAAATGTACCGCAGCGTGTCGGGAGAATTGTTTAAATAACTGATCTCTTCGTACCCGTGCAGCGTATGCTTTTTATCATCGAGTGTTACGTCAATTTTTGTATCAACGTGTTGCTGCCAATAGCTTTGTGCTTTCGATAAGGAAGTAACTAAAAGGAGAATGGCAGGGAGAACAATTCGCTTCATAATGCAATATAGTTGTATCGCCTAATGTAAAAAAGCTGCCCTTTTCAGGACAGCTTTCTTAAACTATGTGAGCAAGCATTTACTGTTTCAGGATTTTGTATGTTACTACATTGTTTACAGTTCTCGCTTTTATAAAGTAGATACCTGTTGGCACATCGGTTCCTGAAGCGTTTTTCCCATTCCAAACAAATTTCTTGTCTTCTTTTTTAGGCATAACTGTAAGTATCATCCTACCGGAAAGATCAAAGATCATAAGTTCTTGTACTGGTTTTATAAACTCAATAGTTATCTCAGAGGTGAACGGATTAGGGTAGCATTTAATAGTATTGTTTGCAATTTCGTGATCATCTACACTAGTACCGCCACCGCTACCGCCGCCAGGTCCGTTTGCATTCACACTTGCCATTACTGTGTCTCCATTTTCCAGAGCAAGGAAAGCAGTGTAATCACAGAGTACGCGATTGCGGATACTGGTGTCTATAATTTCATTAGTAAAGATGTTGTTGGTATTTTGAAAAGAGAGTTGTTCAATATAATGACGACTCCATGCCTGCATACTGTGGCTGGTATTGTAGCTTATGGTAGAAACATTCAATTGGGTTGAAACAACACCACTACCAGAAAGAAACTGCACACCCACATTTCCGGTGTTCATATTTCCAATGAATTTTCCTGTTTCAACATACGGAACAGAAGTGCTTAAAGTGCCATTACCACGAATGTCGTATTGCGCATAAGGAAATCCTCCTGTGATGGGCAATGTTATTGAGTACGCAGAAATGGTGTTACCAAGTTGCAGACTTACCTGTCGAAGAATATTCTTTATGTCAATGGTGTAGGTGCTGGTTGAAGTGTTGGTTGTGTACTTATAGTAGTTTCCTGATGAGGCAAGTGTTAGTTTGCTGTATAAAAGCTCATTGGCAAGAATAGAATTTGTGCCCGACCAACTTGAAAAGTTACTGTTGTTGATTACATGTATCTTATTGTGAAAGCCGCCAAGGTGCGCGTTAATGTGATTAAAAGTTGTGTCAGCAAGGGCTTGAGTCATAATAGAAGTATTGGAAGAAATTAGTACAACCTGAGTGTAGGCACCTGGCTTACTTGCAGCAAAAGAAAGAGCGGTTTTTAAAAGAGCTTCATACTGAAGTGCAGTATTTGTATTTACAGTAGCGGGCAAAGCGCTAAAGGCACCGTTTATGGCAGATGCCGTTGTTGGTGCCCAATTGGCTGAGGTCTTTTGAGTGGTACTGAAATTATCCGTGTAAAAAATATTGAACGAATCACTTTGATTGAAATTATTGAGAAGGTAGGACTGAACCGTACTTTTTACTTTCGCAAAATTGTTGATAGGGCCATTATTTGAATGGTCGAGAATGAATACTACATTTCTTGATTGTGCCTGTCCTAAAACATTTACAGGGTCTATCACCATCTGATATATTCCTGCATTATTTCCTGTTGCAAATGTGTTTAAGAGTACACCGTTGGTGAGCGATGTCTGGTAGTTGAGCGTTAGTCCGTTTTCATAAGCAGTAGAAGGTATTTGCAAGGTTGTTTCGGTGGCGGTGCTACCTATCACATAGTTGCTAAAGAATTGTTCGGTGAAGTAAGGTTGAGAATAGGTGTTGTCATTCTTTATTTTTAAAGTGAGGTTTTGTTTTGTGGTGGATGTATTAAGTATCTCGGTTGGAAGTTCAAAATTTACTTTGTTTGTAAGCCAATTGAATGGTACAGAATAAACAATTTTTACTTTTCTTGGATACTGCTTCGTGAGCGGGAAAACGTTGAGGCGATAGTTATTTGCGCCGGTTTTAATTAGTAGCGACGGGTCTCTTCTGCGTTTCACTATGTTTTCATATATCTGTATGGCTCTTCCCTTATCTATAATTGCGGCTTGTATTATGGTGGTAGCATCCAGCCAAAGCCATGAATTATGTATGAAACTGTTTGCAGGAAGTTCAAAGTCTAACACACTTTCAAGGGTGTCTGTATTGTTATAACTATTTTGACAGTGCATCTTAAATGTAAATTCCACTTCGGCATACACTCCTTTGGGAGTAATGAGTATTTCAGGCTCGGTAATATAGCCCTGAGTTTTTGCTTGCCAATTCATTTGTGGATTATTGATCCACAACCCAAAGTCTGCCCACGCACTGATAGATCCTATTAATGTCACCAAGAGAAGGAGTGCTTTTTTCATAAAATAGTTTTTGCAATAAATCTACAATTTACTTGTTAGCAGACATAGTGCTTCTGTCATAACTATTTCATTTTCCTATAAAGATGGAAGCTACTCTTAACCAATACACACCCACTTTCCAACAACTGGAGATCTCAGATTGAGAGATTGCCGGTAGATCTTTGCATTTGTGAAACACCTCATTTATTCTTTTCGTCTATTATACTTTGTATTACTGCACACACCTCATACTGCTCTCTTTTTTCATAATATTCAAGCCAGGTTTTTAGCGATTTTATGGGCATAGCTTCAAACATTTCTCTTACTTCTTTCGGCTGCATATCCGATACATCGAAAGAGATCACTTCTTTCCGTGTCCTCATTGTCGTTCCGCATTGAAATTTGGAAGGAAGGACGTTAATACTGTGCCAACGCACCGGTTTTCATAAGTTTTTTGGGAAAGAAATTTACTGCTGTGCCTTCGGGAACAATTCCCGCGCATTGGCAGCCTTCAACAACATCTTTCCGCCTAAATTTTTTCTATAAAGCACTACGCGACCATTGCATAAGTGGTTTTCAACGTTGGTTTCCCTCCATTTTTTACTATTTTGGAACCTCAATCATTTAACTCAGAAAAACTTAGCATTATGGCAAAGACCCTTTGCATTGATTGGGGAAACACTCTGGTAAAAGCTGCAATTTTTGACGGTGAAAACAAGATAGTGGAGGCGCAACAGTTGGAAGCCAAAAATGCTGTTGTTTCTTTGACACATATAATTGCAGCGCATCAGCCACAGGCAAGTATTCTTAGTAGTGTGTCCGGCAATGCAGCCGATATACAAATGCACCTTCGGGAGCAGGTTCCTCATTTTCTTAACCTGGATATGAATACTATGCTTCCGGTAATGAATGCTTACAGCACGCCCGAAACTTTGGGTACAGATCGTTTAGCTATTGCGGTAGGAGCGCAGGCTTCTTTCCCCGATAAAAATATACTCGCCATTAGCCTGGGCACTTGCGTTACTTACAATTTTGTGCAAAGAAACAGAGCCTTTCGGGGTGGCGCTATTTCGCCGGGTTTGCAAATGCGCCTGCGTGCTATGCACGAGGGTACGAACAAGCTGCCCGATGTGAAGCCAGAAGGTGAAGTTTTATTGCTTGGTTACGATACCGCTACTTGCATGAGAAGCGGAGCCATCTATGGTATGGCCTCGGAAATAGACGGCATGGTAAATGCTTTCGCAGAGCAATATCCCGACTTTAACGCAGTATTAACCGGGGGTGATGCACCATTATTGGCAAACAAACTTAAAACGAAGATATTTGCGGACCCAGACCTTTTGATGAAGGGCCTAAATCTAATTTTAAAACATAATGTGCCACAAATACGCTAAGCACTTTTTACTTCCCGTTGGTTTATTAATTACAGGATATTCCTCTTTCGCGCAAAGTTCAAACAGAGAAAACGCACCCTATTCCCGCTACGGCATTGGCGAGGTTAGAAACGGCAACAATACTATGCTGAAAGGCATGGGAAATATTTCGGCTGCTTACGCAAATGGCTACAATGTAAACACGGACAATCCTGCTTCTTATGCTTCGCTACGGCTTGTTACCTACGAGGCTGGGGCAGAAGGTGGCACAAGAACTATTATAGCAAACAACGA
>ENA-UOUJ01001500-UOUJ01001500.1-activated-sludge-metagenome-genome-assembly--contig:-NODE-1500-length-12116-cov-8.112843_pt1 | contig 12116 bp, 17 predicted proteins | sample MGYA00249839_ERZ747224 | MGnify/ENA primary metagenome ERZ747224 (study PRJEB28782, sample SAMN03220277) | activated sludge metagenome | biome: wastewater; feature: sewage sludge; material... | reverse complement strand
CCAGATCGCAACGAAGCTCAACGCATCGTTGACACGGCCAGCCGCGAGGCGCAGATCCTTCGCAGGGCGGGCGCTGCGTGCCCGGGGCGCGCGCGTCGTCGGCCGGAGGTTCCCCGGGGAGGAGAGGCGCATGACCAAGGGCAAGGACCGCCCGTCGCGGGAACCGAAGAAGCCGAAGAAGGAGAAGCCGAAGGCCACGGCGACCGCCGGACAGGGCCTGCGCGTCGGCACGCCGGCGCCCAAGGGCGGCAAGGCCTGACCTTCCCCGCCCGGGCCCCGCCCGGCCCGGCGCTTGCCACATGCGGCCGGGCGGGCCATGCTTTCCCCATCCGCGGCAGCGCGGGCAAGGGAGAGTGAGAAAAATGAGCAAGCGCGACGACCTGATCGCGATCTACGCCGCCGACCTCAGGGAGAAGTGCGGCGTGACCGCCGACATGGACCTTCTGACCAAGGTGACGATCGGCCTCGGCCCGGCGATCTACAATCCCGACAGCTCGGTGGTGTCGGGCACCCAGCAATCCGAGATCGACACGATCCGTGCCAACTTCCTGGTGCGGAAGCTCGGCCTGAAGGACGGGCCGGAGCTCAAGGCCGGCATCGACAAGGTGCTCGACAGCTACGGGCGGTCGAACCGCAACAAGCACCGCGCCGTGGTCTACTACCTGCTGACCAGGCACTTCGGCCGCGAATCCGTCTACGCCTGATGCGGGCCCCGGGGCGCCGCCCGTTCAGGCTCCTGCCGCGGCCGTCACGGCACCATCACGTCGAGCGCCTCGTGCACCAGGCCGCGCCGCGCGCCGAAGGCGACCTCGCGGAGGATGCCCGGCTTGACGCGCAGCCCGGCGAGCTCCGCCTCGCAGGCCCAGTGCAGCCGGTTCACCACCCCGGCCGGATCGGCCAGCCCCACCTCCTCGCTGCCGGCCAGCCGCACGCGGAAGAGCAGGTCCACCTGATGGAAGCCGGTCTCGGGGTTGTGGAACTCCGAGAGCCCGACCAGCCGTCCCGGCCGGACCAGGAGCCCGGTCTCCTCGCGCACCTCGCGCACCAGGTTCTCGTGCAGGCTGGTGCCGGCCTCCGCCCCGCCGCCGGGCGGCACCCAGAGATCGCTCGCCTCGCCCGGATAGGCGTTGACGAGCAGCACCCGCCCGCGCAGCACGAGCACGGCGCGCACCGCGACCCGCGGCGCGCTCATGGCCCCTTCGGGGAGATGCGGGTGACGTGGCCCATCTTGCGCCCCGGCCGCGCCTCGGCCTTGCCGTAGAGGTGCACCCGCGCCCCGGCGATCCGCGGCGCCTCGCCCGCCTCGGCGCCGAGGAGGTTGACCATCTCGGCGTCGGAATGCCGCGCGCCGTCGCCGAGCGGCCAGCCGCAGATGGCGCGGACGTGCTGCTCGAACTGGTCGATCAGGCAGGCGGCCTCGGTCCAGTGGCCGGAGTTGTGCACCCGGGGGGCGATCTCGTTCACCACCAGGCCGGTGCGCGTGGCGAACATCTCCACCCCGATCACGCCCACATAATCGAGGGCGTTGAGGATGCGCCCCGCGATCAGCACCGCATCCTGCGCCAGCGCCGGGGAGATGCGCGCCGGCACGGTGGTGCGGTGCAGGATGCCGTCGCGGTGCACGTTCTCGCCGGGGTCGAAGGCGGCGATCTCGCCGCCGAGGCCGCGAGCGGCGACGACCGAGATCTCGCGCTCGAAGGCGACGAAACCCTCGAGGACCGAAGGCGCCTCGCCTACCGCGACCCAGGCCTCGCCGGGCGCGGCGCCTGAATCGAGCCGCACCTGCCCCTTGCCGTCGTAGCCGAAGCGCCGGGTCTTGAGGATCGCCGGCGCGCCGATCTCCGCCATCGCCGCCGCCAGCGCCTCCGGCCCGTCGACGGCCGCATAGGGCGCGGTGCGGAGCCCGAGCCCGCGCAGGAAATCCTTCTCGGCGATCCGGTCCTGCGCCACTTCGAGCGCGCGCCGGCCGGGGCGGACCGGCACCAGCGGGGCGAGGGTGTCGACCGCGGCGAGCGCGACGTTCTCGAACTCGTAGGTGACGACGTCGACCTCGGCGGCGAAGGCGCAGAGCGCGGCGGTGTCGTCGTAGGCCGCATGGGTCACGGCATTGGCGACCTGGGCGGCGGGCGCGTCGCCCGGCTCGAAGACGTGCGTGCGCATGCCGAGCCGCGCCGCGGCCATCGCCAGCATCCGCCCGAGCTGGCCGCCGCCGAGGATGCCGATGCGGCTGCCGGGCGGGAGCGGCTCAGGCGTCATCGGGGGTCTCCGCCACGGCGCGGGTCTGTGCGGCGCGCCAGGCCTCGAGGCGGGCGGCAAGGGCCTCGTCCCAGGCGGCGAGGATCGCGGCGGCGAGGAGGCCGGCGTTGGCCGCGCCGGCCTGGCCGATGGCGAGGGTGCCGACCGGCACGCCCTTCGGCATCTGGACGATGGAGAGGAGGGAGTCGAGCCCGGAGAGGGCGACCGAGCGGACCGGCACGCCGAGGACCGGCAGGCGGGTCTTGGCGGCGAGCATGCCCGGCAGGTGCGCCGCCCCCCCTGCCCCGGCGATGATCGCCTTCAGGCCGCGGCCGGCGGCCGCCTCGGCATAGGCGAACATGCGGTCGGGGGTGCGGTGGGCGGAGACGATCCTGACCTCGTGCGGCACGCCGAGCTCGGCGAGGATCTCGGCCGCCGGGCGCATGGTCTCCCAGTCGGACTGGCTGCCCATGACGATGCCGATCAGTGGCGCGGCCATGCGAAATTCCCCCCGGCGGTGGCGCGAAGGCGGCGACTATAGCCGCGCCCCGGCCGCACGCAAGGTCGGGTCCGCCGCGGTCAGGCGATGATGTCGGGGGTGATCTCGTCGGTGATGCGCTGGATCTCGTCCTTCAGCATCAGCTTGCGCTTCTTCAGCCGGCGCAGCGTCAGCGCGTCGGCGCGGCCCTCGGAATCGAGCGCGGCGATGGCGGTGTCGAGATCGCGATGCTCGCGCTGCAGGAGCTCCAGTTTGACGCGCAGCACCTCGTCGCGCTGCATCGAGGGAGACGTGTTCATCGGGCCGGGCACCTCGCGGGCTTTGACCGCTTATAGCCCGGGCCGCGCTTTCCGCATAGTCCCGGCTCTGCCCGGACCTTGTTTTTCCTGGGGCCGGCCCCCATTTTTCCCTTGTCGGGGCTGCCGTTTCGGGACCCCGGCGAGAGTCGCTTGAGACAAGGACTTGAGACATGACCAAGGTATCCTTCGCCTCGCATCCCTATCTACTGGGGTTCGAGCAGCTCGACCGGCTGGTGGAGCGGACCGCGAAGTCGGGCAACGACGGCTATCCGCCCTACAACATCGAGCAGCGCGGTGAGAGTTCCTACCGCATCACGCTCGCGCTCGCCGGTTTCGGCGAGGACGATCTGTCGATCACGCTCGAAAACAACCAGCTGGTGGTCCGCGGCCGGCAGGCCGACGACACGGAGGGCCGGGTCTTCCTGCATCGCGGGATCGCCGCGCGCCAGTTCCAGCGGAGCTTTGTGCTGGCTGACGGCGTTGAGGTCTCGGGCGCTCATCTGGAGCACGGGCTCCTGCACATCGACCTCGCGCGCGACGAGCCCGAGACGATCGTGCGGGCGATCCCGATCAATGCCCGGACGAACGGCAAGGAAACCTAGGAGGCAGCCATGACCGACTTTCCCAGCCTTCCCGCCGACGAGAAGCTCTTCGGCGACAAGCGCATCGTCTATGTCCGCGAGGTGAAGACCGCCGACCTCCCCGAGGAGATCCGCGCGCAGACCACGCTCGACCACCTCTACGCCATCCACGCCCCCAACGGGCAGGTGCTGGCGCTGGTGCCGGAGCGCGCGCAGGCCTTCGTGGTGGCGCGGCAGAACGAATTCTCGCCGGTCAGCGTCCACTGACCCTTCCCCGCCCCCGCGCGCCCTCCGGGACGCGCGGGCGCGAAGCCGGTTTTCGAATCGTCCCTTCCTGTGCTAAGAAGACGCCTATAGATCGCAATCTCTTTTGGCGGCGGTGCGGCTTCTTCGCCCACCCCCGTGTCTGCAGCCGAAGCATAACCGATATCCGCGGGCGATCCCGATTGATCCGATCGCGCCGCGGTTCACGCCGGTCCTGGAGGTTATCGAGGGGCGGCCTCCGGGCCGGTCCAGGTTGCTGGACGGTTTCATTTCGCCCCGGGCAGACCGAGGAAGATTTTCATGGCAAATTACTTCTACGGAACCGCAAATCCCGACAGCATCTACAGCTATCTGAGCGCCGGCGTGACCACCTACCCGGGCGGCGTCACCGGCACGTCGGACGCCCAGGACGTCGTCTACGCCTACGGCGGCGACGACTATGTCTATGGCTACGGCGGTGACGACTACATCTACGGCTATTCCGGGGACGACTCGCTCTGGGGCGGCTACGGCAACGACTACATCTCGGGCGACAGCGGCGACGACTATCTCGACGGATGGTACGGCGACGACACGCTCTACGGCGGCAGCGGCTACGACAGCATGGCCGGCGGACCCGGCGACGACACCTACTATGTCGACACGGTCAACGACAGCATCAGCGAGTATGCCGGCGAGGGCTACGACACGGTCTATTCGTACGGCGGGAACTACACCCTGAGCGCCAACCTCGAGGCGCTCATCCTCTACAACACCACCAACCAGAACGGCACGGGCAACAACCTCGCCAACTACATCGAGGGGAACAGCGGCAACAACACGCTGAACGGCCTCGGCGGCAACGACGAGATCCGCGGCAAGGGCGGCAACGACATCGTGATCGGCGGCGCGGGCAACGACGTGCTCTTCGGCGGGCCCGGCAGGGACACCCTGCGCGGGCAGGCCGGCAACGACTGGCTGACCGGCGCCGAGGACCCCGACATCCTGATCGGCGGGCTCGGCAACGATACCTTCGACTTCGACTCCGCCTCCTGGTCGACGCCGGCGGCCCGCGACATCATCCGGGCCGGCGACGGCGCCACCGCCTTCCAGGGCGTCGGCGTTGCCGGCGGCGACCGGATCGACCTCTCCGGCATCGACGCGAACGCCGCGTCGGGGGCCAACGAGGCCTTCATCTTCGGCGGCTCGGGACTCCGGCACCTGTCGCTGGTCGACTCCGGCAACAACACGATCGTGCGCGGCAACACCGACACCGACGCCGCCTTCGAGTTCCAGCTCGTCATCGAGGACGGCGCCGGCATCCACGCCTCGAACTACAAGGCGATCGACTTCGTCCTCTAGCGAACCGCGAGGGCGCCCGCTCCGGCGGGCGCCTATTCCGCCGCCGCGATCTGCGCCGCGTCGGGGGCGGGCTCGCCCGCCTCCTCGTGCGCGGCGAGGAAGCGCTCGGCGTCGAGCGCGGCCATGCAGCCCATCCCCGCCGAGGTGACCGCCTGGCGGTAGATCGGGTCGGCGATGTCGCCGGCGGCGAAGATTCCCGGGACCGAGGTCGCCGTGGAGCCGGGCTGGGTCCTGACGTAGCCGCCGTGGTGGAGCTCGAGCTGGCCCTCGACGAGCTGGGAGGCCGGCGCGTGGCCGATCGCGACGAAGACGCCGTCGCAGGGCACCACCCGCTCGGTGCCGTCGCGCAGGTCGCGCAGCCGCACGCCGGTGACGCCGCGCGGGTCGTTCTCGCCCAGCACCTCGTCGAGCGCCTGGTTCCAGAGCACCTCGACCTTGGGGTGGGCGAAGAGCCGCTCCTGCAGGATCTTCTCGGCGCGGAGCTCGTCGCGCCGGTGCACCAGCGTCACCTTGGTGGCGAAGTTGGTGAGGAAGAGCGCCTCCTCGACCGCGGTGTTGCCGCCGCCGATCACCACCACCTCGCGCCCGCGGTAGAAGAAGCCGTCGCAGGTGGCGCAGGCCGAGACGCCGAAGCCCTTGAACTTCTCCTCGGACTCGAGCCCGAGCCATTTCGCCTGGGCGCCGGTGGCGAGGATGACGGCATCCGCCGTGTAGACCGTTCCCCCGTCACCGATGGCGGTGAAGGGCCGCCTGCCGAGCTCGAGCCGGGCGATATGGTCGGAGACGATCTCGGCGCCGGTCGAGCGGGCGTGCGCCTCCATCCGCTCCATGAGCGCGGGGCCCTGCACCTCGACGTCGCCCGGCCAGTTCTCGACCTCGGTGGTGATGGTGAGCTGCCCGCCCGGCTGGATGCCCTGGACCAGCAGCGGCTTCAACATTGCCCGGGCGCCGTAGATGGCGGCGGTATAGCCGGCCGGGCCGGAGCCGATGATGAGCAGGCGGGTGTGGCGGGCGTCGGACATGAGGAACCTCCCGGGCGTGGCACCGCTATATAGGCCCCGCCGTCCGCCGGGGAAAGGGCGGCCGCCGGGCCGCCCCCGCCCCAGATCAGATCAGCTTGGCGCGGAGCTTCTGATACTCGGCGTCGCTGATCGTGCCGTCGGCCTTCAGCTTCTCGAGCTTCGCAATCTCGTCCGCGACGCTGAAGCCCACGACGCTGCGGAGCTGCTCGCGCGCGAGCTCGGCCTGCTCCATGTCGCGCTCGCCCATGCTCCAGCCCTGGGTGAGCAGGTAGGCGAAGATGCCGATGTAGGGCAGCACCACCAGGAAGATCACCCAGAGCACCTTGGCGATGCCGGACATGTCCTTGCGGCGGAAGAGATCCATGAGGACCCGGATCAGGATCCAGAACCAGACGACGAAGAAGAAGATGAAGAGCGCGTCGAGCAGAAACGTGCCGAAGGTCACGCCGCCGATGTGCGCGCCCTGCTCGATGACTTCCTGTTCCATGACAGTCCCCGGATTGTTTGTCGTCACGCCTTGTCGGGCGGCAGGCAGCCGGAATCAAGGGCGGCCCGCATCACGATTAAGAATCGTGCGCGACCCCGAAACATTGTTGCGAAGGCCGGGGCGAATGCGTAAGGAACGGGCGGCAAAAGGAGATCTCGATGCCCGGCACCAAGCTCGATCCCATCGACCGCCGGATCCTCGCCGAACTGCAGGCCGACGGGCGGATGACCAACGTCGAGCTGTCGCGCCGGGTCGGCATCTCGGCGCCGCCCTGCCTGCGCCGGGTGCGCACGCTCGAGGAAACCGGGCTGATCGAGGGCTACCATGCCCGCATCAACGCCCGCGAACTCGGCTTCGAGGTGCAGGTCTTCGCCATGGTCGGCCTCTCCAGCCAGGCCGAGCGCGACCTCTCCGCCTTCGAGGCCAAGTGCCGCAGCTGGCCGCTGGTGCGCGAGTGCCACATGCTGAACGGCGAGATCGACTTCATCCTGAAGTGCGTCGCCCCCGACCTCTCCACCTTCCAGAACTTCCTTACCGAGGAGCTGACCGCCGCGCCGAACGTCGCCAGCGTCAAGACGAGCCTCGTCATCCGCTGTGCCAAGGACGAGCCGGCCGTACCCTTCGACATCTACGAGGCGCGGGCGCGCGCCCGCGACTGAGCATGGCCGAGCTTGAAGAAGACCCCGCGGCGCTCAAGGCCCGCATCGCCGCCCGCTTCATCGAGGCGCTGCCGCATGCCCGCCACCTCGGGATGCAGGTCATCGAGACCGGCGAGAGCTGGGTGCTGATGGCGCTCGACTACGACCCCCGCTTCGTCGGCGACCCGGAGACGGGCGTGCTGCACGGCGGGGTCGTCACCGCGCTGCTCGACACCTGCTCGGGCGCGAGCGTCATCGCGCATCATTCCGCGCCGGAGGCGACGGCGACGATCGACCTGCGCATCGACTACATGCGCCCGGCCCAGCCCAACCGCCGGCTCTTCGCCCGGGCGGAATGCTACCGCCGCACCCGCGCGGTCGCCTTCACCCGGGCGCTGGCCTGGACCGAGAGCCCGGAGGAGCCGGTCGCCGCCGCCGCCGGCGCCTTCACGCTGGAAGTGCGCTGATGGCACCCGAGCCCGCACAGGTGATGAAGCAGCGGCGCGATGCGGCCCTCGCCCGGCTCGCCGGCGGCGTGCCCTATATCCGCGACCTCGGCATCGTCCTCGAGCGGCGCGGCGACGAGCTGACCGCCATGCTCGTCTACGACGAGAAGCTGATCGGCAACCCGCGGCTGCCGGCGCTGCACGGGGGGGCGATCGGCGCCTTCCTCGAGACGGCGGCGGTCATGGAGCTGGCCTGGGCGCAGGTCCGGGAGCGGATGGAGGCAGGCGGCGCGGCGGCGGCGGCGATCGAGGCCGGCCACTTCCCGCCGCTGCCGAAGACGATCGACTTCACCATCGACTATCTCCGCCCGGGCCTGCCGCGCGACGCCTACGCCCGCGCCCGGGTCAATCGCTCCGGCCGCCGCTACGCCTCGGTCCACGTCGAGGCGTGGCAGGACAACCGCGCACGCTTCTTCGCCCAGGCCACCGGCCATTTCCTGATGCCGCCCGCGGGCGAATGACCCTCCGGCCGATGGGCATCACCAACCGGCGCGTGCTGGCGATCGCACTGCCCATCGTCCTCTCGAACGCCACCATCCCGCTGCTCGGCGCCGCCGATACCGCCATCGTCGGCCAGCTCGGCCAGGCGGCGCCGATCGGCGCCGTCGGCCTCGGCACCATCATCCTCACCTCGATCTACTGGATCTTCAGCTTCCTGCGCATGGGCACGACCGGCATGGTCGCCCAGGCCCGCGGCGCCGGCGAGGCAGCCGAAACCGGCGCGCTCCTCATGCGCGGCCTTCTCATCGGCGCCGCCGCCGGGCTCCTCTTCGTCGCCGGCCAGGCGGCGGTCTTCTGGGCCGCCTTCCGCCTCGCGCCGGCCTCGCCGGAGGTCGAGGCGCTGGCCCGCACCTATCTCGCCATCCGCATCTGGGGCGCGCCGGCCGCCATCTCGGTCTATGCGCTGACCGGCTGGCTGATCGGCATGGAGCAGACCCGCGGGGTGCTCATGCTGCAGCTGGCGATGAACGGCATCAACGTGCTGCTCGCCGTCCTCTTCGTCTTCGGCTTCGGCTGGGGCGTGCCCGGCGTCGCCGCCGCGACGCTCCTCGCCGAATGGTCGGGCCTTCTCATCGGCCTCTGGCTCTGCCGCCCGGCCTTCGCCGGCAATACCTGGCGCGACTGGCCGCGGGTCTTCGACCCCCGGCGCCTGCGTCGCATGGCGCAGGTCAACGGCGACATCCTGATCCGCTCGGTCATCCTGCAGGCGAGCTTCACCAGCTTCCTCTTCTTCGGCGCCGGCCTCGGCGACGTGACCCTCGCGGCCAACCAGGTGCTGCTGCAGTTCCTCTCGGTCACCTCCTACGCGCTCGACGGCTTCGCCTTCGCCGCCGAGGCGCTGGTCGGCCAGACCCTCGGCGCGCACGCCCGGACCGAGCTGCGCCGCGCCGCCCGCCTCACCTCGGCCTGGGGCGGCGGCGCCTCGCTGCTCATGGCGGCGGTGATCCTGCTCGCCGGCCCCGCGCTCATCGACCTGATGACCACCGCGCCGGAAGTCCGTGTGGAAGCACGCATCTTTCTTCCCTGGATGGCCGTCGCCCCGCTCATCGGCATCGCCGCCTGGATGCTCGACGGCATCTTCATCGGCGCCACCGAGACGCAGGCCATGCGCAATGCCGCGCTGGTCTCGGTCGCCGTCTATGCGGCGGCGGTGGCGCTGCTGCTGCCGACCTTCGGCAACCATGGGCTCTGGGCGGCGCTGATGATCCTGAACGCGACCCGCGGGGTGACCCTGGGGCTGCGCTATCCCGCGCTCGAGGCGCGCGCGGCCTGAGGCGCCGTGCCGACCGCCTCGGCGACGCTGGCGAAGCCGTCGCGGGCGAGCAGCGCGTCGAGCCCGGCGAGGAGACGCGGAACGAGGCCGAGCCCCTGGTAGACCAGCGCGGTGTAGAGCTGGACCGCCGAGGCGCCGGCGCGGATCTTGGCGTAGGCTTCCTCGGCGGAGCCGACCCCGCCGACGCCGACGAGCGGCAGGCGGCCGCCGGTCAGCGCGTGCACCCGGGCGAGCACCGCCGTCGAGCGGGCGAGGAGGGGTGTCCCGGAGAGCCCGCCGGCCTCGGCGCGGTGGCGGCTGCGGAGCCCGTCACGTGCGAGGGTGGTGTTGGTCGCGACGATGCCGGCGATCTCCGACTCGAGCGCGACGGCGACGAGCGCCTCGAGCTCGGCCTCGGCGAGGTCGGGGGCGATCTTGAGGAAGATGGGGACCGGGCGGGCCAGCGCGCTGTTCGCGGCCGCGACGCCGGCGAGGAGGCCGCGGAGGGCGTCGGCGCCCTGCAGGTCGCGCAGACGCTCGGTGTTGGGCGAGGAGACGTTGACAGTGACGAAGTCGACGTACGGCCCGGCTGCGGCCAGCACGGCGGCATAGTCGGCGGCGCGGTCGGCACTCGTCTTGTTGGCGCCGATGTTGAGCCCGACGATGCCGCCGGGCGGGCGGGCGGCGAGGCGGGCGGCGATCGCCGCCGCGCCGTCGTTGTTGAAGCCGAAGCGGTTGATGACCGCCCGGTCCTCGGCGAGGCGGAAGAGCCGCGGGCGCGGGTTGCCGGGCTGCGGCAGCGGCGTCGCCGCTCCGACCTCGACGAAGCCGAAGCCGGCGGCGAGGAGCGGGCCGACGGCGCGCGCGTTCTTGTCGAAGCCGGCGGCGAGCCCGAGCGGGTTGGGGAGATCGAGGCCGGCGAGCCGCGTCGCGAGCCGCGGGAAGGCGGCGGCGTCGGCGCGCGGCGCGAGCCCGGCCCGCAGCGCACGGAGCGCGAGCCCGTGCGCCGTCTCCGGGTCGAGCCGGTGGAGGAGCGGCAGCGCCAGCCGCTCGCCGAGGCTCATGCCAGATCCCCGATCGCCACCTGGTCGAGCGGGCGGGCCCAGAGGAGGTCGGCCAGCGCGAGCGGGCGGTGGAGGTGCGGGAAGAGCGCCCCGCCGCGCGAGGGCTCCCAGCGCAGTGCCTCGCCTGCCGCCTCGGCGTCGACGGCGAGGAGGAGGAGGTCGGTCTCGCCGGCGAAATGCTTCGCGAGCGTGCCGGGGAGCTGGCCGGCGGTCGAGAAGTGGACGTAGCCGTCGGCGCGGTCGACCGGGGCGCCGCGGGTCTCCCCCGCCGCCGCGAGCTCGGCCCATTCCCCTGCCCGGAAAACCTTGTAGATCAGCATGTCCCTACCCCTGCGGCGTCATCACCTTGCGCGCCCCGGCACGCTCGATGCCGAGCCGGCGCTCGCGCCAGATGATGAAGAGGCCGGCCGCGATGATCAGCGCCGCGCCCGCCAGCATCGGCACCGTCGGCACCTCGCCGAAGATCGTATAGCCGAGAACGAGCGCGAGAAGCATCGAGACGTATTCGAACGGCGCGATCACCGCCGTCTCGGCATGGCGGTAGCTCTCGGTCAGCAGGATCTGCCCGACCCCGCCGAGAAGCCCGGCGCCGACGAGAAGCGCCGCCTCGCGCGGCACCGGCACCACCCAGCCGAAGGGGACGGTCGCGAGCGCCAGCGCCGAGGCGGTCAGCGAGAAGTAGAAGACGATCGTCGCCGTCCGCTCGGTATGGATGAGCTTGCGCACGGTGACCTGCGCCAGCGCCGCGCAGACCGCCCCGAAGAGCGCCGCCATCGCGCCGACCGCCTGCGCCGACGAGGCGTCATCGAGCCCGACGGAGAGGCTGGGCAGGAGCACGATGAGAACGCCGCCCAGCCCGACGAAGACCGCGGTCAGGCGGAAGGCGCGCACCTGCTCGCCGAGGAACATCGCCGCGAAGATGACGGTGAGGAGCGGCGCGGCATAGCCGAGCGCCGTCGCCTCCGGCAGCGGCAGGAAGGCGAGCGCGGTGAAGCCGAGCCCCATCGCCGAGGTGCCGACCAGCCCGCGCCAGAGATGCCCGAGCGGATAGCGGGTGCGGAACCCCTGGCGCAGGCCGCCCTGCCAGGCGAGCCAGCCGAGGATGACCGGGATGGCGAAGAAGGAGCGGAAGAAGACCGCCTGCCCCGGCGGCACGTGCGGCGCCGCCGCCTTGATGCAGACCGCCATCGCGACGAAGACGCAGACCGAGAGGATCTTGAGGCCGATCCCGTGCAGCGGGTTCATCGGCCGCCCCACCCCGGCCGGGCGCCGCGCGTCGGGAAGCTCGGGAGCGGCGCGCGCATCGCGGGGAGGTCCTCGTCCGGGGGAAGCCCGCCCATCGCATGACCCCCGCGGGCGGTCAATGTGTCGTGCATGTGACGGGCAGGTTACGGGCAGGTGACGCGCCTCGCCCTTGCCCCGAGGGA
>ENA-UOUJ01001499-UOUJ01001499.1-activated-sludge-metagenome-genome-assembly--contig:-NODE-1499-length-12118-cov-3.898947_pt1 | contig 12118 bp, 10 predicted proteins | sample MGYA00249839_ERZ747224 | MGnify/ENA primary metagenome ERZ747224 (study PRJEB28782, sample SAMN03220277) | activated sludge metagenome | biome: wastewater; feature: sewage sludge; material... | reverse complement strand
CGACGAGATCACGTCGGCGGTGACGGCGAACGACGCCAAGCTGATGAAGTTCTTGGGAATCTATCAGCAGGACGACCGCGATATCCGCGACGAGCGCCGGCGTCAGAAACTGGAAGCGGCGTTCTCGTTCATGGTGCGCGTGCGGCTGCCGGGTGGTGTGTGCAGTCCCGGCCAGTGGCTGAAACTCGACGAGCTTGCGCGCAACTACGCGGGCGACACGCTGCGGCTGACCACGCGCCAGACGTTCCAGTTCCACCGCGTCATGAAGGATAACCTGCGCAGCCTGATCCAGGGACTGCGCGATATCCTGCTCGACACCAGGGCGGCCTGCGGCGACGACACCCGCGGCGTCATGAGCACCGTCAATCCCGATCTGTCGAAGCTGCACGCCGAGGTTTATGCGCTCGCCAAACGCGCGAGCGACCACGCGGTGCACAGGACCGGCGCCTACAAGGAAATCTGGTACGAAGCCGAGCGCGAGCAAACCGACGGGCCGGAGGAGCCGTTCTACGGACACACCTACATGCCGCGGAAGTTCAAGATCGGCTTCGCGATCCCGCCCAGCAACGATATCGACGTCTACGGCCAGGACCTAGGCTTCATCGCCATCGCGCAGCGCGGCAAGCTGAAGGGCTTCAACGTCGCCATCGGAGGCGGCCTCGGTCGGACCGATCAGTCGCCGAAGACCTATCCTCGCCTGGCCAGCGTGATCGGTTATATCGACGCGGACAAGCTGTTTCCGACGATCGACGCGGTGATGTCGGTCCAGCGCGATTATGGCGACCGTCTCGACCGCCTGCACGCCCGATTCAAATACACCATCGATGAAAAGGGCCTCGACTGGATCAAGGCGGAAACCGAACGCCGTCTCGGCTTCGCGCTCAAGCCCGAGCAACCCTACGCCTTCACCTCGAACGGTGATCCGCTCGGTTGGGTCAAGGGTGAGGATGGTCGCGAGCATTGCGTCCTGTTCATCCAGAACGGCCGCGTGATCAATGCGCCGGATCATCCGATGATGGATGGCTTGCGCGCCATCGCGCAGGTTCACAAAGGCATGTTCCGCGTTACGCCGAACCAGAATCTCATCATTGCCGATATCGATCCCAAGGATCGGCCGGAGATCGAGGCGCTGATGAAGGAGTACGGCCTCGATCAGTTCGAGACCCGCAGCAGCCTGCGCCTCAACTCGATGGCCTGCGTCGCGCTGCCGACATGCGGTCTGGCGATGGCCGAAAGCGAGCGCTATCTGCCGGATCTCATCACCAAGATCGAGGCGATCCTGAATACTTATGGGTTGAAGGACGATCCGATCACCATCCGGATGACCGGATGCCCGAACGGCTGCGCGCGTCCCTATATCGCCGAGATCGGCCTCACCGGCCGCGCGCCTGGCAAGTACAATCTCTATCTCGGCGGCGGCTTCCACGGCGAGCGGCTCAACAAGATGTACCTGGAGAATGTCGGCGAACCTGTGATTCTCGAGACGCTCGACAAGACGCTCGGCCATTATGCCCGCGACCGCAAGCCCGGCGAGCACTTCGGCGATTTCGCCATTCGCGCCGGCTATGTCCCTGAGGTGAAGGAAGGGCGGTTCTTCAACGATTGAGCCGGGGCCTGCGGGCTGATGCCCGCGAACCGGCCTTTGTTCGAAGCGAGAAGATGGCGCTGCCCCGTAACGGCGCATCCTCCTTGTAATCCGTGCGCGGCGAACTGCGCCGGCGTTCCGGAGTCGTTGTGTTTCGACGGAAGTGCTTTAAATAGGCTGGGATCGGCCGGCCGTGATATTCTGCACGGAATCGTCGCGGATCCGCGCATTTTCATCGAAAGTCCACGAACGTCATGTCCGAATCCATGAATCCGAGAACTATCGCGGCCGCCAACGGCATCGCGGCGGAAGATACTTTCGGAGCGGTGACGCCGCCGATCTGTCTGTCGAGCACTTTCACCTGGCCCGGATTCGGGCGCAAAGGTCCGCACGACTATACCCGCACCAGTAATCCCACGCGGACGCTGCTGGCGGATACCCTCGCCAAGCTCGAGGGCGGCGCGGGCGCGGTGGTGGTGTCCTCCGGAATGGCGGCGATCGATCTGGTGCTGTCGCAACTCTCAAGCGATGATACCGTGATCGTGCCGCATGATTGTTACGGCGGCACTCACCGCCTGCTTCTGAACCGCCGCGACCGCGGGCACTTCAAGGTGCGCTTTGTCGATCAGAACGATCAGGCGGCGCTGGCGTCCGCCTTGAAGGATAAGCCCCGGCTTGTCCTGATCGAGACCCCGAGCAATCCCTTGATGCGCATCGTCGACATCCGGGCGATCGTCGCTCAGGCGAAAACGGTCGGCGCCAAGGTCGCCGTTGACAATACCTTCCTGTCGCCCGCGCTGCAGCGGCCGATCGCGTTGGGCGCGGACTTCGTCATTCATTCGACGACGAAATATCTCAATGGCCATTCGGACATCGTCGGCGGCGCCGTGATCTCAGCCGATCCCGCTGACGCCGAAGCGTTGGAGACCTGGGCCAATATCGTCGGCACGACGGGAGCGCCGTTCGATTCCTTCCTGGCGCTTCGCGGCATCCGCACGCTGTTTCCACGCGTGGAATGTCAGCAACGCAACGCGCAGGCGGTTGCCGAGTTTCTTCTCTCGCATCCTCTTGTCGCGGCCTGTCACTATCCGGGGCTGCCGTCGCATTCGGGACATGCTGTCGCCAAAGCCCAGCAATCCGGATTCGGCGCGATGCTCAGTTTCGAGCTGAGAGGAGGCGAGGTGGAAGCTGGCCGCTTTGTAGAAGCGGTGCGGCTTTTCTGCTTCGCGGAATCGCTCGGCGGCACCGAGAGCCTGGTGGCTCATCCGGCCACGATGACCCATGCCGGAATGTCGGAAGAAGCGCGCAAGGCCGCCGGGATCACCAGCGGTCTTATCCGGCTTTCGATCGGCCTGGAGGATGCCGCTGATCTGATCGCCGATCTGGATCAGGCTCTTGCCGCGATCGATCGACCGGTTCGATCGAAGGCGAGCGCCTGAATCGCGACGCCGGAGTCATCCACAGGACAAACAAGCAAGAAAAACGCGGAGCCGGCTGGCTCCGCGTTAATTATAGCGTTTTCGAGCGAAGTGGAATCCGGTTCGCGTGATGAAAACGTGTCAAATCAATATCATAGAGCCTCGCTTCTGATTCAATCGGAAGCGAAAAGGCTCTAGAAGACGCTATCGTCGCGCCGATCGAATACCGCCCGTTACGGACAGGGATGACGATAGCCGTCCGTGCCGAGATACGTTCCGGATCTCGGATCGTAGGAACGGAAGCGCTGCGCGCAGTAGGCCGCGTTCTGTTGCGCCGCTGCGGCCGCATTGGCCTGGCCGGCGGCAATCGCGCCGCCGACAATGGCTCCAGCCGCCAGGCCGCCGATCAACGCTCCGGCTCCGCCTCCGTAACCCGGGCCATAATACCCACGGCCATAATACCCGCGACGATAATACTGAACGGTCTCGATCGAGGACGGGCCAGTGCTCATGCCGGACTGAGCCATGAGCGGCGCCGAGGTCGCCGGAACGGAAAACGTGAGCGCCACGGAACCGGCGAACAGCGCCGTCAACAGAATTTTCGATCGCATCATTCAAGCTCCTCAACGGTGGGAATTATGGCCGAGACATTACTCGAAGCATTTGTTCAGAATGTCACATGTTCAAAGTGTCACATGTTCAAAGTGTCACATGTTCAAAGTGTCACATATTCAGAGTGTCACATGATCGTGAGGTTACATACCGGCGAGGCTCCGAATTACCGCGAGGTCTGTAATTTCATGTGACCGATCATTGCATTGTGTTAGTGCTTGATGGCCACCTTACGGTTCATTTTTCTTAGTTCGATGACGACGTAATGGCAAGCTGGCCCGCTTGACTGGATATGCGATGCGGTGATGCCGGTTTGCGGATGAGCCGTTACACCACGACGCTCAGCCGTTTCGCCGCGCGGGTGATGCCCGTGTACAGCCATCGCGCGCGGCTGTCCTGAAAGGCGAAGCTCTCGTCGAACAGAACGACGTCGTCCCATTGCGACCCCTGCGACTTATGCACCGTCAGGACATAGCCGTAGTCGAACTCGTCGTAAGGCTTGCGCTGCTCCCATGGAATATCCTCGATGCCTCCGGCGAAACAGTCATGCCGCACCGAGACTTTCGTCACCTTGTGCGCAAATTCCTCATCGGGCGACAGCCGCATCGTGATGATCTTTGACTTTGACACGGCGCGCGCCTTCACGCGCCACAGTCCGCCGTTAAAAAGCGCCTTCTTGCGGTTGTTGCGCAGACAGACCAGCTTGTCGCCCGCCACCGGCAGCGGATCCTCGATGTTTTGCCGCTGCCGCATCCGCATGTTGTAGGCGCGCCGGGTGTTGTTGCGCCCGACCAGCACCTGGTCGGCATCCATCACACGCGCTGGATCGAGCTCGCCGCGCGGCACGACCTCGCTTTCGCCGTAGCGGCCGATGTCGAGCTCGCGTCCCTCGCGCACATCCATGGACATGCGCACGATCGGGTCATCCTTCGCCTGCCGGTGTACATCGGTCAGCATCGCGTCCGGGCTGGCGTTGGTGAAGAAGCCGGCGCCCTGGATCGGCGGCAGTTGCGCGGGATCGCCCAGCACGAGCAGGGGACAGTCGAACGACATCAGATCGCGGCCCAGCTCCGCGTCGACCATCGAGCATTCGTCGATCACGATGAGCCTGGCCTTCGAGGCGGGCGCGTCGTCCCACAGTTCGAAACTCGGCTGCTCCTCGCCGGATTCGCGGGTGCGGTAGATCAGCGAATGAATCGTCGATGCGCCCTCGCAGCCCTTGTTGCGCATCACCAGCGCGGCCTTGCCGGTGAAAGCCGCGAACTTGACCTCTCCGTCGACGCCGTCAGCGATATGACGCGCCAGCGTGGTCTTGCCGGTCCCGGCATAGCCGAACAGGCGAAAGACGGCAGGCGTGCCGTTCCTGCCGGGTTTGGCTTTGAGCCAGTCGGCGACGGCTTTCAGCGCTGTATCCTGATGCGGCGTGAAGGAGGTCATGATCTCGAAGCGTGAGGGAGCCAGCGGGGCGATGCCGCGACTCAGGGTCTTCGAAAGCTAACCATTCGCGGAGCGAGCGCAAGGCGGATTGCCCTCGCTCGGCATTCGGATAGTCAGGCCGTTGGTATGAATGCGCGGTGGTCGCCGTTGCCGGCGGGCGTGATCGCGATGCCCTCGTCGGCGTATTCGTTCAGCTTGTTGCGCAGGGTGCGGATCGAGATGCCGAGGATGTTGGCGGCATGAGTCCGGTTGCCGAGGCAGTGCTTAAGCGTTTCCAGGATCATGTCGCGCTCGACGTCGGCGACGGTGCGGCCGACCAGCGCGCGCGTCACCTGCTCGGCGGCGAGCGTGGCGTGGGCCACCGCCGGCGCGGTCCTGGCGAGATCGAGACGGTCGCCCTCGGGCGTCAGGATGGCGTCGGCGCCGATTTCGTCGCCATTGGCCATCAGCACCGCGCGGTGGATGGTGTTTTCCAGCTCGCGGACATTACCCTGCCAGCGGTTGGCGGTCAGCACGCGCCGCGCGTCCGCTGAAATCGGGCGTGCCGGCACGCCGTTGGCCGCGGCATATTTCCTGATAAAATACTGCGCCAGTTCGAGAATATCGGCGGGACGCTCGCGCAGCGGCGGTATCTTCAGGTTGACGACATTGAGGCGGAACAGCAGATCCTCGCGGAAGGTGCCCTGCCGCACGGCGTCCGCAAGATTGCGGTTGGAGGTCGCGATGATGCGGATATCCACCGGCACCGGGCGGGCGCCGCCGACACGGTCGATCACCCGTTCCTGGATGGCGCGCAGCAGCTTGGACTGCAGCCGGACGTCCATCTCGGATATTTCGTCGAGCAGCAGCGTGCCGCCGCTGGCTTCCTCGAACTTGCCGATCCGGCGCGCGATAGTCCCGGTGAACGCGCCTTTCTCATGACCGAACAGTTCGGATTCCAGCAGGTGCTCGGGGATCGCCGCGCAGTTGATCGAGATGAACGGCCGCTTGGCCCGGTTCGAGCGCGCATGCACATGGCGCGCCAGCACTTCCTTTCCGGTCCCGGATTCGCCGGTGATCATGACCGAGGCGTCGGAGCCTGCGATCTGCTGCGCCAGCTTGATGACCCTTGCCATCGCTTCGTCGCGGTAGACCAGATCGCGGGAATCGTTCGCCACCGCGGCGAGGACCGCGGCGATCAGCTCCGGGTCAGGCGGCAGCGGGATGTATTCCTTGGCCCCGGCCTGAATCGCCGCGACCGCCGCGCGCGCATCGCTGACGATGCCGCAGGCTACGATCGGAACGTGAATATGCTCCGCCTCGAGCCGGATCACGAGGTCGCGGATATCGAGACCGACATCCACCAGCAGGAGATCGGCGCCCTTGCCGCCGCGCACCACCGCCATCGCCTGTTCGTTGTTTTCGGCGTGCGTGACGGAGGCGCCATTGTCCATGGCGATCTTGGTGGCGGTCGTGAGCTGGCCTTTCAATGAGCCAACAATGAGAAGCCGCATGATCTGCTCCTGTTAGTGTTCCCGTGCCCGTAGCGCTGGCGGTCAGGCTTTCTCGGCCTTGATGATTTCAGTCATGGTCACGCCGAGCTTGTCTTCCACGAGAACCACCTCGCCGCGCGCCACGAGCCGGTTGTTGACGTAAATATCGATGGCTTCCCCGACTCGCCTGTCGAGTTCCAGAACGCTGCCGGGTCCGAGCTTGAGCAGCGCGCCGACGTCCATCCTGGAGCGGCCGAGCACGGCGGACACCTGGACGGGCACGTCGAACACGGCCTCGAGGTCGGAAGCGACCCGCGAGACCTGCTCGTCCTCGCTGTATCCGACGTCGTCGATCGACGGCGCATCGGCGGCGTTGAGGTCGGGAAGCGGAACCTGGGTGTCGTTATCGCTCATTGTTCGCTACCATGCCTTCAGGGAGTGCTGTTCGATTTGCGTGACGCCATGTAGCCGCGCACCAGTTCGTCGATCCTGGCGTCGATGGCCGCCCGTTCCAGCACGATTCCTCCGTCGGCCCATTCGATCCTGCAATCGCCTGTCGCGACATCGGGTTCGGCAAGGATGACGAGTTGTCCGGTGAACCCGGTTTGCTTGGCCAGGCGTTCGATGTGATCGCGTGCCGCGTCATAGAGTTGATCGTTGATCCGGACCACCAGATGCGGCGTCGACACCAGGTGCCGGATACTGTCGCGGACCAGCGCGATGATATCAGCCGACGGCTCGGCTGCGATCAATGCGCTGCACAGCTTGCGCGCGGCCGCAACCGCGACATCGACCGCTTCGGTCTCCATCCGCGCTTCGATGCCAGCAAATCGTTCGGCAACAGCCTTGATGCCCGCGGCGATGCCCTCGATCGCCGCCGCCATGCGGCGATCGCCCTGCACCTTGGCTTCGCGCTGCGCGGCGTCAAATCCCTTTTGATAGGCCGCGGCCTCGGCGGCGGCGATCTTCTGCGCGATCTCAAGAGCCGTCGGCGCCCGCTCCCTCGACTTATGCGGAGCCGAGAAGTCCGTATCGAACAGGAATTTCGCCGGAGCGCCCATCAGTAGACCAGCTCGTCGTCGGCGCGGTTTTTCGAGAGCATGATCTCGCCCTTGGCCGCGAGATCCTTGGCGAGATTGACGAGCAGCGCCTGCGCCTCGTCGACGTCGCGCAGCCGCACCGGCCCGAGCGCCGCCATGTCGTCCATCAGCATTTTCGCGGCGCGCGTCGACATGTTGCCCATGAAGAAGGCGCGGACCTCTTCGTTGGCGCTCTTCAGCGCGATGCCGAGCTTGTCCTTGTCGACGTGCCGCATCAGGGTCTGCGCCGAGCCCGCGTCGAGCTTCACGAGATCGTCGAAGGTGAACATCAGCGCCTTGATGCGTTCGGCGGACTCGCGGTTTTCGTCTTCCAGCGCGGTGATGAAGCGGGTCTCGGTCTGGCGGTCGAAGTTGTTGAAGATTTCCGCCATCACCTCGTGAGCGTCGCGGCGGCGGGTCTGTGACAGGTTGGACATGAATTCGCTGCGCAGCGTCTGCTCGACGCGCTCGATCACTTCCTTCTGCACCGCTTCCATCCGGAGCATCCGGCCGACCACGTCGAGCGCCATGTCCTCGGGGAGGATGGCCAGCACCCGCGCGGCATGTTCGGGCTTCAGCTTCGACAGCACCACCGCGATGGTCTGCGGATATTCGTTCTTGAGATAGTTCGCGAGGACTTCCTCCTGAACGTTTGACAGCTTCTCCCACATGTTGCGGCCGGCCGGGCCACGGATCTCATCCATGATGCCGCTCACGCGTTCGGCGGGCAGGTATTGATTCAGAAGCCGCTCGGTCGCGTCGAAATTGCCCATCAGCGCGCCGGACGCCGACATCCGCGAGACGAATTCGAGCAGCAGGTCCTCGACCACCTCCGCCTGCACCGTGCCGAGCGTCGACATGGCCAGCGACAGATCGCGCACCTCGTCGTCGTCCAGCATGGCCCACACCTTGCCGCCGTGCTGTTCGCCAAGCGCCAGCATCATCACGGCCGCCCGTTGCGGCCCGCTCATCGGCCTGGACTTGGGCCGGGTGCTTTGCCGGCTCGCAAGCGAGGCGACGACGCTGTTGATATCGTTGGCGTTTGCGTTGGTGGTGGTTTGCGGGACGGTCATGTCAGGTTACGCGGGTTCGGCGAGCCATTGGCGGATGATGGAAGCGGTTTCGGCCGGGTTGCGCTCCGCCAGTTCACCGACCCGGTGCACCGACTGCGCATGGACCTGCCCCTGCACCTGGGCAACGTCGATCAGTTGCGCGGTGGCGTTGCTGCCGGGGATGAGATTTTGCCCGGTTTCCGCGGGTTGAACGCTTGCGGCGGCCGGCGCCGGGACCGGGAGCGCGGCGGCCGGCGGCGCGCTGGGAGCGGCGGGCTCAGCGGCCAGGATGCGCTGGACCAGCGGGCGGATCACCATGAACGTCACCACGAGGCCAAGCAGCGCCATGACGCCGAGCTCGACGACATACATCACGTCGTCCTTGGTCAACGTCATCATTCCCAGCAACCCCGCCGGCTCGCCGAGCGGCATGGCCGCGGGCGGCTCGGCGAATTTGAGGTTGACCACCTCGACCTGGTCGCCGCGCTTCTGATCGAAACCAATCGCCGAGCGTACCAGCGTTGCGATGCGGTCGAGCTGCTCCTTGCTGCGTTCCGCGTAAACCGTCTGGCCCTGGTCATTCCTAGTGTAGGTGCCGTCGACGAGAACGGCGACCGAAATGCGGTTGACGCGGCCTGCCTCGGTCACCTCGGTCTTGGTGGTTCGTGAAATCTCGTAGTTGTTGGTTTCCTCGCTCTTTTTGCTCTGGTCGCGCGCGGTGTTCGGATTGTCCGATGGCTGATTGCCGGGCAGCTCGTTGTTGACCGTGACCTGACCGTTATTGTCGGCCGTCAGGGAGGATTCCTCGCGGGTCTGGCTGGATCGCAGCACCCGTCCTTCCGGATCGAATTTGTCCGAGGTCTGGGTGATCTTGTTGTAATCGAAGTCGGCGGAGAGCTGGACGCGAGCGCGTCCGTTTCCAACCACCGACGATACGATCGCCTCGACCTGACTGCGCATGCGCTTTTCGAATGCGGCGCGCCGCTCGTCTCCGGTCACGCCGTCGGCATCGGTCGTCGAGCCGTCGGCAAGCAACTGACCGGTTTCGTCGACGATGGAGACCCGCTGCGGCTTCAGCCCGTTGACGGCGGAGGCGACGAGATGGCGGATGGCGCGTATCTGTTGCGGTTCGAGGCCGCCCCGGACGCGCAGCACGATCGAAGCCGAAGGCTGAGGCGCTTCGCGCGTAAAGAGCGGCCGCTCGGGCAGCACCAGGTGGACGCGGGCGTCCTGAACGCGGTCGATGGCGCGGATGGTGCGCGCGAGTTCGCCTTCCAGCGCGCGCAGCCGATTGATGTTCTGGACGAAGCTGGTGGTGCCGAGCGCATCCGACTTGTCGAAAATTTCATAGCCGACGCCACCGCCCTTGGGCAGGCCCGCCTCGGCGAGCTTCATCCGCAGCCGCGTCACCTTGTCCTTCGGCACCATGATCACGGCGCCGTCGTTACGAAGCTCGAAGGGAATGGCCTGGCGTTCGAGGTCCTTGATGATGCCGGAGGAGTCCTCGACGCTGAGGTCGGTGAAGAGAGTCGTCATCTGCGGCGTCGTGACGCGCATGATGACGAAAGCGAAGAAACCGATCAGCACGGCGGCGACCGCGACCATCGCCATCAGCCGCGATGCTCCCAGGCCTTTCAGAAATGCCAGCAGACCTTGCAACGAACCAGCCCCTCGGACCCGGCCCTGGAAGGCCGGCTCGGCAAATATTGCCTATGGTATGGTTTCGATATGGTTAACGGTGGTTAAGACCCGTGACGAAATTGCAAAACAAAAGAACCGGCATTCGCTCGAATGCCGGTTCTGAATGTGAAGCATCCTGAAGGAGACGTCCTAGAGCCTTTCCGCTTCTGATGGAATCAGAAGCGTGGCTCTATGATTTTGATCTGACGCGTTTTCTTCACGCGAACCGGTGTCCACTTCGCTCGAAAACGCTCTATTGGCGATACTGTTGAATACGGGTGGTGCGTAGCCCGGCAAGGCCATGCTGGTCGATCGAGAACTGCCACGACAGGAATTCATCGACGGTCAGTGTGTAGCGGCTGCAAGCTTCCTCGAGCGAGAGGAGTCCGCCACGGACCGCGGCGACGACTTCGGCCTTGCGGCGGATGACCCAGCGCTTGGTCCCGGGTGCCGGCAAGTCCGCGATCGTTAGTGGACTACCGTCTGGCCCGATGACGTATTTCACCCTGGGGCGGTGAGGTTCTGTCATGGCGTACTCACAAACTCTAAACCATTGAACTCACCGACATACCTACGCCTTGCGGCTTAAAATTTGCCTAAGTTCAGGGCTTCAATACGATTCTCCTTTGAAATGCCTGTTCTGGACGTGTGCCTGGCCGGGCGTTGGATCGCCGGATGGGAGGATGAATGGACCCGCCGCTGGTCATCCGGCGTCAGTTCACGATGCGCCTGATCTGGTTGATGGTGTAGGTCTGGCCGCCGATCGACAGCAACGGAGGAGACTGGGTCAGGTCGACAGAATTGACCTGACCCTGAATCTGGGTCGATACCGCGACCGGATTTCCCGACGCATCGACAGCCGTCGCGGTCAACGTGTACTGGCCGTCCGGCCATTGGGTGCCGTCATTGCCGAGGCCGTTCCAGGAGAAGGCCTGATCGTCGCCGGCATCGACGCCGTAAGAGCCGGAGAAGACATTCTGGCCCGTGCTGCTTGCGATGTTGATCGTGAGTGTGGAGGCGGTCGGAATACCGAGATGCCATGTCACCGCGTTGTTGGTCATGGTGGCGGTGCCGCCGTCGATCACGGCGTTCTTGCCGACGAAGTCGAGCGCCTGCGTGGCCTGCGTAGTCTGCTGCAGTGAGACCAGGTTCGAAAGCTGGTCGTTGGTCCTCAGTTGCTGCTCGACGCCCGCGAACTGGACGAGTTGTTGAGTGAACTGGTTGGTGTCCAGCGGGTCGAGCGGATTCTGGTTCTGCAATTGCGTTGTGAGCAGCGTGAGAAAAGTCTGGAAGTTGCCGGCCAGCGTGCCGGTGTTGGATGTTGCCGATGAAGCCGCAGAGGAGGCAGGCTGCGCCGTCGTGCCGGACACCACCTGCTGAACCGCAGAACCCACTGACGCCGTCATCTCCGTCTCCTTAAACCCTGATGTCGAGGCCGCGATTCGATCCGAGGATCCGGCCGTAATCCCGTCCGGCTGCTGCGGCCGGGATATCCTCCTCCGTCACGACCAGATGGTGGTTATGACGGCTGGCACCGTCACGCGCGTTGTGCTCGTGGGAGGATTGATCCCGCAGGCTGAACTGAAGGCCGCCGTCGCCGGTTCGTAGCCCGGCGTCTTGTAGCGCCCGCTGGAGGTGCGGCGCATCCTGCCGCAACATCGCAAGCGTTTCCGGCTTCTCCACCGTCAGATGCGAGGTCACCCGGCCCTGGCGGTCGACGTCGAGACGGACATCGATGCGGCCGAGGTCGGCGGGGTCCAGCCGGATTTCGAAGCGGCTCCTG